>Ga0180007_10003543_pt1 | contig 17262 bp, 25 predicted proteins | sample MM_PC_MetaG_FD_121122 | JGI IMG/M metagenome (GOLD analysis project Ga0180007, IMG submission 121122) | Groundwater microbial communities from the Aspo Hard Rock Laboratory (HRL) deep subsurface site, Sweden - MM_PC_MetaG | ecosystem: Environmental > Aquatic > Deep subsurface > Groundwater... | reverse complement strand
TATTAAAAAACCCTCCGTAAAGAGGGTTAGTCCTTACGCCTCTATCCTATTAGGAAAATGCGAACTCTTGCGAGCTAACAAAGCGTGTCTTAGTCAATCTGTAAAAATACCGGAGCTACATAAGCTGAAACCGGTACAACTTGCATTGATCTTCCAATTATTTCTGAACCTGCAGCTGCTACTCTAACTGCACCAGCTGTTGTTGTAGATGGTGAAACCCCCAAAGTGTCAACTGCTGCAACTGAGGCATCCCACAAACAAGCTGCTGGACCTCCGGTTTGAAGCCAACCATAGTATGCGGTTGTGATTGCTTTACAAGCGATACCCGCCGTTGAAGCAACCGGTGTAGTTGCTTGGATTATCACATCATCATAAGGGTTCTTAATAACAGTTACCTTGCTGGTTGTTGCAAGAGCTACTTTTAGAGGATCTGCAATCTTGTAGGTAATTGTTGCTCCACTTGCACCTGTGCTGTGACTTAATATCTTTGAATACTGACCGATACCTGTTGAAGAAGAAATCATCAAATACCCTTCGTCAAAATCGTTTGCGGCAACTGTGGTTGTACCGTTGGTTACTGCAATTTCATCTTCCCCGATTGGTTCTATTGCGGGAACAGCCATTGATTGGAACTGTGAATCTTGTCCTGCACTGGAATAGCAGTCGCCTGTTACTGTGGTTGCAACTGCTCTACAATATCTAAACTTCCTTCCGTCTCCAGTTAGTGCTAAAGCCCCAAGCGGGTGCTGTTGCACTGAACTCTCTTCGTAAGGGTTTAAATCGTATATTGCTGGTGATCCACCGAATTTCATATTTTTATGCTCCTGTTATCCCGGTCAAACGACCATGCGGTCTTGCATTCCAGTTTAGCAAATTTCCAAGTAAATATAAATGGGCAACCTCACCGTATTGGTTGATTGGCCTCATAAAACCAGTCCATTGAAAACCAATGTTTTTTGAGGGGGCTTCTGCGTAAGGAGAGTCTAGTGTTCCGCCTCCCATACTAATTTGCTTGAGGTCTGGATCTTTAAGTCCGTACCAAGATATAAAGTTTTCGTTTATTGCCCAAAGGGTTTGAGCTGTTGATTTTTCGTCAGGTACCCAAGGAATCCCTCGGTAAGAGAGAGAAACATAACCAGCTGCTCCCTTAAGTTCAGATGCCCTCATCGGAGCCTTAGAAGTTCTAGAAATCATTGGTAGTCCAAAAGCATTGTAATTTGCTCTTACTGTCGGAGAAAGTAGTGTTTCATATAGATCCCAAACTGTTTCGTCTGAAACAAAAATAGATGGCCTTCTCCTTGAACTACCACTGGTTGAAACTGTGGAAACCAAGGTTGCCATCTTCGCAAGAGTAAGTGTGCCTCCAGAAGCAGTCCTTGTGCTGTCTAGGTAAGGGTCGTAATCTGTCCTTGTCAAGCCCCCAAAGGTTAGCACTGAGCTTCCGTCATCAATTAGAGCATCCAAACCGAGGAAGTTTTTGCTCGCATTACCCGTACCATCACCATAGAGCAAATCCCCGATGTCATCCATCATGCTATTTTGTGCTGTTTCTACCTCAATTCTAACAAGATTAATAACCTGAGCTGGGGTTCTGTTAACTGCTTTCTCCATTCCAGGAATAGCAACTGGGATTTCATATCCTCGCACATCATATTCAAGCATCCTTCGGGTATCAACTGTCGCGGTGCTGTGGGTGTCAAGACCAGCGAAAGAACCACCAAGATCGTTCTTGGCGATCATAATTGGCCTTTTCATCGACTCACCATTCCAGCGTTTAGCATTAGAAACGAATCGGAATGTAATGAAGTTGCCTCCCAAAACAGCATCCATTGCTTGTGGGAGAATCTCGTCTTGTGTAACTGTAGTTAATCTATCTGTGAACGTCATTGTATTTAAAACAAAAAAACCAGCGATTTGCTGGTCTTATTGACTCTGCTAATATTATCTCAGAGCAAAAACATGTTGTCAAGCTTTTATTTGCTCTTTTCTTAATCTTTTAACAATTCTGCTCATAACATTAGGCTTTTTCTCTCCTTCCTCTCCTCTTTCTTTAAGTCCACCCTTTGTTATGTTCACTGTTTCCCTTACGTGCTCTACGTGCAACCTTTGCACCTCAGGATCTAGTTGCTTAAATGCGGGAGACTGTAGGAATTGACCATAATAAGCAATATATTCTTTAGTAGCGTCTTTCTTTCCAGGGACAAATTCTCCAGCATTAATCTGTTGGATTGTTGCCATTGCCTCCTCGCTCCCTTCGCCTGCTCCCATTTTTAGGACATCTTGTGCGTAAAGTTTCGGTACTAATAAGTGTTTAAAGATTCTTGTTGCAATTTCTCGTGGCTTAGGAATATGCCACTTCTCGGCAAAGGTTAGTGGGTCAAGTTGCATTCCAGACCTTATCATCTCTACAAGCTCAGCTCTATCCGCGGCCTTATCTTCCGGTCTTAAAGAACCAGCCTGAACTCGAATTTCTATCCCATCCTCTATCTTGTCAGAGGAGAACTTAACGAAAGTCGTTTCCCCGTCTTCTCCAAGGTATCTCACCATATGCTCCTCGTCGGCGAAAACTTTATAAAGTTGAGTCATTTGCTGGAAAATCTTCGTCGCTCCCTCCTCAACAGCCTCACTTAAAGCGGTTGTTCTTCCCAAATCAGACCTTTGGGACAAAACCTCCTGTCCTAATGTTGGAGATTCGGTTTTTTCTCCCCTCAAAGGTGCGTGAGTACCAAAAATATTGTCAATTTCTGTCCTAGCATCATATTTATCCTCTATAACATACCTTGGAAGTGGAGGCGCTGGAACTCTGGCGAAAGCCATTCTTACATCTCCCTTAGCTAAAATATTGTCATTTGGGTCGCCAGTATATTTTTCAGCATCTCCGGCATCTATCATTTCGGTGTTCCACACCTTCGCCGCATTCGCCTGGTCTGCGTTATCAACAATCTGTAAACCCCTCTTTTCGAGAATGTCTTGCTGGCTTGCTGCTTGCTCGGTTAGAGAAGTGTCATCATAAACCCACCTGCCTATACGCAAGAAGTTAATGAAGACATAAGGCTTGGTTGGTCTCTCTAAGAAGTTAGACTTTCCTTCCTCATCCTCATAGTTAAAATTGGGGTTTAATCCATACTCTAAAGTTAGGTCTTTATATTTCCAACAAAGTCCTTCATATCTCTTTCCCTCCTCATAAAAAGTGAACCAAATTTCCCGGTAATTTACCCTCGTTCCCATATTAATTTTTTCCGCATCCGCATTTTCGCCACCAAACTCTTTGAGAATCTCATCTTCTTTGTCAGGAAAAAGAATTATTAATTCCTCAACTGTTGCAGAAAGTGTTTCGGCAATTAAAGGGATATCATCCGGATCAGTAGCGTCAGCGTCTATTATTATCTTGTGTGGTCGAACATAATTACAATCAATTCCTCCTGTAAAGTCTCCATCTTCTTTTCTTCTCCCTTTGCTGAAATCCCATCTATTTTTGATTATTCCGCACCTATAACCCATTAAAACATGCCTAGTTGCCATCCTAAGTTTCGATTTCAGAAGGACATCCTGAGCTGTTCTCATTAAAACTTTTTCATAACCTGTAGCAAGTTCCCGCGAGGCTTCTGTGTTTTGAGCTTCCATGACCTCTGGTATGGGGATTCTGGGAACCAAAGAGGATACTAATGTTTCAACTGATACGAAAACACGGTTGTCTTTGTAAGGGATTTGGTAATCATAAATGTCCACTTCCGCAACCTCGCGGTTCTTATTCATCCAACGCTTTTCGTTTTTTCCTCTTACGAGGGAAAGACCTAGTTTGGAGTCGTAAAAGGATTTCCCTTCATCAATTCTGTCGCCTAGAATTTTATTTATTTTCTCCTCATTAAGAATGGAGATAGCTTCTTTCTCTTCAATTACTCCCTCCGTGTCATCGAGGGTAGTATCTGTAATATTGGGACTTGGCATCTTCTTATTTTATCACAAAAACCCGATATATAATTTTACACCGATGGCACATTATGTTGATTGTTGCTTTTTCCTCGGGCATCACAGCTCCATCAAAAATAAGAGTAACATCCCCCGTATATTGAAAAGCTATCTTTCCGCACTCAGTACATCTGAAATTATGGTCTTTTTCAGACTCTGTCAGAAAGACAGATATAACCCGACCTTCTCCCCTCGCCCTTATGGGAGTAAAAAGAATATCTGCTTCTAAAACAAAGACTTTCATTTATATTTCCTCTTTTTTGCTCTTTTAAGAACGTCTTGTAAATCAAGAGCTTTCACCGTTCCTTCCTGCGAAACAACTGGATGCCCTCCTTTCTTGTCTCCAGGTCGAGGACTTTTAACAACTCCTCCAAAGGCCATCGTTTTCTCAAGAGCAATCCTCCATAATATTGTAGCGTGTGCATAGTGGTCAGGTCTATTTTCGATTGTTTTCCATTTTGGTTTCATCGTGCCTAAGGGAGTCTCCTCTATGACTCGATATACTTGTTCCCAATGATGGATATATTCTTCCAGTTCTGTTGCCGTTAAGTTAAAGGTTACGTCCCTTGCGTTTATCTCGGCGACGATTGCATCAAATATTTTCGTTCTATCGGAACGGACGTTTCTTCCGTCCCACCGAACAACCCCTAATTGTTTCTTGTCTTGCTGATAATAATGGAGATAAACCTTGCCGGGATACTTCTCTACAAGTTTCTGTGGGGTATTTGGGTATGGTAGAGCATCAATAACCATTGTCGCCGAGTATTTTCTCCGCAATTCCTCTATTTTTGCCCAGTCTTTTGTTTCTCCTATTTCAAATATCCCAGTACGATTCCCTATTACATAGTGCTTTGTTATCCCGTTATCAACACCGATAGCAACTCCTGTTTTAGGATTAAAGCCTGGAGAGATACATTTAATAATAGAATCTCTCGTTACCGAGGTGTCCTTACTAATATACGGCATCCCTAGCGTGAAGTTGTGAAAAATCTCCTGGTCTCCTTTAGAATCCTCTATGATTTTACTTGCCGGAATCCAAGGCACAAAAAGCTGAGAAACCCAATACCCGGAGATTTCTCTATTTTTATACTTCTTAATCCATTGGCCGTTTCTTAAATCGTCCTTCGAATATGGATTTCCGCACTTAAAACACACCTTTTCCTGGGTCTGCATATTAATGCTCTCCGGCCACTTCATATACCAGAAATGCCCACACTTCTGGCACATAACAAACCAGTGTTTCTGGTCAGACCTTTGCCAATATTCATCAACTCCTCTTCCTGGGATAGTCGGATTTGAGAATTGCCATTCCCACCCTAATTCGGGGTTCTCCCGCCTGGCATCATCCAATCGGCTCCTATACGTCTTTAGAACCTTTAGATTTGAGCGGTCATACTCGTCATTTATCAAAATATGTGCTGATATGGAAATCGCTTCTGTCTGCTCGTAAGACCCTCTATAATAGATAAACCTATCCCCAACTCCTTTAAGATTCATGGAGTCAATTCCTACCATTTTTGATATAACTTCGTTCTTTAATATCAAGGGGTCAACTTTAGGAACCACGAACTCTTTGCTCATGTTTCGAGAGGGGAAGGTGTGAATAATGTTCGCTCCAGCGTACTTCGCCAAATGGAAGCTTCTAAGAATAGCGAGGGTAGACCACCCAATTTGAGAGCATTTCCTGGCGACTTGCTTGGGGGTATCGTCAGTAAAGGGGTCTACTAAGAAGGAGTGGTCCTTAAACTCCATGGGGAAACCGGATTCGTTAACAATATTGTTATTTAAAATCCAAGCAACACAATTGAAGGCCTGTGCCTTGTTTAGGTCAATCTGGCTCATTCCTTTAATTATATTAGAGGTTTGAGAAGCAAGCTACCACTAGAAGAAACAATACACACAAAATAGCGGCAAGTATTTGGTCTTTTAGTTCTTTAATCATTTTTAAAATAACATGGTGCACACATCACCATTTGTACTTTTTCTCCTCTTATATTCTTATGCCAGTAAACCCAAAACTTATTCCCACAAGCACAGATTTCTATTTCCTCTTTTTTTATATCTCCCCAAACAGATTTTTTCCAAATAGCCATTTTATCTGTCCCTTTTCTTTCTTTTAATAACTTCTTGTTTCTGTTCTATATCTGCTTCTGTTGGTGTGTAAAGAGGTTCTAGTTCTGTAAAGACAGGGTCACTTCCTGCCATATCTATGTGGGTTTGGATTTGCTTAGGCGTGGGCTTTTTGACTTCCAACCTTCTTTTTAATTCGTCTATCTTTCTTCTGTCGCTTGGTCGTTCTATCATTTCTTTTTACACTTGGTGCACAAATGTGCTGGATAACCGTGTTTACATGATTGGATATATCCTTTTGGTTTCTTTGGTTCTTCAATACTGTCCTGGATGAAACTCTCTGCCGATGGCAATTTAACGATGGCGACAATCTTTCCATATCTTGTTAAGGCAATCGGTAACCCATCTAGGTACTTGGTTCCTTTTTGTTGAAACTCCCTGAATGGTACTGTTTTCATATGTCTGTATACAGATTACTATAAATGAACAAATATTGTCAATAGTCTGTATACACAATGTTTCCCAGAATTACTTTTTTCTAAATTCCAGATTTCTATTTTTAAGCTTGGAAATATCCCGCGGTGGGGGATGTATATTAGTAAGTCAGGGAGGCTCATTCGTGGCATACCCCCCCCTCATTGATATGATGATGTGATAATCAATTAAGATAATAGCGCCACGCCTATACTACATCAATATAGGTTATACTCAGGCTTATATTGTGTGTATTGTGCTTGTGCTACGTCGTACAATGTACCCTTTGCGACCAAGCCAAGCATAGACACCGAGGCATTGAGGTACATCTACTATGCTTGGAAGCACCTTAGCGTTGATTTAATGGCTTGGAACACGAAATAAGTACGTTGCGCTTTCAGTTGCCGAGCCTAAGTTGTATGTATTCGTTTACCTATACTCTTGGTAGTTTCTAGCATTAGAGAATGGGATTGAGAATATAGAGAATACTCTTGACCGACTCTAACAGCGTTAGCGACAGCTAGGCTTCCAAACCCTCTTGTACTTTTAGATCCCTCAATGATAGTCCCGGTGAGCAATTTAGCCTCGGATATAGCCATTTGCTTGACTAATAGTCTCACATCATAGAATATATTAGTAATGCGTAAAGAAGGATTTGAGCGTAATAACCACGAATTAAAAAGAAGAACCTCTGGTATTGTATTTCAAGCATTAGAACCCTCACACACTCCAACAGAAGCGGATATCAGGATTAAAGATCGAGGCGATAAGCGGATATCCGAGAAAGAAGCAAGGCAACAGCTCAAGAAAGGAACGCAAGGCTTGTGAATGACAACATTTTTTGGCTATCTCTTCTGGTATTGAACATCTATATTATATTGAAGTGCGTTAATAAGTCATGAGTAAATACTATCATTACTACAACCGCCAAGGTAAACCGATAAAAGGTAAAGACGCTTGCTTGAAATGGGCTAAAGAATTTGAGAAGAAAGATCGGATAGTCAAACAACAAACAACGTGGCTAGGCTTCTGGGTATCAACTGTATTTTTGGGATTAAATCACAACTTCATGCGTACCGGCAAGCCTATACTCTTTGAGACAATGGCTTTCCCCAGTGATGATCAAACGAGATACAGCACAGAAGCCGAGGCAGTGATCGGCCATAAGAAAATGATGAGAAAGTGGTCTAATCCTCTACTTGTTGCTTCTACTTATATCAGCAAAGCAATTAGGAGGGTTAGACGAGGGTATTAATAGGATTATGACAACAACTAAACAACCGAAGCTATACAATTTTATCTATATCCGTTCATTTGAAGCAAGGAATATAAAAGAAGCCAGAGAAATCTTCAAGGATATGTTAGAAGATTTAACCGGCACGGATATTTACGAAAGCGGAGAAGTCGAAGAAGATAAACTTCCCGACTAAGCACAAACACCGAGGTATCAGACTACCTCTATATGAGACAGACAAGGGTTAGGATCTAACTAAGAGAGTATGATAAACAAGACAAAAACAAAAGAGATAAGCAACCTGCTAGACAAGGCTAGTATTAAGAGTGTAATCAAAACAGCCAAGTCTCAACTAAAAGACGGCGGGGAACTCCAACCGGTAATCTTTTTAAAATTGAAGAAGAAAAAGGAATTTCTCCTAGCTCCCATATTAATAGACACTCAGTCTCAAAAAGAAAAGGCCAACTATCTAGCAAAAATGGGAAATGCCGTCGAGGCAAGCACGAAAGACGAGATAACCGAGGCGTTGATGATAACAGACGCCTATATGTTGAAATTAGGTAAGAGAAAAAAAATAAAAGACGAAGATCTCCCTATTCGTGATAATCCAGCACGGACCGAGTGCATAATTGTAGTCGGTAGAAATAAAAGCCGTTCTAAAGTAGTAGCCGGAACATTCCCATATACAAGAATAGATAACAGGATAATCTTTCAAAAAGAAGAGGCCACGCTTGAGTTTTCAAGCAAAGCCAAACAAAAAGATCTGGTTACCGTTGGGTTAGTTGACTACCTCTTTGGAAGTGAAGAAGCCGATTTACTGCACCGAGCACACGGATTAGATAAAGAGAAAGCCACTAACTAATATGAGACTAATCAACACGCCGATCGGAGTATATAATCACCGCAAGGTAAAGCTACTTGCTAACAAGGCGCTATTGCCAAACAGACTACTTGCCTTGCTGGTGATTATTCTTTTTATATTGCTAATTGACTTATGACTAAAGTAAAACCCTTGCAACCTAAGAAAAAAGAGACTTTTAAATTTGGAGGCGCTAAATTGAAGATACTAAACCAAACAGATCAAGTACCAGAAAAAGCGCAAAAGATTATTCTAAGCACCTTGGAAAACTCCGCGCTTGCTATTGCATTAAAAGAAAACATGGCTTGTCTATTAACCGGTGAGACTGGAACAGGCAAAACCTCGGCTATTCGTTATCTTGCCTATAAGAGAAAACAAGGCTATACCAGAATAAACATGCACGGCTACAATACACCAGATGAGTTAATAGGCACAAAATCAGTTGAAAACGGATCTACTTATTGGGAACGAGGCATTTTATCAAAAGCTATGCAAGAGGGTCATATCGTCGTACTTGATGAGATTAACGCCACGCCTCCAGACTGTCTTTTTATCATTCATGGATTATTAGATGATGATAAGTTTGTTACTTTACCAAACGGTGATGTACTAAAACCGCACAAAGACTTTAGGTTCTTTGCTACCATGAACCCAGACTATGAAGGCACAAGAGGTTTAAATAGAGCATTTTTTGACCGTTTCCCCGTTGTTTTAAATATTGACATTTTAGATCCGGCAAGAGAAAAAAAACTTTTAGCTGATCGGCTCGGACTGCCAGAAACACTAATTACTAATATGGTAAATTGCGCTCATCTTAACCGCACAGCTTATAATGAACAAAAAACACTAACTCTAATATCAACTAGAACCTTGTTACAATGGGGGGAATTGTTTAAACAAGGACTTTCCGCAAAAGAGGCTTTTATTACTTCCGTTGTTGGCAAGGCTCGTGAAGAAGAACAGACAGCTTTTATTGATTTTTACAATGCAGTATTTAGAACAGAAGCCGGTACAGGGAAAAGTCGCATAATTGTTCGAACAGAAGAAGATTATAAAAGAGCAATTAGCGAAGCAACGGCAAAAATTGCTACGAAACTCAAAATCTCGGAAGAAGCACTAAGAAAAGCCGAAAAAGAAATTACCCTAAGAGTTACAAATTTCTCGGTAGGGGATAGGGTAGAGGCTATTATACCACCAGACGGGAACACTAAATTAGTTGGGAAAAGAGGAATAGTTAAGTGGATAGAAAAATCTCAATTGGGAGTGGCGTTTGATACCCGCTTTGACGGAGGCCACCAGTTGGCTCGCCTTGGCAAACGCCACGCTAAAATGGGGTTTGGGTGGGTCGGAGGGAGTAATTGTTATAGAAAAGTAAGAAAATATACTAGAAAAACGCCAGTCAAAAGGATTAAAATAGTAGGAAAATCAGCCGTTCCGTTTTAATCTAAAATGTACGCAAACGCAGACTATATACGATTAATAGCCTCCGGTTTATCTGCTACGGCTGGTATAACTATCAAAGAGGACAATATCTGGGCCGTTGATGTTAAAAAAAAGACACTTCACTATAAATTAGAAGATTTGAAATATCGGCCATTCCCTGTCGTTAGAGGCTACCTTTTACACGAAATCGGACATTTAAAGTACACTCCGTATTTAAAATCAAAAACAGAACTTGAAAAAAAATACCCTAACGCTATGCAGTCTTGTTACAACGCTTTTGAAGATATAAGAATAGAAGGCAACTTAGGCAGAGAATATGGAGACTTTGCAGTAGGCGCTTTACAAAGTCTGCGTCATTACAGCATTTCTTTTGTTCTTCAACGCCTAGACACAAAGACGAAAAAACCTCGACTTGTTCAATTCTTGAAATTGTGTCTTTTGACCTATTCTTCTGAATTCCTAAATATTAGACACGCTAACCCTTACAGTATTTTGTCAAACTTTGATCCGGTAGTAGAAAAACGATTTGATGACAATTATCCAAAGATTAAAGATATGGTACACAATTCCCTTCACAACCTAGACAGCTTCGAGGACTTAAAAGAAGTGGTAGATACAGACCTCTACCCGATTATTAAAGACTTTATCGAGGAATTTGAGAAAACAGCCCAACAACCGGCAACAATAAAAATCCCTCTTCCCTCGTGGATGAGTGGACACCACGTCGGCAACAAAGATCTCCCTCATCCAAGAATTTTAGATTTACCAACTCGTGCAGAGGCGCTTGCTCTTATGAACCCTTATATCTCAACTTTATCTTCCCGATTACGAGATATTCTTATTGAAAAAAAAGCCACCAAGTGGCGTGGCTCTCATACAAAAGGGAAACTCCTATCTAAAAACGCCTACAAAGTGTGTATTCCTGATGAGAAAAGGGTTTTTAGCAAGAGATCAACTCCTGATACCCCAGACTATTCTGTATATATTGCTCTTGACTCAAGCGGATCAATGATGACGGAAAGCCGAGGAGTATATGCCTCACTCGCAAGCTATTTATTGGAAGAGGTATGCCGTCGGTTAAATTTTAAAACACATTTCTATTCATTCACTAGCACCGCCAAGCGCCTCAAAGACGCCTCAGAATATGTAGTTCAAGACACTGGCACAATAGACCTCCCAGCCCTCAAACTTATTAAAAAAGACATAAATTTCTCAGATAACAACCTTGTTATTTTTATTACCGACGGAGAGACTGACATATCGGATATTAGAAATGACTTAATGGCTAAATTTAAAAAAGAAAAAGCAAAAGTCTATGGGGTTGGTATTGGAGACGGCAACATAGAACCAACTCTGAGGGCTTCTTTTGAAAGTTCCGTATATGTTCCTAAAATTGCAAAATTACCTCTTGAAATGATAAGACTATTAAGAAGAGAAATTAAACGATAGGAGGTGATAAGGTTATGAAGCCAAAAGATTTACTCAAAAACAAAAACAAGACAACTGTCATTAAGTTTAATCACCGAGCCAAAACGCTGAGTAAAAGCGTAGGAGTAGGTGATAATTTCATGGAGAAATTGAAAATGACCCTTTTTAAAGAGTTTGGTAAAAACCTAGGCAAAAAATCCACAGCCATTGAAAGGGTAATAGAAAAAATGAAGCCACAAACGCCAGCCGAGTATCTTGTGATAGGTTGGGGATGTATGGCTACTTCTGATTTTTTTAAAAACAAAAAAACAGAGTTACTTTTAAAAACTCTGGGTTTTGAGGAAAACAAAAAATACCCAAAAACCCTGCATTAAAACCCGTAGTATGCGGGCCGGTGAGGTTAAAGGGATCTCCTTGCCGGCCCTCGCGAGAATAGTAAAACCCTTAAAAACCTTTAAAAGAAAAACCCTTGTTGACAGCCAGAAATAAAAATCTGAGCCAACAAACGCAAGGGATTTTCTGTTATAATAACAAAACCCCTTAAAAATCCCCTGTTTAAAAATCCCTGTATTAATGCGTGATTATAAGTTGATCAAAACAAGGAAAGCACACAGGGCTTCTTTTGCGTGGCCGAGCTGAGTAAGGCAAATCCGTGAGGGTTGTTCCACGCTGAGCTGAGTAAGGCAAATTTTTGAATAGCCGGCGAGGAGACGAAGCTTGAAAGTGAGCCCGTCCCCCTTGTTGTGCGTCTGAGGGAGGAGGTGATATTTGAAGACCACTTACCCCTCGCCTTCATATACAAGAACTTTCGCTCCACCGGCTTATTCTGAGCAGTTTAGTGCTCACGGCTAGGCAGAAACGGCTGCCCGCAATTTCTGCCCAGCGATCAACACTAACTGCTGTCCCTGACGAACTTGTTAAACATTTGGTTAAATTGACCCCTTTCCTTTTTATCAAACATGAAGAAATTGAATTGCTGAGCTGCTTTCTTTGATTTAGTTTCAATTACACCTAGCATCTCCGCGATTCTATCCGCATATTTCTTTCTAACATCGAAGTCGGGGATGATATTATTCTTGCCCCAAGGCTTGTCTGCGTCTAGTCCGTCAAGATAAACGTCTTGTAGTTTCGATTCTAAGGTCATTCCAAAACGATCAAGGGCCTTCTGTTCAAAATTCTCAAGATATTTCTGAGCACCCGTAGTCTTGAGAATCATACTTTTTCCTTTCTCTGCACTCTGTTTGCTAAAACCAGCTGCCATTATTGCAGCCTTGTCAGTCTTGTATTGACCACTCATCAAGTTATCAACAGCTCTTTTCTGCATAGGAGTTGTTTTGTGATTCTTAGGATAGGAACCAGGTTCTTTCTTTTTCATATTTATATGTTATCAAGTTCTATCTCGGTAGTATAGCCCGGTATTTGAGGATTCTCTACACCTCGGAGCATTTCGCCAAACTCTGAGCGAGGTGGGGGTTCTGGCTTTCCCCTCTTTATTCCTTTCCATCCACCAAGTGATTTAACCACGCTTGGCTGGTTAACACCGTATCTCTTTGCGATTTGACGAATGTTTGGCTTGTTTCCGTGCGGGCTCTTTTCCATCCATTCACGAATTTCCTCTATTTCGTCTTTAGTTAGTCTACGCTTTTTTTTTCTTGGCATTACGCTTTTTTAAGTTCTTCCCTGACACCATGTTTATCAATTTGGTCAGGATGTATTTTGAAATAATCTGGATTAGGTTTATTAGACATGAAAGGCTGAACAACATCTTTTGCATGAACGTCTCTTGCTTTCTGTATTCTATGTGATTTTGCCAACGAATAAGATTCAGGGCTTTTCGTAATTCTGATCTCTGAGTCCCTGACTTGACATTCTTCACAAGGGAGAATCCCATATACTTTGTCAATTGTCGCATCATTTTTACAATTTTTACGAGGGCATTTTTTCTCTTTCTTCATGTTTTTTTAATCTAGCCTCCAGACTATAATCTACCTTCTCCTCCTTAGATATTTTAACCTCTCTTGGCGTTGGCCCCTTCACTATTCTACCACTTTCGGGTTTTGTATTGCTTACTGTTAGAGTCGGTTTGTAGTTCTTCACTTCCTCATAAAGATCTCTTAACTCGTACATTTTAATTGGCCGAGGTTTTTCTAACAGCCTCCCTTCTAAATACTTGGCTCTATCGGGAAATTTCTCTCTAAACCACTTGCCAGCCTCAAGAGGATTTTTATGCCACCAGTGAATGTGGTGACGGAAACAGAGAATTTTTAAGTTTTGAAAATCAAACTCTAAAAGCTTTGTTTTGGAAACAGGAACAACGTGGGAAACGTGACAATCAAATCCAGAAACCCTCTTGCCACAATACTGACAAGTATAGTCATCTCTCTCTTTAATAATAATATCTACCTCTTTCTTGATTTTATCTTTTAATTTACGCCGAGCAGTTTTTGCCATTAGTTTGGAAGTTTATCTTTATCTTTTTTCTCAAAAACTGGAGGTTTAGCTTCAGGTAATGGCCTTTTGACTTCTATTATTGCCTGATCAATAAGAGCTCTAACTATTTCTGCACCGCCAACAAAAACGCTCATTTTGTTTTCGTCCCAAGGATTCTGGGACTGCACAAGCACCCCTCCTGATAGTGTTTTTTCTTGAACAGTCATCCCATTGAAGAGTTTTGTAATTTTCTCCGTTATCTTCCACAACTCACCAAGAAGCTTCACATATTCATTAAGCCTTTCAGTATTAATCTTGGCCTGGTCTGCCATCCTTTTTTTCCTCCTTTGAACGAATTCCAATAAGTACATCTGTTGTTAGTATCGAAGTAGAAACGGAAACCGCGTTTTCAAGAGCCAAGCGAACAACCTTACTTGGGTCAATAATTCCTTGCTCGACCAAATCAACAATTTTTCCCTCTTCCACCTCGTAACCCCAATTTCCCCCTTTAGTTGAAATCTTTTTGATATAACCCTTTATTGCCTCCTCATTCTCCCCAGCGTTAAACATTAACTTTTCTACGGGAGATGTCAAAATAGACCCCAAAAGTGTCTCTCCTTCACTTGAACCATTAAGAGCCTTCTTTAGCCTCAAGAAGGCCGTACCTCCACCTGCAACTACACCCTCCTCTCTTGCCGCAGTTGCCGCACCAATAGCATCTTTAACTCTTTCTACCTTCTCCCTCATATCAACATCTGTCTTTGTTCCAACCTTAACTATCGCCACGCCTTTTGTAAGCTTGGCAAGTCTTTCTTCAAGCTTTTCTTTTAAGTGAACATTCGATTCTTTTTCGATTTGTCCCTTGATAGCCGCTGCTCTGCTTTTGACATCTTTCTTATTACCCTTACCTTGGACAATAACCGTTGTGTCCTTGTCGGTAATTACTTTCTTGGCACTCCCCATCCAAGAGCCATCCTCGGTTATATCCGCATCATTATTTATTACCTTACCTCCCGTAATAACAGCGATATCTTCTAAGAAGTGCTCTATTTGTCCCGCTCCACCCGTCGGAGCTTTAACTGCCAAGGCATTGAAGTTTCCTTTTATTTTGTTTTGAACCATTGTTGCCAAGGCATCACCGCTTACATCCGTGGCGATTAAAACAAGATCCTTGCTCTTCTTAAACATTGGTTCAAGAACTCTTTGGAGCTCTGGCACAACAGAGATTTTCCTATTGACAATCGCGATTGTCGGATCTTCAATAACTGCTTCCATTCGCAGAGGATTAGTGACAAAGTAATGATTTAAGAATCCTTTATCAAACTCCATACCATCTGTGTATTCAACAAAAGTTTCTACTCCCCCTCCCTCCTCGGCTGTTACCACCCCGTCCTTCCCTACTTTCTTAACTGCCTCTGCCACCATCTTTCCAATCTCTAAATCCCCAGAAGAAATATAAGCAACCCTCTCTATCTCGTTGGAGCTCTTAACGGAGGTTGAAATCTTCTTAATTTCTTCTAATAGCTTCAGCAATGCTTTGTTTATCTGAACTCGGAGAACCATTGGGTTCATTCCACCATTTACCAACTCCAAGCCCCCTTTAATTAACTCATAAGCCAAAAGAGTAGAAGTTGTCGTCCCATCACCAGCCTCTTCGTTTGTTTTATTGGCTGCCTGCTTAACAAGGTCAATGCCCATTAACTTAAATTCATCCTTATCTCCGACTTCCCTAGCCACGGTCACCCCGTCGTGAACAATAAATGGATCTCCCCAATTTCTTTGAATAGCTACGTTCCTACCCTTTGGGCCAAGAGTAGTTGTTACTGCATTCGAAAGAATCTTAACCCCTTCAAAGAGTTTCTCTCTCGCTTCTTTACCAAACGCTAATATTTTATCTTCTTTCATATTTATCAATAATTGCTTTAATAATTTCAACCACGTCATTTATCAAAGACCTTGCCATCTCAAAACCAAGACCAAAGAAAAAACCTATGACAAAAACCGATGGAACAACATTTATATCAATTTTCATTATTTAATTACCCCCAGAACATCGGCAAATGTGACGAAAAGATATTCCTTTCCATCAAAAAACAACTTGTCCTCTCCATACCTCCGGTAAATAAGAATGTTCCCGACTTCCATCTCGACTGGCATTTTTCCTTCACCTATCGCCACAATCTTTCCCGCCTCTTGTCTTTTCTCTTGGACATACTCTATCCCACCAACAGATTTAAGTTCTTCGGGCTCAATAAGGACGACTTTCTTTGCGGGAACAATACCAGAAGCTGGTCTTTTTGGACTCATGTTTTATTATTTCCTATTTTTGTGTCTGTTGTCAAGGACATATTCTCCTTTCAAGAGCTTATCTTCTAATCTCTTCTAATTTAGCCTCGTTATATCAGACCATTAATATAATAATTTCCTTATATCAATATTTCCGTTAGATTGATATAACCAGAGCTTTAGACGCTGTAGGCTCTCCGCTTCGGTATACCTGAGCAGAAGAAGGACTTTCGTCCACCTACAGCGACCAAAACCCTTGTTAAGTTGCTTTAATTTTCTCGTTTACAAATAATAAGAAATCCCAAAACCTTGCTTTACTTGGCAAAAAGTCGTCTTTCTCCATTATCATTGTTGCCATAGCATTGTCTAGGTCTTTATGAAACTTTTTCCAATCAAATTTCTTCTTCATTCTTATTCACCTCCTAAGTTGCCTTTTGCTGTATGTCCACACTTTTCTATATTTCCACCACACCAAGGACAATTAGATATTTTTGCTTGTGCTCCTATTTCTTTCTTCTTCATTCTTATTCACCCTCTCTCTATAATTCTCCTCGTTTCGAAATTCCTGACATAAATGTTTCGAAAGTAATAAGTATCATTCTCTATAATTCTCCTTTGTTATTTACTTCTTTAATAATTTCGTTTAATTTATCTTTTAACATTTCTAGCTTTCCTTCTTCGTCTGTTTTTACCACCTTAACAAATCTATCATCGCTATCACGAGTAGTCCAAGACTCTGGGTCTGATGAAAAGTCGTCTGTTTTTTCTATTTGTTTTAGTTTCATCTTAACCTCCTTCATTCTTATTCACCTGCTTTCTTCATTCTTCATAATTCTCCTTTGTTATTCACCTCCTAAGTTGCTTTAATTCCAAGTTGTTACTATTCTAAAAATTATTACAAACAACAATGCTATCATAAATGTAATTGGCACTATATTCTTCATTTTTGTTCACCTGCTTTCTTGACTGGTTCTTCACAAGCGTTGCAACATCTCCAAACACGACCATCACCATTTACAACACCGCATTTATTTTTATTGTGTATATCGCAACAGCTTTTTATTTTCTT
>Ga0180007_10003542_pt1 | contig 17262 bp, 7 predicted proteins | sample MM_PC_MetaG_FD_121122 | JGI IMG/M metagenome (GOLD analysis project Ga0180007, IMG submission 121122) | Groundwater microbial communities from the Aspo Hard Rock Laboratory (HRL) deep subsurface site, Sweden - MM_PC_MetaG | ecosystem: Environmental > Aquatic > Deep subsurface > Groundwater... | reverse complement strand
TTTTGCTTTTTTCAATTCCCGGTTTAACCGGTTCATCTGGTTTTGCTGGCGATCGTTCAGGCAAATAAGCTTTGTTTCTTCTTTGTGCAGCCGCTTGTAGGCCGCTAATAATTTTTCAAGACCCGCCCTTAAATCACTGCTATTGTTGTCCGAATTTTTAAGTAGCAAGCTGATATCGGAAATGATCTTTTCTTCGTGACTAAAAATCGAACCGTGTGCCAATTCATGACCCTTGGATTTTGGGAAGCAGGTTAAAAGGCAGTACTTCTAAGCCGAATCTAAAATCTTCACCCTCTCCCAGAGAATCTTCATCATCAGGATCATAATACCAATTTACAGCCAGGCGTTTACCGGATTTAAAATAACCATCTAAAAGATGGAATAAATTCATGAAAACCTTGGAAGAACTGCTGTTATAATAATTCAAATCCAGATGAAGACCTAGGTCTGAAAATTCCGGGTTGTCCAGGAAATCCTTCAACCATGAAAAAATAGGTTCATAAAAATTGTAGGTGTTTTCCGGAAATGAGCTGCCCCTGATAAAGAGAGAGGAAGATGTTTGGTCAAAATTAATCTCAGGTGTATCATCGGTTCCCCTAATAAAAAGAGTCTTCATTTTAATCCACCTTTAATGTGACCGGTAATAGACAAAAATTGATTATCGTCATCAATGGGATGAAACTCAAACTGAATGGGTTTGCAGGTTCTTTTTGCCATCTCAATGAACCCAAGGCCCCCTATTTCATTAATATCCTGGGGGCTGCGGTTTAATTGTTCAATATAATATTTTTTTATTTCCACCGGCGTCAGTCTCTGGAGATAAGATAATTTATTTTTAATTCTAGATACCTGGCTGTGATGAATTTTATTGCTACAAGTAATAAAAAAAGTATCATTTTTACGTCCCAATAACAAGAGTCCATTTCCCATTGCCATGTTGCAATCCAATTTTTCATTCTGTGGGAATTTAACAGCGTAGTACATCATGTTTTGGGTAAGTTCGATGATGACGGTTATCAAGCGGCGAAACGTCGACCTATCAGTATTCAGGATGTTTTTTCCAATTTGCAGATTTTTAACGATATCTTTGAGAAGGTTTTGAGATAATGGTCCGGTAAATAAAAAAATAATATTTTGGGAGTCTAAAAATTTTTGGAGTTTGCTTATATTTGCCGGTACAATTTCCATCAGCATGCCTGTCCGTGTCTATTCATTTAAACATTAAAATTGACCAGCGATATTTTTAAAAAATTTATAATTCTCAAGTTTTTTAGAATAAAAACCCTTCTGTTGTCAATGGAAATCCAAAAACACAAAGTTCGGACAGAATGATCTGTCTCATCTTCAACATCATTACACGTGATTTGTCTGGGCGTTTTTAAGACAATGGGTCAATTTTTCTGCCAGATCCTTTACATGGGGTTCATGGAATGTATTAATGTGATTGCCTGAAACATTATGCTGCTCTATTGCGCATAATCGACTCCACCCCAGGTTTAAATCAAATGTAAAAAAATCCCGGAGATCCTGGGTTAAAAAAAGATCGATCTGGACCGGAACCGGTTGGGCAGTATATGACATCTGCGCCTTGGCATGAATCCCCAATGTTCTGAACAAAGGGGGGATAAAGGTATTTTTCATCATGTTATCAAAAAAAGCATTGCCCGGCCCCATGTTGTTGGCTGTTGCGGAATTGAATACAAACGCCTTGAGATCTTTCATGTACTGAAGCCCATACTGCATTTTTTTCATAAAGGGATTTGGCAACCCAGGGGCGATGGTTCCGAACATGGCCAGCAAATTTATTTTCTCCCCACTGTCCAAAAGTTGTTTTGCCATTTCATATGCGATCCAGCCACCGAATGAATACCCGCTGATATAATAAGGTCCCTTGCCTTGAATTTCTTTGATGGCACAAATATACTCAGTTGCCATCTCTTCTATGGATTTACTTGAGGGTTTACTTTTGTCCATGGACGTTGATTGTATTCCATAAAAGGGCTGATCTTTTTCCATTAAAGCCGCTAATTTGTGAAAAGGGAAAACAGACCCGAGCATGGCATGTACACAAAAAAATGGTGGCCTGGTACCGGTTGACTTCATGAACACCAAAGGAGAAACAGACTGTTTGGGTGGGCAATCGGATGGTTGTTCAGAACAATTTGTTTTTCCAGACATATCGAATGGGTTTGCACCCATCATCCCCGGCATAAATTGCTGGGCCATTTCCTGCCATTTTTTGTTTCCAGATCCCATGTTTTGAAAAAATTTCTTACCCGCGTCATAAAAGGAATCCTCCCCCATTCCTGGAGAATCCTTCGTCCCCTCTTTTCCAAATGGATTTGATGTCTCTGGTGACGGATTACTCCCTTTATTGCGAAACGGGTTGTCATTGGTATCTGAAGTCGCGCCTGAAGTTGAACTTGAAGAATGGGTCTGTTGTTCTGAATCAGCCTTGTCCATAATAGCCTCCAATAATTTACGCCGATCTTCAGATAGACCACCCAACCGATTCGACATTTTATCACCCTTTAATGAATCTGATTTCGTTTCTTTTGTCATAATTTAATTTTCCCATGGATTCGATAGGATTGATCGCACCCACATGGTTTAGCTTTCCTGTGTTTTTTGCAGTTTAAATATCATATATTTAGATTTACCGCTTTTCATCTCGTTGTAAACCGGGGAATTGGGCTGGGCCAAAAAGTTTCCCATGAATTCCAAATCATTTTCCCGGGAATAGGCTTTGGCATGTGTATTTGAGATCTCATCACATGATAATAACACATTGCCGGTAATATCTGTTTGCCGCAGAAGCTTAAGGCCAATTGCCTCCATACGTTTGATGGTATCCACAATTGTTTGGGTGGGAAAAAGATCTGTATATAAAAAATGTCCGCCCGGTTTTAATACCCGGAAAATCTCCTTCCAAAAGGATACCACATCACTATATCCATGGGAAGATTCAATATTTGTGACAATATTAAACCGATTTTTCTGGAACGGTAGTTTTTCGGCATTGCCCTCTAAAAAATCCACCTGTTCACAGGCGTGTGTCTTCCGGCAGAATGCAATCGCCTGGGATGAAAGATCCATACCGTAAAGATGTTTAAAAACAAAAAATTGTTTAAAGACATTTATGGTCCCCCCCCGGCCACACCCCACATCCAACACGCAGGAATTGTCCTCCAACCGACAATCTGCTATCACTTCCAACACCAGCTGTGTCGGATTTTTATTCATAAATATCTCTGGCAGTTCAATCTGGGAAAATCTTGGGCTGTCATTGGGCGCATATCCATAATTCAAAAAAAATGAATGGTCACCAAAGGGGGAGGAATTCAGTTGCTCATTGACGGAATTATAAAATTTTTTAATTTCTTGTTTATTGTCCAAGTCCTCTTTTTTTACCGGCTCAATCAAGGTGATATCCATTTGAGGAGACCCATCACCCGCCTCAATCTTTTGATTCGATTCCCCTCGCTGCTGTTGAAGGATCATCTCAAGAAGTTTGCGTTTTTCCGGGGAAAGGTTGCCAATTCTACTGTTAATATCGACCATGTTAAATTGTTTCCCCCTTTTGAGCCATCTGGTCAAGCATTTGTTTTACCTGTTCATCGGAAAGAGATTCGATCATTTCCAGTTTTTCAGAAAAACCCTTTATCAAATCCTTGTTTTCTTCCTGATAGGTAATAATTTTTTGCGCCAAATCGGCGATTGTGGGTTCATCAAACAGATTGTTCACGCCGATCTTAATGAGGAAGTGTTCCTGCACACGGGCAACCAACTGAATAGCCATCAAGGAATCACCGCCGAGTTGAAAAAAATTATCATGAACACCAATCGGTTCTATACTGAAAAGTTCGCTCCAGATTTCAGCCAAAATCTTTTCCGTTTCATTGTTGGGAGCCAAATATTGGGTATCCAGATCGGGTCTTGAATGACGAGATTCAGATCTCCCCGGGGGATGGGCAGCGCTTCTCATGGGATCAAGGTTGACCCATTCATCGATACTTTTTTCAAGGTCCCTCACAGAGACAACCACCTGTGGAATGGGTAACAGATCAAGGATCTTTTTAAATGCGAGGTTGCCTTCATCCGGCCCAATCGCCGTTTGTTTTGATATCATATTCAAGGCCGCATCCACATCAGGTCCATCCAGATGCCAGCGATCCCAATTTATGCTGACCCAATGGGTCCCATTAGTTTGGTTCCGATCATGGGCAAATGCATCCATAAACTGATTGGCAGCCGCATAGGCGGCAAGTCCCACGCCGCCAATGACCGTTGACAGAGATGAAATCAAAATACAGAAATCAAGATCCCGGGGAATCAATTTTTCCAAGGTATACACCCCTTGAACCTTGGGATAAAAATGCCGCTGACTATGCTCCCTATCCATATCATTTATGGTACAAAAGGCATCCTGACCGACAATCCCAGCAGCATGGATCACCCCATTGATGGGCCCCATTTGTTTTTTTGTAGAATGGAAGATCTCCTGCATTCTTTCTTTGTCCGACACATCCGCACTTAAAATCAAAACCTGGGACCCGCAAGATTCTATTTTGCGGACTTTATTTATTCTTTGACTGGTTTTGTTCTGTACATCATGGGATTTTTGCCATCTGTCCCATTCCTCCCTGGGGGGCAGCCCCGACCTTCCGGTCAGCACCAGATTGGCACTCACCGAATCGGCCAGAAACTGGGCCAGTGTCAATCCAATATTACCAAGACCGCCTGTGATCAGATAAACGCCCCCGAGCCTTAGTTGGCCATGAACCTTTTGGATTTCATCTCCTGGAATGGGTTCTGCTGTTACGGCTTCAGCTAAAGTCGGTTTCACAAGGACAGGTTCAAATATCTCCACCCAGCGATGCTTTCCCCTGTAAGCAACCATGGTTTCTGCCGCTTCTCCGGTCAATTCATCCACAATGCTTCTGGCAAGTATTTCCCACGCCTTCTCTGTCCCGGGGATGGCGATGTCTATGGTTCTGCAGTTTATCCTTTCATTTTCCTGGGGAATAATCCGGCATGGACCGATGATCATTGATCGTTCGGGATCCAGCAATTCCTCTCCTGTCACATCAGATGTTTGGTGCGTCAGGACATCCAGTTGAATGGGATGGGAAAGCGTGAATGTTCCCAATGCCCCGGCAATGGCAATCAAACTATGGGTCCCTAAAAATTGTTCCGATTTGCAAATTTTATCCGAGCCATTTTTTTCAGGGGATTGAAAAATCGATCCATCCATATCCAGTGAATGAATGATCTGGTGCGGCATCCGATCAACTTCCAAAAGTTCCTTAAACAATTGTTCATAGCTTTTTTTATTGGCAGGATCGATGGAATACCTAAATTCGGACAGTTTATAAAATGCCTTGCCCGGTTCCAAAACAATGACCTCACCCACTTGTTTTTCCAACTCTTGGATAATCCTATATATCGGCCCGGCTCCATGGGTCAATAGCAGACAGCGTCTCGTGTGTATATCCTTACCTTTTGAAACAATATTGGGCTGGCTCCGTTTCCAGGAAGGCAGATACAACCAGTCCGAAACAGCATTTTTTTTCCCATGTGTATCTTCTTTTTTCCCACAGGTGGGTGCCATATCCGACTTTCCCTGAAATTGTTTGCCAGGGTCAGACCAGAATAACTCCCGTTCAAATGGATAGGTAGGCAAGGGTATTTTAGAGCGGGTTTCCCCTTTGTAAAAAGCTTTCCAATCAATCTTTACATTTGAACCATATAGTTGCCCCAATGCCTCCAACAAGAGATCCATATCTTGTTTTTTCCCATTGGGATGCCCCAGGCTGTTAAAGCCCAACGCTGCTTTGCCCGGAGGCGTGTTGGTTTTCACAAGAGAGGACAGGGTTGTTCCGGGACCGACCTCCAGAAGAATTCGACCCGGATCATCCATTAATGTTGCCAAACCCGTTCCGAACCGGACTGTCTGCCGGATATGCTTTGCCCAATAATCTGAACTCATGGCCTCTTGAGCCGTTATCCAGGTCCCTGTACAATTGGATACAAAGGGGATCTGCGGTTCATGCGGTGTCACTTTTTTGAAAGCCTCCCGGAATTCATCGACAACCGGTGTCACCATGTGTGAATGAAAGGCATGGGATGTGTGGAGTTTTGTCCAGGGGATTGAATCTTTTGTCAGGAGGTGCGTCACCTCGGAAATAGCGTTTGGGTCTCCGGAAAGTACGCAGCGTTCGGGCGCATTCACCGCTGCAATGGACACATTTTCATATGCCTTTGCCCCGGCTTCCGTAAGACGAGCGGCGATCATCTGGCCGGCAGGTAGTTTTTGCATGAGTTTACTGCGGACCGCCACAAGATACAATGCATCTTCCAGAGAAAAAACACCTGACAGGCAGGCGGCCACTAACTCACCGACACTGTGCCCGATCATGGCTTCGGGGTGTACGCCCCAGGATATCCATAACCTGGCCAGGGCATACTCAACGGCAAAAATGGCCGGTTGTGCCATTTGAGTTTGGTTTAATATCACCTGGTTGGTTTCATTTTCATTTTCGGGATAAACAATCTGCCGCAAATCGCAATCCAGAAGCGGTGCTAAAATTTGTGCGCATCTATCAAATTCTTCTCTAAACACGATTTCACTATCATAGATCTCTTTACCCATATTTGTGCTCTGGGTGCCTTGACCGGGGAACATGAATGCCACGGTTGTGTGGCCTGTGCATTGAGAAGAGGTCAGGGTTTTTCCCCTGGTTTCTAAACCGGAAACAGCGTCTTTGATATCACTGCACACCAGTATCCTTTTATGTTCAAAAAGTTGTCGTCCGGTTTGCAGGGTATAGGCAATATCTGCCAGGTTTTCTGGATTTGTTTGTAAATAGGATAAAAAATTTGCGCTGGCGGTTTCTAAGGCCGAGGGGGTTTTTGCCGAAAGGATCAATAATTGTCTGGATCGGGTGTTGAGCGAAGGTTCCGGACGGGGTGCTTCCTGGACAATGGCATGGACATTGGTTCCACCGGCACCAAAAGAGCTGACACCCGCAAGGCGCAATTTTCCATTGGATTCCCAGTCTTTCAAACTTGTGTTAACAAAAAACGGACTCTGATCAATATTCAGCTTTGGATTCGGTTTTTCAAAATTCAGGCTGGGTGGAATTTTTCCCTTCTGAACGGCCAGCACCGTTTTTATTAACCCGCCGATACCAGAAGCCGAGTTCATATGTCCGACATTGGTTTTAAGGGAACCGATGGCGCAATACCCTCGTTTATCCGTACCGGCACGAAAGGCTTCGGTCAATGCCGTCAATTCAATGGGATCACCCAGCTCAGTTCCCGTGCCATGGGCTTCAACATATCCAATATCACAAGGTTGCACCCCGGCAGCTTCCTGGGCCATGGCAATCACCTCAGCCTGGCCGTCAATGCTGGGTGCTGTGAACCCCACCTTCAGACCACTGTCATTATTGATGGCAGATCCTTTGATAATCGCATAGATATGAGCCCCGTCGGCCCGGGCATCTTCCAATCGTTTTAAAACCACCACCCCGACACCGTCACCTCCGGGGGTGCCCTTGGCGTCCATATCAAAGGCACGGCAATGGCCGTCGGGGGACAGGACCATACCTTCCTGATGAATATAGCCACATTTTTGGGGGAAATTCACCCCCACGCCCCCTGCCATGGCAATATCGCATTGATAATCCATCAGTCCCTGGCAGGCCATATGAACCGCCACAAGAGAAGTGGAACATGCCGTCTGGATCGTAATCCCGGGTCCCCGAAGATTGAGTTTAAAGGACACCCGGGTCGCCAGATAATCTTTGTCATTTCCAATGAGGGCCGAGGCGTTGTTCGGTGAAAAGGCAAGATTGGCCAAGGCATAGGAGTTGATATCAGCCCCTGCGTAAACACCGATATAGCCTTCATATCTTGCCGGATCACAGCCAGCATCTTCCAGCGCCTCATGGGCGCATTCCAGAAACAAGCGGTGCTGGGGATCAGTTATTTGTGCTTCTTTGGGGCTCATTTGAAAAAAACGGGCGTCAAACAAGGCGGGATCATCAATGATGGCCCGGGCATTTACAAAATTCGGCAGTGCCGCCATCTTTGGGTCAACGCCTGCGTCAGCCAGTTCCAGGGAAGAGAAAAACGACACACATTCGACGCCGCCCGTAATATTTTTCCAGAATTGTTCGATATTCTTTGATTTTGGAAAACGTCCGGCCATCCCTATGACAGCAACCTGACCGGAAACATCTTCCCCGTTTTCCCCTTCATCAAGCGTTAACATATGACTCATTATCGTATCCTCCGGGGTACCCGACATCTTGACGGATGCTTTTTGTTTCTATTATCTTTTTGTTTTTTCGCTCTTGATTTCACAGAATCAAAGGTCCTGAGTGTCTTGCCTTCTTCCAGATATTTGGCAAGGGTGTTGATGGTGGGATATCGCAAGAGTTCAACGATTGATATCTCCTGGTTAAACATCTGTTGTAATTTCGTTTGTGTCCGTACCAGCAGGATGGACTGCCCCCCCAACTCAAAAAACGTATCATGAATACCGATCTCATCAATATCCAGAACCTCTTGCCAGATAGTTTGAATGGTTCGTTCATAGCTGGTTCGGGGCTTGGTTGGCTGGGTGGTGACTTGTTTAGCAAGGTGACTTAACGCCTGCAATGCCGCAAGATCAATTTCCCCTGACGGGGTCAAGGGCATTTTGGGCAGATGAACAAATTCACATCTACGTAAATTTCCTGATGGATCACGGACATCCAGCAATTCAAGCGCATCGGTATCCACACTTCCTTCTTTTGTAGTAAACCCGGCCACCAATTTTCTGGTAATCAATGATTTGGGATGAAGCACAACGGATTGCACCGCAGGCTTACAGGCATCCAACCCGACCATGAGCTGGTGGTGCTGGCCGTACAATCCTGCCAACAAAGAGATGATTCCCTTGTCGACCGGAATCATGTAATATCCCAGTTCCCGTGATTGATCTTTTAAATTGAAACCGCGGCTCATACCGGTTTCTTCCCAATTGGTCCAGGAGAAACAATAACTGCGGGAAATACCGGTGCGGCGCAGATGATGGGTAAAGCCTTCCAAAAACGCATTTGCCGATGCATATGCCCCGACTGCCAAACCACCGAAAAACGAAAAGAGTGACCCAAAACCGATAAAAAAACCGGTTTTGGGTACAAATTGTCCGAGAACCTTTGCACCTGCAACTTTCGGATAAAGGGTCTGGGTAAAGGATTCGCTGGTTTCTTCCGTTAATAACCGCGTGGGCAGCACACCGGCCAGATGGATAACGCCTGATAATTTTTTCTTCCATTTTTTTTGGGCGCGTTCTATCACATTGCCTATTTCTAACGGATTTCCCACATCAGCGGCTTCATATATAACCTCTCCCATTCCCTGGAGTTCAATGAACGATTGAATTTTTTCGTCAAGGGATTTTTTTTGGGCCAACCCATCTTCAGTGCCACCAGTAGCTTCTTTGACCGTTAAAGAGGCGATATCCCCTTTTGCAAGCGAGGTTTTTCCGATAAGAATCAAACGGGATTTGAACTGTGTTAAAAGGAACCGGGCAATTTCAACCCCGACCCCTCCCAACCCCCCGCTGATAAGGATCACTTCTCCCTGTTCAAAGAAACCACTTTTCTGGTGTTTAAATTCTGTTTTCTTAAACTTTGGAACATACCGGATCCCATTTCGATATGCCACCTCGGGATCACCATAGGCACTCACTTCCCCCGGGATACACCTTAAAAGGTCGATGCGCCTTGAAGGGTCCTTGCCATGGGGCAAATCGATCAGATGACAATTCATATCAGGATATTCAAGGGAAATAGTCTTCATCAATCCCGGCAGGGGGCTTTTTTCAAGCGCAATTTCATCCTCCGGGTCAACGCCGAAAATATTGTTGGAAAACACCTGTAGGCTTTTTGGGCGGTGGACCGGGGAAAGCGTTGACATCGCCTGGGACAGGTATAGCAGGCTGTATAGATGACCGGATATCTGTGTCATCAAATCATTGGCTGTTTTGGGGGAAGCGGTATCTGTGTATGAAAAAAAATGCAATATCTGGTTTGGCCTGACACCATTCTGAAAAATATCTGTCAGTAAACTTTCATAATGTGAAGCGTTCCCAGGGTGTATGCGATAATGGGTCGGGGAAAGGGTTGCATAAACATCTCCTGACTCAACCTGAATACAGCTACCTTCCAATTGCGTGGCCAGCAGTTGATAAATTTTTGTATCGTCCGTAAAAACAAGCGTGCCCTCTTGTGCAACACCGGCAAAACATTTTGCTCTCTTTTGAATCCAGACTCGATTAAAAAACCATTCCGGCAGGGTATTTGCATTTTTTAAGGCCAAATCAATTTCTTTAATAATAAGGTCAAAATTCCCGGCCATTAATGCTTTTTTTAAGTCCGAGCGTTGAATTTTTCCACTGGTGGTCTTGGGAAAATCAGTTTTTGGCAAGGGAATGACATATGCGGGAGAAATACCCATCTCAACCCCGATCTTTTCCCTGATGGATCGGATCAAAAGAATATCCACGGATTCAGTACCCGATTTGGGCACGAAGAAAACAGCCAGTCCTTCGGATCCTGCGACGGGATCATCCACGGCACAAGCACCTGAGAAGGTCGGTTCAACACCGTTGATATCATTGACAATATCTTCTATTTCATAACAATAATAATTTGCACCGCAAATGATGATGGTTTCCTTCACACGACCCGTGACGGTTAAAATACCATTGCGGATGAATGCACAGTCTCCTGTGTTAAACCATCCGTCCGGGGTAAACACCTCTTGATTTGCTGTTTCATTGTGAAAATATCCCGGGGTAACACATCCGCCCCTGACCTGAAGATTACCAATGATTTTTTCGGCAACCAACTGGTTTTCATCGGTCACAATACGAAATTGAACCCCCGCCCTTGCAGGTCCCAGGTTCATGAAGACAGCACCATCATCACCGGGCCGGGATTCCTGTAGAACACTGTCCAATGAGGATTTTAAAAATGAATCTGCGGATCTATCCGGTCTCAGAATATTCGGATGAACTGCAACCGTACCGATTTCAGCCATACCGTAGCCGGATCGCATGACATCTGGATTCATTCCAAAGGCGGCAAGCCTTTTATGAATTTCAGCAATCACCGGAAGCGTAATCTGCTCACCGCCGGTCAGGACAAATTTAAGCTTGGATAGATCCCATTTTTTATCCGGCACCTTGGATAGCGCATCGGATAATAATTTGAATCCAAAATTTGGAGACCAGGTATAGGTGACCCCATGGATTTCCAAAAGATCCAGCCACAGGAGCGGATTGGCCAACACACGAGGCGTGTGGATCTGTATCTGTTGGTTCCCCAGGTATACATCCTTTAAATGGCAAGTCAGAAGCGGCACAACATGATCCATTGGCAGCCAGTTCAATGTGATCTCTTTGTCGGTATTACCAAAAGAAAGGGCGCCGTGGATATAATGGATTGCCCCGGCATGTGTTATTTGAACGCATTTGGGAATACCCGTGCTGCCGGAAGTGAGCTGGAAAAAGGCAGGCTCCTCGGGCTGGCTGTCATGGATCTTTTCAGCTGGCAGGTTGTTTTTAAGATCTTCAACAACCAGGATGTTAAATTCCGATGCCCCATGCCCATAAAGCGCTGGCACACCGGACACAGGCGCCACCAGATCGGAATCTGTAATAATCGGTGGACCCTCCAACAATGTCCAGGTATTCCAAAGTTTTTTGACCACGCCCGATTTTTGGGTATATGAAGTGTCCTGGGTAATGGTTACAGGGATAATTCCCCCCAGAATACACGCCCAGAAGGTGGAAAAATATTTTTCCATATCAGCGATCTGAAGAATAACAGCGTCCCGGGGATTCAGGCCTGCGGATTTAAGACCCGTTAATATGGATCTGGCATCCTTTAAAAGCGTGGCATAGGATAAAAATGTTTCTAAGGATTCATCCTGAAAAATGACAATACCATTGTGACCACGAATACCAGCAGATGTTAATAACGCGCTCCCAAGAGTTTTGGGCGCATCCTTTGGGATACTAAGGGGACCACCGTCGGAAAAGGCCATGGCTTGCGGTTGATCTTCGGATCTTTGTGGACAACTCTCTTCAGATATCAAGGGAATAATTGGTGTGATACACTGGTTGATCTGCCCTTGAGGGATAAGGTTGGATATATGGATACGGGTAGATACGCCCTGGGAATTTTTCCAAAAAACTTTTACCTGGTCGATTCCCGGGATGGATGAAATGGCCGATTCCCATTGATGGATCAACGCTTGATCAGGAATATCCATCAAGGTCAGCATTTTCTCATCAATTGTTCCCCGGCGGGTGAGGGGAATTTGATTCACCGGCAAAAACATATCCGGCATCATCTGTTGGGGCAAGTAAGGTTTTACCGATTCACACATCCGCGTTAGTGTAACCTTATTCCGGGGTACGACAAACGCAATTAAACAGTCCCGATTTCTAAACCTGTGGCTGATCACATGGCAGTCTGAGATAAAAGAGGACGCCATCAAATAGTTTTCCACTTCACAAAGGCGAAATTTTGTGCCGTTTTTCCAGATGAACCCCCGGGATGGTCCCAGTGCAAGGGTCTGTCTGCCCGCTTCATCAACAAACAAACGTCCCCTGTCATGGGTTCGGATATAAATCGGATCCAGGTTTTCCATCAGAAAATCAGGGGCAGTCTTTCCTTTCTTCATTGAAGCCAATGTTATTGGAACCAATCTTATTGGAGCCAATCCTTTGGCGCTGATATAAATATCACCTGGCATTCCAAAGGGAACCGGTTTCATAAACGGGTCCAGAATATGCGTACAGGTACTTTTTCCCAGGGACAATCGGTTTCCATCGCCTTTGCGGCAATCCATAAAACCCACCTCAAACGCCGCCGGAAAAGGACTGTATAAATAGGTTAATTCACAGTCCATTATCCGGATAAAATCCGTGACAACACGGTTGTTCAATCGGCCACCGCTGACAAGGATATGATCTTTGGGTCCCTCTTTTTCACGATCATCATTTTCTCGGGCATCATTTCCCTGGGCATTTTTTTCTTTGTCTGCCAGGAAGATTTCCAGGGAAGTGGGTGTAAAATGGATAAATTGTCTTTTTACACCGGGAAATAGACGCAACAATACGTCCCGGGAAACATGGCTGCCTGTTTCTGCGGGCATGGCCAGACCACCGCCGGAAAGCAAGGGCCACAATAACTGCCATACCATAAATTGCGGGTTTTGAAATTTTGAAAAGACCCAGACATCGGTATCCGTAAAATTAAATCGATCCTGAAGGGTGTCCAGACACCTGCCCATTCTTTGGTGACTTACCACAAAACTGGTTGTTGACGAATAAAAGAGGAATGCCGGATGTTCCGGACAAATTTTATGCAACTTGGCTGGGTCGACTTTTTGGAGTGAAGCGGTTTTTACTTCCTTTAAAAGCGCGTCTGAAAGAAAATGGTGAATATTCCCATTGTTTTGGCAAGGCGTAAATGTTGAATGGGTAATAAGGATATTAACCCCTGTATTTTCCAAAATTTCTGACATCACCGGCGTGGCAGGATCAATGGGAACAATAACCCCGCCGGCCTTCAGCACCCCCAGCATTCCAATGACGTATTCCGGACATGGATCCAAACAAAATGCCGCCCGGATTTGCCCTTCCGGAAAACGTTCACAAAGCATTTGGGCAAAGCGTTGTGCATATCGGTTCAGATCTGCATAGGATATGGTTTCATCAAGATTCCCAACACCATTTATCCCTATAGTGTCGGGACAAAGCAGCGCAATGGCATCAGGTGCTCTCCGGGCCACCCCCTCAAATTGTTCGTGAATACCGGGGGTTGGAAAAATTTGGTTTGCAGGGTCATTTTTTAAAATGAATCTTTCTTTTTCCTCTAGTGTCAGCATATCTATCTGTGAAATTTTTTGTAAGGGGTTTACTAAAATAGAAGAAAGGATCATTTCAAAATGAAACAGCATACTTTCAATGGTGGACTTTCGAAAAAGATCTTTCCGATAGGAAAAATATCCACTCAGGTTATGATTCTGTATCCAAAGATGAAGACCCAGGTCAAAATGTGTTGATTCACTGTCCATGGGCACAGAAGATACGGTTAATCCCTCTAAAACCATTTCATTTAAAGAGGTCTGATGAAGTCCGAACATCACCTGGAACAAAGGATTTTTACCGGGGTCATGCTCAATTTTCAATTGTTCAACAATCATTTCAAAGGGAAGATCCTGGTGTGCCTGGGCCGCAAGGGTGGTCTGCTTCACCCGTTCCAATATTTCATAAAAATTTGGATTTCCCAACATCTGTGTCTGGAGTACAAAGATATTGGCAAAACAACCGATGATACCTTCCACTTCCCTTTGCATTCGATTGGCTGTGGGTGATCCGATGATGATTTTCTCGTTACCCGAATATTTAAACAACAGGATGTTAAAGACTGCCAGCAATGTCATAAACAAGGTCGTATCCTGCTGTTGACTCAGTTTTAAAAGATCAATGGTTGTTTTTTCAGGGATCAGCACTGGCAGAATAGATCCATGATAATTTTGAACGATCGGACGTGGATAATCTGTGGGCAGTTCCAGGTCCGGAACATCCATCACTGTTTTTTCCCAAAAGGATATGAGGTTGCCAAGATTCCTTTTTTTAAGATATGCCTGCTGCCATATTGCAAAATCAGCATACTGCAGGGAAGGAAACGGCAGGTCGGTCTCTTTCCCTCCACAAAACACCCCATAGTAATAGTTAAGCTCCCGGGTAAACAAACCGATGGACCAACCATCCCATATGATATGGTGGGCGATGAGCAATAACAGATGTTCCTCTTTGTTTAGCCGGTAAAGGTGGATACGAATCAGCGGTCCCTTTGTGATATCAAAGGGACCTTGTATCTCTTTTTTTGCGGCCAGGTAAAATTTTGATTTGCGTTCTTTCTCGGGTAAATGCTGTAGATCCACAATGGATACAGGGATGAAAAGTGCAGGGGCAATGTGCTGAACCGGTTTTCCTGAAATCGTGGGAAAAGTGGTTCGCAGGGATTCGTGGCGTGCCACAATTTTATTAAATGCTTTTTCCAGCGCGTTTGCATCCAGGGGTCCCTTCAAATTTACCGCAGAGGGAAGATTATTCGGATAGGGGGTATCCTCTGGTAATTGACAGAGAAACCAGATTCTTTCCTGGACAGATGAAAGCGGCGGATCTTGAAATCCATCCTGCCGGGATTGGACAGGATGGGAAGTGCCATTTCCGCCACCTTCATCGGTCAGCAGGTGAAACAGTTCTTTTCTCTTATGGGAAAGATTTGAAACTCGCGGATTCATGTCATTCATTCAGTAGCGCTCCGGGATAATCCATTCTCAGATATAGGTGATGACACGATTCTTACAACAGATCCTTCATCCATGTATTGGGTGTGAACCACTTTTCAGCTTTTAACCAATCATATGTTTTGGCCAATTCACCAGTGGATTCGGGATTTGTTGCTGCATTGTTTATCACTCCGGTAATATACTTTAAAAAGAGCGGATTGTTGCGAAGCATCATATTCGCAATGGACATGGACATTTTCAACACTTCGGGTGAGAGGCGATGATACCCGGTATGCTGGGCATATGAAAGCGTTTGTCCATCGCCCAATGGTATCTTGTATGACCGATTCAACAACTCACCTGCCTGGAAATTAACGGCTTCAATGGAGGGTTCAAATTGATACCGCATCATGGGCAGAATCCATTGCTTCATTTTCGGGTTCCACATGCCGAACATCCATTGCATCATTCCCCATTCTGCTGTTTCAACAGGCAGGTAGGGATAGGTATTTCCCACCCCCACCGATAAAACAGAAAGGTGATCCAGAATGGAATCTTTATTTATACTGTTTTTATCTGAATAATCTGCCTTGAACATTTCCTGGAATATATGATTCCAGTCCTTTCCCCGTGCCGCCTTGGCCTTTTGTTCAACGCTTGCCTGAAAGCTTTCTTTTATGACTTTTGTAACGGCGCACATGGTGGGGTTGGGTGCAAACAAACCACCGTCATTCCCCCCTCCCCACATGGCTCGTAAAAACGTCGGACTGGTAGAGGCAAAGGCAACATCCGTGACCAAAAGATCGCAATCGGGATCAGCGGGATTATAATTTTCGAACAGCTTGGGTGTCCATTTCCTTTTTCCCTTGCCTTTTTGATTGCCAGCCCAATTAAAAACCGTTATCAAAACATGTTGATTTAGATCCCCCAGGGTGAGATCTCCGAAATACTTTTTCAATACAGAATAGTATTCCTGGGTGCCAAGGTAAGGTTTCACTCCAAGCTTACTCAAAAATTTATTGACTGGATTTACATTGGCAAACATCATTTGTTCGGAATAAAATCTTTCCAGTTCACCGCTTTCAATGGCATCCCGTGGATTTTTGTACTTGGCAAATAACAATGCATTCAGTCCTCCGGCAGAGGTTCCGGCAAACAAATCGACACAACCGTCTTTCAAAAAATGGGGATCTGAATTGCACAGTTGTTTTAACATCAAAACCGTAAATAATCCGTAAATACCCCCACCGTCCAAGGATAAAATTCTAAAAAGATGCTTATGCTCTTTAACGTCGGTCTTAGTCTTCATTGCATTTTTCCCCTTTTTAAAAAACGCCGTCGATGAAAATTCTTTTTCCAAACTAGTCCAAGGCAAACCCCAAAACTGTCAAATCGTCCTGCAAAATTTTTGACCCCCTGTAGGTTTCAAATGCCTGAAACAACAGTTCTTCTTGATCTTCCAGGGGGGTTTTAGCCATTTGCGTCAAAAGTTTTAACAACCGTCTGATGCCAAAACGAATCCCCTTCTCCCCACCCATTTGATCTGTGAATCCATCGGTGCAAAGATAAAATCGCATTCCTTTTTTGATGGATATCTTGTGGTTGCTATATTTAAAATCAGGATCAGAGGTTTGGTATCCGATGCTTTGCCGATCCCCTTTTATTCTGATGGCTTGGCTTTGTTCCGTGTATATCAGTGACAGCTTGGCACCGGCAAAAACAAGGCGCTTCTCCCCGGGGTTTACATAGCATATGGCGGCATCCAGTCCATCATCTGATATCGTTTCTCGTTGATCATGACGAAGTGAATCCCTTACCCCTTTGTTAAGAAGCATTAATAGTTCTGCCGGATCTCTGGGGTCAACTGATCGAATCAGCCTTTTTAATAGGGAG
>Ga0180007_10003541_pt1 | contig 17277 bp, 15 predicted proteins | sample MM_PC_MetaG_FD_121122 | JGI IMG/M metagenome (GOLD analysis project Ga0180007, IMG submission 121122) | Groundwater microbial communities from the Aspo Hard Rock Laboratory (HRL) deep subsurface site, Sweden - MM_PC_MetaG | ecosystem: Environmental > Aquatic > Deep subsurface > Groundwater... | reverse complement strand
GGCGCGGGCGGTGTCGACTACGGCGACATCCTCATCAAGGATACCGAAGATAACTTCGTATCCATGAAGCTGGGCGGCGGCTTTCTCGATGCCGGCCACTCCGACTGGTACGACTCCTCGGTGGCTCGCTGGGACGGTCGCGTCCAGGACGGCGCTCATGGCCAGACGGAACTGAACCTGCCGCTGACCAATGCCGCCGATCCGCACACCCTGATCGAGCGCGCCGCCGGAAACCCGGATTCGTATGAAAACAAGGCCAGCCTGAGTATTGTCGACGGCGTCGCCTGGCGACGGCAGGCCGACGGTACCTGGCAGGATGTCACCGCGGGCATGGTTGCCGACGGCGTCCTGTCCTACACGCCCAACCAGTTCCGTGACCAGCGTGAGGGCCAGGACGTGGATTGCACCGAACTTGACATTGCGGCCATGTACGACCACGGCTACGCACCGCTCAATGGCGTGGTGTATTTCTCCGACGATATCAGTGCCGGCACCGAATGGCCCGCCCTCAGGGTGGTCAACGGTCAGGAACTGGACGCGGGTTTGACCATTGCCTCGGAAAATCCGTTGTATACGCTTGGTGATTTCAATACGATCAACAAGCAGCCGGCCGCGTTGATGGGCGATGCCGTCAGCTTCCTCTCCAATTCGTGGGACGACTCGCGAAGCAACCTGTCCAAATGGGATCGCTATGCGACGGAAACGACGGTCAATGCCTCATACCTGACGGGCAACACGGAGACCACGTCAAGCAACTACAACGGCGGTTTTGAGAACCTGCCTCGCTTCCTCGAAGTCTGGTCGGGCACGCCGTTCAACTGGACCGGTTCGGCCGTGAACCTCTGGAACTCCGAGCAAGCCTATGGCGACTGGGGCGGCTCCTACTACTCACCGCCTATTCGTAACTGGGCCTATGATACTGACCTTGACGATCCTAACAAGCTCCCGCCGGAAACACCGGTCGTGCGAGTTTTCCAGCGCACCGGCTGGAGGCAGGAGGATGTCAGCTACGTTTCCAGCGATGACTGATACCTGGAACAGAACACCCAAAAAAAAGCCCGCCGATCCCGGCGGGCTTTTTCCTTACCTGCGATTGGCATCACTCTATCACAATATCGTAGGGCATGCGTGCCAGCAGAGTCTCATCGTCCAGCAAAGCCTCCACCGTGCTGATTACGTCGCCGCCGTTCTCGTCCGAAGCGAAGATCGAAGTCAGGGGGCCAATAAGCGGCAATCTCGGCATGATGAACCAGGGACGTTTTTCCGGCAGCACTTTCACCCGGTACGAACGCAGTCCCGCCTGTGCGGCAACATAGTCCAGGGCCTGACGAAGTCCGCCCAGATCATCCACCAGTCCCACCGCCTGCGCTTCGCGGCCGGTCCAGACCCGACCCCGGCCAAGCTGGTCCACCGAGTCAATCGACAGCGATCGACTGGTCGCCACCAGGTCAACAAAGTGGTCATAAAAAGCCTGTAACTGGGAAAAGTACTTGGCCCGTTCATCCTCGGTAAACGGCCGCGTGGTGGTCAGCATACCCGCGTACCGGCCCCGTGTATACAGTTCCTTGCCGAGATTTAGCTTCCGGTGCAGTTCGCTGAAATCCGCCTTCCCGCCGTATATGCCTATTGATCCGGTGACGGTTGCGGGATTAGCGAACATCCGCCTGGCGGGCGCCGCGATGTAATACCCGCCCGAGGCCGCCACATTGGCCATGGATATCGCCGTGGGTTTACGCTTCGCCGCCTTCTCAACATCATGCAGGATCCGACTGCCGGCCAGGGCCCAGCCTCCGGGGGAATTGATTCTCAGCACTATCCCGCGCACATCCGGGTCACTACCGGCATGAGCCAGAGCCCGGGCCATGCCCGACGGCGTTACGCCGCCCGCGCGGCTCCACGGTGTCGCCCCGCCCCGGTCCTCCGTAATCTCTCCCTCGGCCACCACCACCGCCACGGCCGGCAGGCTCTGCCATTCATCAAGCAGGATCGAATCCTCAACATACTGCGAAAATGTCACCTGTGGCATCCGGCTGAGAAAGGGCGATCCCATCTCGTCGCGATACGACAAACCGTCAACCAGCCCGTACTCGAGAGCATCGCGGGAGGTAAAGGGCCCCCGGTCAATGAGGTTCCTGACCGAATCAGTCGACCATCCCCGGCCATCGGCAATCCCCTCTACAAACTGGGCAAAAAGATCATCCAGTATGCGGCCCAACTGCTCGCGATTTTCGTCCGATGACTCCCGCCGAGTATAGCTCTCCGCCGCCGTTTTGTGATCACCGATTCGCAGGAGATCAATATCAACACCGATCTGGTCCAGCGTCCCCGCCCAGAATGTCAACTCGGCGCGCAGGCCGACAAGATTCACCTGGCACACGGGCGGAATCAGGATTGAGTCCGCAACCGAAGCAACATAGTAACCGATGTTGTTGGGCGACTGCAGATGGCATATCACCCGCTTCCCGGCCCGCCGGAACGCCCCCAGGGCATTGCGAAACTCCTGCGCCTGACCGAACCCCATCGACAATCCGTCGAGATTCACCACGATTTCCGCCACCGCCGGATCCTGGGCGGCCTGGTAAATGGTGGTTAGCAGCGAAACAAACGGCGCCCGCTGCCGGCCCAGCACCGGTCGGGGAGGATTCTCCTGCGGACGTCCGGATACCGTTAGCGCCAGCCGGCGATGCGGCTCGGGCACCAGCGATGGTTGCCGCTGGTTCACGGCTCCCGCAAAAACGGTGGTGCGGCCCCGATGACCATGACGGTTGAAAACACTCTGTGATCCCATGAAGTACTGCAGCAGATTGCTGCGGAAACCGATTTGAAAATTACGATCACTGTCCACCGAAACGTTCAGGTACAATCCGTCGGTCGGAACCACCTCGGCCTGGTATACAAACTCGGCATCCCGGAGGCTGTTTCGCGTGGACAGAAACATGTCGGCGGCCAAAGTGATGTTGTTGCCCATTGGGCGATACCCGACTGAGTAGCGCTGTTCCGCGGCCGTGCGCTCGCCGTTGACCTTGCCCCGATTCAGGTTGGAGAATACCGCACCCAGTGACAACTTGCCGCCACTCCGCTTCAGCAAACCTATCGTCCAGAAGTGACGATTATCGTACAAACCCGGACCATCGCGAAAGTACCGGTAGGATACTCCCACGTTCATTGACGTCCCGATAGCCATGCCCGTTCCGGCAACCCACTCGTCGTAATTGTCATCGCCCGGATTGTCAATATGGCGAAAGGCGGTGGCAATCCGATCGCGATAGACCGCACTGCCGTAACTCTTGACATAATCGCCGTTGAAATACTCGCCCATCACCTGGAATCCGGCCGCTCCCCGACGTCCCAGCGCCGCAGGATTGTTCCAGATCGCCTCCGAGCCCAGCACGGTAGCCGCAGGCCGGTAGTAAAAGAGCTGGGTGGGAATGGGGATACGCGCGTCGGTAAGGTCATCGGCCGCTACGGATCCGGCCGTCAGGGTCGCCAGTACGGCGATAAACAGGTATCGTCTGATCAAACTACTCTCCCGAAATGCCTCGGATGAAAATATTGCCGTTGCCCCGGATGGAACCGCTGATATCCACATCACCCCCACCGGATAGCAGGTTCATTTTGTTGGGTCGCACGAGATCGGTCCGAAACTCAAAACCGCTGGCTTCAATAACACCGTCCTCATCCACCGCAAGCGAAAAGAACGCGGAAAGCGTATCGGGGATGGTAATGTCGATGTCCTCATGACGGTTGCTGATCACCAGTTGCCCCTCCGCCATCTGGACAATGTCCAGCGTGACGGGCGCCGATGCACAACGAATCAGACTGCCCTCGCCGCCCGGCTCGAAGCCCATGATCGTGATACGGCCATAACTGTTTCGAGCGTTGACCGCCCCGCGAAGACCATCGATTCGGATGTCCCCGCCCTCGTTTCTAAAACGCGCCTGACCGTCGGTAGCTGCAATATCGCGCGCCGTAAGCTGCGAATTCGATGTGGTAGCCGAGATTTTGCCCGAAATATCGTTCAGCGTGATTTTGCGATTCGAAGTGGTGACGTCAAGAATCTCCGTAATATCCGAAATATCCAGTTTGCCCAGCGAGGCCGGTATGGACAACGATCGAATCGGACCACGGGCATTCAGGTCGAAGTACGACGCCGTGATCTCCAGCGCGCTGCCAATCGGCACCGTAATCGTCGCCTGCACAATGCCCGCTTCAGTCTGAGCGTTCCACGGGGCCGGATTGGGCGCCCGCAGTTCCAGACGCATCCCCTGCGGAGTACTCTCGAGTACCACCGAGATGAGGTCAATATAGTCGAATGCCTTGGAGCGACTGTCCGTCCGCGCCTGCTTCCGGAAACTCACCAGGACGACATTTGTGTCCGCCGCCACGATATCCAGCGTGCCCATGAGATGCGATGCGGAACGAATGAGCAACCGGCCGGATCCGTCCCATGTCGACACCATCGTAAGATCGCCGGTGGTGTACAGTCCGTCATCAACTTCGTGGATTTTGTCTCCGGCTCGGGCGCCGGCGGTCAACAGGATGACCATCGTGACAACCGCTGCGACCAATCGTCTGTTCACTTCTGCCTCCGAGACATAGCGTCATACCGCTCTTTCATCAGTATCGACCCGGCAATGGCTACATTCAACGATTCAACTTTTTGCTCGTGCCGCACCCGTATCAGATAGTCGGCCTTCCGGCTGACCTGATCCGACGGTCCCGCTCCTTCAGAGCACAACACCAGGGCCAGGCGGCGTTTTTTGATCTGCTCACAGACGTGACGGAAGTTTGACCGGCCGCCGATATCAGCCACCGCCAGCGCGATCTGCTCCCGTTCCACCAGCGCGAGCAAATCGTCAATCGGGGCCACGGCCACCGGCAAACCAAACAACGCACCGACCGATGATCGCACCACCTTCGGCGCATACGGTTCGGCACAGCTTCCGCACAGTACGACGAGATCATACCCGAAGGCCAGCGCCGATCGACACAGCGTCCCGACATTGCCGGGATCGGCTATGTTCTCGCATACCAGTATATTACGTGAGTCACCTCCGTAAAGTTCGGTAAGGTCGGTCGACGGGTACGGGAAGACGGCGAGTATCCCCTGGGGAGTGGCTGCATCCGTCATCCGCTCCAGGTCGGACGCCGATACACCGGCAACGGTTACGCCCCGACGTTTGAACTCGGTGACCAGTGCCTGACCGCGCTCAGTAAGTGAAGTTGTGGCATAATACACCTTTTCCGGCCAGGTTTTGCTCCGTACCGCCTCCTCGAGCAGGCGGATCCCCTCGGCGCTGTATTGCCCCGCATCCCGCCGTCCTTTCTTGGACAGGAGGAATTTCACATTTTTTAATTCCGCTCGCGTCAATGACAAGGTTTATTACTCCCGCAACTGGAAACCGCTGGTAATGATTCGAACCTCGACCGAGATTAGCAAGTGAAAACTGCCCTCTGCGTCCTGAGTCTGTTGCTGTGCCTCCACAGTCCGACCCTCTCGAATACCGTAATTCGGGTAGGCGGACTCGACGGTCTTGATCCGCAGGTCAACGGCAAACCACTTGTCACCTCGCTGGCCCTCTCGGGTGGCGGCGCCCGGGGTATATCGGGAATTGGACTGCTGAAGGCCTTCGAGGACCGCGATGTGCAACTCCACGCTATTGCCGGGACATCTATCGGGGGGATTGTCGGCGGCCTGTATGCCTGCGGATATCCCGCCGACGATATCTCGGCCATCTTCAGGAATCTCGACATTTCGGATTTGCTCTCCGATGAGCCCCGCCGGTCATCCATGTTCGCCAGTCAACGTCAGGAGCGGGATCGTCATCTGCTGACAATACGTTTTGACGGTTTCCGCCCGCAGATTCCGCAGGCCCTCACCGGCGGTCAGAAACTCACCGCCCTGATGCTGCATTACACCAACGGTCCCAACTACCTGGCCGGGCAGGACTTCACCAGATTGCCCATCCCTTTCAAAACCATCAGCACCGACATTGTCAGCGGCGAACCGGTTATCCTCTCCCGTGGCTCTCTGGCCGATGCCCTGCGTGCTACCATGGCGTTTCCGCTCGCCTTCACCGGCGTGGAACAGGGTGACCGGCTCCTGATGGACGGTGGTATGCTGATGCCCGTTCCCGTGGAGATAGTCCGCGAGATGACGCCGACCGACATCCCGGTGGTGGCGGTCAACACTACCAGCCCGCTCCTGGCCAAAGCGAACATCAGTACTCCGGTGGACATTGCCAACCAGGTCACCAGCATCATGACCGCCGAAAAACTCGTCCGGCAACTCGACCTGGCGGACTTTGTGATCGAACCGGTGCCAACCAGCTACAGCTCGGCAAACTTCAATAACCTCGATACGCTGATTGCACTGGGCTACGCCGCGGGGCAGGCTATGGCCGACAGCCTGGCGGCATTGCGCGGCCGCGCCACCACACTTCCCGTGTATTTCCCGGTGAGTATTGACATCCTCGCCGATGACTCGACCCTGGCCGCAAAACTCACCCGAGCCTTGCCGCGACGGACCTTCACGCTCAACCAGCTCACCGAAGACCTGAAAACAGTGGTCCGCACCGAATCGCTCTACAGCCTTACCGCCACCCTGCAGCCCACGATCGGGGAGGTCCCGCCGGACTTTGATGCCGATTCCCTGGTGAATCTGACGGTCGAAGTTCGCCCGTCGCTGCCGCTGAGCACCACACACATTCGCTTCGAGGGCAATCGCCACTTCCACGACACCACCCTGCTGGTGCTGTGCACGGGCGACGAAGAGACCGTCTCGCGTTCATCGTTGAACAGTGCTAGCGAGCGGATTGCCGATAACTACCACGCGGCCGGTTATGACCTGGCCCATGTCAGCGATGTTCAGGTCGACTATGAACACCGCGAAATCACGTTCGTTATCGATGAAGCGATTATTCAGCGGGTTGATGTCCGGGACAATGAACGGTCCAAAGACTGGCTCATCCGCTCGTACGTCCCCCTGAAAGCCGGTAAACCTTTCTCAACTTCGCGAGCTGCCCGAGGCATTGATAACCTCTACGGCACCGATCTCTTTGATCGAGTCACCCTCGATCTGCGTCCGATGGACAGCGGCGCCCTGGTCAATATCGCGGTGAAAGAACGCAAGTACAGCCAGCTTCGGGTCGGCTGGCACTGGGACGATGAATACCAGTCTGAGGAGTTCGTTGAACTCATGGATGACAATGTCGGTGGCGTGGGCATGGAATATCTCGTCCACGCGCAATATGGCAATGAACGGCGTGATATCCATACCGGCCTCCGTTTTGACCGCATTTTCTTCACCTATTTCACGGCTCAATTGGATGTGCACTACCGGGAACTGGAACGCAACCTGTTTGATGAATTCGGCCTGACCAAAGGATCGCGCGATGAAAATCGATGGGGGTTCCGCGTCTCGCTCGGGCAACAGCTTGCCCGCCTGGGTTCCGTTACCGGCTCCCTGGAGTTCGAGGAACTCGAAACCCGGGATCCGGGTCAGGAATCACCGCGACGTCTGGGACTGCGCACCCTCAGCGTGTCATCACTTTTCGAAACGCTGGATCGAACACCGTTCCCGCACTCCGGTGAGCGCCATTACCTCGAGTTGACCTTCGCGGGCAAGCTGATCGGCGGTGACATCGAATACACCCGCTTTTTCTCATCACTTGAAACCAACCGCCCCCTGGGTGACTACGTCACCTACGGACTGCGCATGACTATCGGGCTCTCCCGACGAGGCCTGCCCCCGTCGGAAAAATTCTACGCCGGCGGCATGTACTCTTTTGCCGGCTTCCGTACGAGCGAGCTGGCCGGCGACAAGCTGCTGCTCATCAACCAGGAACTCCGCCTGAAACTCCCCCTGCAGTTGTACCTGATCGGTCATTGGGACAATGGCGATGTCTACACGACGTCGGACAATATCAAGCTGAAGAACCTGCAACAGGGGTTCGGCATTTCGATCGCTCTTGATTCCCCGGTCGGCCCCTTTGAATTCGGATACGGAAACGGCGACAGCCCCCGGGAACGATATTACTTCAACGCCGGCTTCACCTTCTAGCTCTCCCCGACCGCATCGGACGGACGCAGGATTTGCGCTGCAATCATCGCCTACATAGTTCCATAATAGTACCATATCCTCGCCGCCCGGAACCATTGCTGTCACCGGCTGTCGTCACCCGGCGTAGGCGGGCCGGAAATATCTTGACACCACTATGGGCGGGACATATGTTTGAGTAGAGGAAAGCACACCGCCTCTCGTGCTGGTCTGTCCACTCCCTTCCCGGACGGTGCCGGCGCGAGTCAGTAACTAATTCAAGATCCCCTACCTCACGAACTATGCCGGCACGGATGTTGGCGTACACCGTTTAGGAGGGAGGAGATAATATGGAGCAAAGTTATCCATTCTCCACAAACCGATTCAGGAGGTGAGGGTATGGGTAACGTGAGAGGGCACAACAAGAGATCAGCACGGGCCGGCACGGATTGCAGTCCGTACCGACCCTCGGGTTCAGCCGGTGTACTCCCGAAGGTGGAGCGGGGCTTTGAATTGTAGCTCCGCAGGCTGATTGCAGCTCACCTGTCATCAAAAAAACCCGGCCCTCCCAACCAAGGGAGGCTCGACAAGCAGCCCATGCTTGTCACAACCGCAATACGAATAGACCCGACGAGTCCACCCGGACCGTCGGGTTTTTTTACGATCACCACAGGGTATGGGAATCCGCCCATATCCTGTCTCCGTCCGGCCCCCTGAAGACCCGTCTCGACCACCTCAAAAACCAACAATTATCCACACTAAACGGTTGCTATACAATATGTTAAATAAACCACCCCTGAACTGACTCACATACGGCACCGGCCTTGCATTATGGAACCGTGAACGGAAACAACACCTTTGCGGGACGGTACGTTATGAAAGTGAAATTCGTATTGACCATGGACGACGTGGTCGTGAACGACCAGACTATCGACCAGATCGTGCTCGATTGGGTAAGCAATGTCGACCAGCAGGAACTCATGGAGGTCTCTCACAAGTGGATCTCCACCCAGAACTTCCTCACCGATCGTATGGACGGCCTGACCCGGGTAGGCGAATCCTCCCTTACGATTGAGCCGTTGGAAGAGGGCGCCAATGCCGGACTTTGAGATGTTGAACCAGGTCAAAAACCTGGCCGATGAAGCATCAATTCGGGCCGAAGAATACTCCGGCGCGGTCGGCGCGGCCAAAGGCTACATCATTGAGCACTTTGGCCAGAACGGGCTTATTGCAGCCTATATCGCCCTCGCCGCAATCGCCCTCTTTGTTCTGTCCCGGCTCGCCAAACTGACCCTCTCCACCGTCAAATACCTGGTGATTCCCGCCATCGCCCTGGCCTTCCTTGCCAGCGTGATCCTGCCCTATTCCTTGGCCGTCACCCTGCCGGTCAGCGTGACTCTGTGCTCGCTCGTCCTGCTGTTTAAGGGCTGAGAACCGCGCATTTCAACCGCCTTTCACCCTCTTCTCTCTCCCGTCAACTAACGGCGCTTTCCGACACCCTGTGGCTGACTCCCCTCATCTCTCTTCAGATTCTCAGAATGCAAAATTCCCATGAAACACCACAACGCATTACGTCACAACAGCTTAACCAACAGCAGCCATCCCGGCAGACCTCTTGCATATGTCTCTGGCATAAACCCAGAGGAAACATATGCCAGCAGATAAGCCAGACAAAACATGCATCAACTGCGGAGCAGCCCTCCTCCGAAACGAGGGTGTATGGACCTGCCCCCACTGCAATACCGAGGATCTCGACAGCTCCCGAATATTCCTGGAAACGGCCGAGACCGATGAATACGTGTTTATTGAATGTCCCGGTGCTACTCTCTATGTCGGGGGTACCAACGAGGTCGCCGCGGGCGTTGATTTTATTGACGATGACGATCCGGCTAAGGGTCACCGAATCGTCAAACACGCCGTATACGCCCCGACCCACACCCACCGCCGCCGGATCAGACGTGAGGCCCTGGGCCGGATTCGTCGCTGCCAGGGGTGTCAGGACTATACGATCAGAATGCGTCGCCCCGAGGGCGCCGATTTCTTCATTCCGTCGCACAAACACCCAGGCCGCAAGGCCCTCAAAACGGTAGAATACCGCACCTACGAGTGAATTTTAGCACCCCGTCGGACCGTCTTTTTGCGGTCCGATGGGTGCCGGGCGGACACTGGCTTATCGCAGTATATTCAACAATCGCAAACCTCACATAACTTCATCACATTCAACAAGATAGGCAAAGTTTTTTACTTGCCAGACGGCCTCCGTTTGGTTATCATTTGAGCCAGGAAGAGAGCGGCCCAAACGATGGAGTAGTCGTGTCCAGATCCAGAACCAGACCGAGTCATATCGGAGGCATAGTCGACCGGCTTGTCGGCTCTCTGGGCCTGTCTGGAGACTACCACGGCTGGCAAATTGTCGCCCGGTGGCCGGAGATAGTCGGCGAGCATTACGCCCGTCAGAGCAAAGCTCTGCGCTTCCAGGACGGAATCCTGTTTGTGGCTGTAGCCGATGCCGCCTGGCGCCAGCGAATGGCGATGGACACCGGCAAGATTCTGAACAATATCAGGGACTATCCCCACGGCCGCGTTGTTAAAGAACTCCGCCTGGTCTGGGGAGAGAAAGGATCACAAGTTCATGGCGACTGAGGTTCGCGATACAAAAACCGCCAAAACGAAGAATAAGTCCGGCAACGATTCCTATGATGCCGGCGCAATCCAGGTCCTCAAGGGACTGGAAGCCGTACGCCGTCGCCCGGCCATGTACATCGGCGATGTCAGCCGCCGCGGCCTGCACCACATGGTGTACGAGGTGGTTGACAACTCGGTCGATGAGGCTATGGCCGGTCATTGCGATCGTATTCTCGTGGAGATTGGCAAGGATGGGTCCATCACCGTCACCGACAACGGCCGAGGCATCCCCACCGACTTGCACCCAACCCAGAAGGTCTCGGCCCTGGAAGTGGTCATGACCACCCTGCACGCCGGCGGTAAGTTCGATCACGACAACTACAAAGTCTCCGGCGGTCTTCACGGTGTTGGTGTCTCGGTGGTCAACGCCCTGTCCGAAATGTGCTGGGTTGAGTCTGCCCGCGACGGCGAAGTATATCGGCAGGACTACATCCGGGGCATCGCCCAGGGCCCGGTCAAGCAAATCGGTACCCGAAAAAAAAGCGGCAACAAAACCTGTTTCAAACCGGACAGCGAGATTTTCCAGAACACCGAATACAAGTTCGACATCATCGCCTCCCGTATGCGTGAACTGGCCTTCCTCAACGAGGGACTGAGCATCACGCTGGTGGATCATCGCACCGACAAAGAAGTAACTTTTCAGTTCAAGGGCGGTCTGGCTGCTTTTGTGGAATTTCTTAACGAAGGCAATACCACGCTTTTCAAAAAGCCGATCCACTTCCGCAAGGTAAAAGACGACGTTGATGTCGAACTCGCAATTCAGTACAACGATGGCTACTCGGAACTGGTGTACTCCTATGTGAACAACATCCATACCATCGAGGGCGGTACGCACCTGACCGGGTTTCGTACGGCCCTGACCCGTTCCATCAACGCCTATGCGACAAAAAACAACCTGCTGAAGAAAGAAAGCTTCAACCTTATCGGCGATGACTCGCGCGAAGGGTTGACAGTTGTCCTGTCAGTCAAAGTGCGCGACCCGCAGTTCGAAGGTCAGACCAAAACCAAACTCGGCAACTCCGAAGTCAGAGGTATTGTCGAGTCTCTCACCAACGAGCAACTGGGCGCTTATCTCGAGGAAAACCCGGCCGTCGGCAAGAAGATTGTCGACAAACTCCTGTTGGCAGCCACGGCCCGCGAGGCATCCCGCAAGGCCAAAGAACTCACCCGTCGCAAAACCGCGCTGGACAGTGCGGCGCTTCCGGGCAAACTGGCCGACTGTTCCTCCCGAATCCCGGAGGAAAGCGAACTGTTCATCGTTGAGGGTGACTCGGCCGGTGGTTCGGCCAAGCAGGGTCGCGACCGTCGCTACCAGGCCATCCTGCCGCTGCGAGGCAAAATCATCAATGTCGAAAAAGCGCGGATTGACAAGATTTTGGCCAACACCGAAATCCGCTCCATGATTACGGCTCTCGGCTGCGGCATTCGCGAGGACTTTGATGCCACCAAAGTCCGCTATCACAAAATCATCATCATGACGGATGCTGATGTCGACGGCTCCCATATCCGCACCTTGCTCCTGACCTTTTTCTTCCGGTACATGCGCGACCTGATCAGTTTTGATCACATGTATATTGCGCAGCCGCCCCTGTTCCGAATCAAGCAGGGCAAAAAGGAAACGTACTATTACAACGAAGAAGACAAGGAAAAAGCCCTGAAGGCCACCACCGGTGTCGGCGTGTCAGTCCAGCGGTACAAAGGTCTCGGTGAAATGAACCCGGAACAGCTCTGGCGCACGACTATGGATCCGGAAACGCGTACCTTGCTCAAGGTGACGCTCGACGAGGCCGGAGGCGCCAACCGTCTCTTCACCACCCTGATGGGTACGGAAATCGCACCGCGACGGAAGTTCATCGAGGAAAACGCAAAGTACGTGCGCAACCTGGACATCTAGACTATAGTACTGGGAATAAAATCGGTGCAACGCCTCGTCGGGAAACCGACGGGGCGTTTTTTATCGGGGATCGCTCGGTTTGGTCGGATCGTCCGGCCCGGCCGTATCGTCGCCCGATGGCGCCGCCTTGTCGTGATTCAGGACTTCTTCCGGCACTTCGTACTTCGGCACCGCTATACCAAGATACCGCTGATACCACTTCCACTTTTTCTTCTCCGCCTTGACCCACTTCTTGACGGCTTTTTGCTTCTGGACATCAACAGCATCCTTTTCCTCAATGATGCGAATAAGTATTTCGATGGAGTAGCGTTTCTCCAGAGCGGATCGAAGAGTTTCATAGTCGCGGAAGTTAAAAACCGTCTGCACCATAGGCTCAAAAAACACCAGCGCCTGCGAACCGATATAGTTAAGCGGTTTGACCGACTCCAGGAACATGATCGCAGGAACCGTCATCCCGTACTTGATCACCAGGTTCGCCAGCTTTTCAAGAACTGCCCGCTCCTCTTCGGGTAGCGGCTGGTCTTCCGGTCCCGGCAATTCGCTGCCGCCCTTAAGAAAACTCATGACGTCTCCCCGGTTTGTTTGGAGGTGCTGTCGGGCTCCGGAGTTGAAACACGGGCTTTCACGAAAGCGATAACCTCGTCACGATTGTCACCAAAAATAAGATACTGTCCCCGGAAATTCTCCAGCCGTGAGGCCCCCACAAACGGGGACAGCAACACGCCGTTTTTGTCCGGATACACCGACCGGAACTGCTTCCAGTCCCGGTACACGGTTTGCGTGGTGGTTTTCACCATGATGCGACGGTCACTCAGTTGGTATTTCGTCGGGAAGTAAAACTTGGCCAGGGTGGCCAGCATGATCACTATGGCCAGGACACAAAAAGCCCGCGAGTCGGTGGCCAGGTACACCAGGACGCCAATAAGCCCGATAAACACCGTCACCGCCACCGAAACCAGCGGTCGTTTTTTTACCGGATGGATGGTCCAGGCGAGAATCTCACCCTCGTCGACCGGTCCCCCCCCGGTCTCGGTACGGGCTTCCGAGCCGGTGTTGTTGTCTGTCAGCTCGCGGTCGGTCATGGTTTTCGCTAGTTCACCTGGTCCGGTGTACGATAGCGTTCCTTTTTGACCTTTTCCATCATTTCCATCAGTTCCTGGGGCTCGAACATTTTCTTCTCGATCAACAGACGTACGAGCGCTTCCTGCGCGAGATTGTTCGACAGGGCGAGTTCTTCAAAAGTCACCTCGCGCTCTTTGCCGTTCACAATCATCTTCAGCGCTACTTTTTTGTCATCGGCCATAATGCAAACTCCGTTTCCTCAGGAATAGTCAACGTTTCTGCGGCGGAAACATCCTGCTCACCGGTCCGACGCGGGCGGCCGCGACGACGTGAAAAAGACAGCCGCTATGGGGTGTCTGAATCCGGGGCCGATTGGCTATCGCCAAGATAGACCGCGGCTCCATCCCGTATCTGGTACAGCGGCATTTCCGTGTTTTCGCGATGTTCGCCGAACGACACCGTGGCCGCTGCTCCCACCATGCCGCGAACCGAGGCCAGATGCGCGGCCAGGTCATCACGCGATACCGCCCCGCCCGCCATCGCCAATCGCAACACCGATACCGCATCGTACCCCAGACAGGCCAGGCGATCCGGCTGCCCACCGTAGCGACGATCAAACGCGGAGGAAAATCTCAGGTACACCTCGCTGTCCCGCTTCTGGAGAAACGGCGACGGAAACACGGCGCTTTTGGTCACCTGATCGCCCAGCTTATAAACGGCGGGATCGGCCCACCCGTCCGACCCCAAATACTCGGCATTCAGATTGTAGAAATTCACCTGCGGAATCAGCAGGCGCAACTGGCTCGCTTTGCCCGGCATGTACAAACAGTCTACCCGCGCCGGGATACCGTCGGCATCCAGCGTGTCTCCCATCTCGTTAACAAAAAACGCTGAATCCGGGTGTACGCCCAGCAACACCGCTTTCACATCCTGAATGTACTCCCCGAAATCCTTGTCGCGCGAACGGTAGTACTCTATCGCCGTCACCGTGCCACCCAGGGCTTCAAACCGGCGGGCAAAAGCGCGGGACATCTGGAGGTGGTCTGTACTGGTCGACGTAATAATCGCCGCCGAATCCGCACCCAGGTTAAGGACCGCATACTCGGCCATCCGCACGCCCTGCAATTCGATATTCGGAGAGAGCTGGAAGGCACTTTCGCTCAGCATGGTTAAACCGGCCTGGGTCGCTGCCGGTGCTATCAGCGGCAGGGTGCCGCAACTCAGCGCCGCCGAGGCCACCGCCGCCGCCTCCGAGGTCAGCGGACCAATCACCGCATCGACATTCGAATGCAGCAACTCCTTGACAATGCGGGCGGCATCCACCGGATCACCTTTAGTGTCAAAAGTCGCCAGGGTAAACGGACGGCCGGTTTCCTGACGGTACTCCTCGGCGCCGATCGTGATACCCTGGTAAATCTGTTCACCGAAAGTCTGCAATTCACCTGAAAACGGCAGTAAAACCGCCACTTCCAGACCCCGTGTCTGCAGATTCTCACTCGACTCCGGCATGACATCCAGTTCCTTGCCGCACAGGGCCAGCAACCTGCCCGCCGCAGCATACTGCCCCTTGCCGACCAGCGCCTCAGCCACCGGCTCCACAAGACGGCACTTCTTTGCGGGCGACAATCCCTCAAAGTCAGCCGGTCCCAAAGACACGGATTTGGCTCCGGCCACCGCCGCTGACAGCGATGCCACCAGCAGATCCGCCAGCCGGGTGTCTTTGCAGCGCTGGTAAGCCGTCACATAACTTGCCACCGCTCCGTCGAGTTGACCTCGCAGATACAGCACATTGCCCTGGAAAAAATAGGCGTGAGCCAGCAACGGAGAATCGGGATACCGGCGGATGAAACTGGAGAAACCGGCCAGCGCCTCGGGATAATTACCGAAATGGTATTGAGACTTTGCACGATTGAACAGAAACAGGTCCCGGTTGGGAGATTGCGGAAACCGTCCGGCCAGTTGTTCGAATGACCGCGACGCCCCGAGCCAGTCGCCCTCGCGCATGAGACGTTTGCCCCGCGCGTATTCCGACATCACCTCGGGGAGATCATCAATAGTCTCTGCCCCGCAGATCGGCGGTATCACGCCGCCGACCAGACACAGCAGTACAATAATCAGTAGTTGTCGACGCATCTACAGACTGTACTTGCCGAAATCCTCAGGGTTGATCTTCTTGAGTCGATCGCGCAATGACTCCGGATCGGTGGGCATGGGCGGCGCATCCGACGGATCGTCGGTTTCACTTGCCACCATTTCAAACAACTCGGCATTGACAAAAATCGATGCGCCGGTCTTGAGAGCCAGTGCTATCGAGTCCGACGGTCGGGCGTCAATGCTGAGTTCACCATTCGGAGTACTCAGCCGGATCACCGCGTAGAACGTTTGTTCCTTCATCTCGGTGATTTCAATCCGGTTCACCGATGCGTTGAGCGACTCAATCACTCGCTTCATCAGATCATGCGTCAAAGGTCGCTTGGAGCCCACACCGGACAGTTCCATTGCAATCGCCCACGCTTCCGCGTGACCGATCCAGATCGGCAGGACCTTGTCCAAATCGGTTGGAGAAAGAATCACTACCGGCGTGTTGGTGGTCATGTCCAGGGCCAGGCCCTCAAGTTTCACTTCGTGCATTTTCATAGAATCACGATTTCTTCACAACCCAGAGCTTCAGGCTAGCAACAACTTCCTTGTCTATTTTGACCGGTACTGTGTACACGCCCAGCGCCTTGATCGGCTCTTCGAGATCGATCGCGCGCTTATCGACGGTAACACCGTTTTCGCTCAACAACTTGGCTATATCATTATTGGTGATAGAACCAAACAGCCGGTCTTCTTCACCGACCAAAACCTCTGCGGACAGTTCAAGCTTCTCGATCCTGTCTTTGATAATCTCGGCACCGCGACGAGCCTTTTTGTCGCGAATGGCAGTCTGCTTGGCGATCTCATCGATCGACGCCAGATTCGCCTTCGTCGCCGGAATGGCCAGGTTGCGCGGAATAAGGAAGTTGCGGCCGTAACCAGCCTTGACTTCCACCGTCTGACCGGCCTTGCCAAGATCCGTAACATCTTCCCGCAATATCACTTTCATGGTAACCTCTCGCTATAGTATACGCAATTATTTTGTTATCTCCAATGACGCCGGGTCCTCGGACACCTTTCGCCAGTCGGCAAAACTGTCAATAAATCCGAGCAGCGCTGTCATCAGATAGCCCAGCACGCCGGAGATTGTCAGCAAAACGTAAAAGGCAATCTTGACGCCCAGACCAACTTTCATGCGCGACAGCACGTGATCCACCAGCGACAGCCCGGTCGCACAGTAAAACACCGACAGTGTTGCCAGCACGTTGTCGGCGGCCAGAGCCCAGGGATCAAGAGTCGTCAGCCGCACCACCGCCACCACAATCACGACCGGGATGAACGCAAACGGCATTTTCCAGCGCGAAAACGGCCGCAACGATCCGCAGACCGTGAGCGAACTCGAACTCCCGGCCAGAAACCACATGAACCCGATCGTGAATTGCAGGACGGGATTCATTACCTCTGCCATCGGCACAAGGCGAATGACACTCATCGAGGTGCTCAGTAGCTGTGGGTCTTT
>Ga0180007_10003540_pt1 | contig 17277 bp, 17 predicted proteins | sample MM_PC_MetaG_FD_121122 | JGI IMG/M metagenome (GOLD analysis project Ga0180007, IMG submission 121122) | Groundwater microbial communities from the Aspo Hard Rock Laboratory (HRL) deep subsurface site, Sweden - MM_PC_MetaG | ecosystem: Environmental > Aquatic > Deep subsurface > Groundwater... | reverse complement strand
TGGGACTAAAAACTAAGGAGATACCGGTTACGAGGATATATCCTGGTGGAAAAGTTCCCACAAAAATAAGTTTTCTAAAAGGAAATATTAAATTTTTGATGGCAATTATAAAAGCAGCATTTGGTTTATATAATCCTTAAAATATGAAATATAAGCAAAGCTTGAAATTTTCGCTTCGCTCAAATTATAAAAATATTTTAGTTACAGGAGGAGCAGGTTTTATAGGATCATTTTTAGTAGATTTACTTGTTGAAGAAGGATATAAAGTTAGGATTTTTGACAATCTGGAAGAACAGGTGCATTTTGGCGAAAAGCCCGCGTATCTTAATAAAAACGCTGAATTTATAAAAGGAGATGTGAGAAATAACTCAGATTTAAAAAAAGCCATTGATGGAATAGATGCTATTTTTCATTTAGCATCGGCTGTAGGGGTTGGCCAATCAAATTATCAAATCAAAAAATACGTTGACTCTAATATTTTAGGGACAGCAAACTTATTGGATTTACTGATTAATACTAAAAACAATATAAAGAAGTTTATTACTATTTCCAGCATGACCGGGTATGGTGAGGGGAATTATTTGTGTAAAAAATGCGGTATTGTAAGGCCTCCTTTAAGGGAAGAAGGACAGTTAAAAAAGAAAGATTGGAATTTGTATTGTCCAATTTGCGGACAAGTTGTGGAACCAAAACCAACAGATGAAAATGCTTTAGATTATCCGAATAGCATTTACGGATTTACCAAAAAGGCTCAACAAGATATGGCTTTAATTATTGGAAAACTTTACAATCTTCCTACTGTAGTTTTGAGAGGATTTAATATTTATGGACCCAGACAGAGTCTCTCTAATCCCTACACCGGGGTGACAGCAATTTTTATAAGCAGATTAAAAAATAACCAGTTTGCAATAGTTTATGAAGATGGATTACAAACAAGGGATTTTGTTTCAGTGCATGATGTTGCTAAAGCTTTTGTTCTGGCTTTGGTGAGTGGAGATGCCAATTATCAAATGTTTAACATAGGGTCAGGTAAAGGAACAACAATTTTAGAAGTTAGCCAGACTTTGTCTAAACTATTGGGGAAATCCGGATTAATTCAGGTTAATCAAGAATTTAGGAAAAATGATATCAGACACTGCTATGCAGATATCTCAAAAGCAAAAAGAATATTGGGATGGGAACCGAAAGTTAGTCTGGAGCAGGGATTAAAAGAGCTAATTGAATGGGGTGCTACCCAAAAAGCAGAAGATAGATTTTCCCAAGCTCAAAAAGAATTAAAACAAAAAGGCCTGATCTGATTTGACACAGAAACCTTTTTATGTTATCCTATAGCACATGCAAATCGATGTTGAACCCAGAGATTTAGGACAAGTAGTGCAATTGGTAGCTAAACCTGATGGTTGGAAACCGGAAGAAACCAGATATAATCTCAATCCAATATATATTGGTGGCGATCCTAATTCTTCTTTTGTCAATTACACGCCGAAAAATTTAATCAAACCTCTTCAAGTGGCTTGGTCAACTACTCAAAAACTTAGGCAAACTGACTTCAATGGATTAAAAGTTGCCGCTCAAAGAATATCTATCATAAACGGTATTCTGCAAACAGATGCGGTTATAACCGATTATTATACTGCCTGGGGTTTACCCCAAGCAGATGCCTCTAAAGCTTTATTTGCAGAACACGAGAGACAAGTGGTGGTAAATCGAGCTGATGCTCCTAATGCTAGTTACGAAACTAATATTCCATGGGCTGTTTGTAGTCACAATGTTTTACTTGATCCAAACGGCCGTATTTTGATGATGGTTCGGTCCCAATCGCAAGGGTTTAATGCAAGAAGAGTGTCTGTTACAGAGGAAGAGCAAATGGAGCCTGCTTTGGATTTTTCGCCTTTTGGTACCTCATTTAGAAGTTTTCATGAAGAATTGGATGTAATTGTTTTACCCCAGAGAATAAGATTGTTAGGTATTGCAATGGAGAAAGGTGTTGCTTATCCCGCTTATTGTTTCATTGCAGAGACTGTTGAGCTAGCTGAAAACATAGAAGCTAAGTGGAGAAAGGCGAGAGATTATAATGAAAATACAGCTCTTTTTGCCATTGAAATGACTGAAGTAGATCGCTGGCTACAGACAGATGATGTAAGACCAGACGTGTGGCGTAGATACTTATTGGGAGGCAATATTGCTGCTGATGCAATTTTGAAACTGCACGCTACAGCTCCTTGGAGAATGGGTTTAGCAAAAGTATATACGGTTACTTCTTAATATGATTGAACTTGATCAATTCCTATCTGCTAATCCGCAAATTGACTTTGGAATAAAAGTTGCAAAACAGATTGCACGAACTGTAAAACCTGTTTATGGTAATAAACAGAAGGATGTTCCTATAAATGAGATTTCTCACGATTTTAATTATGTTTTAGATGCAGTAGCAGAAGGGATAGTTAAGGCTTCTTTTCAAAGAGCCTGGAGAAAAAGAATTTTATATGGATATGTAACTGAAGATCAGGGGAAGGTTATACCACCAGATGGTAAGCCAGATTGGATATTTTTAATAGATCCGGTTGATGGGTCTAGGCCTGCAAATATTGGGGCAGAAATGGCTTGTGTAAATATTGCAATAATAAGAGGAGATATAAATAATCCAACTTTAGCAGATGTAGAGGGAGCTGTAGTTTTAGCAATTAAGGAGAGGAAAATGTTAGTTGCTAGAAAAGGATTTGGTGTGCATGAAGTAGCACCTGCTACAGGTAGAAATGCTGCTTTAATTGAGATAAAAGCTAAAGAAAATGTAACCTCACAACTTAAAGATGTTTCATTAGTATATGAAACATACTCCATGTCAGCAGAGCTAACAGGAATAGTTATAGATCCTTTACTTGAGGAGGTAAGCTTCAAGACAGAATATCCTTCAGATTCATATTCTGCTTTGTCTTTAGTAAGAGGACAAAATGAACTTCATGTAGATTTAAGAAGAAGGTTAGTTTTAGATTATCCTTATCTTCCTGTAATGCTAAAACCAAACTCAAAAGCTCTAGGCCCGATGGATATTGCACCTGAATTCTTAATCTTAAAAGAGTTGGGAATGGTAGTAACAGATGCCCATGGAGTTCTTTTGGATAAAGCTAGATTATGGAAATTTAATTCTGATGGTTCATGGTCGGATGATATCCAGTTGTCTTGGATAGTAGCTGCTACACCTGTTTTACATCAGCAGGCAATGAATAAGATAGAGAAAGGTTTTGCCAATTTATCCAAAAAATACCCAAGGCTTTAATTTTTGGGATTGTAATAGTCTAAAGTTGCTTTTATTTGAAATAGTAAGAAATTAAAATTTCCTTTGAAAAAACTGATTTTTGTATGAACTCTTCCCGGATCATATTTTCTCTCAACCGGAATCTCTTTAGTTTTTAAACCTAATTGATTAGCTCTGACTGTAAGGTACATATTAAATTCATAGCTTGTGAATATATCCCTAAAAGGTTTAACTTTTGGGTGCAGTAAGTATTTGCTGCTGTAACCTCTAAAACCATTAGTAACATCTGTATACCAATACCTTGCTCCCAAGGATAAAATAGGAGCAGCAAGAATTCTAACCGCAAAATATCTCATAGGTGGAGTATTAATAGCTTTTCCTCCTTTAATAAATCTAGATCCTTGAACATAATCAAATCCTTCATCAAGGGCTTTTATAAAAGTTGGTATTGCTTCAACTCCATCTTTATTATTTCCATCAATTTGGATAATATCTTTATATCCTTGTTTTAAGGTATAAAAAAAGCCATTCGCAGTTGGGTTCCTTGTTTGCCTGGGCTTTTTAAAGTAAGTAAAGTGCGAACATTCATCTTTTTTAAAAACTTAGGATCTGTTGATCCATCAGTACTGCCCCAATCGGCAATAATAATATCTGCCATTTTGGAAAATGGTAGCATTCTTTGTAATTGTTTCCTTATTTTTTCTCCCTCGTTTAAAACCGGAACACAGACACAATATTTAGATGCTTTTTTTCTAAATTGATGTATCTGATAAGAGGGTAATTGCCAGATATTTTTGTTGATCATGAGTAATTTGGAATATGATATCATTTGGGAATATGAAAAAGAAGAACCTGGTTTCCGTAATAATAACTGCTAAAAACGAGGATGCCGTTATTGGTAATTTGCTTAAAAGTATTCTAAAACAAACATATAAATATATAGAAATAATTTTGATAGACAATAATTCCGATGATAAGACTTTGAGTATTGCCGGGAAGTTTAGAAAGGTGAAAATTTATCAGCAAGGTCCGGAAAGGTCTGCACAGAGAAATTTCGGTGCTAAAAAAGCCACAGGGGATTTCTTATTTTTCTTAGATGCTGATATGGAACTAACCCCAAAAGTAATTGAGGACTGTGTTGAGAAAATTAATCAGGAAAAAGCGGAAGGGATGGTGGTGCCTGAACAATCAAAATGGACTAACTTTTGGGGTGAGGTTAAAGCATATGAGCGGTCATTTTATAGTGAAAAAGGAGACCCAATTACAGATGCAGCGAGATTTTTTTCCAAGAAAATATTTAATAAAGTGGATGGATATGACGAGACTATTACCGGACCGGAAGACTGGGACTTACCGGATCGTATCAGGGAGGCAGGATATAAAATCGGGAGAAGCATAGAGAAAATTTATCATCATGAACAAGAAATTTTCCTGGCAACTCTTTTTAAAAAGAAATTTTATTACGGTTTAAATGCTCACAAATATTTATCTAAACATGATATCCCTATTTTTAGTCCAAAAACTATTTATTTTTTAAGACCTTTGTTTTACAAAAATTGGACTAGGTTAGTCAAACACCCTATTTTAGCTTTGGCAATGGTGTGTATGTTAATGGTTGAGCTAATAGGTGGCGGCTTGGGTTATGTAGTGGGGAGAGCAAGAAGATGAAAGTTCTGCAGTTAACGGTCCATTTATTTCCAAATGTCGGGGGAGTAGAAACTCATTTAAGTGACTTATTCGATTCATTAGTTAAGAAGAACTGGAAAGTTTTCGCTTTAGCTTATCAGCCCCTTTCTACAGAGACAGAATGGAAAATATTTGAAAAAGAGAAAAACCTGACTATTTTAAGAATACCCTGGTTAAGAGGCTTTTTTGAAAGGTTAGTTCAACACCCTATCCTTGAATTTATTTATCTGGTTCCCGGATTATTTTTTTTAACACCTTTTGCTATTGGTTTTTATAAGCCTGATGTTCTACATGCTCACGGTATTTCGGCGGCCGTATCAGCGGTCTTTTGGGGAAAAATTTTTAAAATTAGAACTATAGTTTCCTTGCATAGTATTTATTCTTTTCCAAAGCAAGGTTTATACTGTGATTTTGTAAAATTGATTTTTTCAAATTGCGACATTGTCTTAAGTTTATCAAAGAAATCAAGTGAAGAAATTAGGAAGTTGGGGATAAAAAAAGAAAAGTTAAGCGTATTTACCTACTGGGTTGATTTACAAAAGTTTAAAAAAATACCGTATGCTAAAAAAATATTAGGTTTGGAAGGTAAATTCATAATTTTGTTTGTCGGCAGATTGATTGAGGAAAAAGGGATAAAATTTCTACTTGAGTCTGCTTCTTCGTGGAATAAAAAGATTAACCTGTTGATTGTGGGTAGTGGTCCCATGGAAGAGTATGTGCGGGAGCAAACCAAGAAATTAGAAAATGTATCTTTTATCGGAAAAGTTGACCAAGCTGATATTAGATTATATTATAGTGCGGCAGATTGTATCATTGTTCCTTCTGTCTCCGAAGAAGGATTTGGTCGGGTCATTATCGAATCACTGGCTTGCCAAACGCCGGTTGTAGCGTCCGCAAGAGGAGCAATTCCTGAGGCTATGGATAAAACTGTGGGTAGATTTATTGAGGCAACTCCCGAAAATATAAAAGATGAATTAAACTATCTTTATGGAAACCCTTCGGTATTAAAAAAGCTTGCCGATAAAGCTCGTAAGTTTGTTGAAAGGAGGTACTCAGAGTCTAATGTCCAAACAATTATCAAAGCATATAAAGGATAAACTAGAAAAACTACTTTCTAATGCGGGAGATATGTCGCTCAAGCGTAGAGCCAGGCGTATTATCGAAGAGTTAAATCTTGATCAGAATGAAAAAATTATAGATTTGGGTTGCGGAACAGGTTATTATCTGTATCTGCTTTCCAATCTGCCGGTTAAACTTGATTTAACTGGTTGCGATAACGATATTAAAGCTTTAGCAGAGGCAAAAAACTCTTTATCTAAGAAAATCGAATTTATACACGGTAATTTACATAAAATGCCTTATAAAGACAACTCATTTGATAAGACAGTCGCCTCTGAAGTCTTGGAACATTTGGAAAATGATTCTATGGCATTAAAAGAAATTTTTCGAATTCTAAAACCAGGAGGTATATTGGTTATTTCGGTTCCAAATCAAAATTACCCGTTCCTGTGGGATCCTATTAATTGGTTCTTGCAACATTATTTCAATACTCATATTAAAAACGGTTTTTTCTCAGGATTTTGGAGTGGACACATCAGGCTATATTCTTTAAAAGACTTAAAAGGAAAAGTTGAAAAAGTAGGGTTTAAGATAGAGCAAGCAGAAGAACTGACCTTTTGGTGTTTGCCATTTAACCATTATTTGGTAAATGTTGTAGCCCGCCTGCTTTACGATGTAAAAATTTCCAGCAGAATTGCAGATAAAATATCAAAATTTAAAGAAACAAAGAAACCTTACTTAATAGAATTAGCTTTTAGATTTGTGAATTGGGTTGATAAATTAAATGAAATTTTTCCTCAAAAAACGGGGGTGAATGTATTTGTTAAAGCAGTCAAGCCGTAATATAATTATGGAATATTTATGGAAAGAACCGAAGCCCGACCGCATTTAAATTTACCTCATCATGTGGTGCTTTCACTGTTATCGGGTAAAGTAGAAGAGATTGAAGGACATCTGAAAGCAGTGGAAGGAGGAGCGCTTTTTGGAGTTATTGATCAGGAAAAATGGTGGGGGGTAATAAATCATTCCCTATTAGTTAGAAGGGTGGCTATGGGAATGGCAAATTTAGCCAACCAAGTACATAAAGGTGATCAAAGTTGGTGTAACATTAACGTGGATTTAGTGGGGAATGGGGGTTTATTAGAAGATTTTGCCAAAAGGTACGAAAAAGAATATCCAGGTATGGATCATGTTCAAGCCGGAGTAAGGATCTTAGATGATGAGAGTATAAACTTTCCGAATAAAGATAGAATTAAAAAAATGTTAGTGACACATCTTTACGGTATGGACGGTTATAACGATGAGCCGGCAAATTGGGAAGAGAAAATAATAGTCTTAGCCGATCATTATGCTACCGGAGAGGTAGTCAGTTTGGAAGAAAGATTTGCAGATTTTAAATCAAGGCAAGTTCATGGGCAAACTATGTCAACTGAAGAAACTGAATTTTGGAGGATTCATGATTATTGCTATGCTGCTCAGAAAGAATTTATGGATACCGTAGGGACGATAGACGAATCGCAACTTATTGCCTTTCTTAAAAACCTACCAGCTACCGCCGAAGAAATTAAATTGAGAGAGATATTGAGAAGACAACCAGAAAAAGCGCCCAGAATCGTTCTAGCTGTGGAAAGGTTACAGCGTATACAGGCGAGAGAAAAGGAGGCAAGAGAAAAAAGGAATACTGTAATTTTTGATTTTGGAGGGGTGATTACAGAAGATCCAGATCCGGAAATGATTAATAATATGGTAGGTTTAAGTGGTATTGAGGCAGGCCGACTTGAGGGTGCACTAAATCAAGTAGTGCCGCTTATGCAAAGAGGCCAAATAGATGAAGAGCTAGCTTGCCGGCAGTTGGAACAAATACTTAATATTCAAATAAAGGTTAAAGCGGAGGATTTTTTTGCCACTAAATTTAAAATTAAGGAAGAAACAAAGGCTTTGATTGATGAGTTAGTAGATAAAGGATTTAGGGTAGCGGTTTTAACTAACACTATTCCTTCTCATTTTATACGAATAAAGCAATTGCTCCTTGATACATTCTCCGGGCTAAATCAAAAGGATATTCTCGCTTCATTTGAATTAAAGACTCGCAAAGAAGGAAGAAATAAAAAAAGAGAGCAGCCGGATATTTTTCAAATGGCTTTAGATAGATTAGCTATTAAAGCCGAGAATGCTGTTATTGTAGATGATAATCCAAACTATGTATCTCAAGCTCGAGATGATGGTATCGCAAGTTTATTAATTAAACCTAAAAGCATTGATTTAAAAGAGGCTTTATTCAGCAAACTTACCATCAGTCCTGGTTAATTGACTATTTTAAGATTTTAAAGTATTCTCTTAAAAAATAACATGAAGAAAAAGAAATTGGGGTTTGCGCTGGTAGGAGTAGGTTACTGGGGACCTAATTACGCCAGAATCTTAAGTGAGTTAGATCATGCCGATTTCTTGTGGTGTTGTGATAAGAATAAAGAGGCGCTTGCCAAAATGAAAAGATTATACCCTGCAATAAAGATTACTAAAAGGGTATCAGATGTATTAAAAGACAAAAGAGTGGACTCCGTGATTGTAGTTACTCCTGCACAGACCCATTTCCAAATTGTTAAAAGCGTACTGGATGCCAACAAACATGTTTTAGTAGAAAAACCTTTAACTACATCTGTTGATGAAGCAAAAGATTTGGTAGCTCTTTCCAAAAAGAAAAAAAGAATATTGGCGGTAGACCACACATTTAAGTTTAACCCCGGCATTAGAAGACTAAAAGAGTTGATTGATAGTGGAGAATTAGGAAAAGTTTATTATATGTATGGTTTATACAATGCATTAGGACCTATCAGAAAAGATGTATCAGCGATGTGGGATTTGTCTCCTCATTTTATTTATACCGCAAATTATCTTTTAGACTCCAAGCCAATATCGGTTTTAGGTCGAGGTAGAGATTTATTGATCAAAGGAATGGATGATGTAGTATTTTTAACCTTTGAGTATGAAAATGGAGTACTTTTTAATCTGCATTCCTCCTGGCTGGATCCGCTAAAAGTAAGACAACTGGTAGTGATCGGGTCAAAAAAAATGGCAGTTTTTGATGATGTATCAGGAGATGCCAAACTTAAGATTTATGATAAATCGGCGCAAGTTGATAAAGATCCAAACTTTGCAAAATTGAATATAATTTTAAGAGTTGGAGATATTATAGTTCCAAAATTAGAAAATATGGAACCTTTAAAAGAAGTAGTTTTGGATTTTGTAAAAAGCGTAATAACAAACAAAAAACCATTTACTCCTTGCGAGGAGGGTTTGGATACAGTAGTTGCGCTAGTAGCGGCTCAGCAGTCTTTAGAAAACCATGGGAAAGTAATATGGTTAAAAAATTATGAATAAAAACGGAATTATTTATCCAAATGTAAAGCTGGGAAAAAATTATAGACTAGATACCGGTGTAATTTTGGGTTTTTCGGAAGATGTTGAAAACAAAGATGTAACAAATATCGGTAAAAATGCCATATTCAGAGTATATACTGTAGTGTGTGCAGGAGTCAAAATAGGTGATAATTTTCAAACGGGTCCAAATGTTTTTATCCGAGAGGATAATATCATCGGTAATGAAGTGGTAGTATGGCATAGTGCTACTATCAGCCTGGGTAATGTGATTGGCGATGGTTGTCGGATTCATGCCGGAAGTTTTTTAGAACTTGTCACTTTAGGTAAAAGAGTATTTATTGGGCCAAATGTAGTATTTGCCGATGATCCGCATCCAGTAAACCCTTCGCCTCGTACTTGTTTTGGCGGAGCGGTAGTTGAAGATGAAGCGGTCATTGGAGCAAATGTAACAGTTTTGCCGCATGTGAGGATTGGAAGGAAGGCGGTTGTAGGAGCGGGATCTACGGTAACAAAGAATATTCCTGCAGGTGAGGTTTGGGTAGGCAATCCTGCCAAGTTTTTAAAACGTGTTGAAGATGTTGTATGCAATGTTGAAGGTAAGAAGCATTATCCTTACAAGGAGTATTGGAATATTAAATGAAAGTAAACCTTATAGATTTAAAGAGACAATATGAAGAGATTAAGGTCGAAGTAGATTTAGCGATGAGAAATGTCATCTCTGCATCCCAATTTATATTGGGTGAAGAGTGTGAGAAGCTTGAAAAGGAATTTGCCAAATTTTTAGGTGTTAAATATGCAATAGGAGTTGGTAGCGGTTCTTCTGCTTTGGAACTAAGTCTGAGGGTTTTGGGTATTGGGTCAGGAGATGAGGTAATCACGCCTGCCAATAGTTATATTGCATCTTCTTCCTGTATTTCTTTCACAGGCGCAAAACCAGTCTGGGTAGATGTTTTAGAAGATACTTTTAATATTGATGTAGGAAAAATAGAAAAACTAATCACTAAAAGAACAAAGGCTATCTTGCCTGTACATCTTTATGGTCAAGTTGCAGATATGGAGGCTATTTTAAAACTTGCTAAAAAGTACAAATTATATGTAATAGAAGATGCTTGTCAAGCTCACGGAGCTAGTTTTAATAAGAAAAAAGCCGGAAGCTTTGGGGATATTGCAGCTTTTTCTTTCTACCCGGGGAAAAATTTAGGTGCATATGGTGATGGTGGGATGGTGGTGACTGATAATAGAGATTTGGCAAGAAGAGTAAGGTGTTTACGGAATTATGGCCAAGAAGAAAAATATAAGCATCTGGTTTTAGGTTGGAATAGTAGATTAGATAATCTTCAGGCAGCAATTTTAAGGATAAAGCTAAGGAAAATAAAGACCTGGAATAGAAAAAGATTAGAACATGCAAAAGCATATAATAAGCTTTTAGATGGGACAGCGGTTATGACTCCCAAAATATTTCCCAATTACAATCATGCTTTTCACCTTTATGTTATTAGAACAAAAGAGAGAGAAAAACTGGCAAAATATCTGGCTAATAAAGGGATTTCTACGCAAATGCATTATCCTATTCCTATACACTTGCAACCGGCTTACAAAGATTTGGGGTATAAAAAGGGAGACTTTCCGATGACAGAAAAACTGGCCGGTGAAATCTTGTCGTTACCAATGTTTCCAGAACTTAAACTTGAAGAGATTGAATACATTTGTCAAGCAATAAAATTTTTCTACCGTGGATAAAAATTCAAAAATAGATTTATCAATTATTGTTCCTACTTTTAATGAAGAGGCCGGTATAGGTAAAACAATTATAGAGATATTTAAAGATGTAAAGAAAGCTTCAATTAGAAAACTGATTAACAGTCTTGAAGTGATAGTTGTTGACGATGGAAGTTTTGATGATACTGCTAGAGAATTAGAAAAAGTAAAAAAGAATTACAAAATAAAAATAATCAGACACAAGTTTAATCAAGGATTAGGTGCAGCAATAATTACCGGGATAAAACATTCAACAAAGGAATTCGCAACTTATTTACCGGCAGACGGACAGGTGTTTTTAAGAGAGATTTCAAATGGACTGGAAAAAGCAACTGCTGCAGACTTAGTCTTGACTTATAGAGGAAGAAGGGAAGATTATAATCCCTATAGACATTTACTCTCCAATACATTAATGGTTTCAATGAAAATATTTTTCGGATTAAACTTTAAAGATTATAATTGGGTGCATATATATAAAACTAAATTATTTGAAAAAATTAGGACGAAATCCAAAGGAGTATTTTATTTAGCGGAAGTAGTGGTAAGAGCGAAGGATAAAGGTCTTAATATTTTAGAGGCACAGGCTAAATATCACCCACGGTCAACAGGCTATTCAAAAAACGCTAAGCCCCTAATTGTTATTAGAACATTAATTGATTTATTTAAACTTTGGATAGAACTTAGGTTTAAATCAGTAGTTGTCAAAGGGTAAATTATTCAGATATAATTACTTCATGAAGGACAGTTATAAAAAGGTACCCATTCTTTTTTTTGTATTCTTTTTAGTATTTTTTTCTCCCGTTAACGCTTTAGCGTCAGAACTGAATTTGCCAAAGACGACAATAAATCCAGACAGCTACCTATTATTTAATTTTAAAAGATTAATTGAAAAAGGAGAACTCTTTATTAAATTTAGTAAGGAGTCTAAAGTGGATTATTACAACGATTTAACCCTGAGAAGAATGTCGGAGTTAAAATATGTGGTTGAAAACAAATTACTTGGAGAAGTTGAAAAGTCTACACAAAGATTATCTTATCAAGTTGGAGCCTTAAGTGATTATATCAGTACGGACAGAGCGGAGTTAACAAAAACTGTACCCAGCACAAAAGAGCTTTTGACTAACTACAAGATTCTTTTGGCAAGTTTGAGAGATCAATATCCTGCAAATACTAGCTTTTGGATGCTAGTACAGCACACTATTAACTCAATTGATCTGAACTTAGAGAAATTAGACTAAGGATAAGGTTCAGATATATTTTATGAATAGAATAAGTTTCAAGATTCTTCTTTTACCTTTTCTGCTTCTAGCTTTTCTAGTTACAGCCCTACAATATTTTATTTTGCAGCCGCATCTTCGGTATGGTTTTGCAGATGTAGATTGGAAGTTAATATTAAGCTTTAAAGAACACAGTTTATCTTATCCTAATCCGATTGAGCACATATCAAAAGCATGGAAATGGGGTATTTATGCATACCAATTCTATTACATTGGATTGATAGAAAATTTTTTTGGTATTGACTACAAAAACTTTCAGATTATTACTCACGTTTTTAAGCTTATATCGGTTCTTAGTATTTTCCCTGTTATTTTATTAACAACAAGAAATAAATTGGCAGCATCTTTGGCTACCCTGATATATACCGTTTCCTACTCGGCAGTAGGGGTAATGTATACAGTTTCGACAAGCGGTTTGTTTGTTGCAATTCCTTTGATGAGTTTGTTTTTTGTTTGGTACTGGCGGTTGATTAATAAAAAAAAGAATTATGTCTGGGAGATTTTAATTGCAGTTGTATTATTATTTTTAGTTCTTCTTTTAGCTACAGATAGAATGTATCCTTTAGTCCCTGCAGTATTATTAATAGAAATATTTTGGTGGTTTAAAAACAATTACTCAAAAAAGGTACTCCTTGAAATTGTTAAGCGTTTAACTACTTTCGCTGTTGTTTTTTTGATGATATTTTTATTCAACCGTTCTGATTTTGCAGGTTTTTTTGGTGGCAATACAAGAGACACATATAATAGATTAGTTTTAGGGAACTGGCAGGTGCTCATGTCGCCGGTTATTTCTTTTGGGAGTTTATTTCTTCCTAGAGATTATTGGAAGATTTTGGGTATTCCCAATATAAATAGTCTATTTTCCTTCATGACATTTTTTATTAGCGGTCCTTTTGTTATATTTACGTTTGTAACTTCATTCTTAGCACTGTTTTTATCTAAAAAGAAAAGAAAATTTATACTGATAACTTTAATTTCTGTAAGTTTTTTCTCAGTTTTAATTTATATATTATCCAGCCACCAGCTTTATATTCCTGACGTCGGGAAAATGCATTTTGATATAAACACTGTTTTGCCTGCTCTGTTAGGGACGTTTGTAATTTCCTTGAATATAGCTTTATTTAAAGAGTGGCTTGATACTGGGAGAAAAGATAGTTTGATTATCAGCATGGTAGGAGGAACAGTCATATCTTTAGTTTTTATAATATTAACCTGGGCTGCAACGGATTATATCTTAATATTTACCGGAGTTCATAGATATTTAACAATTCCTGCTATTGGATCTTCATTATTTATAGCCGGATTAATAACAATTATTTTTAATAAACTTTTAAAGTCAAAATTTACAAAACAATTAGCTTTCATGGTCCTATTATTGCTGATACCTATTATTAGTTTTAATTCAAAAGTCATCGCCGATTATTTTACATATGAATTAAACTACGCCGGAATGGATGCTAATGAGCATACCAGAATGAAAAATAAATTGTGGTCATTCCTGACTAATTTCAGTAAAACAGAACCTTCAATTTTTTATTTTGATGAATCTACAGATCACGATAATGGTTATTTTGATGAGACAACTGTTTTAGCGGGTTTTAACTTTTGGATGAGATTTAGAGGAAGAGAGATAGTTAGCTCGAATCTGACCCCGGCTCTGCTTAGAAGTAATTTAATTTGTCCGGAACCAAGAGATATGTGTTTGGATAAAGTTAAAAGTCTAGTCGTCACCCAAAATGGAGAAAAGGGATTTCTTTATGGAACGATATTTTATAAGCTGGAAAATTTCTATGCTTTTCGTTTTATTAATAAAGATATAGTAGATATAAAGCCTGAGGTATTAAAACTTATTGGGTTAGAATAAGATCCTGCGAAAGTTTTTTCCTAATCTCATCAGTAGTAGGAATTAATTCTCCGTTTCGAAAATCGAAAGCAAATACGCGGGATAAGGATATGGGAATTTCTTTTCTGGCATGGACTCTTTTTAAAGGTTCTCCTGTTCTAACTATTTCCAAGAGCTCCGTGTAACTTTCGGTTGGTAACGGTGTATTTTCCATCGCTGGTATGCCGTAGATTAGGCCGGCATGTGGCCAAAAACCAAAAGTCAAAACCATATAAGTGGCCGTAGAGTTATCATAAGTGAAATAAAATACACTTGGGGTGTTTTCATCTAACTTCGGGACATAACTTTTTAAACGGTTCCACGTTTTATTAAAAAGGGCTAAATTACGATTATTTTCCAGATTGGTGAAATAGAGCTGGCTGGATTGGAAGTTAATATTTAACCAGCTTATAAGCAATAAAAAGGGTATTATAAGGGATACTGATGTGATTAATCTGGCTTTAGCTGAAAGTTGTACTACCGTTGTATATTCTCTATACATTATAGTGATAATTGAGGCAAGAAGGATCGCAAAGCCGACAGCGCCTACGGTCATATACCTACTTGTAGACTCAAGTATCTGGAAGCCCGTACGAAGCCAATAAATTAGAGTAAAAGATATCATCCAAAATAAGGCAATGATTATTGATGAAGCTAGATTTGGATATGATTTACATGTTTTGAAGAAAACAATAGTTGATAAAAATATACTTTGAGACCCAACCGAGATAGCAAATAAAGAAGAAAAGGACAAATTAGGATTCCATGAGGTTAGCAGATTACCTACGATTGCCCACAATACGTTAAAGATTAAAATTGCGGTATACATAATCTTGCTCCCTTTCAAACTAAAAGAAAATGCCAGACCGACAAAAGTGAAAAAAATAATTATAGGTAGCAAATGACCGAATGAAGCTGCTGGATTAGTAGTGTCAGGAATGGCAATATTGCCTATTATCCCTAGAAAATAAAATAGAATGTCATATTCCCCATTCTGAACAATATTCTGCAAGTAGAGGAAATTATTTGCTAAATGAGGAAACTCACCTCCTAATACAAAACTACCTACCTTTATAAGCATTAGCATAATGGCTATCGAAAGAACTAATCTTGTAATTAGGAATTTATCAATTTTTAGAACATTTTTTTTATCAATAAAGATATATAGGAATAACTCACTTATTATTACAAAAGGTACCGCACTATGCATTCTGACAGGAACTATTCCTAAAGCAAGTGTAAAAAATAGGATATAGATTAAATAATGCCACGAAAAGAAAGTTTTTAGCTTACGAATTTTAAGATAAGTCATTATTGCCAAGTTCAAAAAGAAAATGCCAGCATAAGTATTCATATTGAATACCCAGTCTGTTGTCTGTAGTCCTGTAGCTGAAAAAGTGAAAATCAGAGTTGCGAGAAAGGCTGTTAAGTAACTTTTTGAAAGCTCCCTAACTAAAAAGAATAATGAGATAATGGCCAGTATTCTTAGCAGAAGCGAGACAGCAAAATAAGCCGGTGCTTCATATTCAAAGAAATGTCGGATTATTCCTAGGAAGAAATATTGAGGCCAATAAGAACTAAGATAAGATTTAATATCAAAAAAAGATAATGTCTTGTGGACATCAAATGAAAGCCATAAATTATATAATTGCAGCCAATCGTCCCCGTATAATGCCAAATTAAAAGTCTTTTGAAGCAGCAGGTAAGATATTAACGGAATTCCAAGTATTAACCAAACAAAAACAAGTTTGTGTGATTTCATTTTGTTATCATAAATGCAATATGCGAAAAAGGATACCAAAATGGTTTATTAAGCCTTATAGTTTGTGATTTTAAAGATAATTTTCTAAATAGATTTTGCCATTCGTTTATAGGTCTTACTGAAAGCGGCGTTTTTAAATCACCATAATGGAATTTATTTAATATAATATCAGCTAATTTTCCTATAAAAGTTGGTTCAAATTCAAAAACAAGCACCTTTTTTGCAACACGGGTAGTTTCCTTAATTACATCAGCTTGATATTGTTTAGGAACATGATGCAATACATCATTCAGTAATGCGATACTGAAGCGAGCATCTTTTACAGGAATCTTATTATCTTTAATTTTTAAAAAGGGAATTTTATAGATTAGATAGTTCTTTATATCGCAACCGGTAATATTAGTCGAAAAATAATCCTCAAGTATTTTTGTGACAATACCGGTGCCGCATCCGACATCTAGGATACTTTCATTCGGCTTAATCCAATTTTTGTAAGCTGAAATTATCAATTTAGTTCGATAACTACCCGTAATTTTAGAAAAATTCATTATTATTGTTGCTCGTAACTAGAGAATTATTACATATGCAACATCTAATTAACAAGATAGATATACCAATTTGCAAAAAAAAAATATTAAGGCTAAAATCGAAGGGTATGAAGAAGAAAAAATTACTTTGGCCTTCCGTTTCCGTAGCTATCGCCACACGGAATTCAGAACGAACATTAGAACTTTGCTTGTTTTCTATAAGAGATCAGGATTATCCCTCTCCTTTAGAAATAATTATTGCTGATGGAGGATCTCATGATAATACACTAAAGATAGCAAAAAAATTCCGGATTAAAATTATTCCTGTCCCGGAGAATAAACAAAATGCCGAATACAATAAAGGAGTGGCAGTGAATGCAGCTAAGAATGAAGTTATTTTGATGGTTGATCACGACAATATTCTTCCGCATAAAAATTGGTTGAAGAAAATGATTGAACCTCTTTTAAAAGATGACCAGATTATGGGTTGCGGGGTTTTAAGGTTTCATTACGATAAAAAAATGACTTTGGTAGACAGATACTCGGCGCTTTTTGGTGGCGCTGATCCAGTACCGTTTTACTTCAATAAAAGCGCCCATCAATCTTATCTGTATGACGGCTTTCACTTAAGAGGAAAGTTGGTAGAGGACAAAGGCGACTATTATAAAGTTAAGCTTGATCCGGACAGGTTG
>Ga0180007_10003539_pt1 | contig 17278 bp, 20 predicted proteins | sample MM_PC_MetaG_FD_121122 | JGI IMG/M metagenome (GOLD analysis project Ga0180007, IMG submission 121122) | Groundwater microbial communities from the Aspo Hard Rock Laboratory (HRL) deep subsurface site, Sweden - MM_PC_MetaG | ecosystem: Environmental > Aquatic > Deep subsurface > Groundwater... | reverse complement strand
TGGCTTCCACCTGTAATTACACTTGGCGAAGCAGAATAAATCATAGTGTCATCAGCCACAGAGAAGCCATTATCGCCATTATCAAGGTAGAGGCGAATTTCAGAGAATAGGGCTGTGGCTGAAGCCGGGGTTAATGGATTGCCATTATAGTCCTTAAAGTTAATGGTTAGGTCGGCAAATTCAATGCTCGCATCACGGCTATCCCCTGTGTGTGCCAATTTAATAGAAAGTAGATCATCTATTGAGCCATCCTTCATCTGATATACTGCTCCTGCTGGGGTTGTATCTGCCACAAAGATATTCGGATTTGCAGGCTTTCCTTGAATCTCAACATTAGTGGAACGGACAGGTGTTGTCGGATAAACACCAAGCCTCACCCCATCCTCTGTAATAAGGCAATCAGCATCCCCATCTACAGCAATATCAAAGGTGTTCGGTGAAAAACTGCCAATCGTAGAGGTGGCAGAGATGACAACAAAGTATGTATTGGTTGCGTTTGGTGAGATGGTGCCGTTTATGGAAATGGAGATTGTCCCTGCAGAAGAGAGGATACTGGTTAAGGTAGCCACTGGTGTATCCCCTGTTGTCCAGGTACCATCTATGCTATGCCAGACAGTGAGAGAGCCGAATAGGGCTTGGGCTATGCTTGAGGTTATCGGTGTAGCTCCATCTGAGGTGAGAGTCAGGGTCAGGGTGGAGAAGGTGATAGTGCCAGCAGATAAGGTATTGTTGTTCCTCACCTTTATCATCAAAATATCCTCCTGCTCGTCCTCAGTCATTTTAGCAGGCACAGGGGCTGAATCTGTCACGATTACAGTAGCATTCGTTCCTATACACTTGACTGGTCCGCAGTAAACTGGCAGGTTTGAGGCTGTACCCAAGATTATGCCTGAAGGTGTATCCCTGACCAATACATCTGTGACCGTAGCATAAAAGGTATCTGGAGATTGAACACTGGCATCAGGCTGTAGTTCTACCACAAAGAAATAGGTGTTTGTAGATGATGGGCCTATCCTTGTCAGGTTTGAGTTATCTAAGGATATAATCTGGGTTTGGGCGGCTGATGGGCTGGTTGTGCCGACTCTGATACCTCCTGCATAGATATATAGGTTTGAAAAGAGGGTGCCTGGATTCAGATTAAACCCAACTGTAACACTGCCAAGGGTGATTGTCCCTCCAGCAGTATTGCCAACATCTATCCTGATGAGGTCATCCTCAGTGCCATCTATGATGGTTAAAGCACTTGTGTCTATTGCAAAAATATTAGGAGGAGCTGCCACTGCCCTGATTAGACCTGTGGTCACTGTATCCTGTGCTGGCAAGGGTGAAAGGAGGATGTCGTCTTTCATATCCACTATTCTCAGGGTGTCAGGGTCTATTGCCGCGGTGAAGGTCGTTGTGCCATAGCTTGAGGCATCAGATTTCATCTTTATGGCTAAGAAGTAGTAGGTGTATGTTCCACCTGTGGTTGTGCCAAGGTCGCTACCCATATTCAAGGTTAACTTTCCATCTGTAAGGCTCAGGTCAGCATTGGTGCAAGAACCAACAATCGTGGTATCAGCAATAGTATAGAGACCATCACCATTATCCTTGATAAGATAGACTGTCTCAAAGAAAGCCTTAGCATCTTGAGTTGACATCAGGGTTGTTGTATCTGAAGCGGTAAAGGTGATGGTAGCCTGGTTCAGCTCTATAGCCCCTGCCCCTATCGTGCCAGTATGCGTTATTTTTATCCTGAGGAGACAGGCTATCTCGGAATTGCCGATGGTATCAGGGGCTGTGCTTATTGCTGTTGCCTCTGGTGTCTTGGGGATGGGTCTTGCCTGAACGATAGGAGAAAAGACACCGTATTCATGAGGGAATGTAACCTTTGTCTCATTATCCCTGAGGCAAACATCCGTTTGTGGGTTTATCTGGGAATTAAATGTCCGTGAGCCTTGACCTGAGGCTGTGCCAGTTGTCTTTACCACAAAGAAGTAGTATCTTGTTGTCTGGGAGGCAATAATAGCACTTCCATCAAGCCCAATCGTTATTGTGCCCTGGTCGCTCAGGGTTATCTCTGAGCCTGTCTTTGTTCCACAAACAGGGTCTGTATCATCCCAATTACCGTCTATACTCCTATAGACCAGAAGCTGGCTGAATATAGCCTGAGCCTGTGTAAGGGAGTATGTTCCTTCAGAGGCTGGTGTCAGCTTTACCGTCAGAGAGGCAAACTCTACATTCTCTCCATCGTAAGCTTCCCTATCTACAGTCACCCTCAGGAACCAGAGCCTTTCTTCATCTATTACATTTGGGCTGCCACTATTGCCTGCCAGGCTGATATAAGCATCTGGAGTGATATTCACTACGGTTGATGAGGCTTCATCTGGCCCTGTTTGGTCCAAGGTAACCATACTACCTGACTCATTCGTCCAGTAGTTAGAAAGGGCTGCGCTTCCTGCTGATGTGCCATTCTCATCTACTGTTAAAACAAAGGTTCGCGAGCCAGCCAAAGAGGCTTTATCCTTTAACCCTGCAACCACAAAGTATGTGGCACTGCCTGAGGGAGAGATTGTGCCATTGCTTATGCCTTCAAAGGTGACTGTGCCAGAGGTCGGAATTATGGACTTAAGCTGCGTATCACTTATGTCAAAGCTCTGGTCTCCGTTTGCGTCCTTATAGAGCCTAATCCAACCAAAAATCTTGTCATAGTCTATCTGGTTGTTGATATTCCCATCTGCCGTAATCCTTGTATCAAACCTCTGCCAGGTGATGGTGCCATCTGCCCCTGCATCCTGATTCTCCACCACAATCTTCAGGCAATCATCCGACCATCCATCCTTGATAAGATTAGGTGCGGTAGAAGTCACTGTAACTGTAGCATCAGCATACACCGTCCCTGTTATAGCTACCAGCACCAAAATAGCGACAGCTACCAAAATCTTTTTCATCGTATCAGTCATTTCGCACCTTCTTTTTTGGAGTGCGAAAGCTTGCTTTCGCTTTGAATGAGCAGCCTCCTCTAAAAAGCGGTAGCAAGCTACCGCACTCCTAAAATCATCCTTAATAAAATAATGGGGACGGTTCTAATTTTAATTATACTCGACCTTTTTAAGCAACCTTAAAGCGGTAGCAAGCTACCGCACTCCATATTACAACACCTTTGGCAGAATATCCAGTGCCTCCAATATAGATGATAGTTCCCACAGGACCTTGACCTGATAGAGGGTCGGAGACTTTTGGACTCCCAGAGATATAAAAACTCTGAGTGATAATACTGCCATAGATAGTCATAGTGTATGTCCCCCTGGGTAAGCAGGGGACAGTAAAAAATGCAGTGAATGTCCCATCCGCACCTATATTTCCTGAGGTTATAGTCTGCTGTGTGCCAAAATCTACCCTGATTATCTTATTGGCAGTAAGCCCTGTGCAGGGAATACTCACCGGATCACCCACCCTGCCCCTGTTTTGGCCTAAAATAGCATTGGGGAGAATTATGAAAGAAGCTGTAAGCTGTAAGCTATAAGCTGTAAGCGTGATAATTGTGGTGCCACCGGGTTGGGTGGAAACAAGAAATGTGGCGCTGAATGTGCCGTTGGCATTGGTCATTGTGGTGGTGATTGTTTGATGTGTGCCGAAGTCAATGGAAACTTGGCCTGAGATTGGAACATAGCCCTCAAAACTTATTACACTTCCAACATAGCCAGAAGAAAGAAAAGGCCCTGTAAATCCCAATGGATACTCATAAGCACCCATATCAACTGTGCCGTTTATTATCCTTGGTTTGCCATCTTTGTCTGTTAATGGAATTGCTGGTGCTGTATTTAAACCTGCATCTATGCAAGGCGAGGTTATTTGTAAATGAAAATCCCCTCCTCCAATGAATTTGGGGTCAAGTGAGATATTATTGCCATTACCAGGAAAGCTATTGACCTGGCCTACATTCAGAGGAATAGAGCCTTCATCATAATAGGCATTCAGACTGTTGTTATATAAACAATTATAGTTTGTGGGAGGGTCGCTGGTACCATCATACTCATATATGCCATAATTGCTGTTTCCTGAGATGATATTGTTGGTGATGGATGGGGAGGAATAACTTTGGCAAAAGATTCCACCACCATAAGCAGTAGCAGTATTGCCTGATATTACGCAGTTTGTGATGGTTGGAGAGGAATAAGTATAGCAAAAGATTCCGCCACCATAGTTAGCACTATTTTCTGAGATTACGCAGTTTATAATAAAGGAAGAGGAATACCAGCTGCAGTAGATTCCGCCACCAGAGGTGGAAGCAGTATTTCCTGAGATTATACAATTGATGATAGTTGGGGAGGAACGATAGCAGCGGATTCCGCCACCATAGTCAGTATTCCCATTCCTTATCATAAACCCAGATATTGTCCCGCAGTCGTAAGCATTATCAAAATAAAACCCCCTTCCTGAGTTTTGGCAGTCAATGATGCAGTTATTTGGGCCATTTACAGACCGAACCGTAATCTTTTTCCCGCTCCAAGTCAAGTCTTTATTCCCTGCCCCAATATATGTCCCATCCGCAACCCAGACTGTATCGCCAGTAACAGCCGCACTTATTGCCGCCGCAATAGTCCCATACTGCGATGGCACATAAAGGTCTGCTGCTTTTGCCATCCCTGCCACCAAAACCACCAAAACCAGAATCTTTTTCATAATATTTCTTTTATGGAGTGCATTGACCATGTCAATGCACGCATCGTCACTGACGATGCACTCCATAACAAAACCTTTTTCATCATCTACTTTTTATATTTTATGCTTCTATAATTTTTACTTCTATGTTCAATTTCATAAATCTTTATCTGTTTTTCTCCTCTGTAAACCCAGTAAAGTATTCGATAATTACCAACCCTTATTCTGCATAGTCCCCGTAAGTCATCAGGCAAAGATGTAAGGGGATGGTGAATAATCCTATCGGCATTTTCTGAAAGCCAGTCAATCTTTTGAGCAATTCTTTCCTGAAGAACCCTATCAATCTTTTTGAATGACTCTTCAGCCTGAGAAAGAAAGATTACCTTATACATAGCTCTTTTTTAAGAAATTCCCAGTCTTTACCACCGTTTTTTTCATCCTCTTTTCTTGTTTTCCGCATCTTTTTTATGAAATCAGGACTCTGAGACAATAGCCAATCTTCAAGATCATCTATTGTATCTGCTGTTTCAAAAATACTGATTGGAAAAACAACAATCTTCGGCTTCATTTCTCTCAACATTAAACACCTCCTGTAACATACCCATTCCTTATCATAAACCCAGATATTGTACCGCAGTCGTAAGCATTATAAAGATAAAACCCCCTTCCTGAATGCTCACAGTCAATGATACAATTTGCAACTCCGTTCACAGACCGAACCGTAATCTTTTTCCCGCTCCAAGTCAAGTCTTTATTCCCTGCCCCAATATATGTCCCATTTTCAACCCAGACTGTTCCTTCATTAGGGCAGACATTTACACCTGCTTGAATAGTAGTGTAACTTCCAACAAAACCTCCTCCTGAGTCATAGACCGTAACCGAACCTGTCCCATAAGCCAAGGAAGAGACCAAAATCCATCCAAAAACCAATTCCTTCTTCATCCTCTAATCAAGCCATAAACCCCTTCTCCTTCAAGATTCTCTCATAATCCTTTCGATATAAGGTGCAATCTATCAATCCCCTAATCTGCTCTTCGTTAACCCTTAATTGTTGTCTTATAAAGTAAGGAAGTTTTCCTCTTAACTCTCCTCGTTTATGAGGAACTTTTGTTCTTGTGATAACCCTATCCTTGTATCTAAACTTTGCTATTGTATCTCTACCCTCTCTAATCTCCATCTCCAACTTTTCAAAAACCTTTAGAATCTCTTTAACGCTCATTGACTCTCTCTTTTACTTTTTGACTGCAAATGCTCCCAAATATTCTGTAGGTCCTGACCCAATCTTTCTTCTTTAAGGTCATAATAGAGGTCAACAATTGAGGCTCGAACATCCTCCATTGCCTCATATTCACTCTCTCCACAACCATAGATATCCAGGTCTGGTGAGTAGGCGATAAACTGATCTCCATCATATTCTAAGGAGACAGGAACAGCCCCCTGCAGATTAAGATTTGAAGAATGAAGGCTGTTTATAAATAACGCCTTCTTCCTCTCTATCTTTCTTATAATCTCTTTTAATTCATCAACCCCTATAACCTCTTTTTCTAAAATAGCCACAATTATCCTCCTTTCAAATTACTGCATCTGATTCTTGCCTTTCAATATAATGAGTATACCAACAAGGAAAATTTTCGTCGCCTTCTAAAAAAATCACCGCCCTCTGTCTGATATATTTTAAGACATTCCTTGAATGATCATAAGCAATGTAATGATCTGAATGGTCAGAGGAGTAGTAATGGGCATTGCATTGAAGTATGGGAAGGAACAAGAAAAACAAGCAGGGAGCAGTTTTAGGGATTAGGGAATAGGGATTAGGGATTAGTCTTGAGAGCAAAGAATGAAGAGTGAAAAGTAAAAAGTGTATGAAGTAGCCGATTAAGATTGAGAAGAGGAGGAAGGAGGGAAGGTAGTAATCCTCTATGTTTGAGATATCATATCTGATTGCAAGAAGGAGATTGGTAATAGCCATCAATAGTAAGAATACCCCAAATCTTGGTCTTTTGACAAGTAAAAAGATGAAGCCAAATAAGCCTGCGGGAATAAACCAGATATTGAATTGACTGGTAAAGAAGTTAAGATGAAGAATGAAGCGGGATTTCAGGCTTGGTATGAATGATCCCATGTTTCCCTGATAGCTCTTTGCCGTTATATGTTCCACAAACCTTGCTGGTGTATCAGGACATCCCCAGTTTAGGGGAGGATGGGTCGAGGCTCTGATGGGAAGGTAAGCGTAGAGAAACAGGGGAAGGAGGAATAATACAATGCAAATTGCAAATTTAGCATTTAGTATTTTGGAATGATTTTTTCCTCTGTGTTCTCTGTGTCCTCTGTGGCTAATATATCTATGGCTTCTTATCCGTGTCAATCCGTGGCTAAAAAGAAAAAAGAGAGCTCCTGGGACAATGTAGATCGTCTGGAAGTGATGGGTAAAGGAAAGACCAAGAATGAAGGCAAACAAATATAAATAGTTTTGAGTTTTGAGTTTTGAGTTTTGAGTTTCTTGCCATTTCAAAAGGATAAAGATAAGCAAGCTAAAGAAGAAGGCATTGAGAGTGTATTTCTCAGCAATCACTGCCTGCTCCCAGAAGGTAGTCGAAAAAGCAAAAATTAACGAAGCAACCACCGCAGGAACCATTCTTGTAATTGTTAATTGATAATTGCTAATTGATAATTTTAAAATGATGAGATACACCATCATCACCGCCAATGAGGCAAAAAAGGCTGACTGCATATTCATCCTGAAGGCAACATTGCCAATTGGAATAACCGTCATCCAAATCTTGCCAATTAACATATAGAGTGGATAGCCTGGTGGATGGGGAATGCCCAGAAACATAGCTTGATGTGATCATATCCCCAGAATCATGCAGACCAACTGTAGGAGTGAGTGTCCACAAATAAATCCCAAAGGATGCAAGAAACACAAACACCGCTCCATAATCTGCAAATCTTTCTCTGGCTATCATATTCATCAAACTTCCTCAACCACGGACGACTTATAAGTCACCCCTTCTATCCTCAAATCTTCAATATATCTAAAATCTTTAACATTGCCTGTATACAAAACGCCTTCTTTGACAATTACTATTCCAGCAATAAGGCTATCTGCAAGTTCCAATCCATGCGATTTGGTATACCTCTCTATCAGCTTTACTGCCTTTGATGACGCCTCTTCGCTACATTGAACAACTTCACCAAAATTGACTTGGATCTCCTTTTTGACTTTACGAATTTCTTCTTTGTTCCGACAGCCAAAAAGAAGCTCCATCATAGTAATAACTGTAATACAACGTTCTTTCTTTGGGATGGAGAATATAAATAGCCGAGCTTCGTCATTTCCATTCAGATAGTCAATTATAATGTCAGTATCTATGATCTTCATTCGCTTTTTCTAAGACCCCATCTCTTTCGTAACTTCTTCACCCACATGACACTATCCTTTGTCTCACTCCTTCCCTTCCATATACCAAAAGCAACGGAATTGAAATCTTCTCTCTCTTCCTTTTTATCAGGGAAAGTGACTATAACTTCAAATCGGCCTTTCGGTACCCTGTCTATAAACCGCACTTTTCCATTATCATATACTGCCCTTGCAATATTTAACATCTTGATTGCTACCTCCTTTTCAACATAATTTTTTAATTCTAGGGACACAAAATTTTGTCCCATAAGCCAAACCCACCACCAAAACTAAAACCTTTCTCATCATATCAGTCATTTCACCCCTTCTTTTTTTGGAGTGCGAAAGCTTGCTTTCGCTTTGAATGATCAGCAAACCCCAAAAGCAACCCAAGCTACCGCACTCCACATTACAACACCTTTGGCAGGTGTTCATATTGAGCCATCTAACACAATAATAGGGAATAATAGGGGACAGTTACCGTTTTCAAAAAAACCACCAACCCCAAAGCCTTCTTCATCATTTTTCAAAGCAACAACCATTCATCTGGTTTAATCCCTGCATATTTTATAATCTTTCGGATAAGCTTTATATCAATATCACCCCGATGAGGATTTGGAATTATTAATCTTACTCCTTTTTTCTCCATCCAGCTATGCTTTTCTCCTGGATAAGGTCCGCTGAATCCTGCCTTTTTCAGTTTTCTTATCAGCTCTTCTCTGGAATATGGCAACAGTTTAGCCATAAACTAACTCTGATTTTATACTTACATCAGCCTCTTTGCCTATAGCCAAAACACAATCATTCACTACCGGAAGCATCTCACCTTTGCTCAAAGCCACAACTACCCATAACTCAATAGCATCAATCAAGCTCTCTCTGGCTTCTTCAAAGGTCTCTTCTTGAGTAAAACAGCCTGGTAAATCTGGTGCTTCAGCTACTATCACATTACTGCTCTCACCTAACTCATATGTTGCATTCTTCAAAACTTCTTTCAGATAAGCATGAAAATTAACCAACTTCATAACATACCTCCTGTAGGGACAGTTACCATTTTCCAAACCACCAACCCCAAAATCTTTTTCACCTTTAAATCCGCTTATAGGTAGCCTCCATTCGTCGAGCCACCTTTGTTATTACCACTAATCTTTTTCTATCGTCAACCTCATATATTACTCTATATTTCCCAATCCTGATGCGATATATATCGTCCTTTAACTTTACCGCTCCTACCGGACGAGGCTCATTTTCCAACTGCAAAATCTTTTTTGCCACTCTATTACGCTCCTCTCTTGGTAATTTGAGAATCTGTTTCTCGACACGGCAAGCGACAGTTTCAACTTTGTAAGTCAAACTCTTCTTCATATTCTACCATAAACTCTCTGAAAGGTCTCCCTTCACCCATCCGGTACTCCTCCATAACATTGTAATGATCCTGAATATCTTTTAGGTCTTCAACCTGCTGGAGTAAGGATTCATAGCGAGAAAGAGGCACTATGACAATCTCCTCTTCCATTGACCTCCCTAACATCATCTTCACTCCCCTTGATGAATTACTGACTGTAGTTACTATTGACATATTCTCACCTCCTTAAATAGGAACAATTACATTTTCCAAACCACCAACCCCAAAGCCTTCTTCATTATATAAGTCATCTCGCCCCTTCTTTTTTTGGAGTGCGAAAGCTTGCTTTCTTTTTTGGAGTGCGAAAGCTTGCTTTCTTTTTTGGAGTGCGAAAGATTGCTTTCGCTTTGTTTGAATGAGCAGCCTCCTCTAAAAAGCGGTAGCAAGCTACCGCACTCCTAAAAATCATCCTTAACATTTACCTTGTCAAACTTAAAACTACTCACTGTCCTAAAAAATGAACTATCTGCATATAGCTTAAACCATTTAGCAGAACACCATTCATATTGGTCTGCACATGAAACCAATCCGTGCCGCACAGGATTGTTGTGCACATAGTTTAGTCGAGCAAAATAGCTTTTCTCGTAAGTTATCTGTGTCTCCCAATATTGAAACCAGACCTTCCGCTCTGGAGTTTTTTCAATTGCATTTATTTGACGAGCCGTAACTGAATGCAAATGACGAATTAGATTGCATAACGGTTTAGCGTGATCTGATAAGATGGTCACAAAATGATAATGGTTTGATAATACTGCCCAGGATTGAAGATTCCATCCATAATCCTCTGATAGTGACAATAAGGTATCTCTGAGGAGTGTAAGTTTTTCAGGTTTATCAAATAGTAATTCTTTTTTATAGGTAGCGGCTGTAACAATATAAGCCCCTTTTTCTGTTAGACGATGAACTGGACTATGGTGCCAATTTGACATTTTAACCTCCTCTAAAAAGCGGTAGCAAGCTATCGCACTCCATATTACAACACCTTTGGCAGGTGTTCATATTGAGCCATCTAACACAATAATATGGAATAATAGGGGACAGTTACCATTTTCAAAAAACCACCAACCCCAAAATCTTCTTCATCTTATCACTCATCCGCATTTAATACACATTTTAACTCTTGGCGAACTTTGTGTAATTCTTTGCGGTAAAGAATTTAACCGCAAAGTGCTATGAAGGAAACCGCAAAGGACACAAAGTTTACCCTGGAATCTTTGCCTCTATCCTTTCCAATATCTTTGTCTGGTTGAGCAACATCTCAGCTAATGCCCTGAATCCTTCTTTCTGACCCTGAGCAATCTCCTTCTGCCCCTCCTCCAAAACCCTCTGTCCCTCTAAAAGGGCTTTTTCCAATTTATGATTACCCTTCCAGACATAGGTGCAAAGGATTCCCAACAAACCAACAGACAATCCCAATAAGCCCAAACTTATACTTACTGCTATCATAATCTCACCTCCTTTATTTTATAAGTATATCCTCATTTTCTAATCTTGACAAGTTAAATAGAGGCAGTAACAATGCTGTTCAGAATGACTTTTACTTACCCCTTGTGCTAGTTCAAAACACAAGGCTCTTAATTTCAAGCAAAGGGCGATTAAAGAGTTTATTGATATAGATGCCCATTGTATAGGCATATAGCTTTCTGACTACTCTTGATATTAAACCAGGGAACATTTTGGCTCTGTTCTTTGAAATAGTAAGTTGATATTCCAACAATGATCCACTAAATCCCATACCAGCTTCACATCGTTAATGGTTAGCAGGGGCTATTGAAAATGATAAAGGAACTCCTTTGTCTGATGTTGTAAGATCATCTTGAACCCATATACCTTCTCCTTTTTGCTTTCACATACACCAAAAGCAGCTTCTCCGCAAATCGAGCGACATCTTCCTGCTCTAACATAGTGGCAGACAGGCAAAGGCACACTATCAACTATTTGGATAAAAGGGGACGGTTCATTTTCAGCCTTTTCCCTATGATTTTTTTGATAACCACAAAGTCCACGAAGTAAATTCACAAAGTTCGTAACCGCTCAGGTAGCGTAAGAAAAGGTGAGGGGATAAGGAGATATAGGGATTAGGGAGATGTGGAGATAATATAAGTATCTCCATCCCCCTTCTTACACTCTTTGATGAATAGGCTGAACACTTACCAAAGTTCACAAAGATTTATAATTAATCCTTCATCTTCAATCATTCTTCTCTGTGCTTTGTGCTTTCTTTGAGAACTTTGTGGTTAAAATTGCTCTATTTTTTATTCCGTAAGCTTTCAAACAAAGGTGAACCGTCCCGACATTTTCATTTGCGTATTACAGAGATAAATTTTTGTTTGCAAATAAATATTAAAAGTTATTATAATTCTGCCATAAAATAAGGGCTTAAAATTACTAAAAACTATTTCACAACAAGTCTAATGTATATTCTTCTTTTCTTTCTTCTTATTATTCCTTCCTTTGGTTTCAGCAGGGTTGACACTGGGGCCGACTTCCTAAAATTCAGTGCAGGGGGAAGGGTCGCTGCAATTGGTGGGGCATTTGTTGGTCTTGCTGATGATGTCTCCTGCCTCCATTACAACCCAGCCGGGCTTGTCAATATAAAACAAAGGCAGCTTCTTGTGATGGAGTCTGAGGCGATTATGGAGTGTGGTTATGAGTATTTTGGGTATGTCCAGCCTTTAAGAAAGAATGAAGCGATAGGTGGAGCTATACTCTACTTCCATGCCCCAAGGATGGACAGGTTGGATGATTATGGAAATGTGGTTGGAGAGTTTGAATACTACGACCTTTCAGCAAGCCTATCTTATGGAAGGAGAATAAAAAGGGACCTATCCCTTGGTGGAACGATAAAGCTCATCCGCAGAATGATCAGCCCCAATAATGGTGTTACAGGTGCTATTGACCTTGGCCTGCTTTATCAGGCAAAGAAGGATTTTAGGCTTGGAGCAAGCCTTCAGCACTTTGGTCCAAAGGTATGGGGGGATAGATTACCTCAGCTTATTCAGGGAGGTGCTTCCTACAAGATACAAGACCTGATACTAACAGGTGCCATAAGCCATCATTTCATTGCTGGCTCTGACCCAGAGTTCAGGGTAGGTGCAGAATACTGGTATTGGGAAGGTCTGGCTCTGCGGGCTGGCTATTACTGGCTGGAGGGTGACCTTAAGGGAGCAACAATGGGTGCTGGCGTAAAGATAAAGGATTACCTTCAGATAGACTTCTCCCAGGTTCCAGGAGGCTTGGACCGCCCCCTCCAGGGCTCAGTGCTGATAAGGTTTTAGGGGGATAAGGAAATCATAACACTTTAGCCAACTGAAGAAAAACTTTGGTAATCGGTAATCATAGAAAAAAGGTAATCGGTAATCAGTGATCAGGTAATCGGTAAGAGAAACAATTACCGATTACCTTTTCCTATATTACCCTATTACTGATTACCCGATAACCTGATTACCATTTTCCTTGCACTTCTTAGGTAAATAGTTACAAGAAATCATTATGCGAACATACGCCATTTTCAAAAAGGAGTTCTCCTCATACTTTTCCTCGCCGCTTGCTTATATTCTTGCCTTTTCCTTCCTTATGGTATCAGGCTACCTTTTTATCAAGCCATTCTTCCTTCTAAACTCTGCTTCTATGAGGCAGTTCTTTGAGCTTCTGCCCTGGATATATCTATTCTTCCTTCCGGCTATTACCATGAGGCTCTGGTCAGAGGAGAAAAAGCTTGGCACGATTGAATTGCTCTTTACATATCCTGTTGAAAATTATGAGATAGTCCTGGGAAAGTTTCTGTCCTCATTGGCTTTCCTTTTGCTTCTTCTCTTTTTAACCTTCCCTATCCCGCTGGTTATTGCTATTCTTGGCTGCCCTGACCCAGGTGCTATAATCGGCGGTTATGCAGGCTCTATTTTATTGGGAGCATCCTTTCTGGCCATAGGTCTCTTCTGTTCATTATTATCCTCTAATCAAATTATCTCCTTTATTCTGACTGTCTTTCTTTGCTTTCTCCTCTTAATAATCGGTGAGGAATTTGTTGCCACAGGCACCCCACAAATACTTGTTGGCTTCTTTAGATTCATCAGCTTAGGTTCACACTTTGATTCTATAGCCCGTGGCGTTCTGGATTCACGGGATATTATTTTCTACTCTTCTGTAATTTACTTTTATCTATATCTCAATATAACGAAGTGTGAGGATATCACCCGTAGAAGGGTTGAAACCTTTCTCCTTCCTATCATCACCTTTGGTATACTTCTAACTATAAACTGCCTCTCTTTATTCTGGTTTTGGAGGATAGACCTTACAGATGCCAGGCTATATAGCCTCTCCTCCTCAACAAAGGGAGTATTAAAAAACATAGACGAACCGATAAATATCACCTGCTACTTCTCTAAAGCCCTTCCACCAGACATATCTAACATAAAAAGGGATGTGAAGGATATCCTTGATGAATACAAGGTTTTCGGCTCTAAAAGACTGAGATATAGTTTTGCTGACCCGGAGACTGAAGGCGAGGAGAGCTTGAAGCTGCTTGGAATCCCAAGGGTTTCTGTCTCTGTGATTGAGAAGGACAAGCTATCTAATCAGAATCTGTATCTGGGAATCTCCATTTTATATCAAAATAAGAGGGAGATAATTCCTGTCATCAAGGATACTGGCTCCTTAGAGTATGAGCTCACCTCGAAGATTTTAAGACTTCTTTCAAAGCGACCAACCCTTGTTGGGTTTCTGACAGATGATGAAAAGATTTTGGAGGAGTTCCGCCAGATAGGCTATCTCCTCAGCAAGGATTATCTGCTATCTTTGGTCTCTACGACTACATTAAACAATGTTGATACGCTGATAGCTACGGAGATAGGAGAACCCTCTGCAGAAGGAATCAAGTCCTTTGTTGAAGAAGGAAAAGGCCTGCTTCTTTTGGTAGATAAGATGGCTGTGGCAGATAATGGTCTCTCAGCTGAACCACAAGAAACAGGTTTAGAAGGGCTTCTGGCAGGTTGGGGTGCCCGGATAGAGCCAGCACTTACACTTGATCCTTCTTGTGCTAATGCCTCATTCCAGTCAGGCCAAAACCTTTTTAGCCTTCCCTATCCATTCTTTCCAAAGGTGAATGAAACAGGCTTAAATAAAGCCCATCCTATTGTTCGCGGGATAGAATCCTTAGTTTTGCCATATTCTTCACCCATCAAACTTTTTGGAGATGGAATTCCTCTCATTACCTCATCCCCATCCTCCTTCTTAGAAAGGGGTGCAGTAAGCCTTTCCCCACAGCAACCCTTCTCTATGGAAGAAAAGGGAGACCATAATCTTGCTTGCGTCCTGACCCCAGGTAAAGGAAAGGTTATCTTAGTAGCTGGCTCTTCCTTTGCCAAAGACAACTTTCTCTCTTATGCCAGAGACAATGCTATCTTCTTTCTGAATGCTGTAGAATGGCTCTCCAATTCTTCAGATCTGATAGAGATCAGGTCCAAGGGAAAGACAGAAAGACCCCTAAAGCCAATCAGCGAGGGAAAGAAGGGGGTAGTAAAGGGAATAGTAATCTTTGGGATGCCTATTCTCATCTCCATATTTTCCATAGGCAGAAGCCTTGCCAGGAGAAGGGAAATTCATTGCAAAATGTAAAATTAGCAATTAGCATTTTACAATGATAATTTTGCATTGATAATTTTACATTGAATTTTCGGTGTCTCCGTGGTGAATAGTTATAGTATGCAAAGAGTCAAGATTAGCCTCTCTCTCCTTATCTTTCTGGGAATAGCCCTCCTTTTCTCCTTTCTTATGAAGAAAGAAACACCCCCTAATTTATTCCCTGACCTATCTTCCGCAACAAGGATTGAAATAGAAGAAGGGGTTATCCTTCAGAAGGTAGATAGAGAATGGATGGTTGTTTTGGGAGAGAAAGATCTTGCACCAGCAGACAAAGAAAAGGTGGAGGTCTTTTTATTCAGATTGACAAAGACAAAAGAAGACGCCCTTATTAGCGAGAAAAAGGAGAAGCACTCTACCTTTGGGGTAGATACGGGAATGCAAGTAAAGATATACAAGAAAACGAAGGTTTTGGCAGACTTTATTGTCGGGAATATGTGTGCTGATTTTACCAGTATATATCTTAGAAAAACGAATAGCAACAAGGTCTTTCTATCAAAGAATTTCCCTTATATTATGAAAAACCCCAACTATTGGCTGAAAGTGATAGAGTAAGAGATTTGGTAATCGCTGCGGTAGTGTAAGAAAAGGGGATGTGGAGATAAAGGGGATATGGAGATATATTCATTGCAAATTGTAAATTTAGCATTTAACATTTCAAATTTGAAATTTACATTTTGCTTTTGTTAGATTTGTAATGATTTATCCCCCTATCTCTCATATCTCCTTATCCCCCTTCTTACACTCTTGATATATAGCCTGAACGGTTACGAGATTTGAGTCAGCAAAAAACTGATACGGAAAATAACTTCTTTACAAATTACTCCAAAGTTAGATATAATTTCGCTTATGAAAGAGTATCTTTGGGTGGCGTTTTTTCTTCTGGTGGGGATTGCCTTCTGTCTGGGAGGTTTTATTTTCAACTGGTTTATCAGAAGCAATAAGCCTTCGGAGAGCAAGCTCTCTACTTATGAATGTGGAGAGAAGCCTGTTGGTTCTGCCTGGATTCAGTATGATGTGAAATACTATCTTTATGGACTCCTCTTTTTAATATTTGATGTGGAGATAGTCTTCATTATTCCCTGGGCAACCATATTTAAGGATTCTGCTGTGCCCATGGCTCTCTTCTTTGAAATGATGATATTTATCGTCATTCTTTTGGTAGGACTGATCTATGCGGCAAAGAAAGGGGCATTACGGTGGAGATAAAACGGGGAGTAACCTTTTTAAGAATAAGGCTCTTTAGGTGTTTTTGAGATACAAATGAAAGAGAGCTTCTTTATCGCAAAAAAAAAGTGATGAGGAGGCTTTATTTTTTTTTGGCTCTTCAGGGTTTTTTGTGGAATCAAATGATTATTTTTGAATAATTCAATACAAAATGTAAAATTAGCATTTTAGCACTTTCAAAATTATTTTTCTTTCGCTGTAATGATACTTTTGGCAATGATTGCACATAGCTCTTCGCACTCTACAATAAAATGAAGTAATCGCTCTGCAAATCATCGCCTGTTTTCTTCTCTGTCTCTCTTTCTATTGATAATTGCTAATTTTGCAATGCTAATTTTGCAATGAAAATATTATCTATTTTCCACACAAAACCCGGTAGAACCTTTTTTTGTAACTATTTACCCATATTGACAGGAAGTGTATAGATGAAATACATCATCTTGGTTGGAGATGGGATGGCTGATGAGCCTATCCCTGAGTTAGGCGGAAAGACACCCCTTGAAGCGGCAAATATTCCAAATATGGATAGACTTGCCAGGGAAGGTTCTGGAGGGCTGGTCAAGACTGTTCCAGATGGGCTTTCTGCTGGCTCTGATGTAGCCATTCTATCTATTCTTGGCTATGACCCAAGGGTATATTATACAGGCAGAGCACCTTTAGAAGCGGCAAGTATGGGGATAAGGCTAAAGGAGAATGAGATGGGTTTCAGATGTAACCTTGTTACGGTAAAGGATGGAAAGATGTCTGACTTTGCCGCAGGCCATATCAAGACAGAGGAAGCAAAAGGAATAATTGAAAGGTTAGATAGGGATCTTGGCAATGACAAGATACGGTTCTACCCAGGCGTAAGCTACCGCCATCTTATGGTTATTGACTCATCCCTCATCCCTCATCCCTCATCCCTCATCCCTCATCACTCATCCCTCATCCCTCATCCCTCATCCCTCATCCCTCATCACTCA
>Ga0180007_10003538_pt1 | contig 17280 bp, 17 predicted proteins | sample MM_PC_MetaG_FD_121122 | JGI IMG/M metagenome (GOLD analysis project Ga0180007, IMG submission 121122) | Groundwater microbial communities from the Aspo Hard Rock Laboratory (HRL) deep subsurface site, Sweden - MM_PC_MetaG | ecosystem: Environmental > Aquatic > Deep subsurface > Groundwater... | reverse complement strand
GTTTTGGCAAACATAGAGCCAAGAGCATTGCGCAGCAGCTCCGGTTTTTCGAGATATTTATTAATCACCGCAGTGGGTTGAATTTTCAGCCAAGCCACGAATTTTTCGATCGCCTTACCACCAAATTCTTCGGTGGCGTTTTGGTGATCGAGTTGTTCCCGCAGTTGTTTTTCTGTCTCAGGTGTAAGAGTTGAGATTGTCATGTTGCTATCTTTTGTGAGCCTGGCAGAAATTTTTAGAATGGCGAGGCGTAGAGTATGCCTACGTTAGTGCCCGGGCTACCATCCATTGGATACCGCCCACTTTTTATATTGCGCATGATCTTGACGGCAAAATCCGGATTAGATTTGAGAATATCTCGGACTACCTGATCCTGCTTGGTAAGCCACTTCATGAATTTGGTAACGTCCTCTGGAGAAAACTCCGGCTGTGGATCGGTCTTCTTTTTCGATGCCATGATTCACCTCTCTGGTTGTTTAAAGAACTATGCCCAGAACAGTCTCCCTGGCGATGTTACTGGAGGCGGTTTAATAATTCAAGCCGCACGAATAAATAATTGGCGTTAAATTAAGAATGAAAAAACCGGCCAAGCAGCCGGTTAATCGTTAATTAATGATCGGATTTTTTTCTGGCGACAGAAGACAGAGATTGGTTGGGATTTTCGTTTCAGTTACATAGACCGGAAACCCTAATTGCATCAGCTCATCAACGCGGGGTTCGAGCAACAGGCAAATTCCATCAGACTGTTGCAGTACAGCCAACGCCTGCTTTCGGTCAATGCCGTAACGGGTTTGACCATAGGTTGATATTTGAACCAGTTGGTCAGCAGCTTCACGTTTGGCAAATTCTTCAGGTGTCAAAAATTCGTAGAACAACTGATCATTCGGTGAGCGTGGTGCTCGCGTGGTAACAGTCTTAATGATAGTCATTTGTCCCGGTCCAGCCATAACTTCCATTCGACGTAGTCGATCCATGATTGCGGCCTGACGACCAGAACCGGGTAAACCAGTTACCACGTGTAGTTCGTGCATCATTTCTATAACTAGCACAAACTGTGGAACCTGCATGTTGATGATATTGCGAGGTCGAGCGGCTTGTTGTTCGACAATCTCGTCGCGCTTCAAAACATCACTTGATCCGATTACCACTACAACTTCACCAGGTTGATCGGTGGTGAAGGTATGAGCTACCGGTCTAGGTAGCCAGACTATTAGATCAGGCGACATTGCCCGAACATCGATGGCGATTAAGGTATCTTCCGCCGCTTCACCGATCAGGATGATCTGTCGACGTAGTTCAGCTACCCGTCGAATCACGCGGGGTTCACGTACCCCAGGTAGACGAATGAGCATCGAAGCGATGCCGTTTTCAATGTCCAATCCGGATAGAGTATCAGCCGTCATTATTCCTCCGATCCAACTCCTTTAACCGAAACACTAATTGCTAGTTATCGTCAACTAACATTGCTATAAGTTGATTAATTTAATTATTACATTTGATTGTTCGTCGGCTTGTCGCAAAAATGATCTGAACGTATACTATTTCTCGTATGAACAATACTCCTATTACCATGGTTTTAGTGCTGGTCCGTGACGGTGATCGTATTTTGTTAGGTCGAAAAAAGCGTGGTTTTGGTCAGGGGAAGTGGAATGGATTTGGCGGTAAGGTGGAACCGGGAGAATCAATTGAAGCAGCGGCTCGGCGTGAGTTCATTGAAGAAACCAGTAGTGATATTCGTGAACTGCGTTCCGTCGGGCAATTGTCATTTACGTTTGCCGATGGTCAACCGGAATTAGAGATGCATGTTTTTGCCGCCGCTGAATTAATTGGTGAACCACAAGAAACAGACGAGATGTTTCCCGATTGGTTTAAAATCGATTCAATCCCATTTGACGAAATGTGGGCTGACGATCAGTATTGGCTACCACTTTTTTTGAGTGATCGAAGATTTGTCGGATCATTTCATTATGCCGATGAAACTACGATTTTACATCATTCGGTGATCAAGCTTGAGAATTGTCTGGCGGATAACGGAACTCAATTTTGTCAGCTAGCTCTAGCGGAGATTAATGAGGCTGATAACTAGGTTGCCAAAACTCGTAACCTGCACTAGGATTATTGTCAGTTATGCACAAATAATGACAATTAGAGCGTATCGAACGCTCATTTTTTCTCGGAAGCAAACAACGATGATATGAAAGAAAATAATGTTATTCGTGAATCTTTCTCGAAGTTACTCAAGGCGCTGTTTTCCTTGGTGGCGCCGACCACACCGCGAGGCAGAGTGAGACGAGCAATATTTATTATTGCCATTCTGTTATTTTTCTCAGGCCTGTTAAGTTATCCCAATTGGTGGAACTCAACAGCCGATAGAGTTAATAGCTGGTCAGAAGAGACGTTGAACTTTAATCCGAAGATTCCACATTTTTGGGAAGTGGCTTTTCGCTTGGGCTTAGATCTGCAGGGTGGAACACATTTGGTTTATACAGCAGATATGAGTTCCATTCCCTCAGCAGAGCAGGATGATTCAATTGCTGGTGTGCGTGATGTTATCGAGCGTCGGGTCAATGCTTTTGGCGTGTCTGAACCATTAGTTCAAACCAATAAATCCGGGGATGAGTGGCGACTCATAGTTGATTTGGCTGGAGTGACTGATATTTCTGAGGCGATTCAACAAATTGGAGAAACACCGATTTTAGAGTTTAAAGAAAAGAATCTAGAACCGCCACGCGCTTTGACCGAGGAAGAGCGACAGGATATGGAGATGAAAAATTCTACGGCCAAAGTTTTAGCCGGTGATGTATTGAAACAGGCTCAGGAGGCGGAGGCTGATTTTGCTGCGCTAGCTGCCGAGCACTCAACTGACATGTCATCAAAAGCTATGAGTGGCGATATTGGATTTCAGACTACAACCGGCGAATTTCAGATGCTGGTTCAGGCTGTGATAGACAATGATGTTAAAGCTGGGGCACTTGTTCCTAAGATCGTAGAAAGTTACCAAGGTTATCATATCGTTGGTTTTGAAGGAACGCAGGAGGGAGGCAAGGAAGTACAAGCTTCACATATTTTGCTGTGTTGGCAGGGTGCGTTACGTTGCGAAGCAGAGCGCACCAAAGAAGAAGCCTTAGCTCTGGCTCAGGAGTTAGTTGCTCAGGCCACGCCAGAAAATTTTGCCGCTCTGGCTGCTGATAATTCTAGCGATGCATCAAATGCCGAAACCGGTGGTGATCTGGGCTGGTTTCCGGAGGGGGCGATGGTTGAGACGTTCAATGATGCAGCTATGACCCTGGCCGTCGGTCAGATTTCCGAGCCAGTCGAGACAGAGTTTGGTTATCATCTGATTTATAAGACCGATGAGCGTTTTCAGTTGGAATATCATCTGCGACATATTCAGTTTACTAAGAAGGTGGTGACCGATTATGTACCGCCGGCAGATGAATGGAAAAATACACAATTGTCCGGCAAACACCTTAAACGTTCGATGATGCAATTTCATCAACAAACCAACGAACCGTTAGTTGGCTTAGAATTTAATGCTGAGGGGAAGGATTTATTTGCAGACATTACTCAGCGCAACATTGGAAAACCTGTAGCTATTTTCCTTGACGGTCAACCTATTAGTGTACCGACTGTTAATGAGGCTATCACCGGTGGCGAAGCAGTTATTACGGGAGATTTTACGATTCCCGAGGCCAAACTTTTGGTTCAGCGATTGAATGCTGGTGCGTTGCCAGTGCCAATTAATTTGGAGACTCAGCAATCAGTAGGGGCAACACTCGGCAACTCGTCCTTGCTAGCGTCACTTAAAGCCGGATTGATTGGTTTTTTGATCGTGGCGTTGTTCATGTTGCTTTACTATCGATTACCGGGATTAGTGGCGATTATTGCTCTGGCCATTTATACATCTGTTAACTTAGCTTTGTATAAATTGATTCCAGTTACATTAAGTTTGTCTGGCATTGCCGGTTTCATTTTGTCGGTTGGCATGGCGGTAGATGCGAACATTTTGATTTTTGAACGGCTCAAAGAAGAGTTGCGTCGTGGACGATCTTTGCAATCAGCCTTAGAAGAAGGTTTTCGTCGGGCTTGGTTGTCAATTCGCGACTCCAACTTAACAACGCTTATTTCCTGTGCGATCTTGTTTTACACCAGTTCATCGTTGATCAGGGGTTTCGCTTTAACCCTGGGTATCGGTGTGTTAGTATCCATGTTCTCGGCGATTATCGTAAGTCGCTCCTTATTGCGTTTGTTAACCGGCTGGGGCTTTCTCAAGTCCGAGATGTTATATTTGCCGGGTTTTAGTACCAGAGCTAAACCAGCCCAGGCTGGTTTAGACGAGAGAAGTACGAACTAACGGTTGATGAGTATGATATATCCAATCATTAAATATCGAAAAATTTGGTTCACCTTGTCGAGTTTATTAGTTTTGGTTAGTGTGGCTGCCTTGGTAATATTTCCACTTCGTTTTGGGATTGATTTTACCGGCGGTTCTTTAATGGAGCTGAGATTCAACGAGCGACCGTTAACACAGGAGATGCGCAATACCATGACTGAATTGAATTATGCTGAAGCGGTGGTGCAGCCACTGGGTGACTTGGGCATGTTAGTACGTCTTCCTACCATGGGTGAAGAAGAGCATCAATCATTACTAACTTCTTTACGAGAGAAGCATGGCGAAGTAATCGAATTGCGTTTTGAATCCATTGGTCCAACAGTTGGTTCGGAAATGCGAAGCAAGGCCGTTTGGTCATTATCATTAGTATTGATAGCGATTGCTTTATACGTAGCTTATGCTTTTCGCAAGGTTTCGCGGCCAGTGGCATCCTGGAAGTACGGCATTACCACGTTGATTGCTGCTCTCTGTCATGATGTTCTGATTCCTCTGGGGGTGTTTGCTGTGTTAGGTCACGTCTTGCTAGTGGAAATAAATTCAGCTTTTATTGCCGCCATGCTTACCGTGTTAGGTTTTTCAGTTCATGACACGATCGTGGTGTTTGATCGCGTTCGTGAAAATTTGATGAAGACCGGTGGTACATTTGAAGAGATCGTAGAGCGCAGCGTCAACGAAACTTTGGCTCGATCCATCAACACCTCACTTACCACCATGTTGCCGCTCATCGCTATTTATTTATGGGGAGGGGAAACTTTGAGATGGTTTGCGCTGGCTTTGATGATTGGTTTAATTGCTGGTACCTACTCTTCAATCTTTTTGGCCTCACCGTTGTTAGTGGTTTTTCAGAAGAAGTCAAAATAAGAATCGAGTAGTTAAAAATGAAATAAAAAAGCCCGCTAAGCAGCGGGTTTTTGCTTTGGTTTTTCTACTTATTTTTCAGTCAGGTAAAAAGAAGGTAGAGGACAAAGCTCAAAGATGCCGATCCACCCAACAACACCAGACCAATGAGCAAGTAACGCAGAAAAATCATCATGCTCCCATGAAGACCGAACTCTATTGTCTCCAAGCGGTCTATTTTAGTTCGAGTAACTTCTCGGGTGGGGGATTCGCGGTAACTGGGGATTGTATTAAGTGTCACATCAATTTCGATAACTCGCTCCTCGGTTTTGGTTTCAGTGACACTGATCCCATTACCCCAATCTATAATTCTTCTTACAGCTTCTTGCCACCAATTTTTTTCTTTGGTCATTTTGGTTTCCTCCAAGAGGAGGAGTCTAGTAGTAAAAACTTTTTTTGTCAATTTACATTACTGGCTATTAAGTCGCGCTTTTGCTTTAATAAAAATGCACCATCTCAATTACAGGAGGACGCGATGAGATTTTCTATCGTACTGAGTGCAATTATGGTTCTTTTGCTGACTGCCTGCACCGCCTCGGTGGTTCATGCACCTGACACGACCACAGGGTTAGCGCAACCAGAGACTACCACGCCAACTCCAACTGCCCACGAGTCCAGAACAGATCAGCAAACAATCGACTCTGAAGAGTTGACGCTTCAAGTTTGGGCTGAGCTGGATCACACTTGCGCTCAGCTAATCACCCTGACTCACCAGCTCGGTACTTGTATAGTTCAAAGCGGACTGAGTGATGCACGTTGGGAATCAGTTGCCAGATTCTGGCGGTCAGCAGTAAGTTCCTGGCTTTACGGCATCGAACAACTGCGTCAAGCCAGTACTCAGCGTGATTATTGGCGCGCTCTACTACAGTTGGAAAATAATTTGCTCGATTTAGAGCGCTATATGAATCGACTGGAGGAGACCGCACACGATCTATCAATTCATCAGCCAGATTTTCAGCGAGTCATGACTGAATTGCATCAAGTAGTTGTCAGCGCCAGACAGGGTGTTGGACGAGCACATGAGCGCTATAGTCACATGACCAATAATTAAAATCGAGTCGTAAAAACGATCTTAGAAGGTCGTTTTTTTAAATAGAGAAAGTTTTTTAAAATAAAAACCCGATGGTTAAGCCAAATAACTTGATTTTCCTTCTTATTTATGTTAATATATAGATGAATAGTCAGATTGAATGAACGTCTCGTTTTAAGCGTATTATCTGCTCAAATGACCATCCCTAACATTGTTATAGATTACGGGTATATATTTCGCTTAGGAGATCTGCCACTCCCAATAATGTTGTGGCAGATTTTTTGGGATTTTGGCTGGATTCCTTTTGTTATCATCGTTTTTAAAGGCAGCTGGAAATTATGGGTACAATGGCGACAAAATAAGTATGCTGCCACCATCGAGACTTGTTTGCTGGCAGTGGAGGTGCCACGACAAAATGAGCAAACCGCTAAGGCAGTAGAGCATATTTTTGCGACTTTATCTGGTGCTTATTCTGGCTTAGATCGTTTTGAGAAATATTGGCTGGGAAAATTTCAACCAACGTTTAGTTTTGAAATTGCGTCCATTAATGGTTATGTGCAGTTTGTTGTGCATACCTGGACCAAGCATCGTGATTTAGTGGAAGCAGCTATTTTTGCCCAGTATCCGGATGCAGAGGTTGTAGAAATTGCTGATTATACTTCTGGCATTCCAACTAAGTACCCACATCCAGAATGGAATGTATTCGGTACAGAATTCGTGCTCAAGCGCCCCAGTCATTTACCCATTCGTACTTACTCTGAGTTTGAGCACACTTCAGCTGAAGACCCATTTAAAGATCCCATCTCTGCTTTACTAGAAGTGATGGGCTCACTCAAGTCCGGTGAGCAAATGTGGTTTCAGCTTTTAGTAAATCCAACCGACAGTAGTTGGAAAGACGCGGGACAGAAAGCTGTTGAAAAGATGCTCGGTCGGAAACCAACACCAAAGAAATCGAGTTTTGACGAGGCGATGTGGTTGCCTAAAGGGGTGGCCAAAGAAGTCGCCTCGTTATTGAGTACTCCTTCTGAGGGCGGCAAAAAAGAAGAGAAGAAAGATGATTTCAGAGTGTTAAATATGAGTCCGGGTGAGCGCTCGGTTGTTGAAGCCGTACAGATGAAGTTGGCTAAGATCGGCTTCGAAGCCAAGATGCGCATAGTTTATGCTGGTCGCCGCGATATTTTTAATAAAAAGCGTTTTACGGCTATTAAGGGTGCATTGATGCAATATAATGCACTCAACATGAATGAAATTAAAACTTACGGCAAAGTGACACCTAAGGATGATTATTTTCATGAGCGCTGGTCAGTGTGGCAAAAAAAAATGAAGCTCGTTCGGTGTTTTCGTGGGCGTAGTGGCAAGGGTGCGCCTTCTTACGTCCTTAATATTGAGGAATTAGCCACGCTTTATCATTTTCCAATGCGGTTGGTTAAAACTCCACTGCTGAAGAAAACCGATGCTAAACGAGCCGAACCACCGGCTGCGTTACCCATGTTGGGTGAGAGCACCGAAGGATTTTTTAAGCCGATTAAAAAGACATCAACCAAAGATCAGGCTTCAGACTCTGCCGGTGAACCGCCAGCGGATTTGCCCTTTGCTTAGACATAACAGGTCATATGATTGGAGAGATTAAACCCTACGATCACGATCACGAAAACGAAGTGACCTTGTTTGCGGTCACCAATTTTCGTAATCAACAAAGAAAGTTTGGTATCAAGACCGATGATCGACGCAAACATATCTACATTCTCGGCAAAACCGGCATGGGGAAAACTACGTTAGTTGAGAATTTAGTATTATCTGACATTTATGCTGGTCATGGATTGTGTTATATCGATCCGCATGGTGATACCGCTCAGAAGATTCTTGATTTTATTCCAGCACACCGCATCAACGATGTAGTGTATTTAAATCCGGGTGATGTTGAACATCCGATTGGTTTCAATATCCTTGAAGTAAAAGATGAGCGGCAAAAACATCTGATTGCCTCTGGTTTGATGGGGGTTTTCAAGAAGATTTGGCCAGATGTTTGGTCGGCTCGCATGGAATACATTTTAATGAATACGATTTTGGCCTTGCTAGATGCGCCTGGTTCATCTTTGCTTGGCATTACTCGTATCTTGGTTGATGAGGAATACCGTAAACGGGTAGTGTCGTTGATTCAGGATCCGGTAGTAAAAACATTTTGGGTTAAAGAGTTTTTTTCTTGGCAGGATAAATATCGGACTGAGGCCATCGCTCCGGTTCAGAATAAGGTTGGTCAATTTTTATCATCTGGAATCATTCGTAATGTTGTCGCTCAGGTAAAATCAACGATTGATCTGCGCGATATCATGGATTCGCGTAAAATCTTTTTAGTCAATCTGTCAAAGGGTCTGATTGGTGAAGAGAATATGCGACTTTTGGGTGGTATGATTATCACTAAGTTGCAGATGTCGGTTATGGAGCGCGTGGATACACCAGAGCATTTACGTCAGGATTTTTATTTGTATGTCGACGAGTTTCAAAATTTTGCCAATGAATCATTTGCCAGCATCCTGTCTGAAGCTCGTAAATATCGTTTGAATTTGACTGTGGCTCATCAGTATATTGAGCAGTTAGATGAGGTAACCTGTGCAGCTGTTTTTGGCAACGTTGGTACGATTATTGCTTTTCGTGTCGGCGCAGCTGACGCCGATGCCATGGAAAAAGAGTTTATGCCGGTTTTTATACCGGAAGATCTGGTCAATCTGCGCAAGTTTGATATCTATTTGAAATTGATGATTGATGGAGCGGCATCCGAACCATTTTCTGCTACCACCATGCCGCCGATTGGTAATCCGACCGGTAGCGAGGAAAAGGTGATCCGAGTTTCACGAGAGCGATATTCACGACCACGAGCAACGATCGAGGATAAAATAGTGCGCTGGAGTGGTTTATCGCCGGGTGAGGATCAAGAAAATGATGCTGAAAATGACATTGTTTCTGCCGCTAAAGAGTTGGGTGTGAGTTCAACCGATCTTAAAGATTTACAAGAAAAGTCTCCTTATATTAAGGAGTCGCCCAAATCAGAAACAAAAAAGAAAAAAGAAGCCAGCTTCCAGATTCCTTGTTCTGTATGTGGTGAAATTCAAAAATTAACTTTTGAACCAGATTGGTCGAAACCATGGTTTTGTAAGGAACACTTGGAGTTGCGAGGAAAGATTCCATTGACTGAGCTTAAGCCAGTCCAACCCCAGCCAGCCAGTACTGTCGATGAGACTAAAAGTCAGGAGGCTGTAACTCCCCCAATGAAGAAAATTTTACCCAAAACACCATCATCAACAGGCGATGAACCAAAAAGGCAATCAAAGAAGAAATCTGCCCGCAGAGATGATCGTCAGCGAACCAATCAGCGAGAGCAGTCTCGACCAGCGATGGCTTCATTGCCAAGTATTAGAGATTCAGCTCCGGTGTTACTTGAAGAAAAAGACAGTGGAGTGTCATTGTCAGCCTTGGTTCCACGAAGTGAAACCAAGATGGGTGATGAGCGGAAAGAAGATAGCAAGAAAATTTCTGTTGAGTCCATCAAGCAATCAGAGAGTGAGCAGAATAAAAAAGAAGAGAAACCCGATCAATCCCATAAAGGAACAACGGACGCAGCCGATTTTGATAACTCAGCTCCTTCCAATGATCAGAAAGATAAGCCAGACCAAGGTCCTAAGCAAATTAAACCGGGCGAAGTCGTTAAATTTTAATTATGCCCGATGAAGTGGTGAAAAAGATAAGATACCAAAGGATTATCAGTCTGCGTCAGGCTCTTTTTATGGTGCTCTTAGCCGCTTTATTAACTTTTGCTGGTCAGATAATCGTTGGTATAACTACTTATTATCGTTATGCTGATAGCAAAGAAATTAGTGATGCTGAAATTGTTGATCGACAAAGTAGTCTGGAGAAACGTCTGCGTGAAATTGAGGCGGTGTGCAGAACAGACAAGATCGTCTTAGAAAACAGATTGAATGATCTAATAGAGCCGGGAGGCGCATTGATTAAACCAACTAGTCGGGTGAATGGCTCATCATTTTCTGTTGAGCGGGTCATGGGTTCCGTGGTGGAGATAACTTGCTTGGATAACACAGATCCTGACATTTTTTATACAGGATCGGGCACGATTATAGATCGTAGCGGTTTAGTACTGACCAATCAGCACTTACTAGTTAGCAGTGAGGGTGCTTTAATTCATTTTTGCGGCATTGGATTCACAACTGAGATTCAGCTTCCGCCGCAAGTTGAATATATAGCTGAGACTGTGGCTGCGGATCGCGATGCAGATTTAGCCATATTGCAAATCGTTGAACATCTAGATAGTAAACCACTGCCGGACTTTTTTCCGGCGATCACCTTGGTTGGATCGCGCTTGACCGCTCAAGAACTCAAATTAGGAGATGAGGTTTTTATTGCGGGTTATCCTGGTGTAGGGGCAGAAACTTTTACTTTCACGCAAGGTGTGGTGAGTGGTCGGGTAGGGAAAAAATTGATCAAAACCTCGGCCTTAATTGACAGTGGGACATCAGGTGGTGCTGCATTTAATTTCAATGGTGATTATATTGGTTTGCCAACCGCGGCCGCGCGCGGTGATATTGGCGGTAGTCTCGGATATTTGATCGCGGCTGATATTGTTGATGAGTTTCTTCAGGACTATTATGCTGGAGAACTTAACTCATCAGTAAATTTTATTGAATAAAAATTTGGATCATCGTTGTCAGCCGGTTCCCTGATTGATAATGATGTGACAAGCATTATGTTCAAGGCAGAGAAAGTTTCTTTTGTTACTTTAGACGACGTAACTATTGTTGGTGACGTTTATCGCGGCACTGGACATGGTCCGGCTGCTCTGTTGTTACATATGATGCCAGCCATCAAAGAGAGCTGGTCTAGTTTTGCTAACGTACTTTTATCGCAGGGTTTTAAAATCATTCTAGCTATTGATTTGCGTGGTCACGGTGAAAGTCAACTGCAGACCGATAAAAAATTAGATTTTTTGGAGTTTAGTGATCAGGAGCATCAACTAAAAATACGGGATGTTATCACTGCAGTGAGTTGGCTCGAAGAGCAGGGTGCTACTAAAGATAGATTGGCCTTGATTGGTGCTTCAATTGGAGCGAATTTATCTATTGCTTATGGAGCCATGAATCCGGAAATTCCGGCCGTGGTGGCACTGTCGCCCGGATTGAATTATCGTGGTGTGACCACTGAAGACAAGATGTCGGCCTATGTCGGGCGGGCATTATACCTAGTAGCTAGCGCCGAGGATACTTATTCACTTGAAACAAATCAACGATTGGCTGCTCTTTATTCTGGAGCTACACTTAAAGAGTTGAACCAAGTCGGACACGGCACAGCTATGTTTGATCAATCACCAGACTTGATGTCTGAAGTGGCGGCCTGGTTAATAGAGAGAGTTAATTAATTTTGGTCAGGGTTATGTACGAAATTCGTGATCCAATTCACGGCACCATAAGTTTTTCTGAGCGAGAAAGACAGGTTATTGATCACAAATTTTTGCAGCGCCTACGTCACGTTCGGCAGCTGGGCTTGAGTTACCTGGTTTACCCCGGATCAATACATGATCGTTTTTCACATAGCCTTGGTGCCATGCACGCAGTAAGTCGTATTTGGGATCGAATTATAGAAACCAGCGGCGAGGTATTACACCGACATTTTGAAGATTTTGATTTGCAATATTTTCGTCGAATTTTACGCTTGGCCGGCCTATTGCATGATATTGGCCACCCACCACTATCACATGTTTCTGAGAGATTTATGCCGTCATTTAATGACCTGCGACTACCAGCTGATTGGTTTATTGATTTGGAGCGCAATAGACAGGCCAAACATGAGGATTACAGTGTTTTACTAATAGGTGCATTATCTAATGCCGATAATTCTCCCTTATCACCGGATGAAGCGCAGGATATCGCATCTCTCATTCATCATGAAGTATTGCCATCACTATCCTGGGAAAAGCGTTTTGGTGAGGCTAACAGTGGTCGTTTTGGTATTCATCGGCTTCTACGTTCATTTATTTCTGGTGAGCTGGATTGTGATCGTATGGATTATCTCCTCCGAGATGCTTATTATACCGGGGTTGCTTACGGTACTTACGATATGGATCATCTGATAAGTAACTTAGGAGTAGTTGAGCATGATAATTTGATAGTTCCGACGATTGATTCTACCGCCGTGCGAGCGTTTGAGGATTTTTTGCTAGCGCGGTATCACATGTTTTTGCAGGTTTATTTACACAAGACCACCATTGCTTTTGATCGATTCTTGGAAAACGCAATGGTCACCAGAGAAATTGGATTGATTATTCCGGGCGAAGCTGAGGGTTTTTCTGATTTGCGTGATAGCACAATTACCGAGCGAATATTTGATGCGGCTAAGTTTTCGGATAATTCTTGGTCAGTTCGTTTAGTTAATCGTATTCCACCCAAAATGTTATTTCGAGCATCAAATATGAACACTGACGATCGAGCCATTATGGAACGTCTAATTACTGCCTTGAAGCAGGCGACTGTGCCGTTTTTCAAAATAGATTCGAAACAATATCTCTCTATGTCTGCCCCCGTTTCCGCCCGGGATCGAGTCAGCGGTTTAATGGTGCGACGAAAAATGTTTGGACGCATTGCTTTTGAGCCAGTTGAGCGTTATTCAGAACTACTTAATAAATATAACGAGGTTATCGACTTATCTAATTTATATGTTTTACGCGAGGACTTGCCAGCTGCGCAGAAGGTGATCAATGAAATGGGTTGGCCAATTATCACTGAATCAAACAAAGGACATCAAGCAAAATTTTTGGAATAAAGATCAATCCTCTCGGTTAAAGATTTGAGGCATCAAAAGCACCTCATTTTTTGTTTGCCCGACCTTTTTATGCACATTAATCGCATTGACACTCACTCTACTCAGCTCTAAGTTTAGGGTGGTTCTTTAGCATTTATAGTCACAAAACACGAACAGGAAGGTTGTCGATGTCCAGAAAGAAATTAGATGCTAATGTTCTTTCCCCAGAAAGATCAGCGGAACTCGTCAGTTTGGCCGAGAATGTTTTACAGCGTTTTGATCCGACCCAGGAACGTCGTTCCGTTTGGCGGAGGCCTCTGGCGATTGAGCTTTTGGGTCAGCCCGCATCTGGTAAGACCACAGCTCAGAGCGTACTGCGACATTTTTTCCGTCGTCACAAATTCGAGGTGCACGCACCACGCGAGGGAGCTGAGGCGATTGAAGGACCGCGCCCAGCACCGGATTACAATCTGCATACGGTTGAGTGGGCGTTGCATCACGCGAGACTGCTACAACATAGTAAGCAGCATCATGTCGGCATCTTCGACCGCGCCATTTATGATGGAGTGGTGCGGATGGAGCACTATCTCAATGATGGTGTTATCACCAGCCAAGAGAGGGAAATCATAGAAGGATATTTCCTTCTTCCGGCAAACTCTCGCTTGTTCGATTTGCACGTTTTTTTGATGTGTCAACCTAACACTACGTTTAAGCGCAAGCATGGAGTCGAAGTCGTTCATAAGCCAGGCAAAACACTCAATACAGAGACTCTCAATCGTCTATATGGGGCTCATCAGCGGGTTTGGGATCGTCTCGGTTTAGGTCAGGATTCGCGTTTCGTTTGGCTGGATTCTGATCAGTTAAACCAACGAGAAGTAGCGGAAAAGATTCTCGAAGTGGCATTGGCTGCTTTCGAGCGACACTTGACAACCTGATTCGTGTAGCCGACCCACCAAGTCGGCTTTTATTTTGTCATTGTTTTTTGAGTGTAGAGAAGCAGAGAAACTGGTTTAAGCTAATTGACCACTTTTACACTTGTCGCTAAGGTGGAAAAAGAGTGTTTCGTTCTTTTCTAAGGTTAGGAGAGGTGGTGTCATGGATTTTGACCCAACAATATCCTTGATTCTGATAAGTTTTGGTTTGACGATCTTCGGAGCTCGTTTAGTCATTACGATGCTGAAAAATTCTGGCGAAGGTGATGAAGATCCTAAACGATTATCTAATGATCAAGTTCCAGCCTTGCCACCTAAACTTGGCAGTCCATATCGCCACAATGATGAATTGACCGACAGCGACGAATCGAATGATGAAGATCCAGATGATGATGAAGAAAGACTTCGTCGTTTTGTCTATGCGGCCAGTCGATTGCGTGAACAATTGTCTGAGGTCGAACTACGGCGACTAGCCGAGCAACTCGATTTAGATGGATTACTCGATTCAATTGAGCAAGATGATGTCGATTCTGACTGGGAATCAGCCGCCATTTACGCTTTTTCTTTACGATGTAAGCCAGAAGACATTCCACCCCTGGTTGAGATTCTCGAAACTAGCCACTGTACTTATGCCAGACTGGCGGCCATGAAGGCCTTGGCATCTCGTGGGCCAAGCAACCACCGGGTGATCAATGCCGTCGTGAAATGTGCCCTAGCTGATAACAGTTGGTCTGAAAAAGATAATGAGCGAACCAAGCAGGAAATTGAGCAACTGCGTTCAGCTGGTCAGCAGGTTCTGACACAATGGGAAAAAGATTTTTCAGAAATCATGACGAGATTCGTCACTTCTTCCTAGGGGTCAGCTTCCCAACTCAATAACTTAAAAGAGCGGAGTAATTCGCTCTTTTGTTTACGGCGGTAGTGGCCGCATTATTGTTGACGGCCTTTCGAGAAAGTAGTAATTTTCGGAATCAGGAAAGCTATCTACAAGCCTTGGGCGGTATTTGGCCGGTCAGTGATCGAGTGTTGGCTGAAGTAGTACAGATCACTAGCTACGAAGTGGAACCAGATGGTTCCTACCATCTGCGCGCCAGCAATATTCGTCATGATGCCGTGGAAGTACTCGCTTACTGGAGTCGGGAACACTCAGCAGAGTTGATGGCCGCCCTGCGCCGCATTGGGGCTTTTGGTCTGCAGGCAGATCCGATTGTGACGCCAGAGCTTCATTTGTTCCCAACATCGGTACCGATTGATGAATCGGCCGAAGTCGTTGTGTCGCCTTCAGACGAAGCAGTCGGTATTTAACTTGCCGGACTTAGAGAGGATTTCGCCTCTCTTTTTTATATCTCTCATTCGTAGTATTATTGGCACGAAAATATTAATCGTTATTCTATGCGTATCGGATTAGATTTTGATGGTGTCATTGTTGATCACAGTGAGCACAAAATTCGTTTGGCCGCTGATTTGGGTTATCGATTTGAGCCATGGCAAACTAATACCAACGTGATGGCTCATTTAGTGCCAGAGGAGCAATATCGAAATATCCAGGACATAATATACACTCATTTAACACTTCAGGCGCCGCCGGTCGTTGAGTCTCTCGAACACATTCGTAAATTGGGAGGGGAGCTGTATATTTTGTCGGCTCGACGCCAGGCGGCGGTTCGTTTTGCCCAGGATTGGTTGCAACAACACGGAGTTTACGATGTGATTCCAGCTCAGCGAATACATTTTTGCGGTAAAAGTAATGAAAAAGGTGATTATTGTCGGCGACTAGGAATAGAATTATTTTTGGATGATAAATTGGCCGTGCTTAAAGTATTGGATCCTCAGGTTAAAAAATATCTTTTTGATAGTCATGGTGCGGCGGCAAAATTTGGTTTAGAGCACTCTTATAATATAGTTTCTGGTTGGCAGGAGTTTGCGAGCGAATTAGAAAAAGTTTTGGCCTGAGTCAGAGTACAGCTTAAAAAACTATCACTGACTGAGGTCAGTGATATTTGTTTTGGCGATCTTACTATCGATTATCTCAAGCTGTCTTGATTCCCGGCTATTCTTCTGTTATCATCAGCAGCTATGACTGATCAGCAAAATAAAAAAGCTATTGTTGGTATGTCCGGCGGCGTGGATTCCAGTGTGGCCGCGGCTTTATTATTGCGCGCTGGTTATGAGGTGACCGGTGTTTTTATGAAAAATTGGTCAGATCGACACGAAGGCAACTTGGCAAATTCCAACGACAAGATGTGCAGCTGGCGAAAAGAGCGAGCTGATGCCCAAGCCGTAGCCGATCAACTCGGCATATCGTTAATTACTTTGGATTTTGAAGAGGACTATCGCCGCGAAGTTTACGCTTATTTATTAGCGGAATATGAAGCCGGTCGGACACCCAATCCGGATGTGTTATGCAATGAAAAAGTGAAGTTTGGTTCGTTTTTGCAGCAAGCGCTGGAGATGGGGGCTGATATTGTCGCCACCGGTCATTACGTTCGAATTAAAAAGAATCAGGCGGTCTGTCAGCTTTTGGCGGCCGTTGATACCAATAAAGATCAATCTTATTTTCTGCATCGTTTGTCGCAGGAGCAGTTACGTCTGGTTGTATTTCCGCTTGGTGAATTAACCAAGCCAGAAGTCCGGGCTTTGGCCCGAGACTTAAAGTTGTCGGTGGCTGACAAAAAAGACAGTGTGGGTATTTGTTTTGTTGGCGAAGTTAAAATGGATGAATTTCTTGGTCGGGCGATCGCTGGTCACCCCGGGCCGATTATTAGTACCACCGGCCGGGTTGTTGGTCGTCATCGCGGCCTGGCTCCTTACACTATTGGTCAGCGACATGGTTTGGGATTGGGAGATGGCACACCATACTTTGTTGTTGGAAAAGACGTGATGCGCAATACTTTAATCGTAGCCGCCGGAGAGAATCCGCCCGAGTTATACTCCGATCAGCTGATCGCCTCTAATATTCATTGGATTTCCGGTGACGAGCCAAAATTTCCGTTGCGTTGTCTGGCTCGGATTAGATACCGGCAACCCTTACAGACTTGCCAAGTACAAAAGCTGGAAGATAACAGTTTGAGTGTGATTTTTGATCAACCTCAGCGGTCAATTACACCGGGTCAATTCGTGGTGTTTTATGATGGAGAAGTTTGTTTGGGTGGGGGAGCAATAGAGTAATAGAATGAAAGTTCGACATCAGATAATTTTATCATCCACCGCAAAACCACGGGCTT
>Ga0180007_10003536_pt1 | contig 17302 bp, 18 predicted proteins | sample MM_PC_MetaG_FD_121122 | JGI IMG/M metagenome (GOLD analysis project Ga0180007, IMG submission 121122) | Groundwater microbial communities from the Aspo Hard Rock Laboratory (HRL) deep subsurface site, Sweden - MM_PC_MetaG | ecosystem: Environmental > Aquatic > Deep subsurface > Groundwater... | reverse complement strand
GCTAGTTTTTCTGGTATTTTCCATGGCCAATCATCAACAAAATTTTTATAAACATTGTTTAAGAAAAGATTGTTTATAATACCTCTTTCCCGGGAAAATGTAAAACTACTGATAAAAATCTGCCATTGATCAGGGAGGGTCTTATTCTCTCAGGCAGGCAATCAGCCTGCCGGGATTTTCAAAATAGGCAAACAGATCCAGGATATTGTTTACGGCCAGATCCGATGCCCTCAACGCTTTGGTTGACACCCCCTCTTGTTGAACCAGGGCAACTCCCAGCATGGCCGCTTCGAGCATCAACGCGTCATTGGACCCGTTTCCAGCGACAATGGTTTTTTGGGGTCCCAGTTTTTGAAGATAGGACAATTTGCTTAAGGCCTGGTTTTTTTCGGGTATGATCTGCAGAGAACAGCGCACCGTTTCAAGTTCTTTTTTAACTGACCCAAAGGTATCTGCGGTAATCACATAAAAGTTCAGGCAATCGGCAAATTGATTGATTTTTTCCTTAACACCTTCGATCAGGTGCCCGTCAATGGCCAGGGTGCCGTTAAAATCCAGCAAAATGTTTTCAATTGCCAGGCCTTGGTATCCGGGAATCTGGATTTCAATCAATGTTTTCTCCTTTTGGCGCCTCCCATCAGGGCTTACCATGCTTGTGTTATCTGTCCCCGGGACAGGCGCATACCTTTATCTGCAATACGTTTCACCTGGTCCAGGTAATGGGAAACCAATAGAAGCGTGCAGCTCTTTTTCACCTCAAGGAGCAGGGATTCAATCATCCGGCCGGATGTGTCATCCAGAGAAGCGGTGGGTTCGTCCAGCAGCAGCACCTCCGGGTTTAAGATCAAAGCCCTTGCAATGCAAAGCCGCTGCTGCTGACCGCCGGACAGGGATCTTGCATCTTCGTTCAACCGGTCCTTTACCTCCTCCCATAGAAACGATCTTTTGAGTGCCGTTTCCACCCGGAAGGCTGCATCCTTTTTTTTATGCCCTCCTGTGAGCTTCAGGGGAAAGACAATGTTTTTGTAGATGCTCATGGGCAGCGGGTTTGGCATCTGGAAGACCATTCCCACTTTTTTGCGCAATTCCGGCACCCGAAATCCAGGATCATATATATTTTGAAATGTCTGCCCGAACCGAATCTGGATATCGCCTTTTACCCTTGCGCCTTCAATGCTTTCCCACAGCCTGTTCACTGCGATCAGCAGGGAGGACTTGCCTTGGCCCGACGGTCCGGTAACCGCAGTGATGGTGTTTTCAAACGCCTCCATGCAAATGTTTTCCAGAACCGGACGTCCGTTATAATAAAAATCGAGACCTGCTATTTTAATTTTGGGTTGCATCTGAGTATTAATGCCTGAAAAGAAGTTTTTGGGACAGTCTTTTTTTTAAAAAATGACTGAGAACAAACAGGTTCATGCAGATGAAAATCAATACGAGGCAGGCCCCATAGCCGTTTATCAACTCCGAATGATCTGCATACTGGGAGGAAATATAATAGATATAAAAGGGCAGGGCCTCAAAACTTGAGAACACGGACCTGGGTATCCCGGCAGTGGCCACGGCCCCGGTCAGCATAATCACAGCGGTATCTTCGGCACACCTGCCAATGGACAGGATGATACCGCTTAAAATTGTGGACAGGGCAGCCGGCAGCAATACATACACAATACTCTGAAGCTGGGTGGCCCCCAGGCTGGGTGCTGTCAGCCGCAGGCTTGCGGGCAGGCTTTCCAACGCCATCTGGGTGGTCCGGATCATATAGGGCAGTACCAGAAAGGCCAGGGAAAGTGCGGATATCAGCAGGCAGGGATACAGCCGGTCAAAAAAAGACTGGTGTAAAAACAGGGTGATGCTAAATCCGAAAAGCCCCACAACAATGGACGGGATGCCGGCCAGGATATCAAACACAAAAGAAAAAAACCATTTGACCCTGGGAGAAGCGTATTCGGCCAGGAAAATTCCGGTGGACAGTCCCAGGGGAACGGCCAGAACAACGGACAGCAAAATCAGACACAGGGTGCCTGCCATGGCAGGGAAAAGGCCGTCAAACACCTGGCGCCTGAGCACTACAGCATCCCAGAAACCCGTATCCCCGAAAATAAGCCGCAAATTTAAGGCAGTGTATCCTTTTATGCACAAAAACCCGATGATGATGAGAAAGGTCCCCATCAACACCAGGCTGCATCCCCATGCAAACAGGCGGAACGCCCTGTCCCAGAAAGGCGATACCATTTATGCCCTGCCCCTCTGGCCCAGGCCCCTTGCCAGGACGACCCCGATCCCTGTCATGGCATAGAGACTGATACCGCAGACAAACAGGGTTTTAAACTCAATGCTGTCAAAGTCTGCGGCAATGATCAGGGCGATATGGGCGGTAAGGGTTCTGGCCGGATCCAGGACAGATTCGGGAAAGGCTGCGGCATTCCCGCCGATCATCAGGGCAATCAGGGTATCGCCCATGGCCCGGCCAAAGGAAAGGACGAGGCCTGTGACCATTGATTTCCATGCACAGGGCAGCACAATATAAAAAAATTTCTGGACTGTGTTGGCCCCAAGGGCGTCGGCTGCATCCAGATGGTTTTGGGGGACTAGAGTAAAACTTTGGGCAAAAAAAAGAATCATGGTGGGGGAGATTAAAAGGCCCAGCATCATGCCGGCAGAAAGGATACACATCCCGGATCCCCCTGAAAAAAGCTCCCTCACCAGGGGAACCATGAGAAAAATCCCCACAAACCCGTAAATCACCGTGGGCACAGAGGTCATGGCCTCCACCACGAATTTGAGAATTCTCCCCTTGCCCCCGGGGTGCAAGATTCCCACAAAACACGCAACCCCGAAACTTATGGGAACACTGACCCCGACTGCCAGGGATGCAATGCAAAGGGTACCTGTAATCATGGGTCCGACACCGAAAAGGCCCTGGCCGGGAGACCAGGGCGTAATCAGCATATCCCAGAACAACCCCTGGGCAAACAGGGGATAGGCCAGGACCACCATGAATCCCAATATACCCAGGGCAATGCCGGCGCTTAACAGGCAGGCGCCCAGAAACAGGGATTTTAAAAAAAAGTCCTTCATACCCATCAGTTCACAGGGATAAATCCCTTGTCCAGGACCAGGGCCCGACCGTCCGGACCCAGAAGATACTCCATAAATTTTTTGGCAAGCCCTTGAGCCTCACCCTTTGTGTTGGAAAAAAGCCCCCTTGCCACTGTATATTCACCGGATTTAACCGATGCCATACTGGGGGTCACCCCATCCAGAACCAGGGCGGCCACACCTTGATCAATAAAGCCCACAGACACGTACCCAATGCTGTAGGGATCATTGCTCAACGCGGTTTTCATGGCGCCGTTGGAAACAACCACATTGGCCTTTTCCGTGATATCCGCCTTTTTCAAGGCTTTTTCCCAGAACACGGAACGGGTGCCGCTGGCTGCATCCCGGGTATAGACATTGATGGGGGCCTCCTTGCCGCCGACATCCTTCCAGGAGGTAATTTTCCCGGAGAATATATCCTGGAGCTGCATGCTGGAAAGGGATTTCACCGGGTTTTGGGGATGGGTGACCGCGGCCACTCCGTCAATGGCCCATTTGACCATTTTCAGCCCGTATTTGGCAACTTCGGCATCTGTTGCCTGTCTGCCGGAATTGCCGATGTCCACCAGGCCTTCCCCCACCTGTTTGATGCCGGCCCCGGATCCGCCGCCGGCAATAATGATCTGGATGTCGGGATTAAAGCCTATGATTTTCTGGGCAGCCGCCTTCATCACCGGGATGTGGGCGGTGCCACCGGAAATCCTTAAAACCTGTTTTTCTCCCGTAAACACATCCAGTTCCCCGGCCAGACAAAGGCCGGTCATACAAAAGACCAGTGCCAGCCCAAGGATGCCGGCCCAAACAACGCCACGCTTGTTTTTTTCGAATTTCATTTTTTTCTCCTTTTTATAAGTTTTATGCCTGGTCTGCTAGAATCAGGGCAGCACCCAATGCCCCCATCATCTGGGGTATCTCCGGAACCAGCACCTGTCTTGAAAGTTTCCGGGAGACCAGTTCCCTGATACAGAGATTGTTGGCCACCCCCCCTGAAAATACAATGGGCCCCTGGCTCGAGACCCGGTTGATCATGCCGACAGCCCTTTTTACCACGCTCAGGTGCACTCCCCTGGCAATTTCCCTGCGGTCGGCTCCCCTGGCGATCAGGGAGGTAACCTCGGATTCGGCAAAAACCGTACACATGCTGTTGATGCTCAGATCATTTTGGGCCCCAAGGGCTGCGGCCCCGAAATCATCAATGGAAAACCCCAGATTTCTGGCCATGATTTCCAGAAATTTGCCGGTCCCGGCCGCACAGCGGTCATTCATTTCAAACTTTTTAACCCGGCCCTTGTCATTGAGGGCAATGGCCTTGCTGTCCTGGCCGCCGATATCCAGGATGGCCATGGCCCCGGGGAAGAAAGCGGTCACCCCCTTTGCATGGGCCTTGATTTCCGTGACCGTTCCGGCTTCGTCAAAGGCGGTTTCAAAAAGCCCTCTGCCATATCCCGTTGCCATGATCTGATCATAGTCAACTCCCTCAAGTATCTGATGGGCCTGGGTGATGGGATCAAACCCGGTATCCGCCTGCCGGAAATCCATTATTTTTTTATGTTTATCCACCACCACAAGTTCAATGGTTCTGGACCCGATGTCAATGCCGGCATATAATTTCATTTTAACTCCTTATGGTTTGGGGATAACTGCTGATTCTTGGGTTCTGGCGTTCAGGACAAGGGCCAGAGCAATGGTGCCGTAGGCCACAAAACTCCTGAAATATTCCCCCAGGGCCGGGTTTCCAAAAACGGTCTGTCCTGCCTGGGGGGAAACAATAAACAGGGAATGGAAAAGAAAAATGCCTAAAAACGCATGGCCCACCCGGGCATTCACGATACTGGCGCCCCCAGCCAGAAGTGCGGCGCAGGAAAAAATATCCGTATTCATGTGGGCGGTATAGACATTGAGCATGCCGATATTCAGAATATAAATCAGATGGCCCAGACAGGCAATGAGGGTGGAGATCACAATGGCCTTGATTCTCACATGCTCAACATGGATACCCAGTGCCAGGGCCTTTTCATGGCTTTGCCCCACCACAACAAACTGCTTGCCCAGCCGGGTCAGGGAAATATAGCGGACCACCAGCCCAAATGCGCAGACCAGCAATATCATGAACACAGGAATATCAATCTTTCCCAGTTGAATCAGCCAGACCGCGTCCAGCTGGTTTCTGAACATCTCAAGATCCACCATATTGCGGATACCGATCCCCCGGGACAGCATCATCGCGGGATTGGAAGGCGTGATCACAGTGCCGTAGCCCACCATGAAAACCAGCTGGTAGATACTGGTGGCCAGAAATCCAATGATGATGGTGGTGATCATCTCCCTGTTTTTGACCCGGTTCAGGCACAGGCCGATGACAAGGCCCATGACAACGGACAGCCCCATTCCGCACAGGGCCATGAACAAGAGGCCGGGCATACTGCCCAGGCCCAGGTCAAGGGCCAGGATCAGGCCGACCTGGGCGCACAAAGCCCCCACCACAACGGAAAAATTAATGCCCATCCCGGCCCTGATGGGGATGATCAGCGCCAGGACCATGACCCCGTCCCGGACAAACCGTGTGATCACTTCATTGAGCACAAAGGGAAAACTCATCTGGGAATAGTAAAACCCCACACAGGACAAAACCGCAAACACCAGGGGAACCCGTTTAAAATCTGGCATTGTTTTTCCCCCCTTCGTAGAGCAGGGCATAGAGAATAATGCCATTGGTAATCATCAGCCTGAAAATTTCCGCCACCTCGGGCAGCATCAGTTCATTGGCAATGGGCCCTGAAATCAAATAGGTGGTCTGGAACAAAAACGTGCCCACGACCACATGGGCCATACGGGTATGGCGGCCCATACTGCCCCCCACCAGAATGGCGGAGGCTGCCGGGAAAGCCATCATCAACGGTGCATCGTAAAGTTCCATAAACCCGTAGCTCTGGGCATAGACGCATATCCCCAGGGCGGCAATGAGGGTGGACAGGATAATGGCCCAGGTCCTTAGGGACAAGATATTGATGCCAGAAAGCCTGGAAAAATTCTGATTTTCCCCCACGGCCGTCATGGCCCGGCCGAAATTTGTACGGAAAAACAGGACCAGAACCAGACACAGGACAGCAAAAAACAGCAACAGGCCAAAGGGAATTTTCATCTCCCCTGCCTCAACCATCCACAGATGATTCAAGGACTTGGCAAAATAGCTTTTTAGTCCAATCACCGGCCGCAGCCCCTCGCCGCCGATGGGCCAGAGCATGCCGGGATTGGAAAAAGGGGCCGTGGCCCAGAAGAAATTCATAAGCGGGATAAAGGAAAATCCCACAAAAGTGGCGGTGATCTCTTCACGGCCCTTTACCCGGTTCAAAATTGCGGCATACCCGCCCCCCAGCACAAGGGCAAAAACACTGGCCGCCCCCATTGCTGCTGACAATCCCCAAAGCCCTTTGAAACCCTGGTCGACACTGATGCACAAGCCCAGAAGCCCGGCCACCACGCCCACGGGAAGACCGAAGTTAATGCCGATCCCGGCCCGAAGCATGGGAACCAGGGATAGCACCAACACACCGTTCATGACCAGGCGGACCAGGGCATCCCTGATGATCCAGGCCATGGAGATCTCAAGATGGATGGCAAGGCCCGTCAGCAGGACAAGAAAGCAAATGATAATGATCTGGGGAATCTGTATCATGGCGCATGCATCCCGGAACAGGCCAGAAAAAAGGCCGCCTCGCTCTGGTCAGGGGTCAGGACATCAAAAAGGCGGCCCTGGTACAAAACGGCAATGCGGTCGCAGATCCGTCTGAGTTCATCGATTTCCCCGGAGCTGACAACAAGGGTCATGCCATGGGTTTTGTGGGCCTGGATCAAGAGACCCAGGATCGCTTCCTTGGCAGCCATATCAATTCCCCGGGTGGGATCGGTGGCAAATAATATACCGGGATTCATGGACAGGGCGCTGGCAATGCAGACCTTTTGCTGGTTGCCCCCGCTCAGTTCACAGGCTTTCTGAAAAACAGACCGGCAATCAATGTCCAGGGTCTCTTGACAGGTTCTGGCATAGGCCTGGCATTGTTTTTGATCCGGAAAACTGAAAAAAGGAAACTTGAGAAAGGGGAACACTCTTTTTTTTACAAATCGCGCCTTTGCCTGGATGGCGGCAAAGGTCATGTTTTCCACAAGCGAATGATCCAGGAGAAGTCCATGGTTTGAGCGGTCTTCGGGAAGCATCCAGATGTTTTTTTGTATCATGCCCAAGGGGTCAAAGGACAGGACAGGGGTTCCATTGATTTCCATCTTCCCTCTGGCAGGAAAAAGCCCCATGATCCCGGGACCGATGGCGGTTCTGCCATGGCCGGACAGGCTGGTGATGCCGAGAATTTCCCCCTGAAAAATATCCAGGGTGAGATTTTCCAGGCAATCCCCTGGTTTGTCCACTGAAAAAGAAGAAAGGGTAAGCGCCTTTTTCTTGGCCTGCCCCATGGGCGACCTGCGGATCTTTTTAATGGATTTGCCGGTCATGGAAAGGGACAGGGCCTTGAGTTTGTCCAAACCGCCTGGATGGGAACCCATCTTATCTGAATGGGCCGGATCATTTTGGACACACGCCTCAACCTGTCCGTTGCGAAGAATGGTGATGGTATCACAGCAGGCCAGCACCTCCCCAAGCCTGTGGGACACATAGACAACCCCGATCCCTTGGGCGGCGATCGCCTTGACGGCAGCCACCATTTTAAGGGCATCTTCTGCCCCTAGCACTGCCGTGGGTTCGTCCAGGAGCAAAAGTTTGAGCCCCTGGCGGTTGACCTCCCTGGCAAGCTCCACAAATTGTTTCAGGGCCACGCTCAGATCCCCTGCCCTAAGATCCGGGTCCAGGTCGATTCCTATCTCTTGTAGAATCTTTGATGCCTTTTGCCTGTTCGCCGATCGGTTGATGCAGCCGAGATCGTGGCCCAAAAAACGTTCAGACCAGGGATAAACACACTCCCTGGACAGGCAGATATTGTCTGCCACACTCAGGCCGGGCATCAATGCAAATTCCTGGTGCACCATGCCGATGCCGGCAGTGATGGCCTGGCCCGGGTTCATGAACTTTCTTAATTTATTTTCAAAAAGAAAGGTTCCCCCGTGGCCGCCGGTATCCTGGATCACCCGGTGTCCGGAAAGAATATTCAGCAGAGTGGTTTTCCCGGAACCATTCACCCCGACAAGACCTGCGATCTCACCGGGGCAAAGGCTGAGGTCAACCGATTTTAAGGCGGAAAAACTGCCGTATACCTTGCTGATGCTGCGAAGCTCAAGCATTGTTTTGACAGCGTTTCTTCATTTTGCGTCTCTTCATTTTTTTCCTCTGTTAATAAAACACAGAATCCATGACAATAAGGTAGTAATTATCCAGATTGGGCTTCATCTTCTCAAAGTAAACATCCACACCAGCCACTTGCCTGGCCAGGGGGGAAAGACTTTCAATGCTCACGTCCCCCAGTGTTCCTTCAATCATTCGCATGGCCACTTCAGTTGAAAATTCAGGGAAGAAATAGCCCACAGGCACGGGCCAGGTGGACAAACGGCCTGTGCAGCCGGCCGCTGCTGCCTTCTGGGTAATCATGGCATTTATTTTATCGAAATCACCTGCATCTTTTTCCGAAATTTCAAGTTCCATGGCTGCGGGAAACCCCTGGGTGGGCGTTGGGCAACATTGCTCTGCCATGATGAATTTGAGTTCCAGGGCCTTTGCAATGATGATATCCTGCATGGGACAATTGGTGCCGAAAATACAGGTATCTTTTCCGTATTTTGCAATCTGCCGGGGAATATCTTCTGCCAGGAACTGGAGCATGGGAGTTGAGCCGGCCCCGGTCTTGGGATCAGGTGTGTTCAGGCTGACAAATTTCATCCCCAGGCGTTCACAGGTGGCCTGCATGGTGTCCCGCCTTTTGGCCAGGACTTCCTTGGCCATGTGGGTGGGAAACGAATAGTGAATAAATGTTTTGGCCCCCATTTTCTGAGCCTTTTCAGGAATGGTGATGCCCCGTCTTACCCAATCGGTATCCAGGCACAGATCAATATATTTGGCCATCATGTCCGGGTCATCCCAGATGGGAGCCGTGATCACAACCATGTCCGGCCGTTTGGCCTTGAGTTTCTGGATGGCCGGCAGGATACCGGAATAGCCGGCTGCAATGACAACAGCCTTGATATCTGCCTGATCCCCCAGACTCAGGATCTGGGTAATGGCAGTTTCCTGCTCTTCCTGATAATTTTCCGGCAACACAATGTGCTGGATCAAGCCGGGATATTTCCGGGATACCCTGACCGCCCCCCTGAATTCATCTTCACTGGCAGAAAGCGTGGGGGTCACCATCCCAATGCGATAGGCCTTGGAAGGCCCTGCAAAACAGAATCCTGCCGCAAGACAGACCAGCATTACCAGCATTGTTACCAAATACCATTTCCTCATTTGTTTTTCCTTTTAAATTTATAGTGTTTTATCCAATTGATTCTTATCGTAAAAAAATATTCAGGCCAGCATTTCAAGAAAAGCCTCTATCCGTGTTTCAAGCTGGCCAATATCATTCTGGGAATAATCGGTGAGGATCTGGAGATAGGGGGTCTCACATTTTTCCTGGACAAACTCCCTGACCTGGAAGGCCTCCACATTATAGGTGTGACAGGCATTCCAGGTCAGGTCAATGACCCCGTCCACCCGATAGGCCGTGATGAGATCTGAAATCAAATCAAGCCGTTTCCGGTTGGGACTCATGCAGGCACAGGCAATGGAAAGGTATTTTTGGGCCAGGGAATGGATGGGGTCTTGTCCCTGGCTTACCTGCCTGCTGTTGGATTTCAGCCCCCCACAGGTTTCCATGGCCACCACCACCCCCCCTGTGGCTTCGATCAGATGCAGCACCTTCTTATTGGTGGTGGGGCAGCCGGTCAAAAGTATCCTGGGTCGATCCTTCATCTGGTCAGGAAAAGAGGGGGACAATGCCCGTTCAGCAATCATCTCCATGGCCGATTCCATTTCCTGAATGCGGACGGCAAGATCGGTTTCAAATCCGCCCATGGCCGTGATCACTGCAATCTCAGACCCGAACGCCAGTGGCACCCTGCCGGTATTGAGCGCATACACCGCTTCAATGGTGCGGCGCAGCCGATTGTACAGGTCTATCTGCTGTTCAAGCGCATCCTGGGTGATGGTGTTTTGGGTCATCTTTTCCAGAAACGCTGCCATGCGGAACAGCTCTTTTTTCCAGGACACAAGGCTTACTTCCGGGACCGCGCTCTGGGGCAGCAACAGCAGGTGAAGGGGCTTTATCCGGGGCAGCAGCTCAAACATTTTTTTCTTCCCGTCACAGGTGGCATCGGCCAGAAGAAAATCGGCCATATGAAAATAGGGGCAGGTATCGGCCACAGCATGGCCGTAACTGGATTTGATCAACGGACACAGGTTGGCCGGCAGATGTTTTTCCCCGGCTGGAAACGAATCTTCACTGCCGGAACAAAGAGATACCGGGATGGCGCCGGCTGCCGCCACGATCTCCTTGGGGGTAAAGGCACAATAAAGCCCCACAATTTTCCGGCCCCGGGCACTTTGTTCAATTGCCCGGGCATAAACCCGGTCCTCCATGGCTTTCTGGTACCCCTGGTCAAACAATCGTTCTGGAAGTCGTTTTCCCATACAGACCCGCCTTTATCCAAGCTGCTCGATAAAGGCTTGTATCCGTGTTTTCAATTGACCGGTATCTTCGGTCAGATTCGGGACACCCCGTTCTCCCACACAGGATTCCCCGCCCACGATCACGGCTCCCGAGGTTTCGATGATCCAGGGCAGCTTCCAATTGGATTCATATTCATTGGTCATTTTAATGTCTCCTCTATCTGAATTTACAAATCAGACCTTAAAAAAATCCGGATCATGGATCAGGTTTCCCTAAGCCATGGGCCTATCACTAATAGGAATGGCAAAGAGAATCAAATTCAAAATATCAGTAAAAACATAGGAGAAGGATAGAAAAAAACTATATGGAACTGCCGGATCTTCTTCCCCATGGGAAAAAAAAGCAAGGAACCGGACCGGGATTCCCGGTATGAAATTCGGACATCAGGGGTCTGGTTGTATTCCGCCCACTGGGGCAACCATTTTATAAATTATGTATAATTATCATAAATTCAGATAGTTAACCAATGTGGCATGGTTAGTGCTGCAACTTTATGATGACGAAACAATGGTGTTTGATTCAAGAGGTCGGATATGCAGGAACTTTATACAAAACATAGCCCCTGTGAGCGTTGCGGCGCCTGTTGTGCCTTTTTCCGTGTATCAGTCCCCACTGGCGAGACCAATGGCGCCGCCGGCGGCCGGGTCCCTGCTGACATGACTTTTTGTTCAAACAACGCCCAAAGATGCATGAAAGGCACCGAAACAACAGCCCCCCGGTGCATTGCCCTGGAAGGCCGTGTGGGCGTCAGGGTCAAATGCACCATCTACGAAAACAGACCCTCCACCTGCCGGAATTTTGGCCTGTCCTGGGAACACAATACCGGCAACAGACTGTGCGATAGGGCAAGGGGGGTTTTCGGTCTCCAGGCATTTTCACAGTATTGAACCCTGCCCCCTTCCTCCAAAGCCGAAGTCCGAAAGTTGAGCTTTCCTAATTTATTGTGTCTTGAACTCTTTTTTATCCAGTCCATACTTGTTCAGAAGCCGGCTCAGCTGGCGGGTGGTGATGCCGGCTTTCCGGGCAGACACATTAATTTTCCCCTGGTGCTGCTCCAGAAGCGTCAAAAGATAGGATCTCTCAAATGTTTCAATGGCAATCTGCCTTGATCTGGCCAGGGTAGAGGACGCGATATTGCCGGACAGGGACAGGCTTTCCTGGTTGCGCACCATTTCCGGGGGGAAATTTTGGGATGTCAGTACCGAGGATTTTTCAAGTATATACGCCCGTTCGAGGATATTTTCAAGTTCACGGATGTTGCCGGGCCACTCATACCGCCCGAACCCCCCAACAACAGAAGGATGGAGAGAATGAATCCCTTTCCTGTATTTGGCATTCAGGTTTGTCAGAAAAAGGTCGGTCAGATTGGGCAAATCTTCAATACGGTCCCGGAGTCGTGGAATTTCAATGGGGAAAATATTGATCCGGTAATACAGATCCTTTCTGAAACTTCCATTTTTCACACACTCTCCCAGGTCGGCATTGGTGGCCGTAATGATCCGGACATCTGCTTTTAAAAGAGATTCCCCGCCAAGACGGCTGAAGGTGCCGTCCTGGAGGACCTGGAGCAGTTTGATCTGGGCCGATGCGGTAATGGTTCCGATTTCGTCCAGAAAAATAGTACCGCCCCGGGCCATTTCAAATTTTCCGGGTTTCCGCTTGTTGGCACCGGTGAAAGCCCCTTTTTCATGGCCAAACAACTCGCTTTCGATCAAGGTATCCGGAATTGCACCGCAGTGAACCGAAATAAAGGGCTGTTCAGATCGCTGGCTATGCCAGTGAATAAGCCGTGCCAGCATACCTTTTCCCGTCCCGGTATCCCCGAGAAGCAAGACGGTTGCAATGGTCGGGGATACCGACCGGATACTCTCGAAAACTTTTTTCATCCGGGGATTTTTGGATCGGATAATGCCGAGCCATTCTTTTTTCCAGAAATGATCCCGTAAATAATCCAGCTCATACTCCCGGCTCAGGGCTCTGTTTGCCGAATCCATCATAAACTGGATTTCTTTTTCTTCAATGGGATAGGTAAGGTATCCGGCAGCCCCCTCTTTTACAGCCTTTACAGCCTTTCGGATATCATTCCGGCCACAGAGGACAATCAGCTTGACAAAGGGATTTGTTTTGACAAAAGGATTTTCCCGGATCGACCCCAGGAGGGGTATTTCCGATAGGATCATGTCAAAGGGGGAAGCGATGTGCAGGGCCATGGCCGTTTTTAAATCAGGCGCATATCTCACTGTACAGGCCTCTGAAAGCACCTGCAGCATCAGATGAAAATCTTCTGCCCGGGTGGATAAAACCAGAATTTCTTTCATGACACCTTTATTTAAGAAGCATCTTTTAAAAACAATCATTGCATGCGGATGGTTTAAAAAAACAGGGGAGCCGTCCACGGGGCAATGATTCTAAATATCAGCAACCAGATGGGGTGTCAACAAAGACCCGACGGATTGTCGGCCCGGGTCAAAAGAGCCTGTATCTGCAAAAAAAAACGCGCCCCTGCCCGGGAATAGGACAAGGAGCGCGCTAGGGCGAATCGGCTTTTTTATTAAAGGGATCCGGTTTTCCCCTTCTTTTTTTCCTGTTTTTCTTTTTTCTTTTCCTTCATGGTTTTTTCCGGTTTCTTTTTGACAGCTTTTTTGGCGTCTTGTCCCTTTGACATATGTGCCTCCTTAATTTTATGGGATCTGTCAGACAATCATCTCCCAATGTCCGTTGTGTTACCGCATTCATGTATCATGGATCTCAAACTGGGTTACATTGATTTTTTTCAAGGTACCGTGAACCGTTACTTGTCCGAAAATAGTCACGGTTTTCCTCAAAAATCGGGTCAGGCTTTTTGCAAAAACATTGTCTGCAATAAAAAATGTATCCTCATCAAAAGTAACAATGGCAATGCCCAGAATATGACCCAAGTCATTCCATTCGGCAGGGATAATAATGCCGTTGATTCTGGTTTGTGAGGTTTCCATGCCCTATCCCATAGCAAATGCCGCGCCATTCTGATCCATCATTGGCCTGTATACCACAGATTTTTCGGTCTGCCAAACGCGAACCCGGCCCCACCCCTATAATCTTTTGCAAGGCTTCCGGCCCTCCCGGCAAAAACAGGATATTTCAATTCCTGTATTGAATTTTTACAGGAATTTCAATGTCCTGTTTTTACCCTTTGACCCAAATTTCGGCCGCCAAAACCCCAACCTGCCTTGGTTCAGGATTCTTTATCAATTCAGACAGTTCGATCCCATTGAATCCCCAAACACAGGTTTTGGCATCCATCCTGCAACACAGTGGAATTTCATCCATAATTCAAACAGGCACTCACCATGACAAAATTTAGTATTTCCGAGATTATCCGCCAAAACCAAGAGGACTATTCCGATTCCCATGAATCGATGACCTGGCTCACCCCTGAAACGGCAGAGACGGCATCCTGTCTCCGAAAAGAGTTGATCAGCCGTATTTTCACCGATCATGCCCACGGGCCCGGATGGCAGTTTGCCGGGACAAAACTCTTTACCCACGAAATTTCTCCGGGGTGCACCCTGTGCGGCAAAGGAGACTGGTCCTGTCTTTTTATCAATGGCATCTGCAATGCAAACTGTTTTTATTGCCCTTCCGCCCAGAAGGAAAAGAGCCAGCCAATGACCGGTACCCTGGAATTTTCCAATCCACGGGATTATGCCGATTATGTCCGGAGATTTCAGATAAAAGGGGTCAGCTTCAGCGGAGGAGAGCCCTTCCTGACCTTTGAGCGGGTGGTGATTTTTCTAAAAACACTGCGCTCCCAGGTTTCCCATCCCCTGTATATCTGGATGTACACCAACGGCCTTCTGGTAACCGAAGACAAACTCAAACTTCTGAGGGACCATGGCCTTGATGAAATCCGATTTGATATCAGCGCCAACCATTACAGCCTGGATACCCTGAAAAAGGCCGTTGGCATCATTCCCAGGGTCACTGTGGAAATACCGGCCATTCCCGAAGACCTGGAACTCACCCAGCAGGTGGTAAGAGAACTTTACGGGCTGGGTGTCCATCATCTGAACCTTCACCAGATACGGTGCACTAAATTCAACAGCGCCAATCTTGCCCAAAGGGGATATACCTTTGTCCACGGCACCGGGGTCACCATTCTGGAAACCGAGCTTGCGGCATTGAAGCTGATCCTCTATTCCCTGGATCAAAAGATTGCCCTGCCCATCAATTATTGTTCCTTCACCTTTCGCAACCAATTCCAAAGGGCCGGGGCCAGTGCAAGAAACGCACGGCAGATAAAAGCCGGCCATGAGGATGTCACCCCCACAGGCCATATCCGGACCTTGGGGGTGGCAGGCCACAAGGAGATCATTGGGTCGATCCATGAAGATCTGATCTCCCGGAAAACCGACCCCTCTTTATGGCAGCTGTCCAAAACCTGTGACCAGCTTTTTTTTGCAGCCGACCTCTGGCCTTTGATTGACTTTTCCCATGTAAGACTCAAGGTCGGCTACAGCAGCACTGCTTTGAGACCCTCTGTTTCCTTCCGGAATCCGTTCAGGGAAGTGGTGCTAAACAAGAATAAAAAAGTGGTGGTCGAACGGAAGAATGAGGTGTCAGACCTTTGGTTTGAAGGGGATCAAATCCTTGGATTCGGCCAAAGGTTTCTCCTGGCGGACACAAAGGTTACCCCGGATATCCAGGGGCCTGTATCCCGGGACTTGGAAAACAGGGCCGCCCCCTTTGAAGTGTTCCGCTCTGGCCTTGCCGACTATTTCTAAACCATTGCAGGGATTGGGGCCGGGGTTGCCCGCCATGCCCGGAATAAAAAAAAAGAGCGCACCCTTTGACAGGGAGCGCTCTTCGGGGTCTTTGTCTTTACGTCTATTTTTTCCGCTCTACAATCAGGGCCAGACCCTGACCACCGCCGATACACAGGGTGGCCAGGCCATATCTCAAATCCCTGGCTTCAAGTTCATATAATAGTTTTGTTACAATGGCACCGCCGCTGGCGGAAACCGGATGACCCAGGGCAATGGCGCCGCCGTTGACATTGACCTTGTTGATGTCCATGTCAAGCTCACGCATGCAGGCAATGGCCTGGGAGGCAAATGCTTCGTTCAGTTCAATCAGGTCGATATCCTCCATGGTCAGTCCTGCTTTTTCCAGGGCCATTTGCGTGGCCGGGATGGGACCAATGCCCATGTAGGCTGGATCCACACCCACCGAGGCATAGGAGACAATGGTGGCCATGGGCGTAATTCCAAGGGCGTCTGCCTTTTCCTTTGACATGACCACGAGCGCCGATGCTCCGTCGTTCATTCCGCTGGCATTGCCGGCCGTCACAGACCCGCCCTTTTTAAAGGGGGGTTTGAGCTTTTGAAGGGTTTCAATGGTGGTGCCGAACCTGGGATGTTCGTCTGTATCAAATATTTTGGGATCCCCTTTTCTCTGGGGGATTTCAACGGGCACAATCTGGGATTTGAACCGGCCTTCCTTGATGGCTTTCTCGGCAAGGTTCTGGCTTCTCAGCCCAAAGGCATCCTGGTCTTGACGGGAGACATTGTATTTTTCCGCTACGTTTTCAGCGGTTTCTCCCATGGTGTTGCCGCTTAAAGGATCAAACAGAATGAGCTGGTCCATGAGCTGTCCATGGCCCAGGCGATACCCCCATCTTGCCTGTTTGAGCATAAAGGTGGCATTGCTCATGCTTTCCATACCACCGGCCACAACAATCTCTGCATCACCGGATTTGATGACCTGGGCCGCCAGGGTGATGGCCTTGATACTGCCGGCACAGGCCTTGCTGATGGTAAACTGGGGTTTTTCCTGGGGGATGCCGGCCTTTACCGCCACCACCCGGGCGGAATTAATGGGCAGATCTCCAGTCCTGTAGCCGGAAGCATAAATCACTTCATCAATCTGGTCTCCGGTCAATCCGGCCCGTTTAATGGCTTCCCGGATGGGGACAGGACCGAAATCTATATCGCTCAATGGGGAAAGAGATCCGCCAAACCCACCAATTGCCGTTCTGCATGCACTGACTATAACCACTTCTCTCATCAAGTCCTCCTGAAAAATTAGATATCTACAATATAATTTTAATATAGCTTCAATATAGCTGTATTATAAAAGTGATCCCGTGTCAATACAAAACGTGGCGGTTCAAGCGGGCAAAGCAGATCCCATCGCCGGAGGACAAGAGATGGGTTCAAACCTGAGCAAGGACTCTGTTAAATTTCGAAAAAAAATGAACCAAACCCTCCTTATTTTTTCACATTAAATTGACAAACTTGAAAATTTTTTAAATTATTCCGTCCAGGTTTAATAGGGTTGTTTTGGCTAAAATGAAAAAGGGCGATAGTTTTGCCGACCTCGCCCTTTTAAGTAGAGGGGATCTTTCAATCCCACCCAAGATAAAAAAATGATATTGAATGTCAAAGCAGAGATCAAGCAAATTTTCAAACTGGGTAAAAAATTTAAATGGCATAAGCCTGTAAAATGCCAGAAAT
>Ga0180007_10003535_pt1 | contig 17304 bp, 22 predicted proteins | sample MM_PC_MetaG_FD_121122 | JGI IMG/M metagenome (GOLD analysis project Ga0180007, IMG submission 121122) | Groundwater microbial communities from the Aspo Hard Rock Laboratory (HRL) deep subsurface site, Sweden - MM_PC_MetaG | ecosystem: Environmental > Aquatic > Deep subsurface > Groundwater... | reverse complement strand
TGTTACCTTAAGACCGTCGTATGTGACGTAGTTTTTGTTCATTCCCAATATTCCATGACGCGCTCCCACCTCAATACCTGGTGAAGTATATGCGGTATCAGGGTCAGAGGCACTATAAACAGAAAGTACGTTTGCAGCCCAAAACCAATTCCTTTCGGCGACACAAGCAGCTTGTGAAGCAACAAGGGTTCCTAATGTCCCATCAAAGAATACAACCTTTGGTTCAGTTGTAACCGTGGCTGTCCAGATGGTTGTTGAGGTTACATTTTTATATATCTTAAATTGATGATCTTGATCCCAAGTTCCTACTAAAGCCGGTGGGTGGGCTGTTGTAAAAATAAAACGAGTATAAGGGTCGCCGCCACGATAATTGTCTCCGGCAAGAAGAGACCATTTGATGTTATTAGTATCGCTGGCGTCGTAATCGGCACATGCAATCAAGAAATACACAACATCATTTGTCAAAGTGGGTGGAGAAGAAAATGTGAATGTAACCCATCCCAAGGTGGTACTTATTGTCGTGGCTTCTACGGTGCTGCTTATCGCTACCGGATCAGTACCTGTTGGCCGGGGAGGAGTGCCAGTAGACGCCCATATTTCAAGCCATACATTCTTCCCCGCTGTTATGGTTCCATCTTTCTTCAAATTCACATCTACTTGTGGGACGGTTATTGCACCAGTATCGGACTTAAACCCTTGCGCTGGATAGTCCCCTGCCGCACGCATTATCCCTACACTTACATTTGTACCCGTCGTTTCCTGCTCGGCGACAGATGAAGTGGTTGCTGCCGTCCAGTCGTCCCCACCAGTTTCAATAACATCCGACCCATCAATAATCGGACTATCCCCAGTCGCTTCGGCATAGGTTATGACATGCCCATCTGTTCCTGAAGATGGTACGGTCATCTGCGCTCGATAGACTCCCCCGTCGTCACACAGATAAATGATGTCATCCCCGCTGAAAGTCTCTCCGTTGTGGACAGTCATGTTCATGCAGTTGCCCACTGTCCCACATGGACCTGTTGCAGCCGCCTTGTTCGCAGCCGTACCATCGGCCCTCATGTAATACTCTGTCCCTTCAGCAATCCCAACCCAAGAAAGGATTAACAGGAAGATGAGAAATCTTTTCATATTGCTCCTTATGGTGCCGTACAGGTCCAGGTTCCTTTGTATCCAACAACTTCCCAATGGGTAGCGTCAGTTCCCACGACTGCGGCATAATCACCAGCCGCTCCGCCAGATACCAAGTCATAGCTAACCGTACAATTCGTCCCATTGTAGTTGATGTATGACGAGGTCACGGGATGAATGGTTAATACGCCAGTATTGGCCCCACCTGCCCCGTGAGAGTTCTTAACAATGAACTGTTGACCAGCGGAGGCCACGGGAAGGTTATATACCATGGCTGTGGCTGGGGTGGCATGTTGGTTAAGATAGACACCCTGAAGTTTTCCGGCTCCACCTACCGTAACTGGAGTCGATGTTGAAATGGTTATATTGGTAAGACCATCCACTATCCCTGTAGCGAGTAGAGAGGTTCCCGTCGCCGCTCCAATGTCAGGAGTGGTCAACGTTATCCCCGCAAGAGTTTGAGCAGCCGAAGTCCTGTTTATCGTTGTGGCAGTCGTGCCGATATACATTGTCTGGCCTATTGCCGCTCCAGTAACCGCAGTCAGAATGTTACTGCCTTCTATCGAAACCACCCCTGCGCTCACCCTGGCAAGCGTAGTATCGCTAGCATGGCCGAGATTGATTGAAGTTATCTCTGGCGCAGAATCCCAGGCGGGTGCCGTTGTAACTCCCTTCGAAGTAAAAACTTGCCCTAATGCAACCGCTGCCAATCTGGTAGGCGCTCCCGCTGTACCTCCATAAATTATATCCCCAACGGCGGTCATCACCCTTGGGTCAACTATCTTTGCCGCAGCCCCATCTCCTACATAGAGGATATTATTGGTCGAATCCCATTTTGCCTGTCCTTCAACCGTCGGCCATGTCGCCGTTCCAACCGGCCAGGGGATTGAGGAGGTCGAACTGGTGAGGTCAAGAGTGTCGATCGAAAGGGTGCTACTGCTCGTCCAGTTGGTCCCGTTCGACTTGAGAATGTTCCCCGAGGTGCCTGGGACTGCCCAGGTCTCGGTCGAATAGACATTGTTGGTCCCATTGCTCACCAGGATCGTCCTGGCCGTCCCTGAAGCGGATGGGTAGGTAGGCGTTGACCAGATCGGGGCTGCCGCGCCCGCACCCATTAAGACCTTGCCCGCTGCTCCAGCGGCTAACCAAGCGTAGGCATTGTCGGCAGTCCCGTAGGGGATCCCACCATTGGTTTCGGTCAATCCCGCTATGCTTTGAAGTGCAAGATGAGTTTTTAAAGCTGTCCCATCAAGAGTTAGGCCGGTTCCAACCGAGGTTCCGAACACGCTCTCAAGGCATCTAGCGTCAAGTTGATCTTGTGCATTGCTTGAAAGAGTATTAACATAGAGCAATTCGGCATCCGTTACTGTTCCGTCAGAGCCGTAAGTGGTAGCAGATAATCTCCCAGCGACTGATACTATTGGTCCTGCATCCAATGTGCCTATCTTTAAAATGTCTGCCGCACCTGTCGCACCGAAGGATAATCCAGATGTTTGGTTATCCATCAATGTCCAGGTTACTGCCACCGCTGAAGTAAGGGTGGCTGGCAAACCAACCAAAGTCGTAAAAGTAGGGGAGGCGAGAGGAGATTTCAACGCCAATTCATCATAAATCTTGTCGGCACTCCATGTGCGGCTTGTGTCGCCGTTGGTGGCCGCATCGTCAATCGGTCCGAGCAGATATTCGGTCCCGTTGACATTGAGTTTCCAAAGATTTCCTTCGGGATAGAGTTCCATCGCGCTGGCCGTAGGAGCACGGCTCGTGTTATTGCTCATGGAAAGCCGGTTTTCCCCGTCTACGCCCACACCGGAAAAACTCCTACCGTAAATATTGACAAGGTGCCATCTCTTAGTCCCAGGATTGGCATCTGGAGCAATAACGAGCGGGTCAGATTCGGAAGCGCTGGATTCATAGACTCGGTAAAAATAAATCTGTGGAGTCGTCGCCCCTGCATCAACCGCAACGAGCGCCCCATCCCCGGCAGTCAGATCGGCACCATCGATCCCATCAAGGGCATCTCCTCCTCCTGTCCGGGCTGAACCCCACCAAAATTTATTTGTAGCATCGGCTTGCTGGATAAAAAGACAAGGCGACAGAACAATTAGGAAAAAAACAGTAAATTGAATCCACCGTTTCATGTTATTCTCCCTTGGAAAGATAGGAAATAAGGAGACAAAAAGAAGATTCTCTTCGCCTCCTTATCCATTTACTGTAATTTCAACTTGTATGTGACTTGCAATGTTTCGCCATCGGCCAGGGTTCTTGACTGAGAAAGCGCGACATAAGAAACATGCTTCCCCGCGTTATCGATGCTAGTTGTCAAGACACAATAAGTAACCGGGCCCCACGATCCACCGGTGGCCGTAAAGGTTTCCGTGGTACTCGTTGCCTGAAAATCACCAGAATCAAGCGCAAGGGTCGGCCATCCGGTTGTATCCCCAGGGATGGTTTGAGCCGTGTAAGCGAATTGAGTAGGTTCGCCGGTAAGGCTTGTAAGATTGTCGGTATCCACGGGGGTATCGTTAAAGAGACGGAGGTAGAAGTTGGCCGGAGCCGTTCCCTCTCTAAGCACCACGTCCAGAAATAATTCCTCCCCTTCGTCGGCCAAATTATTTGGTCGGTCCAATTCTTCCCATAATAGATTCCCGTCTTTATCAAAGCAGCGGAAATCCATAAAACCGATTTCTTTCATTGAAAAAGGTTTGCTAAGTTTGGACTTCAGCGTCCAGTGAGGATATTTAAATTCATACCTCACATAGGGCGTATCGATTGCCACCATATAGTAGCTAACCGCCAGCAGTGCAACGATAAAACCATAAAGAATCTTTCTTTTCATCTTTCGTTCCTCCTTGAATTGCTAGGCATTACGCCTGCGTATACGGATCAAACCGTACCGTTCGGTATTCAATCGTCAGCGTGAGTTTCACCGCCGCAATTGTGTACTCGTTCTGCTCAACCATGATTTCGTCTTCGACGATCTCCGTTCCAAAAGCCAATCCGCCCCATGTCTCGTCTAATGCCACAACCCTTTCAATGTCTGCGATGATGTTTCTCACATCCTCCGACCCCATGCTGCCCTCATTCTTGGCCTCAATTTCCACTTGCATGGTGTTGTCATAGATCCCCAGGCCAGCCGATCGCTTATTCACCCGATCCCGGCAGATCATCCCCGGAAGATCCTCTATTGCAAGAGGCGATTCCAACCACCAGAAAATATTCTCCCCGATGTCCGTCTCGTAACCGTTTATCTGACGGATCATTTTCATTCTCTGCTCGATAGCATCAACAATCTGTTGGCGCAGGGTTTCAGGCATTAGTCATGTCCATAGGTAGCGTTTAGGATTGCATCCCCGGTTGCATCCGCCCTTACCGCTTTGAAATTAACGACGTGCTTCCTCGAACTCAGAGTGAGTGGCGTATCTTTGGGCCATAGGATTCCTACCCCTGCCGATGTGGGGGTCGAAACGCCATCAAGGGTAAATCTGAAACCATTGGTAGTTGCCACCATCATGGCCCAGCTCGCCCCGCCGTATTCGGCGGCTGTCAATGTTTTGGCAGTATGAGAAACCGTGATTGCTTCGTCGGCTGCCCAGGCAACCCCGAAGAGCGCGACAATCACGCCCGCAAGTATCAACCATTCCCATCGTTTCAATTTCATCATTCCCTCCTACCGTGTCAGGCCGACGACCACGCTTCCATCGTCCTGCTGTTGTTTCGCTCTAATCGTATAGGTTATCCCATCAATAATAATCTCATCGCCATGCGATAAGTTTTCTGCATCCGCTTCTTTGACAACAATTGTCAAATCACAATTCTCAACCCCCAAGGTTTCAACGTATTCTCTTGAAGGAATGACATTGATCGTTGAACCATCTGCAAGTGTAGCCACTTCAGCAAAATCGTCGGTATCGAAAAAAATGTCGTCATCGTCATCGTAAAATTTAACCGTCAATCCCCACTCCTTGTGTCAGAGATTCTTCCCGATAGGTTTCAAAGAGCGATTTCTTTTTAACCATCGGGTCAAAATTCTTTGTCAAGTATGGTGTCAAAAATCCCTTATCGTTGAGAACAAGAAACATCCCGTAACGTGCCGCTATCTGATCGCGATATCTCTGATCTTTATAGGCCGCCATCTGCTCGGGTTCGTTGACGACGGTCAGATCATGGACAATATATTTCCCCTTGGCTATTTTTAGCGATCGTCCTTCAAGCCGTTTCAGATTGCCGGGAGAAATATCATCCCGTCCGTCAATGCTCGGCCTGCGTTTGAGCGGAAGAGCACACCCGCACTTCGGGCAGTATTCCTCTATCTGCTCGGTGTAGTCTTTCGGGCTGCGCATCCACCATTCTTTTTCTACCGGCCAACCCTTGCCCGTACCAAACAGTAAGGACATGCTAGCGGCCACTTCACAAAAGAAGGCCCCGTTGGGGTTGATTGATGCGCTCCATGCTTCATGCAGCCAGCAAACATTTGCCATCAGAAACATTCGTCCTCGATGAGGGACTACCTCTTCGGCTGCTACTAGAATTGGAGCGTGGTAAATATCATTTCTTGAGTGATCATTCAGAAAAACCTGCTTAAATGTTTTACAAATAAGCTCTCGATACGAATCGTATCCCTTTGGAAATGAAGACCATAAACCGAGTTGCTCTGGAGGAAATTTTGTAAGGGCATATTCACAAAATTCAGGAAATTGAGGGTGACACAAAACTTCCCCACCCATGAAACCAATCATATTTGGGAAACCCTCCATGGAATCAACAGCCTGTCTAAATTGATCGATATTCATAAAATATGGTTTTTTGTGCGCACCACAAAATCTCGTACAGTTAGAACAACTTTGCGGACAAAAATTGGTCAACTCGATCTGGATTGTCGACATATCGAATAAACTTTTAATGGGTTATCCCTCCCCGCCTTGTAAATGATCCCAGGCTTCACAGTTCAATGCTCCATATCGACGACGCCACTTCACATTTGGGTTTTAAATTAAGATCACTAAAGACCTGCTTGATTTGTTTTTCGTTCCCATCGTGTCCGCAAAGTAACTTCCTACATTTCGGCATCCAGGTTTCAATGTCTGCTTTGACAGCATCGTAAGTATGTTCGCCATCAATAAAAACCATATCAATCCCTTTGGGGGCAAATATTTTTGAGGCTTCGATACTATCGAGTTTCAGTGTGACAAGATTTTTGAATTCGCTCATGTTCTGTTTGAAGATTGAATAAATATCTTCGGTCAATGCCCGTTTATGGTTCGTCTCTCGCTCCGTAGGACTTCCCTTGAAATGATCCACAGCATAAACGGTGCCTGGACATCCAGAAAGTAAAGCGTGAGTGCTGCGACCCATCCATGAACCAATTTCAACAACGTTCTTCATCTTCATGGCCTGCCCATAGAGCCATTGAAGCTCTTCATGGAACATCCATCCGTCAATATTGTTTCCTGGATAGGTCAAAGAATTCTCCATGTCTTGAGGACTTGCCGCATTTTGACTACCTTCTCCTCGATTGGTATTGTATAGAGATGCCAGAGAAAGCCTGGGTTCTTACATCCAAGGTCGCTCAGGATGTCGATGAAGGTAGTAAATTTCAATCCGTGTTTGGCGATATTTCTCGACAGCACATAGTCATCAATCAGATGATCTGGTTTGATGACCGTATTCGATTCGGCTACCGTGGGAAATATGTTTTGAACCGCTTCCTCAAGAGTCATATCGTCAAGAGGCTTCCACAAATCGATGCACCAATCACTTGCTATGGTGAACCAATTACAGGAGCCAATGTGCCTGCCATCGCGCAGGAAGAAGCGATCATAGCGCCATCGGTGGCCAGCAGGATCGCGCCCATTATGGGCCACGGTATCTTTGGCTAGATGATTCGTTATATCGATGAAGTCCGGGTGAATCAAAGCATCGGAATCGATGTAGATATTCCAATCGTTCCCCATCTCCTGGGCAAGATCGTAAATCTGAAGTTTTTCATAAACAGGTGGCCAGCCGGGGTATTTTCGTTCGTTGATGATATGAAAACCCGCCCCAATCTTGTGGGCATAATGCTTGATCAACGGATAGGTCAACTCCGTGATCTCCGGGGCGTAGTTGTCCACATTGAGAGTAAAGACTGTCTTTTTCAAAGGTTTTTGCCACATTCAAACCCCCGGCTGACCCTCTGGACTTTAAGACTCGGAGATTTTCACTCCGAGGGACTTTACGTGGTTGTCTTGGGCCGACCCTGAACCGTCACAGAAAGAACTATGGGGCCAGTCACCACGGTTCCGATATAATCGACATAGCCCAAATTTTTTCTGGCATTAACCACCTTCTTCTGAACATTGTTAGCGGAGCTAACGGCAGCAAAATTGTTTCCATCATCGGGAAGCATGGCCACATTGTTCGCCCCATTTGATTCAGACGATGTTAGGAGGGTACCGGCAAGCGTTGCCCCACCACCAATAGCACCGACCGACTGTGTAAACACAAGACATCCCTCTGTAGCTGGTACGGCAACCCAACCACTCGTTGCCCCGGCTGTATCCGCAGCATTGGCTGCGGGTAAAATCTGAGTTGTTGCAATTGCTTTTGCTTCTGCTGGTAACATTTTTCTATCCTCCTATTTTCGAGATCATACGAGAAGATTAATACTTCCCATATTTTTTTGATTTTTCTTTTGGTTCCGGATTCGATCCCTCCGGATTCGCTTCCTCTGGTTTTTCCGATTCAGGGTCCGGTGCGATAACCCTTACTTCAGCTTTGGGAGATTCTACCTTTGATGGCTTCGGCTCATCCGGCATATACTCAATTTTATGCGCATCCTTCGCCTGACGGGCAAGACTAGCCGATAAGGTGACGATATCTCCGGGTTTCAAGCTATTCTTACCATCGAAAAAACCGCGTAAAACTTTCACGGTCTTTGTTTCCACATTTTCCTCCTTTATCTTGGCGCCGGGGACCAATGCCCCGGCGCTTTCAAGCGTTAAAACCATTACCTATCCTTACGTAACGGTCACGGACCAGCAGAACGCTACCGGTCTGCGGAGTGCAACATCCATCGAATATACGGCCCGGACACCGATAATCCCGGCCTTAAAATTCGCATAGGGGTTGACCTCGACCTCCAACACACCCCATTCACCGATAACCAGCTCCTGCCAATCACCAAAGAGCAGTCCTGCGGTTGGAATCTGGTTGGAACTCATGGCGGGGAATCCGCACATCTGGCCATCCCACATATTTCCTTCCCAGCAGGGAGAGAAATCATTTGCCACTTTCATTTCAGCCATTAAAATAGCGGCTGTTGCAGGGGTTCCCACGAATCCTCCCCGTAGGGGCGTCACATTTGCCGCTGCAAGATCACTTTGCATACCGAGCAATCCACCATAAGCCATCGTCGTTCCACTCTGCGTCCCGACCAGAGGGGTATAGATGATCCCTAACGGAGCGCCTGCAAGACCTGACCCAGCTAAAGCCGCATAATCTGCAGCCAGGGCTACCACCTGAGCAAGATCATCAGTCACAATCCCTTCTGCTCCAGGGGTGCTCTGAAGAAGCAACTGTCGGCTAATCTCTGTGTAGGCTCCGACCGTTTTTGGGGTCATAACAACCTGTAGAATGGTCTGCTGTGTTTCGTCGATCTCGGTTGTCTCACCAGTCAGCCAATATGCCGTAGCTGAACCAGAGTGCTTCGGAATCGTCACGTTTCCCTGTAGCCCAGTCAACCTTCTGGCGCCCATCCGCATTACTACGGAACGGTTCCGCAACATCTCGATGAAGCCGACGTTTGTGGTATCCACAAGGTAAGCACCCCCGCCATATGCCACGGAGAGGTCCCGGCGACCATCCCTGCGGATAGGTGTCTCAACTTCCTTTTGCAAAACTTCAAAGGGGATGTAAAACTTTGTGGGTTCCTGAATTTTATTGAGCTGTTTTGCCACTGCCCGGCTGCAATCCAATTCGAATGGAGCATTTCTCCAATCCTTATCAACGCAGGCCAAAATCGCCTTCGACAAACTGAATTGCTCTGTTTCCGCTGGAAGAAGCCCAATTCTCGCAGCAGACTGCGGCCGGCTCGTTCCACGCTCTTCCAGAATCTTCAAAATGTCCTCGGAAACCTCCTCGATCGGAATGCCCTGGCCGATCCACATGTCCCGATATCTGTCATCGAGCTTGTTGGCCTTGCAAAGATTTCCGATAGCCTGTTTCCGCTTTTTTTCCATTTCCACGGGTTCTTTTTTCTCCGGATTGATTATCTCCACCGAGCGATTTTCCCCCGGTTTTGGTACAACCCTCGGTGCCACGTCGCAAGTCGGGCACTTTTCGTTCACAAGTTCGGCACCACATTTCACACACTTATCCATGATCGTTCTTTCCTCCTGTTTTGGTATTCTGATTTCGATTTCTTTCCCATTGTCGTCCTCTTGCCTTCCCACTCCAACGGTTATGTCGGCGGGCACTGAGACGAGAGAAATTTCGTATGGTTCCCAACGAGTAACCCTGTAAATTGGAGGTTTGTTTTTCTCCTCTTTCTCTAGGATTACCTCTTCGATCTGATATCCCACACTCACGTTCGACCGAATTTCATCAAGGACATCCTGGAAGATTTCCTCGGCCTTGGTACTCCGCCCGAATCGCACGTTTGCGCGACCCTTCCGGTCCTCCTCGTCCACCGAGACTCCCTCAATGACCCCAACCTGGTTCTTCATGTCGTGATCTATCAGCAATGCACCCCCTCGTTTGAGACGGCGCAGATTCACGCTTTTTTTCTGATGATCGAGAATTTCAATTCCCCACCACCGTTCCACCGGCTCCTCAGAACTAAAAGCAAGGGGCACGGTCCTCTTTTCCTTGTCGATTTCTCTAGTCTGAATTGTGAAGGTTCGATATTGCTTCCCCACCTTGATTTTTCTTATAGTTTCATTCTTCATTTCCTTCTCCTCTGTCGCTGTGCTTACTTTTCTCGAACGGCTTGCAGTTTCTTGACTTCTTTCAGGCTAAACGTGGATGGCTTGCCTGTCTGCCCACCAGCCTTGATCAAACTCGGGTCGGTATCGAAAACCAATCCCTTTTCAGCCTCATCGTCAAGCTCTTGCCTGCGTTCGTCGATCACATCTTCGTGGTCTTTGCCTCCACCGGTTAGCGCAATAACTTCTGAAGTCGTCATGAATCCTGCTTTAACTGCCTCTTTATAAGCCTCGACTTCACTCTCTGGATCAATCCAGGACCAGCCACGGGGTTTGAACCTCACCTTAGAGAATTTCTGAGGTTCAATGGCATAATCCTCTGCAGAAATATTCTTGATAGTCTTGGAAAAAATTGCCTGCTGTAACCATTCCCGATGTATGGACATCCGAAAGTTACGAATGAACCAACCCTGGATCACGCGCCACAAATCCCGATCATCGAGCAAGGCAAGGCGGGATGAAGAATAGTTGCTCTGGGAATAATCGCGGGATAGGCTTTCATAGGAGGTCCCAACTCCTGCTGCGATTTCCCTGAGCATCATTCGCATAAAAGGGTCCATGTTAGTGTTCGGACGATTAGGGGCAACAAAATTCCATTTTTCGCGTGGTCCAAGACGCTCCACCATACCGGGTTCAAGAATGACTTCTCGGGATTCATCCGATTGAGTCTCTCCGTAATCCCCCTCGGTCTCTATGATCCCCATATAGTTAGCAGCGGCCCTGGCTGCGATAATCTCAGCCTCCGAATAGCCATCCATGTCGTTCAGTTTCCGGATGACAGTATGAAGCCAAGGTTCCCCTCGGGTCTGTGGCCATCGGTCAATAATTCGCAAATGGATAATCTGCTCTGCGGGAATACGCTCGATCTGATCCGTTTGCTCAAAGGCGGAGTACCAAATTTCTCCAGGATGAAATCGCCTCATCCAATAGGCAATCGGTCGCCTGAATTCATCCGACTCAACACCCATACGAATGGTTCCGTTTTTAGACAAGGCGGACGGCTGAAATTCATCAACAATCTTTTCTGGTTCGATTATTTCGAGGGCAAAAGGAATCGGAGAATCACCGAATGGACGGTAATGCTTGCGAATAAAAATCTCACCGGTCTCAAATATCTGCCCCATGGCAATCCGCTCAATGCCCGGAAAGTCCAGACATCCTCCGGTATGGCAAGTCTCGGCGCGGCTCCACTCTTCCCAGGTCTCTTCGATTTCATCGTTGATTCGGTCATTCAGGCCCCCCTGGGCCGTCTTAATCTGGGCCTGCATCCCGATCCCTGAACCGACGACATTGTTGACGGTGATGACCTTCGCCCGCTTTGCATATGAGGCATCACGGACAAGAGCGCGGGAGCGGGAGCGGAGCATTTTGAGGCTAGAGTGAAGTTCCGAATCTGCACTTGTGACCGTCTGCCCCCATCCAGAGGTCAACCGCGAAGTCTTTGCAGACTGATACATGCGAACTTCGGCGCGTTGGCGCGGGACTCGTCTAACAAAAGGCCATTTAGAAGAAAATCCTAAAATCATAGGCGATTAAACCTTATGCCAACCTTTCGAGGGTTGGGAAATCCATCGGCCACGGCCTTGTCATCTAACTCCTTCCGGTATTCGCCAAGGTAGAAACTTCGCCATTCGATCAATTCGCTTGGACTCATTTTGCTTATTGATTTCCCGCCGATAGAATAGCTACCAACATCTTTGGTAGCCTTGCCTTCCATTACGGATTCAAGCGCATCGAGAACCTTCTTGGCGTGGGAACGGTGGTCAGTCGTTGATTCGGCGGCGGCAATATCGGGCAGAATTTGTACGAGGCCAGCGGCGATTAGGTGTCGATCGGTATAATTCCCTGGATCAGCCCCTGCGGGCTTGTAGACATAGGCCATCCATTGATAATTCCCAGGCAGCCAATGCCTCGATATGTTGGGGGCAATTTCAATAGCATAGTCCGTCCCCGATGTCTGGGCGACTAGGCTGATAGGTGGTTTCCCGTAGGCGTAAATAGAGAAAGAAAGACTCCAATCGTCAGCAGGCGGATAATCACTGACGGTCTCGGTCCACGAAAAGGAATCACCGGCCCTGAGTGTTGAGGGAATGTTCAGGTCACATACCTCGTCCGGTTACGGGTTTAGTATATTAAACAAAAAGTTTATGATTTAATTTGAACATTCGGGGAGGGTCTTGTCTAGGTAATGATAGGGGGTCTTGGGCTATAATGGGCAGTCATTTTTTAATTTCTAGGGTTAACGATGACAAAAATGCGGTCAATTTCATCTTTTGGAATCAGATAACCGTCTCTCACCTTGATGATGTTTTGAAGAAACCCTTCATCAATCCAGCGATAAATAGTCTTTTCGCTTCGGTTAACTATCTCGGCTGTTTCCTTCACAGTAAACGTTTTTTGCTGGATCATCCTTTTTTCTCCTTTGTTGAATTTTCCCACACAACCGCGCAGACCATTTCCATATGAACGTAGTCGCTACAGGTCCAGCGTAGTTTGAGTTTATACTTTTTCATGATCCCTTCCCGAAATTCCCTGGCGTCACCAAGGTCGGGTTGAGAATTGAACCGCCCTGATCCTTTACGGAATGGTCCTTGACGATTGCGTTAGCCATTTCGAGCATCCCGAGACAAAGAATCTTATTGTGCATCGGGGCAATTACCTTAATTTCCCCTGTTTCCTGACTCAAAGTGATTCTGATTTCGATTATGTTTGGCATTGCTATCTCCTTCAAATTTTATTTCAAAAATAGTTTTATCATTACAAAATCCTATTTCTAATAAACGTTTTCTTACTTCTCCGATGCTCGGTCTTGGGGATTTTGCTTTTTTACAAATAATAGTTACTTTCCCAGTTTGACTAGATACTGGAGTATCTCTAGAAATGCCTATTATTTCGATGGTTTGATCATCCCAATCCATTCTTCACCATCCTTTCATCCAGCCGCCCCGTGGCTTGCCGGTGACTGGGTTTATCTGTGGAATTCCTTGAGGCTTTTGTTCTACTTTCGGTGGGGCCCTGACGACCCGCACCCCGCCCCTAAACTCTGGATCGGCAAGGGCAAGAGCGATTACGGTTGCATCAAGTAGGTGGTTGTTCCGATTCTTGATTACCCACTCCCATTTCCCGTTTTTCTGCATCCGTTTCTCTTCGGCGAGGAGGTGTTTGATATAATCCTTCTCGGTTTCATTATGGAAGGTGAAGCGGCCGGGCTTTCCCTCTTCGATGCGGGCATGAAACCAAAGGGCGTCTTTCATCTCCCCCGTATTGATCTCAAGGAGGACGAGACCTCCGGGGATTAATGCCCCCTTGTCGCCCGGCATCTTGTCAACGCGGGATTCCCTGACCCGCCTTGGACCCACATGACTCATACCTTTCGTCCCGAAAAGCCCCGGTTTCCGCATCTTTCGAATCCAGGTATAGGCCGCCTCGGTCATGGTTATGTCCGCCGCCGAGTATTGCCCGCCGCCCGTATCCAGCCCGATCCGCCAAAGGCGGAAGATTGTTGACTCCCCTTGTACTTCGAAGGTCCAGGAGGTAATCATTTCTTCGAGCCCGCAGTTATCATAATCGCCGGCCATGAAGCCGTAATGGACTAAATGGGCGCTCATATCGCGTTTCCAGGCTAAAATTGCACACCAGAACCCTCCCTGCCCCGCATCTACTCCCGCCGTGAGTGCCACGGTACCCCCAGGACAGACAAGAGGAGGAAGATCAATCTTGTTAGCCATCAATTCAAGTTCGGTCTCGGAGGTGGCCACTTCTTCCCATGGACGAGCGGCATTATACATTCGCCATGTTCGGATAGGCGCAAAGTCGAAACCGTCCCGAAGAGCCTTGTCCGCCTCAAGAAATTCCTTGGCAATAATGCCAAAAGTACCCCCGGAAAAGGGCGAATACCACTTGGGAAGGTGAAACCCGATCTTCTTGACCTTCCGGTTCTCCAAAATATCATCCAGGAAGACTGTCTCCTCGATATTCGCCCTCACGTTTTTGAGAATTTGCCCGCAGGGGTCGGGCGTGGTCCGCGCTCTCCATTCCCCCTTGGTCAGCATCCGGATCTTGTCCATGTTTGAAATTCGGGCCTGGCAAAACTCGCATTCATAATAGGCATTTTCCTCAACGACTACGGGGTCGTGATCCTCCCCAAACTTGACATTTTCCCAGTAAAGGACCTGAAATCCCCCACAAGATAGGCATGGGAGCCAATATTCGAAGACAAACCTGCAGGTCATGAGCTCTGACCAGATATTTCCTTCTGGGGTCGTCGGGGTCGAGGTGTCAATTATCTTCCGGTTGTCGAAGGTCGCCGTAACTTCTTCGATTGCTTTCATGGGATCCACCGCATTCTCCCCGACCACTTTTTTCAATTCATCCACCTCATCCCGAAACAGATACCGCGCGGGCCGGGTCGTGAGCCCCGTTTCCGATCCTCCCCAGACCATTGAGAGGATCATGTTTTTGAACTGCATCTCCGCCCAGGTGAAGTCATCGGGGTTGGTTGTTTTCTGGCTCGCCAAGGCATCGCAGGCATTGATCATGGGTTGAATCCGCCGACGAGAGGTGTATTTCGCCTTGATTTCAGTCGGAAGGAGAGCCAAGGCGGGTCCGGGATCCTCTGCGATCGCGTAGCAGAGAAAGGGATATTGGACTCCCTGAGACTTCCCTAGCTGCCTTCCCCATACCAGCACAACCCATTCGATGAAGGGAGAGCCGAGGGCAAGGAGGGGACCGCGAGTGTAAGGTGTCCGGGAGATACGGAGGGGTCCGGGTTCGCCCGCTGTGAAGCGGGGCAGCTTGACATTTTCCTCGACCCAATCAGGGACGGTGATCTCGCGGGGGGGTCGCCAGAAGGTTTTGAGTTCGTTAAGTAGGTCAACCGCTAAGTTTGTTTGCTTTTTCATTAGGAACCTTAATGGTATAATCTTTCAATACGATTCTCGGTTGTGTTCCCCTAAGTGCCATATCCCACCAATATAACCCTTGATATTTCCCAAAAAGCCCCTTGCCCCTTGAAAAATCCTTAAAATGTCCTCTGCAAATATGGAGCGCTTTCTTAAACCCCACGTTCTTCTCTTGCATGGTCTGATCTAAAATCTTCCTTACTGGTCCTATATCCAAAACATGATAATCAAGGAGCGGTAATCGATCCGACATTGTGCGTTTTTTTTGAAGCTTAGAACCTATTTGTGTTTTTTTAATTTCCACATTTTTGCAGTGCAAAAGTGATAATGCAAACCAGGGGGTCCAATATAAAAAACCTATGCCCCCTTTACCTAAAATATTAGCATTCCATGCTGTTCGAACTAATTGATAATCTTTTTTGAATTCTATTAGAGAACCATCCGACCTTAAAAGATAACTTATCGTGCTTGGATCAAGAATAATAAATCCATCCTTTGTTTCTTGGAATGTAAAACCAATAGATTGCCATTTAATAATTTCATCACTCTTCTTTTCCGAAACAATACAAATTCCTGTTCTTCTTAAATTGTCGACGTTAAATTTAATTACACCATATTGATTGGTCACAATTTCATGTGGAGTGACATATTCGAACCATATTTTATCGAAAGGGGGAGCAATGTTTGGAAAGTCTTTTGGTGTAAACTCATCATGATTTGAGGAATGTTTTTTGAATAAATATTCGCATATATTGCTAATTTCAAATACCATAGAGTTTTCAAGGATTTCCTTTTTAAAAGATCCTAAATCAAATCCAAAGGTAAGGATCGCATCGGATGCTAAAATCCTATCTATCAACATTTTTCTTGCCCCGTTTTTCCTTCAAAGGTTTCTCCATATCCACCAAAATCCGCCTGATTTCCTTCATAAGTTCAACCTCTACTGCCTTGGAATCGTTCAGCGCCGCAAGTTCGGTTGAAAGCCGCTTCGGAATGGCCAGGAGCCGGGTCTTCGATTCGGAAACAAGGGTCCCGAATGTGACCATAACCTTGTCGCGCTCGATGAGGAGGCCACGGTCCCTTTCCAGCTTCAACTCTGCAAGTTGCGCTTGGGCCATCTCCTTCCTTCGCTTCGCATCCGATCCCCCTGGCACCTTCTCAGATTCCGTTTTCTTCAGCCAATCAAAGCATGCCTTGAGGGGATATTGATTCTTCCCCTGCTTTGGGAAGCCCGCCTTGACCCACTCGCCAAGGGTCGGGGCCGATATCCCAAAGAACCAGCAGATCTTCCGCGATGGCCAGAGTTCATCTTCCATGGGGCCCCTTCGGTATCCATGGCGCGTTGCACTTATCACAGGCTAGGGGCACCCACTTCGCAGTACAAGATCCATTGGTGCTTTGAATAAATACCGTCCGTGGCCCGCTTGCCGTCGCATTTTCGCAGGAGCAAGCCTTGTGATAACTCCCGCAACCCCAGCCGATATCCACCGTGATTCCCTCATAAATTCGAATCATTTCGCATTCCTTTCAATTGGGTGTTCCCAGTCTACCTCGTCAATTTCCTTATCAGTATGTGGAACTTCTGACCCAAGAATGTCCCAAGGGCACGATGGAGCATTGGGATTATATCGAGCGGGTTCCCAGTCGTCATCTAATTTTACCCAGTAGAATCCTGCTTTATGTTTCATCTGTCCCTCCCTAATTTGGGTTTCTTGTGATTGTCACCGTCACCGTCTCATCCGCCGGCCAGGTCCCCGCCTCCATAACCGTATTCTCCTCTGTTTCCAATAAGACGCGATAAGATTTGTCTAACGAAACAAGGGCCTTGGACCGGACCTCCTTCAATGTTGCAATGAATTGGATTTCTGCTGGCATAGATTCCTCCTTATTTGATTTTTTCGCTTAAAATAGCAATGAGAATAACCATTATGAGCACGGCTAAAAAAGCACAATGAACACCCAATACTAGTGTTAGAGGATCTACCCCGGCCTTATTAGTAAAGGGAAGAAACCAAAAGAAAAATCCATAGGCTAATAAAATCAATAGGATTTTTAGGATTTTCTGGCCCATAAAACCTCCCCTTGAGTATTGGATTTGGTTGTCTGACATGGATTCCTCCTTTAGGCTGTAGTAAGATCGTAGTCATCTATTAGTGTCCAAGACCAGCATCCTAGAAAGGGTCGATAGCGTGCAGGATTTTTACAATCCCACCCGACCTCGTAGCCTCCCGAAGGATGATATATCCACTTTCCTCTCATAATCCCCCCCTTGAGTTAGGTTGTGAAAAAGTTTACATGGTCTTGAATCTCGG
>Ga0180007_10003533_pt1 | contig 17307 bp, 16 predicted proteins | sample MM_PC_MetaG_FD_121122 | JGI IMG/M metagenome (GOLD analysis project Ga0180007, IMG submission 121122) | Groundwater microbial communities from the Aspo Hard Rock Laboratory (HRL) deep subsurface site, Sweden - MM_PC_MetaG | ecosystem: Environmental > Aquatic > Deep subsurface > Groundwater... | reverse complement strand
CCCCGTTTCTCCTTCTTGCCAAAGAAGAAGGGGAATCACCGAATCTCGGCAATTCCCCCAATTACATCACGCGAAGCGCGAGGCGTCAGTCTACAATCAGATTCTTGGAGAACCGGTCCGTATCCGCTAGCAAGAATTCGGGTGTTGTTGCCAACGCATCAACAGGACATACATCAACACACTGCGCACAAAACGTGCAGCGGGCAACATACATGCGAATCTTCTTGTTTTCGGGCAAGAACTGAATGACGCTTGCCGGACACACGCGAATGCAAAGCTGACAGCCGATGCATTTCTCGCGATCATAGGCGATCTTACCCCGCAGGTCCGCAGGAGCGGGCACTGGAGGATGAATCGACGCCTTGCCTGCAGCCACCTTGTTCAACAGTCCGGTTACCGATTTCGGCATGTAGCGCGCAGGAAACGGATTGGTCGCTGGCTTGCTGAACAACTGCTTTAACAACGTGCCAAAGATCATGAATGCCTCCTACACGATCCGATCGAGCATCAGAAGCAGCATCCCCAACAGGGAGATGCCAGTAATCGGCAGCCAGAATAGCCGAGCGGCTTGTCCGATCTTTAGACGCGCGAACGCAACACGAACCACGATGACTGCGAAGAAGATCACCACGAACACCTTCACAAGATAGAAGGCGACATCGATGACGCTTCCCCAGATTCCTCCAGTCACGCCCAACAATCCCGACAGCCCGTAGGGGAAGAACAGGGCCACAGTGAGCGACCCCATGACCACCATTTTGATGGCATCCGCCAAATAGAACATGGCCATGTTGCGGCCCGAGTATTCAGCCAGGATTCCGCCTGCGATTTCGGTTTCCGCTTCAGGGATATCAAACGGTATCTTTGTCAATTCTGCTGGTGTCACGATCATCAACGCGCAGAACAGAAGCAACAGCCCAATGAATCCCAGCGGACCGACCAGACCCCAGAGAGGATTGGATGCCAGCACAGTCAAGGAAAACACCTGTGCGCCGGGCATGACTGAAGACAAGTACCAGCCCAGCGACAAAAGTGTGATAGCCAGCGGGAACTCATAGGCCATCATCATGACCAGTTCACGCTGTGCGCCGACGGTGGCAAAGGGGGACCCAGCAGCGAAGCCGCCAAGAACCATAGCCAGAGACGGAACCGCGAGTAAGTACAGGATCAGGATGAGGTCCCCGAATCCACCGAGCAGCGGCTCGAATCCGCCCAAGGGCAGGTAGAACAACAACGTGCCCACAGCCGCCAATGAGACCAGCGGCATGAGATTGAACAGCCAGGCCACGGCGTGATCGGGAACGACGTTTTCCTTCACCATCAACTTAACGACATCGAAGAATGGCTGACGTAGTGGCGGACCGATGCGGCCCTGCATCTGAGCAGCCAGCTTGCGGTCGAGCCCTTTGTAGATCATCCCCAGGAACGTACCTCCTACGAGGATGATGAGTCCCTGCCAGACGGCATTGAGAAGTGTGGCGCTCATCCGCAGATCCTCCTTGTCTTTTCACGCGACAGTCGTACGAGTTCTTCCTTCATCCGAGTCGTCTTGTTCCCAGCAGCATCGGCAAGATGCACACGATCCATGCAGCACATGCACGGGTCAATGGACGCAGCGATGATGGGAACGTCAGCGATTTCGTCTCCCAGGAATTTGGGCACCCACGCCATCAGATTGGAGTAGGTGGGAGCCTTAACCTTCCATACAGCCAGCTCTTCCACGCCTTCCGCAAGTCTGACATAGTGGATGACCTCGCCTCGCGGGGCCTCATGCCGCCCGATTCCTTCGCCCGAGGCCTTCTTCAACGCAGCCAAGAGAGCGGGAACTTTGGGAATAGACATGAGCTCACCTGACGGCAAGTTCTCCAGACAGTACTCAATGATCCCGATGGACTGCTGCACTTCGAGCAATCGCACGATGATGTTATCGTAAACGTCTCCGCGAGGTTCTGTACCGAAATCTGCAGGCGTGATCGCCCTAATATCCATGTCCGCATAAGCTAGATACGGCATATCTTGACGAACGTCCTTCTTAACGCCTGACGCGCGGGCAGTGGGACCGACGGCACAGAGTTCGATGGCTTGATCGTATGTCAGCGCGCCGACATCGCGTGTTCTCATCTCCACGGACTTGTCATGCAAGAAGGCGTCAATCATCTGCTGGAGAAGGCTCTTGTAGTAGTCGAGCGCCTCGTAGGCAAGATGCGCCTTCTCTGCGGGAACGTCGCGGCGGACACCGCTGAAGATCGGGATTGCATAATCGACGCGATTCCCCGTGAGTTCTTCCAGCAGATCCATCGATTTCTCTCGGACATTCCACGTGAGGTGCAGCAGCGTATCGAATCCGAGTTCGTGCGCGCCGACGCCTGCCCACAGCAAGTGCGAGTGTACGCGTTCCAGCTCACCGATAATCGTTCGAATGTACTGAGCCCGCGGCGGCACTTCAATTCCTGCGGCATTTTCCACGGCTTGCGTGAAGGCCAACGGATGCGAGATGGAACAAATACCGCAAATGCGTTCAGACAGATAGAGGGCCTGAATCAAATTGCGTTTCATGCCCATATACTCGATGCCTCGGTGGGCAAAACCAGGCTTGATATCCACGCCGACGATTCGTTCGCCATCCAGATCGAAACTGAATCGGATGGGTTCCTTCAGCGCCGGATGAACGGGGCCAACGGGGACGGTATACGTGGTGGCGGCGCATTGTCCCACTTTTAGATTGATGGAGTCGTTATTCATTGCGCCCCTCCCATTTCACCATTCGCTTGACTTCCTTGGCCGTCTCTTCTTCAAGATCCTTGCGCCATGGGTGAATCGTGGCGCCCTCGGGCAAGAAGAGGTTGCGACTGTCAGGAATGCCGACGACGTCGATTCCATAGAACTCGATTTTTTCACGTTCCGACGTCTGAGCACCCGCCAGCAAGTCTGTGATGGTCGGAATCGACAAATCGGACTTGGGAAGCATCGTTCGAATGGTGAACGTTGCCTCTCCGTAGCGCTCGCCCCAACCCACAGTGAAGTGGTAGTTCAGTGCCACGTTTTCGCCCAGATCGTCTCCTGAAATCACCGAAAGGTGAGGCGTGTACTCGGTGCACAGATGGGCCACTGCATTGTGGAACGAATCGCGCTCGACGGTGATCCACAGATCATAGACCTTGCCAGGATCGATCGTCCCCACCGTACGTTCGATGGTACGATCGCCGAGATAGGCTCCTCCGAGCGCATGCTTGAACGAAGCAAAGAGATTCTCTACGTTCATTCGCCCCCCCTCGATTTTTCTAACGTCTCCAACTTGGCAACCGCCTTGACCACGCCATCGATGATTGCTTCAGGACGCGAAGGGCATCCTGGCACATAGACGTCGACAGGGATCACTTCGTCGATTGGTCCGACCACGTTGTACGACTCATAAAAGACGCCGGACGTCGAGCCGCAACCGCCAACGACGACGACTGCTTTTGGATCTGGAGTTTGCTCATAGATGCGCTTGAGTCGTGGCAGCATCGGCTTGGTCACCGGACCGGTGATCAGCAAGACGTCCGCGTGACGGGGCGTACCCGTAAGCATAATCCCGAATCTTTCCACATCGTACCGTGGCGTCAATGCAGCCACGATCTCGATATCACAACCATTACATGACCCTGTGGCTACGTGGAACACCCACAGCGCCCGCTTAAAAGAACGAGGTAGTGCCATGTCGCTCACCTAGCCAATACGAGAATAACGAACACCAATCCGAGCACTCCGACGAACCATGCTGCATAGTCCGAGAGAATGCCGGTATGCCATGCCTTCACACGTCGGTAATAGGCGGATAGCCCATCGATCATTCCCCAATACAGGTGATCCCCACGAACGTGGAGTCCATTGGAGGTTTCAGGCTCGTCGTTACCAGACAGGAAGACCTTCGTCTGCCCGGTTCCGCGTTTGTAGCCTTTGTTCCCAAACGAACGCACGATGAAGGACACCACGAGGATGCCGACGAAAAGCAAGGCCCAGGCAATGGGATTCCATACGCCGAAGCCGGAGCTTAGTCCACTCATTGCTAGCCTCCCAGTACCGCGTTGATGTACGCATCACGTCCGAGCCAAAGGGCCTTGGCTGCCGGCGTCACGATGTGATCGACAAAGAATCCGGGGAACAACCCGAACACAATGACCACCAACACCAATGCCGCCATCGGCAGCATCATGCCTAGCGATGGATCGGAAACGTGGGCCGATGTATTCGATCGAGGTCCCAAGAATGCTGCTTGGAACGCCTTCACGAAGACAGCCAATAACATAATGCTCGACAGAACAGCCAATACGGCCAGGAATGGATTCAGCTTGAACGCCGCTTCATAGATGAGGAACTTGGAGGCGAAGCCGTTGAACGGCGGTACGCCAGCAAGGGCGACTGCGCCGATGGCGAAGAAGATGCTTGTCCATTTCATTCGATGACCGAGACCGCCCATTTGATTGAGATCTCGCGTTCCGGCTGCTCGTATCACAACGCCAGAAGCGAAGAACAGCAGCCCAACGCAGGCGGCATCGTTGATCATGTGGAAGATGCCTCCCTGCATGGCGACCAACCCATATTCTGGCCTAGTCGCTATCACTGCCATACCTACGCCGACGCCCAACAGCATGTAACCAATCTGGGACACGGCACCGAAGGCGACCAATCGCTTGAGATCGCTTTGAATGAGTGCCATCGTCACGCCGACGAAGATCGTCAGAAGAGCAAGAACGATGAGGATCCACCCCACGGTCCCTGTGCTGATGCTCGCCCCAAACAGCGTGAACAAGATGCGAAACAACCCGTACAGGCTGGCTTGGGAATTGACCACGAGAACCGCGGACATCGGAGCTGGAGCCTCACCATACGCGTCAGGCGCCCACATGTGCATGGGCACAGCGCCAGCTTTCATAGCCAATCCCGTCAACAAGAGCCCGAGGGCAACCATGTCGGTCAGGCTTCCCTGAATGCTCCGTGCGAGGACAGCGATGTTGAGGTGTCCATATTGTCCGTACAGCAAGCCGATGGCTAGCAGGACAAACAGTCCGGACAGTGTGTACATGGCCATGACCTTGAAGCCAGCTTCCTGAGATTGTTTGAGCCAGACGCGGAACCCGACCATGCTGGCAGCAGCTATGGATGTGATTTCAAGGAACACGAAAAAGTTGAACATGTCCCCTGTCAGCACCATGCCAAAAACGCCTGCAATCAGCATCAGGAACAGACTGAAATAAAGGTTGCCGCCTGAGCGTTCCTTCCAGTACGAGAAGCTGAAGAACGCGCCCGTGAGAGCGATGAGGGCCGTAATCAAGCCCATGAACGCGCTCATGCCGTCGACCTCGAACAGGATCCGTACAGGCACTTGGCCGCCAGAAAGCGGGAACGTGAACGTTCCGCCGCCCAGCTCGTACACGGTTGGGATGCCGCCCGATCCAAAGACATCAATGGCGAGCATCGCAGCCAGTCCTGCCACAGCGAGGACGATGAGTCCAATGAGAGTGTTGCGTGCTCCTTTGCCGAGCTTGCCCACAAGAGGCGTTGCAAACGCGCCGAGTAGCGGCAGCGCGACAAGGAGAATCGGTGCATGCAGAGTCAATGCGGTCATCCCTTCAGCTCCTTCACTTTTCGAACATCGAGGGTGCCGTAATGACGATGGACGAATACGGCAAAGGAAAGAAGCAAAGCCGTGGTCGCCAATCCGATGACGATGCTTGTCAGTGTGAGCGCCTGTGGTGTAGGTAGAACCATCTGTTGCGCTTCGGGTGCGAACGTATAGATCGGCGAGATTCCGCCGGTTCGATATCCGAGTGTGACCAAGAACAGGTTGACGCCCGTCTCGATCAGCGTGATTCCGATCACGAGCTTGATCAGATTGCGCTTGAATAGGAACGTGTACAGGCCCAGCACAACCAGCAGTGCGGCAACGATAAACGGGAGGTTTCCAATATTCATTCGGTCTCCTCCTTATGAGATCCAACGAGCATGACGATCACGACGGCGGCGATGCCGGTCATGACCTTCAATCCCACGGCCCAGTTCATGAGTGGAACCAGCCCGCCTGCGGTGAGAACGCCTGCGTTCGAGCCTGTCGGCACAGAAGCTCCAAACAAGAAGCCACCTGAGTTGGCGAACAGGTTGTAGAAGAAGGCCGTTCCAATACCCAGGAATGCAAGTCCCAGGAATGCAAGGGCTCCGAATTCTTCAATGCTCTGAAGCCAGTGTAGATTCAGCTGCCCCTTCAAGCCCGCAGATCCAAAAGCGACCAGTAGCAGTGCGAAGGCACTGGCGACTACTGCGCCTCCTTGGAATCCGCCGCCTGGCGTGAGGTGTCCGTGCATGATCACATAGAAGCCAAACAGGATGATGAGCCCGTACATGAACCGAGTGACTGTGCGAACGATGACTGACATGGAATTGTTGTTCATCGTTCATCCTCCCGGAGCTTGCGAAACAGGCCCAAAACACCAACGACAGCTGCGAACAGAACCGTCGCTTCGCCCAACGTGTCAAAACCACGGTAGTCAAACACCACGGCGGTTACGGCGTTGTTCACAGCGACTTCTGGCTGTGCATTCTGGATGTAGTAGTCATCCATGACCGCCATCTGAGGCTCACCAAATGGTCGCATGTCGGCTACTCCGAGAAGAAGGAATGCGCCGACAAACAAGAACGCGACGAAGAGAATGGCTTTTCTCATTCTTCCTCCTTTCGAGCAGTACGGCGGATGGCAATCACATAGATGGCCGTTGTGAGTGCGGCGCCAATAGCGGCTTCGGCAATGGCCACATCGGGTGCTTGCAGCATATAAAACTCAAGTGAAACCAATAGGCTTGCTGCAGCAAGAGCTAGAACCGATGAGAGCAGATCCTTGAACCAAACTGCCAGAGCAGCTCCGATGACGATGAGCACGAGGACGACGACATGAAGGATGCTTTGTACAATCATGATCGATCCTCCAGTTTGTCTACGACAGCACCCTTCGGCTTGACTCCACTGCGATACGCCGCGCGGGCGATGGCGTGAGATCCTGTGGGGTTGGTTACCAACAGCGCGATCAGGGCGATAATGACGTGAATAGCCAACGTATTGTACTGGGCGCCGCCACGGGCAAATCCGTACACAATGACTCCCAAGGCAGTGAACAGTGAGCCGAACGTTGTGCACTTGGTCGCTCCGTGAAGCCTCGTGTAGACGTCGGGGAAGCGAACCAGGGCAATGGCGCCCAAGCCGTTGAACAGAACCCCGATCCCAAGTAGGACATATAGGAGTATGCTCAATTCAATCCCCCTTCTAGGTAGCGAGCGATATACAGTGTTCCAACGAATGACAACAGTGCGTAGATGATGGCCACATCAATGAACACGACCTGATCAAAGGCCGCACCCAGGACGATCATCGACGCAACAACCAGCGTATTGAGTGTGTCAAGTCCGACGACGCGGTCGCCGACTGTCGGCCCCAGCCCGATTCGTAACAGACTAAACATCACGAAGAACGCGAAGCAGGCCGCGACGATGAAGAACACCAGGGGTTCAATGATCATTCCGCGATCCTCCTTGCCCAGTCAACGAACGATCCGCACACCGCTTCCGCGGACGGATCCGTGTCTCTCACGTTGATCCAATGCACGAATAGATCTCCACTCTCCTCATCCACATCGACGGTCAGCGTTCCCGGAGTCAGCGTAATCGAGTTGGCCAACAAGGTGGTTCCGAAATCAGTGCTCAGCCCGGGGCTGAGACGTACGATTCCAGGACGGATCTTGCCAGTGATGACCCGATAGGCAACATCGAGATTGGCTTTGGCCATCGCCCACAGGAACGGCCCAATCAGATAGACAAGAAACAACAGCCAACGAAGAGGATTCAGCATTCGCAGCGAACTCTTTCGGCCTTCTTTCTTGCGATTGAATGCAACGCGCCCAGCGATAGCTCCGACGATGAGGGAAAGGACTGCGCCCGAAATCCATTCTTCGAGGCTCCATGCAACGATCGTTCCGCTGCCAAATGTCAGCAGAAGATAGAAGAAGAAAGCTCCGATGGCAGTGACAAAGAATGCAAGCATTCTCACCCTCCCGATACAACGATTCTCGACGGAAGGTGCGATAGCGCACGGATTTTTCCGCCGAGCCAGCGAATTCTACCCGAGGATTCGAGGAAGATTCAAGGATGAAATGCAATTCCCTTGCTTGCTAGAGAGCGATCCGGAGAGGGCTACTCAACCTGAATAGGAATGCTCAGGGTGTCTGATGCCCCGGAGTTGTCTGTCACAGTGAGTGAGACGGTGGTCGTGCCAGATGCGGGGAAAATGTGCTCAGCGAACGCCGTTTCAGCATCGATCGTTCCATCGTGATTGAAATCCCAAGCATAGGCAACGATTTCGCCATCGAAGTCCCAGGACAGCGTCCCATTGAACAGGACCAATTCTCCGGCAGACGGGCGACTGGGCATGTAGGAGAAGTCAGCGACTGGAGGCTGGAACGAAGACGGCGGAGATGGCGGCGCGGATGATGCGACATTGACGAACACCGCTTGAGTGTAGGCATCTGTATTTCCTGAGTCGTCGGTAACTGTCAAGGTAACATTGAATGTTCCTGCAGTCGGGAAGACGGTTTGAGCAAAGCCATCCGTAGAATCAACGATGCCATCATCATTAAAATCCCAGGCATAGGCGACGATATCTCCATCGATGTCAGATGACAGGAGACCGTTAAACAGCACCTGCGACCCTGCTGCAGGTACGGTCGGTGAGTATTCAAAGTCCGAGAGCGGAGGCAGTGAGGGCTCCGACTGCGTCGGCGATGTATTTGCCGCGATTGGTATCTGTCGCGTTAACGAATCAGTGCCTCCTGAGTCATCCGTGACTGTGAGAGTGACACGAGCGTCGCCAATGATTGCGAACGCGTATTCGGAAATGGCTGCCAACGAGTCCACCACTCCATCTTGATTAAAGTCCCAAGCGTAGACTGAAATCTGACCGTCTGAATCTGTAGATAGTGTCCCGTTGAACACAACGACGCTTCCCGATTGCGGCTCAGACGGTGAGTAGTCGAAGTCAGCGATCGGGGGGAGTAGGGTGATTGGCGCTGTCGTTGTTTCAGGGGCGCCCGCTCCGACAGTCACTTGCAGGGTGAGCGTGTCCGTGGCACCGGAGTTGTCAGTGACTGTGAGTGAGACATCATAAACCCCATCTTCAATGAAACGGTAGTCGACGATGGCTGCCGAGGAATCGGTTTGACCGTCAGCGTTGAAATCCCAAGCAAATGCCACGATTTGGCCGCCAGCATCTGTAGACAGGGTCGCGTTGAACAGGACAACGGCACCGGCCTCTGGTTTGGTAGGCAAGTAGGCAAACGCAGCGACAGGTGGGGTTCCGCTGGTCGGTGTCGGGGCTGGCGAAATGACCTCAACGGTCAGTGTGATGCTATCGGAATTGCCATCGTCATCGGTCACCGTCAATGTCACTTCATGGAGCCCAGCCGTTGCGAACGCATACTCTGCAAAGGGTGCAGTTGAGTCCGTTATCCCATCTGCATTGAAGTCCCACGCAAACGTCTCGATCAACCCGTCCAGGTCCAGAGAAGGCGTGCCGTTGAACCTGATGATTTCTCCAGGAGACGGAGCCGTTGGCGAAATCTGGAAACTGGCGATCGGCGGCTGAGCCGCAATCGGAGCGTCCGCTGGGGGCTCGACAGGTGTTTCATCTGCAGTGTTTGCTGGCGTGTCCATGATGACGGGGGTCCGCGCGGAGTCGGTGATGACCACGGCGTAGGTTACGGTATCGGAATTGCCGCCATTGTCCGTGACGGTCAGAGAGATGTCGTAAGTGCCTGCCATCAAGAAGACCTTGGACGTAATCGCTTCATGGGAATCCGAGACGCCATCTCCATCAAGATCCCAAGCATAGGCCGACAAGACACCATCAAAATCCGACGAGGAGGTGCCATTGAATTGGACGATCTCGCCCGTCTGTGGCTGTGCAGGCACATAGGTGAAGTCAGCCACTGGGGGCTGGAACGAAGCGCTCGAAGGAGCCGCGGAACCTTCGCCTACGGTAACCGGATAGATGACTGTGTCTTCGTTTCCCGTATCGTCAAGGACTGTCAATGCGATATCAAACGTACCCGCCGACTGAAACGCATGAACAACCACGGGTTCCGTCGAATCGACAACGCCATCGGCATTGAAGTCCCATGCGAAGGCGACGATGGTTCCGTCGAAGTCGAATGAGTAGGTTCCGTCGAACGTGACAGGAACACCTGCGATCACTGTTTCGGGCTCGTAGAAGAAGTCGGCCGTGGGCGGCTGGAACGTGATCACGACCTCGCGTTCTCGTATATAGCCACCGAATGAGATCGGCAGCGCGGCCTGCGCTCCAACGACCAACTCAACCTGCTGTTGAGTGGTGAATACGAATCGTTCGGGGAGCGAGGTCTCATCGACGGATAGCGTATAGGTTCCGGGAAGAATATCGGCGATGGTGAAACGGCCAGCTAGATCGGTGAATGCATCGGAGAATCCGCCGTCAGTCGTCGACTCCAAAACGAGGCGTACTTGCGCCAATCCGCCCTCGTCTCCGGCTCTTGAGCCGTCCTTGTCCACATCCTCAAACACGTCGCCGGTGATCACGACGACCGGGAGAAGGGGAATGTCCACCCAAAGTGTCTCTCCAGCGATAACCGTGACCGTCACAGGTTCGCCAACAGCCGCATTGACGGGGAGTTGATCGGGAGCAAGCGTGTAGTCGCCGGGATAAACGGGGGTGAACCGGAAGTATCCGTCGGCATTGGTGGAGACTTGCGTACGCCCTGCTCCCACCACGATGGTTCCCGCAGGCTCGTCATTCAGCCCGTATAAACCATCGCCATCACGATCAATGAATGCGCGGCCTTCGATGCGCCCTTTGGTCACCAGGAATGGAAGAGGAATGTTCACGTTGGCATTGAAGGAGATTCCCCATCCGAAGCTAATATCGTTGGCATCATGGCGATCCCACGAAATCGAGCCGTCAAACACGACATCCAAGTCATCCGTGAAATGAATGAAGAAGGATGCAGAGAGATCGAAATCATCTCGTGTGTTCCCAAATGTAATCGATGCTTCGTGAAGCGCAGTTTCAGGCTGGAAACGGATGGATAGATCGGAAGATGAAGACAATGGTGTGTCCGCGATGACATCGAAGCTCTGGGACTCCGTCAGCTGGAAATAGAGGTAGAACGCCTCGATGGCCAAGCCAGCGCCTTGTGAATAGGTGGTCGTTCGTACGTGTGAATTCAGCACCAAATCCTGTTGCTCCAGCACCTTCCCTGTCAGGGAATAGGGGAACACGCCCGCTGTCTCTGTGAGGCTGACGGCCACCAGCGTGTCGACGTCGTTCTTGACGGACAAGTCGGCATATCGGTCCCACGAGAAATCGAGGGTCGAAGCCAATGTGGGCCCGTTCTCCAGGGGTGTGGCCGTGAGATTGAACCCCAAGTCATCTTGAATGCGCGTCGGAAGAAGCGGATCACGATTGACGTTGTCCCACTCATGGGACAGAGAGCTACTCAGAGATATGGCTGTCAGCCGAAGCCGCTGGGATACCTCGATTCCGGCTGAATCGGCTCGTTGTCCGGGAAAGAATGTGCCGACAGAGTAGGCGCTTCCGCTGAAGAAATATCCTGATGAATCAATGGTCGTGTTGAAGAAAAGTGCGCGACTCGTAAGCGGGCCGTCCAGGCCGAGGCTACCTTCGATGTCCAGTGTCCAATCATCAAGTGGCGCTGCATGGGCAGTGGCCGTCCACAGGGATTTCGAAACCGATACCGCATCGCGAATCCCCAAGTAGCCGATGCCTATGTTGGCCACATCTGGTCCAAGAGCAAGATACCCGGCAAATCGGGTTTCATTGTTGCTCCCGCCGCCGATCACAGACAGATCGACATACTCCGCATCGATCTTCAACGATCCGCCCGTGCACGATAGGCGAACGAGATCTGTGAGAGACTGCGAAACACTGCCAATGGAGAACGTGCTGGGGGCTAGACGGTAAAGCATCGAGAATGAGCTGATCTTGGCCTTCGTTGGCCCAAAGGGATCGAGAAGACTGAAAAAGGACGAGAAATACCCGCCAAGGATTTGTCCAGAAGTAGAGAATGTCAGCTGGCTGTCGAACGCATTGGTCATTACGTTCTTGTCAATCGAGATTCGAATTCGTGCAGGCAGCTCTTCCATGACGGTTCCCCCCACTGCATCGGGAGCTGGGGGAAGAACGGACGTAAAGACAACGGCATCGGAGTTGACGCCTTCATAGATTGCAGATTCCGCCACGACAGTTAGCACATCTCGTCCAGGTTCCGTACCCATGGGGATAGTGATCTGAACGGTAAACGGCAGCCGTTCTTGAGGAGCCAGGTTTGCTGAGTCATGTGACAGTGCAATGGACAGTCCGCGAGATGAACTGGCCGTGAGAACCAACGAATCCTGAACATTACCTCGATTGATGAGAACGAATTCGTAAGTCATTGAATGTCCGGGGGCAATACTTGCTCCCGTAGGGGCAACGAGTTCAATTTGCGTCATGGGCGTAACCAGCACGGTCCCCATGGCTGTCCCATAGTTCAACGCGTCGGATTGTGCCGTGGCCGTGAATGCCAAGACGTATTCGCCTGCGACGGCCCCAGCCGGGATGGTGGCGGTGACGAACAGCGTGCCTTCCTCATTTGGCTGCAGTGCAATGGAACTGGGAGCACCGAGAAGCCCCCAGCCAGCAGGAGCGACAAACGATAGCGAGAAGGTCTCAGGATTCGGGGAATCGTTGATGAGTCCAAAAACATGCGTGACGAATGATCCTGGCGCTCCATCTTTCGGAGTGGAAAGGAGGCTGACCTCAACGGACATTCCGCCAAGGCTCACAAGGATCACCAGCAATAGGGCGATCAGCGTTCCCTTCTGTAACCTCTGGTTGCACGCCAACATGACGATTAACCGTATGTGATGTGGCACACATCCGAAAGGACCGGACCACAGTGGGAAAGGGACATTGGTACGTTGTTCAAGTGACCGGATTCAATCCCCCAGCGCGAATCGCCAAATGTCCCGAGCCGACGGGGCAATCGCCGGAAAGCGGAGTACGCAACTCGCTATGGTTGGGCGAAGCCAAGAGGTTGACATGATGGATGCACGAATACAACAAGAGATCGTATTGCGCTCTGAGGATCGCGTCGGCGTTCTGGCAGACATCACCCGCATTCTCAGCGACATGGGGATCAATCTGTTGTCCGTTCGGCTTGAATCCGTTGAAGGTGATTCGATCGTGCATCTGTTGACCAGCTCTCAATCATATGCCTTTGAGGCATTGCGCGATGCAGGATTTCACATCACGGAACGGGACGTGGTGTTATTGTCGTTGCCCCATCATCCCGGATTTCTACGGCGAATGAGCGAAGCATTAGCGCGCAAGGGAATCTCGATCAACGACCTTCATGTTTCGGTCCCTGATGAGGCAAAGGTGGGCGTCGTAGTGCTGACCTGCACCAACAACGCCCACGCAATTCAAATCCTACGCGGCTACTAGGTTCTCATTCACCTGCTGGCTCGATCAGCAGAGTTCTTCCGTCCGAACGTCCGAATACTTCAGGGAAGTAGAACTCCTGGGCCAGCGTGGGCAATACGCCGAATTCTCCTGGGACCACGGCACGAAGGCTATATTGGAACGTGTAGGTCCCTGATGGGAGATAGTCGGCAAACAACACGGCCTTCTCATCGCGGAATTCAGAACGGGAGTACCAACGCCACCACCACCAATAGAACCAGTTGGAGCCACTCGATGAGTCTCGGAACAATCCCGGTTCGGTCGCAGCGCGACTTGTGGTTGCCAGTGAAGGATCGATGGCTTCGCAGCCGGCTGGGAATGGATCCTCGACGACGACGTAATAGAGGTCATTCGGAGCAATGATCGTGAGACGAACTTGGATTTCCTCGCCGACAGAGATCGTGTCGATTTCAGGGCAGGGCTCGCCGATCGCACAGGATGCGGCGACATACTGTCTCTGAACGATAATGCCCCGCTGCAGCGCACCGACCTCCTCCACAGGGATGTAAGACGTAAGGTGGGCTGTGTAGTACAGCCGTCCCGTGCCCTCACCTCGTGCAACAGTCAATGTGTTGCTCGTCCCCGGCAAGAGATCATGAGCGCCAACCGAGAATTCAATCGGCTCAGTCTGCGCTGTGCCATCAGTCTGTCCCTCGAATAGCTGAACGCCGTTGATGGCTGCCTCGAAACTGTAGGTCGGATTCAACTCCCCCGTCGCGACCATCCAATCGGTTAGTGAGATCAGAGCCCATGCGGTTTCTTGCGTCGTCTCCCAAATTCCGCCCGATCGTGCGACCATCAGCCAGCGAACGACATTGGGCAGCATCGGCTGATCGGGGTTCAGTCGAACCAAGGCATCGAGGATGATGGCTGTCGATCGCGTGTCCGTGTTCATCGCCCACCAATCGTAAGTCGACTCCTCCCAGTGGATTCCCGTTGCGGAAATGATGGCCTGCGAATAGAGATCCGAGAGAAGGGTGTCCACTGAAGAAGAACTGCCGTTGGAGAGCTGCAGAGTCAACGCCAGCCATGCGCGTGCATAATGGCTGAGCTTGCTTCGTACAGTGAACAGCTCACTGGCAGCATTGAGTGCATCAGTGTGCCGGTTTCCTTCAGAAAGCACATAGGCAATCCAGGCTTGGCGGTTGGCAATCACCGTTGATGTGAGGTTCTTGGGCGCGACCAACGAATTGGCGAGGAAGTCGAGGCCATTCTTGAGCGCATCTCGTTGAATCCCAAAATCAGCTTTCTGCGCCTGCAGCAAGGCATAAACAGCGTATGCAGACAGATAAGGATTCGATCTGTCGCCGTCCCACCATCCCCAGCCGCCATCGGCGTTCTGCCTTGCATAGAGCTTGTCAATTCCCTCAGTGACCAGGCTGGGAAGCTTGTCTGCCAACGCCTGGTTCTCGATGCCCAGTTCAACCAGGGCACGATAGGTGAGGACGTTGGGGAGGAATCGACTGATCACCTGCTCGGTGCACTCGTACTCGAAGTGCTCGAGATAGTCGAGTCCCTGCTGCATAGCTGCAGCAAGAGACGTTTCCAAGCGAATCAACAACTCGGAACGGTCCATATCAAGGCCAGGCAACAAGCCGATGATCTCCGTCCGGTTCCCAAAGCCATCCAGTTGACCGGCTGTCCCCACGATCTCAGGGGACGTGTACCTATAGACAAGCAACGTTCCATCTGGGCCTGTTGTCAATCGCGGACGTGCGGCATCGGACAAGTCCCCAGATTCGACGCTGAACGCGATGTCCACTGCATCGACATCTTGGACTGTTCCCCACCATACGACAGCCATCTCCCCTCGAGCGGGCACGGTCACTGTTTGGACGGCCCCTGTTTCAAGCGACAAACCGGTTTGCGCAAGGGTGACTTCGGCGCTCAGGTCCTCATCCGTTTGGTTGGACACGTTGGCCAGAAGCTGCAATCGGTCACCGACCACGAAGAAACGCGGTGTGACGGGGCGGATGAGCAGCGGCTTGGTTACCAGCAGTTCTGAAGTGGATTCACCAACGTCCGTCTGGGTCGAGATCCCGACAGCACGGGCAACCCAGGTCGTCAGATTGTCGGGCAATTGGATGATCAGTCGAGCATAGCCCAGACTGTCCGTGGTCACAGAGCCGTCCCAAAATGCAGTATCCTCGAAATCTTCGCGAAGCGTGATGCCTTCGGGTAGTTGCGCTGCCGCACTTCGCATGACGGGATCGTGATCGGCGGCTCCAGCTTCTTCTGCCAGGGCAGTGGGCGCGAACACGGCGCCAACGCTCGTGTCATCTTGCTGTGCCTTGACGGCATCGAGCGTTTCGAGTTCTTCAAGCTGCTCAATGACCAAGCGATTGATGGAGAGAGTTAATCCACTCGATGTGGACACACCTAGGCCGCGTCTTCCATAGAACGCATCAAGAATGGCGTTGGGCGTCCGCGGGCGAAGCGACAATACGGCAGCATCCACCAAATCGAACGCAAGAGAACTGGGTAGCGGAAGGCCGTCGGCATCTGTGACCCATAGGTCATAGGCGATCTCAGTGCCGGGTAGCGATTGCTCGCTGGATGGCACCATTTCGATGTGCAATGACTTGGGATCTCTTGACACAGTCAACGCTGCGTACCCGATCTTGGTTTCGGCAGCAGCGGTTGCACCATCGGCTGCCAACGTGGCCGCCTCCAATCCCTGGAACAGCACAACACTGACGTAAATGTTGGGGATGTGCTCCAGCGTGATGGGGACCTCTATGATGGTACTGTTGGATTCCAGCAATCGGACATCACGGTAAAGGATGCCCCCTCGCTCAATGGTTAACAGTGCCCAGTGCGGCCCGGAATAGGGACTGGGCACAAGGATCTGCGCTGTCTCTCCAACTTCGTACTCGGTCTTGTCAGGAATCAATGTGATGCGATCATCATTGCTGCGTTGCCAAGAGACGCTTTCTGGGCCGCTTGCCCACAGAAACAGACTGGTGCGCGTTTCGTTCCCAGCGGCATCTGTTCCGATGGCAAGCACTTTGTAGGTTCCGCCCTCGGGCGGGGAGAATGAGAAGACGCCGACACCCTTTTCATCCGTTCGTAGCGTACCCGTCTCGACTTCGGTGTCATAGGTCTTCCAAGTCCAACGGCCACCCCCGGCTGCGTCCTGTTCGAAGGTGTTTTCCCATTCCCTGTGGATGACTTGATATGTAAGATCCTGTGAGCCGATCCGCTCGCCAGCCCAATCGACGGTCACGACATCGATCGCCGTGTCGTCACCAGCCCGGGCGATCGATCGAGCCGTTGCCAGTCCGGCGTAGAAGGATGCTGCATGGACGATGATCGTGGATCTTCCAGAAATGACTTGGCCATCAGCCCCTCGCGTCGTGGCCTCAATCGTCAATGTCTGACTCCCGGATTGGACGTCCTTGACGCCGAAGACAAGGTTCGCGGGAAATTCAATCAGGAGGTTGCCATCGACATCTGTCGTACCTGAACCTTCCAGAACAGGCACGGAAGGTGTGGACGGCATCCACCAGCAGCTCCAGCAATCCCAGGGATCGTCCCGGTCTGAGAACGTATATCGACTGAGGTGAGAAGGCGAGAAGTTGTAGGCTTCGGAGTAAATGCTCCATTCGACAGATTGTTGAGATACGGGCGCACCGAAGAAGTACTCGACTTGCACGTTTGTTCGTACAGTATCTCCTGCAACGTGTTGATCCTCATCTGGGGTGACCACGACCTGAAATTCGGGAGCGCGAT
>Ga0180007_10003532_pt1 | contig 17308 bp, 29 predicted proteins | sample MM_PC_MetaG_FD_121122 | JGI IMG/M metagenome (GOLD analysis project Ga0180007, IMG submission 121122) | Groundwater microbial communities from the Aspo Hard Rock Laboratory (HRL) deep subsurface site, Sweden - MM_PC_MetaG | ecosystem: Environmental > Aquatic > Deep subsurface > Groundwater... | reverse complement strand
TTAGCCACTCAGTAAACTTCTTGAACTCGGCGGCATCAGTAGCCTTTTCAATATCTTCCGCTGCTTTTGCATCTCTTGCTCCTTTTGGAGGTGTCAAAGTAGACTGTTTAGCACCTTCTGCCGCTGCTTCTGTACCCTCTGTAGTAGCACACCCTTTGCCTTCTGCGGCTGCTTCATCCATACCATCGAGAAGCCCTCCGTCTCTCATACGCTTAGCATTAACCCGCCTCATTTTGAAGTTCTTTGCCAGGTCATTTGCTTTAGGTGTGCCAACACCCTCTAACTGTCTAACAACCATTGCTGCTTCGTCCGCATTTAGCGAATCACAGACAGTTACAAACTTAGCTATCTCATCAGGGTACTCACCACCTAGACCAGACATGTGCCTCAAAGTCCAATCAACATCCGCAGGTATTTTACCCGCGTCCGATAGTGCTTTAACATATTCGGGCTTTGAAAATCGCATAACGCTATGCATCTTCTGGAACTCAGGAGATGCTTTCGCCAAATTCATATCGAAATATACAAGAGTATCAACATTACCACCAATGCCTGCTTTCCAAACTTGCTTAGCTTTTACAAAATCACCCGTTGCCACTACCTCGTCAAAATGTTTTACAAGAGCATCAAAATGAGTTTTGAATATAGTGCCGTCAACTGCGTCATCCAACAAATCGTCAATTTTAGTTGTCATTGAAGGATCGTCATCAAATGCTTTTCTAGCACCCTCTGTCCATGCATACAGATTCTCACGTGCAGTAGCACTCAGAGTGGGAGATGCATGAATTTCCGCAACGACATTATCCAACAGCGTTTCCGCTTCTGTCCATTTACCTGCGGCTGCAAGTGCCTTCACCTCATCTAACGAGGAACCTTTGCCCGCAGCAAGAAGGAGATGCATCTTATGCTGGTTCTTTGCCAGCCATGCACCTTTGCCACCTTTTCGCACCAGGTCTATTATCGGCCCTAACGATGTTTTTAGGATTTTACCGACGGGGATAAACGGTACCGCCGCACCCGCCATAATAATAGGCATAAAGATAATATCAACTGTATCCGCAGTGTCTGGCTCACCCAATAAGTTCTTGCCTTTTACCAACTTATTTATTGTATTTGCCACGTAATAAGCATCAACAAACTCATTTATTTCGTTTTCACATTCCACACTTGCGGGATCGAGACCGAAGAAGGGACACATAGCTGCTTCTATAATGTTCGTTTTCGTGAGTGTTATGGACGGTGTGTAGCCGAACTTGACTGCGTTACCTTTTAGCACTTCTTCCAATGCGAACTGCGGATACATATGGAATATGTAATGCTTCCCTTTGACAAGACCGTCCGCCTCAGTGAAAATAGCTTTACCCTCCGTAACTGATTTCCTTATGTTCAACCCGAACGCAGGTGGGAACCATGCCAAGAAAGGCCATGCGTAATCCAGGAGCTCATCACAATGCACTTCCAATGTGGGTTCTTGCTCCCACAGTGCTAACATTTCAGGCCCCAGAATGACTTCTACTTGGTCTACTTCTTCCCGCATGGGTATAGCTACGTCTTTTCGATCTATGATTTTACTTGGCTTTCCACTTGCATATTCGTATAACCGTATTTCAACGGTTTTGCCTTCGTTCATAGTTGCGTCTAGCTCAAGTGACCCCTCAAGTGTAGTTGCATTGATTTCCGTACCTGCATGTACCTCTGGTGGGAACATAACCTCAAAAACACCATGATATTCTGTTCCTGGTGTTAAGTCAAGACCTTTGTATTTTATCCTCGCCTTGTTGCTATTATCCACCCATTCATCGAACTCGACATAGTCCCATTCGGGTGCCCCTGTTACGGGGTCAAGCCAAACCAAAATAGATGCAATGCCGGTAGTAGTGAATGTTTCCGTTTTGTCTTTGTACCCTTCCGCTTTCACTTCCGCTTCCGCTTCTATCCCTTCCGCTATCTCTATGCTGTACAGTCCGCTGCCGCCGTCTGTACATGCTTTACCATCTACCGTTACCGTTGCCCCTTCTATCGGGTCGTTTGTAACGGAATCCTGTACTAGTATGTTTTGTGTTATTTTAAGTTGTGGTGGTGGTGAACCTCCTCCTCCTCCACCGCCTGGATAAACATTAAACCCACCATCTTCTTCTTCTACTACGGTGTACACGTCTTCGCCGTCTGTTATCTCCCACACTCCTTCGCCTATGGTCTCTACCGTTGCATCTTCTGATAGCGGTATGCCTGCATCTGCAAATGCATCTTGTATCTCAGGCGATATGATACCTTCGTTTAATGAGCTACCTGACCCTGAAGGTAGTGTTAAAAGAGTTTCCGCTTCTTCCAACACTAAGCTATATTCATTTCCGCCTTCTTCGGGCGTTATCGGTATTTCCGCTACTTCATAGCCAGGCTTCGTTATTGTCGCTGTTGTCTCTTCACCTATATCCGCAGTTATTGTGCATTTGCCATCCTCACCTGTTACGCACGACTCTTCACCTACTGTTATTGTCGCGCCTTCTATTGGGTTACCTTCTGCGTCTTTTAATGTGAATGTCTGTTCGCTTTCGCCTTCTGGTATCTCCTCTAGGTCTATTATCACTGTAGCAATGTCGGTAGTAGTGAATGTTTCCGTTTTGTCTTTGTACCCTTCCGCTTTCACTTCCGCTTCCGCTTCTATCCCTTCCGCTATCTCTATGCTGTACAGTCCATCTGGTAATCCTTCACATGCCTCTCCGTTTACTGTTACTGTTGCACCGGTTATGTATTCAGCTTGAAAATCGCCTGCCTTTCGGACAATGATCAATTGCGTTATTGTCTCGCCCGTTCCCGCTAACATTATTGCAATCGACAATCCATCTTCTATCATTGTCTCTGTTAGCTCTCCCGGTTCGTAGCCGTCTTTTGTTACTGTCGCTGTGAACTCTTTGCCTATTTTTACACTCGTTGTGTACCAGCCGTCAACATCGGTTGTGCCAGTGGCACCATCTACGCTAACGGTCGCGCCTTCTATTGGCAGGTCTTCTATGTCATGTACAATTAGTGTTAGGTATGCTTCGCCTGGTGGCGGTGTACCGGCAACTTGAAGCGGTACCTCTAGCACTTCCTCGGTACATGCATGGAAGTCAGTGAACGAGTCTATAGTCTCTTTCGTAACACCTACGTTTATTCTTACGTTTGTATTCTCCGGGCATTGTATAGTAAAAGGTGTGGCCGATTTAGCCGCTATGTTAGGCGTCCCACCTTTTATTGTGTAGAAGCAGTCGGCCACTTTGTTTGGATCGTCTGTAAATCGTATAACTATCTCCTGATAACATGCAACGCCTTCCGCATATATATTAAATCTATTAATATGCACCGTCTTTTTCGGAATCTCACCGATCATAAACACAAGATGTGGTGTACCTACTTTGTTATAGGTTTTGACTAAATGATTGGAAGCCGGTAACTCAACACACCTTGCTCCTTCACAGTCTATATTTCTTGCTAGAGCAGGAACGGGCATATTGGGGTTGTCTTTATACTCTTCCCAACGTATAGAATCTATAGCGGATCCGTGATATATGCCTTCACCCAAAGTAACAATGACTTTTGTGTAAAATTTGTCTATTATAGGATAGTCAAAATCACACACTACCGTGTATGGTAGTGTTGGCGTTATACCAGGATTGAAAGTAGCATATTTCCACCATCCCGAGACAGGGCCTGATGAAATAGTCATTGTAAAATTCTCTTTGGAAAATAAGAGATTGCCGTATTCTGGTGGTGGTATTTCTGGTGGTGGTATTTCTGGTGGTGGTATTTCTGGTTCTTCTGATATTGCCACCGAAATAGAATCAAGTAGCGCATTCGGGAATATCGCTCCGCCGCATAGGTTCAACGTAATGGTCTTACCTGCATATTCAGCCGGTAGCATTACCGAACCAACAGAACCACTAACGGCACCAATTGCCGTGCCTTTTAGTCCTGTGAGGTAGTTACAATTGTCAACTATGCCCACGTATTGCATACCGGCTTCAAGGTCGCCAGCTTCGTATAGTATGCCCGGTCTACCTTGGCCATCATAGCCTGTGAACGTAGCGGAAACCCAATGTGCTGCCATTATCTAGGTACCACCTCTCTTAACGTGTCTTTTAAGGTCCGCATACGCCCGACTTCCGTCATCGGTGTAGGTATAGCTTCCGGCGGCAACACTACAACTTCAGTAGCAGGCATAGGTGTAGGTTCTATCATAGTTTCTTCTATTAACTTCAACTCTTCCGCTTTATTTATTGCCACTGCCTTTTTTGATGCGTTGAACGCAACACTATAATCCCTTATCACTTCCATGCCCAGTAAAACCTCATCAGAACCTGACAGTATAATAAAAATGCACTCAACCCTATCGTCGCCTATTTCCACAGTACCTATAAAGATAGGTACTGCGACTGTCTCGCCTGAAGCGACAACTACACTAGCATCGCCTACGGATTCAAGCCCAATTTCACAACCTATAGCTGTAGGTAGTGCAATGGCACCACTGAAGCCAGTATCCAAAAGCGCCTGCACTTTCTTCTTGCTACAGCGGCCAATCAAATTCACATCTAATATAATGCTACCTTCCTCGTTATAGCGTGCACTTATCATCAACTATAGTATAAATACCTTACTCTTATAAACCTTTCGCTAAAGCATCATGTAAATTGCGCAACAGAGCCATCTTTTGCACCTATCTTAGCAAGATAGAACTTACGACTCGGATACTTTGCACGTGCTTCTTGTAACGCTTTTGTCAATGTCTTGTCGATCCAATACTCACTGGACATATCGATGACGATAAACTGATCTTTGTAATGCGGTAAAATAGAAGGTAACAATTTATCGTATATCTCTTTACCTTTTTCGCTTAGTTCATCCATAGTATTTTAAAATACTGCCGATATAAAAAGGTTATGCAAAAGCGGCTTAAAAAGTTTAAATATCATGCTACTCATATTTAAGTGCTGAAGGGGGAATCATATGAGCGAAGAAGAAAATCTGGATGCAAAACGGATGGAAATTGTGCAAGCGCTTAGTGAGCTTGGTGAAGACAAAATCGCAAATGAACTGTTTAAACAGATAGCGAAGAAGATAACATTTGTAGAGTTAGATGATTGGACAAAACATCAAATCTGCGAAACGTTCCCGCGTGTATGTACAAAAGACCTAGTATTTTGTTGCAGCCCCTCTAACCAATGCCCATATCGTGCAGCGGTATTAAAAAAGATGGGGCTTACCATAGCGGACTATATTGCAATAAAGAATGAGATGGCTAGCACATTGGATGAGATTTTAACAGGATATTAAAAAATGGGAAGAACAAAAGCAAGTAGGAAGGCGTGGCGAGAGCGAGCTTTCAAGAAGTTAGGCACGCGCAGTTTAGGTGACGTACCGAAGAATGAGCGTTCGGATGTTTTGAGAGGGGTATTAGGAATCCCGAAAGAGGCAGATAAGAAGCGAAAACGAACAGATTGATAGCAATAGCTTAAGGTACGAGATATTAAGAGAATAATATTAAACCATCTCTTCCAACGTGCTCTTACGTACCTTAAGCTTATTTATTAAAATCCCTAACGTTCTCGAAGGTTCCGCCCTGTTCAAGTTCTCATAGTAGTGTATCTCTTCTATGACAGCCGCTATTTTATCTTCTATTTCACCCATAGTATTTAAATGTTTCTATTCTATTAATAATCTTAACTGATGACCGATAAAAAGGTAATACTACTCATAGATGATAACGAGGCTTGGCACCCAGTAATAAAAGCTTTAGTAAAAGACTTTGATTTCAATGTTGAAACGCATACAGCCGTAAATGGTAAATCGGGTATAGCGAAATATGAAGAGATGTGCAAGCATAATAACAAACCCGATCTTGTATTGATGGATATACGACTTGGAGATATTGACGGACGGGAAATAGCATTACATATGAAAAAAAATGACCCCACACTCAATGTCGCACTATTTACATTTTATACAGAAGATGTAATGGGGCACAATTTGGGCTTGCCACTTATATCAAAACAACTACCCACACCTGCACTTATATGTGCTATCAAGAACTCAATTAGGGGGTTACATATTGTCTGATCAAAACGATAGGGACAGGGACAGGGACAGGGACAGGGACAGGGACAGGGACAAGGACAGGGACAAGGACAGGGACAAGGACAGGGACATAAAACGAGACGTAGATAGAGATATAGAGCATGATAAGCATCGTCATATTTTAATAGATGTACAGGTGTTAATAGCTAAATTAGAGGAGCGAATCATATACCTTAACCGTTCAAATGGTGAAGTGAAAGAAATTATTACACAGTTGAAAAAAGAGCAAGAGACTAGGTTTAGATGGACAATAGTATTATTTGTTTCATTGCTACTATCTTTTATTGGATTGAGTGGAATGTCAAAGTGTTTTATGTGAGGGTATTTGAGGTAGTATAAGATTTAGATGGTTAAATAGACTGTTCTACGTGTTCTTTACATGTCGAAATAAACTTCATACACATGTTAAAACTAAACTTTTTTTTGTATCATCTACATTTTACATGAAATACATGTACATTACACCACACATATTCACATATTTCTTCTCTTCTCATAACTCATACATATCTCATATCTACATCTTTTCTACAAAAATAAAAAGTACTATTTAAAAATTTTTAAGTTACATCTTTAAAATTTGGTTTTAACATGTGAACACATTCATCAATATGAGAAATGACTTTTCTAGTTCTTTTACCATACTTCACTTCTTTTAGTTTTACATCAAGTGGGAATTTCTTAACTGTTAAATTCATAATGCGATATGCTTCTTCATTTGACTTAAAATTGAATAGGGCTCGAACCTCTTTATAGCCCATACTCCTTTCCCCTGTTGATAGCGCCTTCAATAAATCCACGGTTAAAAGGTCAAAGTCTCGCCGGCTCCCCTCTTTTGTGTGGATTGCTAGTTTAAGATCAGCAATCTTCTGTCGATCTATTGCACGTTCATATTTCTGATTGGATAACTCTTCTTCCAATATTTTAATATGGTCCTCTAATTTCTCGTAACGAGTAAGTAGTACACTCAATATTTCTTTTACCCCAAGGTTTTCAATCGCTTCTCTTTTAGAAGGCATAAAGGTACATTTAAACTAGAGTATAAAAAGGGTACTGTTTATACACGAAAAGGAAATTAAATGGATATATGTACAGAAGATGTATATGTACGAAAATTCTTGAAAAACGTATATGTTCTCTTTTCTTTTGGTTTGTATATATTCACTAATGGATATGTACACAAAACTATAAATAAAGGAAGAAACCGAAAGCCTTAAGTACACCTGGGTCATACGCTTATAGCATGGAAGAAAAAGATAAGATAGTTTTTATAAAGGTGCGAGCGTCGACAAGGGAAGAGCTGAAGCGACATGGTATTAAAGGGGACACATACGACACTATAATCAATCAGCTTATTGAAGTAAGCGAGAGAGGCATATTCAGGGTTGAGAAAAAAAATGGAAGACCAACTGATTGATACTTTTGAATTATTCCTGAGCAGGTATTACAATGACGAAGTAACAACTTTAGTAAATGACTACCCATGTTCTTGTTCTTTACATGTTAACTTCTCTGACCTCGATAAGTTCAACGTTGAATTAGCACAGAAACTACTAAAAGAGCCTGATATTGTATTACATGCGTTTAACGAAGCATTGAAGAATCGTGCAGGTAAAGAAAATCTTCATGTACGCATAACAAACAATTCGTACAAGGTTAAAATAGGCGACATAAGGCACGACCATATAGGTAAGATGGTCACCTTCGATGGGCTCGTACTCAAGGCCACAGAGGTTAGACCTAAGTTCACTGTCGCCGCTTTTCAATGCCCCTTCTGTGCACATATCACGTACCTGGAGCAGACCACTCCAAAAAGGTTATTGGAGCCAAGAAGTTGTGATGCATGTGGTAGGAAAGTGTCAAAGTTTATCCTATTACCAGAACTGTCTAAATATACCGACTCGCAAAAGATACGGCTGCAAGAATCGTTGGAGGAACTACGTGGTGGCGATGTACCGGCAACAAAAGATGTGGAACTAGAAGGTGATTTGACAGGGTCTATTGCACCTGGTGATAGGTTAATAGTTAATGGTATTTTACGTTCTGAGATCAAAGTGGTTTCCGGCACAAAGTCACCGCTATTCGAGGTCTATATCGAGGCGAATGCAATTGATGTATTAGAGAAGGTTTTTGATGAGGTCAAAATCTCAGGCAATGACGAACGCGAGATAAAGGCGTTGAGCGAACACCCGTCCCTGTATGGGGAACTTATATCGACTATAGCTCCTACGATCTATGGGCTAGAGGAGATAAAGGAAGCAATACTTCTGCAATTGTTTAGCGGTGTTCCAAAAGCTATGGATGATGGTACTGCCTTAAGAGGTGACATTCACATATTATTAGTAGGCGATGCAGGACTTGCGAAATCAAGATTATTGTCTTCTGCGGCCAGCATGGCCCCTCGTGGCCTTTTTACAAGCGGTAGCAGCAGTACAGCCGCCGGTCTCACCGCCTCTGCCGTGAAAGACGAGTTTAGCGATGGTGCATGGTCTTTGGAGGCTGGCGCGCTAGTCCTCGCAGATCGGGGGCTTGCATGTATCGCCGAAGGTCAAAACGTTATCACGCCAACGGGTATAATGCAAATAGAAGACATAAAGCCGGGTGATAAGGTTATGAGCCATAGTGGTAGTGGCCCTATTATACAATCGGTAAAGCACGTAATAGATCAAGGCATAAAGCAGACGATGGTACTTCACCTATATGACGGCTCTCGTATCGAATGCACAGCCGACCACAAAATCCTAACAGCAAAAGGGTGGAAGGAAGCAGGCGATGTAAAAGTAGGTGATTTCTTTGTAGTGCCTGCAAACTATGACACAATAAAGATAACGGATAAGGTTGAATTTGAAAAAGGGTTCTTGCACGGGTTCGGATTGTCAGACATACATCTTGACAGAAACAAAACAAACAATTTAACGTTCTCTGCCTCTTTGAAAAACAACGATAGAACTCAATATATTATAGCATTGCTTGAGCGACATTACAATTCTATTGTGACTACTAATAGGAGACCCGCAGTTGAGCTGAACATTAAAGGATGGAAAGCTAAGTTTGGCCCAAGTACAATCAATCGGTCTAAATCTAAAGAATTCAAAGACTCACTCATATCTCTTTTCGAGAATAACCAATTGCCATCAGGGAGTAGAAATTTCAAAATAGGATTCATTGCAGGCATTTTGAGTACTGACTGTTGTTTCACTCATGGGAAGGAGTCAAACAGTATAATTATCACATTAGGACGTAGGAGGTATTCTGACAAGTGGCTAAACAAGAAAATGACACTTCTAAACTCTATGTTTCACGAGTTGGGGATAATGTCTGTCATCCGTAAGCGCAGAATAGCGATAACCTCTTTACAATCGTACAATAGAGTGCTAAATATATTTTCCCCTCTCCTTGTAGGTTTAAAGAAAGATCAATTGTATCCTATCACACCTATCATAAAAAAATCCTCGTATGATTGCTATTTAGATGGTAAATATGTGCAATGGTTCTCTGGTATAAAATTTCGCACAGTGGTAACACGTGAAAACGGGTTGCACTCAAGAATTGGGAAAGCGCAAAAGACAGGAATAGTGACGACATATCTCATGGACACACTTAAACCACATTGGGCGGAAATCACAAAGGAACCGTTTAAAGACTATAAGAAAACATACCTCTTAAATCGTGTACAGAAGATAGAGAAAGGTAGTATGAAACGGGTTCACGATTTGGCTATTGATGGCGAACACAATTTCATAGTCGAAGGATGTACAGTGCACAATTGCGTTGATGAGCTTGATAAAATGTCCAAACATGATCGGGATTCCCTACATGAAGCTTTAGAACAGGGCAGGGTCAGCGTGGCCAAAGCGGGCATAGTCGCTAGTCTACATTCACGATGCTCCTTATTAGCCGCAGCCAACCCTACCTCTGGGCGGTTCGACCCATACGAACCGATAGCGAAACAGGTGAACATGGCACCAACCCTTCTATCTCGTTTCGACCTCATCTTTATGATGCTCGACCAATCGGACGAAGAGAAGGACACCAAACTAGCGCAGCATGTATTGCAAACGCATAAACGCGGCGAAGCGAAACAGAAATCAGGCGAAGAAGCGGAAGATGAAAACACTATAACGCCCTTACTCTTGCGTAAATATATCGCATATAGTCGGAAGGTGATACCGCAAATATCCGATGAAGCGATGACTAAATTCCAAAACTTCTATGTGGACTTGAGACGCAAGAGCAAGAAGGAAGATGCTGCTATCCCTATAACAGTGCGGCAATTGGAGTCGCTAGTGCGGTTAGGCGAAGCGAGCGCACGAACACGGCTGAGCGACATAGTAACGGAAGAGGATGCTGATAGAGTACTTGCACTATTCATGTATTGTATGCGGAGTGTCTATACCGATCCCGAATCAGGTCATTTAGATGTGGACTGGGTAGTTGCAGGTACGAGCAAGACGAAACGAGACAGAAGTAAGAGCATACGACAAATAATGGTTGCGTTGGAAAAGACATATGGTACTGATATACCAGCGTTGGAAGTAGTCGATAATGCGGAAGAAGAAGGAATAGCGCGAGAAAAGACGGAAGAGATGTTGGAATTAATGAAGAGAGATGGCATTATTTTCAGTCCAACACAAGGCGTAATAAAGTTTGTGAGGTGAACAAAAACGATAAGAGTAAGTAGTGTACGAGGTATGCACGACATCAAAACGATGTCCAGTGTACCTCGAAAAAGGGGAAAAAAAGAACAATATCAGAAACAACGTAAACGAGAGATGGTTGGTGATTTCAAAGCGCACACGTTGGAGAAGTTTGAATTGCAGATGAAGAAGTGGGTGACGGAAAAACAAAAATCAGATACAATCTGGGAAAAAAGTGAACGGGAATTTGAGCAGCTATGTGAGCGTATGGGGTATGGGTACCATCCACAATAGGGAAAAGAAATGATAGAACTAATATGTTGGATAATGCTAGGCTCTGTAATAACGATATGGGGCGCTACATTTTGGTTGTATTTCAAATTGAGGTAACAAAGCAAAAAATGAACCATATGGAAATGGATATTAGAGATGAAATAGGAAAGAAGATACTGGCGCTACCGCCGTCAAAAGCGGTGCAAGCGGAAGCAATATTAAGGCAGATACAACGTATGAAAGAAGAGGGTAAAGACGAAAGCAATCTTGAGATGTTTGAACAGGCGGTGGAATTAGCTATGCTTTTGAATGGCAAATAATATGAAAACAAACAATAGCACATGGAAAGGTATGGAGCGAAAGGTGGCGAAACTCTTTGGTGGTCTACGCAATCCACTAAGCGGTGGAAGCGGAAGACACACGCGAGGTGATGTCATACACCCATATTTTTATATAGAGTGTAAACTGCGCCAAAAATTAAGTATTTGGGCGTGGTTTAAAGATACCGCCGATAAAGCAAAAAAGGAGCAGAAGATACCTATTCTCGTTATCAAGGAGAAAGGGAAGAAGAGTGAGTTGGTTGTATTGGATATAAAGGATTTTGTGGAATCAATTAAAAAGGTAAAGGGGAAAAAAGAAAATGAAAAGAACTAAAGAATGGTGGGGATGCCTCACCCAAGAGCAACGTTCAAGACTGGTATTTCTGGAACGTTGCGAAAAGCTTTCAGGTGGATATGGCGGAGGTGGCTATCTACCAGACGATTGTTGCGAATGCGGTGCATGTAGCACTCCTCATCTAGGAACGGGGTTGTGTCCATACTGCATACGTGAAAGGTGTAAAATTGTGGAAGAGGCGGATAAAGCGATGACTCTGACATACTCACACCTGCTTTAGCGGTGGGAGTATGTCAGCATAGCCAAAGCACAACATGCAATTATTGCAGTACCACCCTTCTTCCATTCCAAATATAGGGAATCCATAGTGTGAATATCTCAAATCAGTAGAGCCACACTCAGGGCATTTCTTATTCTTCATTTTTCATCCTTTCCTTGATTCTCTACCCACTCGCCTATCGGTTCACTATTAGGTTGCTCCTTCTCATACACCTTCTCTAAGAAGTCGGCTACCATACCAAAAGAAAACACATACCCGTCCAACTTCTCGCCTTCTGGTGTTGTGTACACGCTGAATGTCGTTTCAATTAGTTCGCCCAGTTCACCTTCCAATTTCTTCCTTACATACGCTGCGCTTCGCCTTTCCACTGCTAAGAAGAACGTGTTGCCCGCAGTCAATATGTCAAGCATCTTCTGGTACGGGTACTTCATGTTCATCTTCAGTTCTATCTTGTCGTTTTCACCTAATTCATATACTTTATGTTCCATTTTATTCTTCTCCCTTCATTGTATGTACGATGGTGTTTCGTCCTCTTCTACATCGGCTATGAATGTCTGTAAAGCTCCCGCAGCCGCTTCTGGGTAGCTACCCAACACTTCGGGCCACATGATCAACACTTCAAATTTGAGTTTTTCTGTGCTCATGTCAAAATAATCCGGCATACCACTTTCTACTACTGTCTTGCTCCTGTGCCATTTTTGTCTCTGTGGTATTATCACTGTCTTGTGCCCTTCTGGATGTGTATAGAACTCCATCCTCCTCTTCTTTAACTCGGTTATTAACTCTTTCAATTCAGGGTCTCTATCATTCCTATACAGTCCTTTCAAATACCCTATAAACCATTTCTTATCTTTCATTTTCTTTTTGTTCCCTCATTTTAACTCATGGACCAGATAGGATTTGAACCTATGCCCTCCCCCACTTAAGTGAGATACTCTGCCAACTGAGTTACTGATCCTTTATTTCCTCCTCTATATACTTATTCATCTTTGCCATATTCCCATTCTTCTTCATCTTCACCTTCATCCACCTTTCGGCTGAAAGCACGGCATTTGTATTAATACAGGAACTACTACTATTTAAATATGATTGTTGGGAGGCAATCGCCACAGTTATAAAATCCTTTGGGAGGTGAAAAAACTATGGCTTTGGGACAAACAGCGGGTCGCGCAAACACGCCTTTTGGGACGAAAGTGTACTACAAGCCGTCGTTACTCAATTCACTCTTTATGAACGCTTTAGGGTGGGTTAGCGATAAAGGCAAGGTAGTATTCAGAAAACCTGGTGTAATGAGACGTTCGGCACGTGTATTAGCGATAAACGACCGAGTAGCAGCCAATCCACCTGCGGCAAAGTGTGCGGGTAAGGACTGGAAGGCGTTCGTGTCTTGTTTGCGGAAAGAGATGAAGGCTACTGTAGGAAGAGCGTAGTCGTTGCATCAACTCCACATTAAAAACTGAAAGAGTTTTATTTTTTTTATAAAAACCTAATAGCGTAAGCGTTGATGAGCTACATTTGTACTAAATGGCAAAAGAAGGAGTAACGATTAATGGGTAAACCTAAACGAGGTAAAGGGCATTACGCACTATTCAACCATCGTAGTACAGTAAGGAGGTGTAAAAGGCAAGAACGAAAGAAAAGTAAAGCTGAACTGAAAAGGTATTATGACACAGAAGAATGGGAAATGTGGTACGAAGAGGAACGTGAATAAAAAGTGAGGGCGGTAGGGAAAGATGAAAAACCCTTCGCCCCCATATTATATTAATGCACTATATACTTAAATATATTCGGATACAGTAATGTTCCACGATTTTAAACGTCCTGCGAACACGTTAAATGATATACCCTCTTTAGCGCCTTTGCAATAGATAACACCAGAACTTGATTCAAGATCGCAGATAAGATAGTAGGACATCAAGTACCCATCGGAGTCAAAAATGATAATACGAATACAGCTATTAGGATGGTAACCTGTGTACTGGTATTCAATCTTCCAAAGCTCAGACACGTTAAATGCACATGTGGTACCATTATCGGCTATTGTAGATTCAGATACGGTAAGGACTTCATGCCACGGGTCAGGAACACCTTCAATAGTAAACGAATAACAATCAGTAGGCATATAATTGTGTGCGCTTGCTACGGATACAAAAACACACAGAAGCAGCAGAAAGGCAACTATGATTTTAATCATATTTCTTCTTCTCTTTATCTGGCATTTCACGCCACTCACGAGAACAGCGAGACATCCGCAACGGTTGTGGCTCTCCGGTACTCCCGCTAAGGCACTCTCGCATGAAAGCACTCCTGCCGGAACTCGGCTTAGTAGCAGCACCACCACTCTTCCTAACTTCTGAGAATCCTACAGGTGTGGGCATACCGTCTTCAGCAGGTGCACATTCGGGTAAACTACCAACAAGAGGTAACGCATTATCTGACAAATTGGGCTGGGATTGGAGGAAAAAACCTAACTGGTTCTTAACCTCAGGTGATAGGCATGATATAGCTAACTTACCGTGCTTAGGCGGCGGTTGCTCTTCCGCTTTCACTTCCGCCTCGCCTACTTTAGTAACAGGACACTCAAACAAGAAATCATCGCCTTCCGTGCGTATATCGCACTTATGATGTACACCCTCACCATCAACAGAAACAATAGAAGGTGTATCACGTAAATGCAACTCATTTGCTATTTTTTTACACAGATCATCAGAAAGCGGGCACACTTCGATGTCACCATCTTCTATTTCCTCTTTTAGGTACTCTTTAGCTAGCTCGCACCCCTGGCATCCATCTTGTGTAATAAGGAGTATTCTTTTTACTCCTTCCGCTTTATATTCCGCTGTTTTAGGTGAAACCTCTTCACCCTTAAATGCTTTCCTAAATGCGTCAGATACTTTCATTTGTATTCTCTTTCTTTTCGCAATCCACGCACAACCCTGTCTTATCATTTAACATAGTAGCGGTACAATAAACGCCGCATCTTCTGCACTTGAGCGTACCGGGTGTGAATTTAGCATCTATGCTCATTTTCTATTCTTACCCTTACCTAGCCCGCCACCTGCACCTTTGCCTGGGCCACTTGTAGTGCATGGCTCGGTATTACGATTACGGCCACGGCCACCTTCTTTCCAACCTAGTTGCTTTCCGTTTTTCAGGCCATATCGTGGTCTTGTTTCATCCATTGCATAAACACCTCCTTATTACCCTTAAGTGGGTATAAAATATAAAGCTATATGTGTAAGTACTCAATAGTCATTCTTGAGAAAGAATGCCATAACACAAAGCTAAAGGCATAGCAATATCATAAGCCGGGTGGGATAATTAGGAAAGTCCGTCGGACTCATGATCCGAAGAGTGGTGGTTCGAGTCCATCCTCGGCTATTAAATGTTAGTAAGAAACAGACAATATAAACAGTCAGATGTAAAAGGCAGATGGATAGATGCGTATGATGAAGAATGCCCTTGTAGAAGCTGTTACCATCCACACCCCTTTGGCTATACTTCTCAAGAAGAAGGTTATAAAATGAAAATGAGATGCCTTACACGAGAACACGGTGGCTGCCCCGATATAAAGCCAGAGCCGGAACACATCTATAGTAAAAGCGGAAAGGTATGTAAACGCTGTGGGAAGCATAAAAATTAAATAAAAAGAGAACGTGCCTTATTTGTTCTCCAACTCTTTCTTTGCCGCAGTAATTAGGGCATTCAATGCTTCCATTGTCTTCTCGATCTTATCTGCACCTTCCAACTGTATTATCCGTTTTACCGTCTCTAACGGTTGTTCCTTACTTGCCTCTAACGGCTCTATACCCTTCCAGCAATCTTCTCTCTTATCGTCTTCTGATAGTAGGCAACTTGCAGTTAGCAGTCCAAGCATACCGCTGACCTCTACATTATCAGGTAGCTTCTCTTTCGCTTCAATTTCCACTTTTTGACCTTCCTTTTCTGGCGCTTTCGTGGCACTAACCTCTTCTATCTTTGTCCTAGGTATATCTGCCCCGGACAATTTATCTCCTATTACCTTTGGCTCTATCCCTATTCCACAATCAGTACATTTTTCTTCCATCTCTCTTATATCCTTTTAACTTATTCCTGTTTTGGTATTGATTTGCCAAATAAATAGCCGGTACTAGGTCCCAAAAGTGCACTGGAAATAAGTAATAGGTTTTCTACTACTATTTCAACTCCCAATGCAAACATGGCATAGCTACCTCCAAGCAATACCGCTACCCCTCCCACTGCCATAATCAAAGCTACTATTTCATCTACATTATCTGAGAATTCCATATATCCCCCCTCCTTTTTTATTTCCTTTCTATTTATTCTTTTTCTCTTTATCCCTTTTATACTTTTGTCTTGCTTTTGCGTTCTTGCGATCTGTTAATAACCTATCGCAAATAATGTGATACCTTACAAATTGCCCTGCCCAATATCCATATTGTAATTCCATAAACACTGCAAACTCCTCATTGTGTGCTATGCGACGGTGATCCTTACCGTACAGCTCCTGCCAAGGGTGATCCATTGCATCATTTATCCACCCGTATTGAGCGGTAAGCAACTTTCCAAAGTGCTTTTCACATAACTTCTTGTGTTCACGGCTGTTTGGCATGTGTTGTATCTATACACCTTTTTATATCTGCAAAAGACCCTTAGTTGCATATAGTATTCTATGATGTTTTAGGCATTTCACCTTTTTCTTTGATTTTATCGATAACGTCGTCGATCACCAAACGGATGGACATAGTAGCTAGATTATATATACTCCGTTTCTTAATAATGTCATTCTCCTTTAGATAGTCCAAAATAATAGGTATTATGTCTCTATACCCCTCTGGTATGTATCCGGTGAATCTAATGCCCTGAGATATGTGTTTCCGCTGTTTCTCTAACCGTATCCTACGTTGTAGATCGGTCAAGTCTTCAACTGACATTTCACGTAATGCACTATTCAGCTCGCTACTTTGGGTCATAAATATATATTGGAAATTTTTAGTATATAAACCAAAAACTATCTTTTTTGGTATCTTATCTGTTGTGAATCTCTCTTTTTAGATGTGTTTAAACCACACCTTAGATAAAATATACGAACGACACCATCTCCATAGTCCGAACATGCAAACCTTTATATATGTTAGTTATAATTGTTCTATCGGGGTACAGATATGGTTACAAAAACCAAAGGTGTAACGAAAGAGTTTACTGAAAAGGCAAAGGTGCATTGGCAGTGTATGCGATGTGGCTCTGATTTTTGGGGAGCTAAAAAGAACCCAAGATGCCCACAATGTCAGGCGGAAGGGTTTGATTTAAAGGAATTAAATGATGACAATCTACCAATAGGAGACGTAAAACACGTCCTATCAGGAGGGGTTGACGTATCATATGACGGGGA
>Ga0180007_10003531_pt1 | contig 17310 bp, 12 predicted proteins | sample MM_PC_MetaG_FD_121122 | JGI IMG/M metagenome (GOLD analysis project Ga0180007, IMG submission 121122) | Groundwater microbial communities from the Aspo Hard Rock Laboratory (HRL) deep subsurface site, Sweden - MM_PC_MetaG | ecosystem: Environmental > Aquatic > Deep subsurface > Groundwater... | reverse complement strand
TTCCACAGGTTCATGCAGCCGCCGCCCGCGGGCAGAAGGCCCACACCGATTTCAACCAGGCCCATGAACAATTCTGAATGGGCCACCATTTTGTCGGCGCCCAGGCAGGTCTCGCATCCACCGCCCAGAACCATGCCGTAGGGGGCTGCCACTACCGGGAAGGCCGAATACTTGGTGGCCTGGATCCCGTCCTGGGCTTTTTTCAAGAAGGCTTCAATCTCTGCATATTTTTTGTCATGGCAGAGTTTGGAGACAAAGGACAGGTCGGCACCGGCTGAGAATGCACCGGGCATCCCACCCGCTTCGTTGCCGATCACAAGCCCGGCACCGTTTTTATCCACATAGGCCAGGGCTTCTCCGATGGAATCAACGATTTCAGCATTGATGGCATTCATCTTGGTATGGAATTCAATGCAGAAGACATCGTCCCCGATATCCACCAGGCTTGCCGATGCATTTGTCATGACGGTTTTGTTGTTGCCCTTGGCAGCCGCAATGGAGACCATGGATTTGGAAACCGGTACGGCTTTGTAAGCGCCTGCTGCAAAATCATAAAAGAATTTTATTCCGTTTTCAAGTTTGTAGAAACTCTTTACGCCCTTGCCCAGCATGGCCATGACATTGGCAGGCACATTCAGGCCTTCGGATTTCATTCTTTCGGCAGCTTCTGCCACACCATAGGCATCCCATGCTTCAAAGGGACCCATTTCAAAATTGTATCCCCATTTCATGGCGTTATCAATCTCAACAATGGTATCGGCAATTTCAGGCACCCGGTTGGCAGCATACTGGAAGGCGTTTGCCACGCATCGCCAGGCAAATTTGGCGCCTTTGTCATCCCCCTTAAGCACGCAGGCAAGTTTTTCAGGCAGGGTGGATTTTTTCTTGGCTTCATCCAGGCAGGGAAAGCTCGGCCTTTCAAGGTCTTCATATTCAAGGGTTTTGATATTGAGAACCTTGCGGATTTTTTTCCATTCCGGGGTCAGCTCTGTCTTGTAAAAACCGCCCTGGGTTTTGTTGCCCAGCATTTTCTTTTCCACCATTTTGCCGATAAAATCCGGTAAATCCATGGTGTCTCTCTGTTCGTCATCCGGGCAGAGCTCAAAAGAGTTTTTGGCCACATGGGCCATTGTATCCAGACCTACCAGGTCGGTGGTTTTGAATATGGCTGTTTTGGGGCGGCCCAGGGCAGGACCGAACAGGGCATCCACTTGAGCAACAGACATGTCGTCTTCCAGCATGAATTTCATGCAGGCACCGATTCCCTGGATACCGATTCTGTTCCCCACAAAGTTGGGGGTGTCCTTTGCCCAGACAATGCCCTTGCCCAGATTTTTCTCCCCAAAGGTGGCGATGAATTCGAGAATTTCGGGCAGGGTATCCGCTCCCGGGATCAGTTCCAGCAGGTGCATGTATCTGACCGGGTTAAAGAAATGGGTTCCCATGAAATGTTCTTTGAATTCCTGGGAAAATCCGTCACAGATATCTTTTAGGGGGATACCGGATGTGTTGGTTGAAATAACGGATCCGGGTTTTCTGATTTTGGCGATCCGTTCAAAAAGCGTTCTCTTGATTCCCAGATTTTCAACTACCACCTCAATGATCCAGTCACATTCAGACAATTTTTCAATGTCATCGTCCAGGTTGCCGATGCTGATCAGTCCGGCATCTTTTTTATTGAAAAACAAAGAGGGTTTTGAAGCAAGGGCAGCATCCAGACCGGCTTTTACCATCCTGTTCCTGGCAGCAGGGTCATTTTTTTCTTCATCTTTTAGGTCAAAAGGTACAATGTCCAGGAGCAGTACATTTACACCGGCCCCGGCAAGAAGGGCGGCAATACCGCCTCCCATGATTCCGGACCCGATAACTGCCGCCTTTCTTATTTTTCTTACCATGATTTCCTCCTAAATTACGAGTATTTAACCACATCATTTATGAATGAGTATTCATTTTTGATTAACAGAAAAATATAGGGATTGTCAAGGGAAAATATTTTATTATTTCAAGGGATGTATGGGAAAATATGGTTCAATTTCAAAGATTTAGCCTGAACGCCTCGACAAGAATCCGGCCAGGGCTATTTTGGGGTGCCCCAAAATATCTTTCTATGAATTATCATTCATGAATAAAAATGCTTGATCCTTGAAAAAAAAATAAAGGTTTGATAGGGTGGGCCTTTAATTTTAAAGGCGATTACTATTTTAGAGAGGCACCAATGCCCCAGATATCCGCAAAAATACGCTTGTTTCCTGATCTGAACATCGACTCAGTCGCAGGTTTTATCGCAGGCCTTCAGCAAAAATCAGGGGATATCCCCTGGCACACGGACGGGAAAACAGATCCCTGGGATCTGGTTGAATCGATCATGGGATTGAATGTCGGTGGATTTTTCGAGGAATCCCGGCTGGCGTTTGAGTGGCTGGCGGCAAACCAGAATTCCGATGGATCATGGTTTTCTTCTTACATAAACGGCGTGCCGGAAGACAGAACCTGTGAATCCCATATGGCCTGCTATATTGCCGTAGGGCTGTTCCATACCTATCTGATTGTCCGGGATCGTTCCCTGCTGGAACGCCATTGGAGATCCATGGAAAAAGGGATTGAATTTGCATTGGGCCTCCAGACAGAGACCGGGGAAATCTACTGGGCCAAAAGTCCGGAGGGGAAAATAGATCCCATGTCCCTGCTGGCAGGATCCAGTTCCATTTATATGAGTCTCAAGTGCGCCCTGTCCGTTGCCGCTCTCCTTGGCAAAGTGAAAAAAGACTGGGAACAGGCTTTTGAACGTCTGGGAGCATCCATCCAGGAAAACATCCACGTTTATAATGTCAGCAAGTCCCGCTTTTCCATGTATTGGTTTTATCCTATCCTGAGCGGTGCGCTTCGGGGAGAGAAGGCCCAGGCCCGCATTGAAAAATACTGGCCCAAGTATATGATTGAAGGCCAGGGGACAAGATGTGTTTCCGACCAGCCCTGGGTCACCATTGCAGAAACTTGTGAACTGGTGCTTGCCCTGAATGCCATGGGAAATACCCACAAAGCCCGGATGGTTTTTTCCTGGATCCAGGACCGGGTCTATGGGGACAAAACTTTTTGGTGCGGTTATACCTATCCGGACATGGTCATCTGGCCCGAGGAAAAAATCTCCTGGACCAATGCGGTGGCCCTCATGGCTGCAGATTCCCTCTATCACCTGACCCCGGCCGCCCGTCTCTTTGATCACAGCGTCTGGCAGGGTCATCGGTATATGGAGTTGGCCACTTGCTAAAGGACAGCCGGCCCTATTATATTAAAAAAGCCTGGTACAGGCTTCAGGACGTCTATGTACGCCATTACCTTGTGCCCCAGCTTGCCGGCCTTGGTCCCAATTCTTTTATTGTCAAACCCTGGCATATAGAGATTTTTGGAGGTCCGGTGCGAATCGGCAGCCATATCACCCTTTTGGGGTGTTCGGATAAGAAGACACGGCTTACGGTATGGTCAGACAAGTCAGACATTCAGGGCATTGCCATAGGAGACCATGTGTTGATTTCCCCGGGGGTTCGGATTTCTGCGGCCAATAGTATCACCATTGGCGATTCCTGTATGCTGGCAAGTCATGCCTATATTACCGATTCCGACTGGCACGGCATTTACGACCGATCCCTGCCCCCTGATACCGTCAGCCGGGTCGTGCTGGAGGAAAATGTCTGGATTGGGGACTCTGCCATTGTGTGCAAGGGGGTTACCATCGGAAAGAACAGCATTATTGGTGCCGGATCCGTAGTCACCTGCGATATCCCTGCCAATGTGGTTGCTGCGGGCAATCCTGCAAGGGTAATCCGAAAACTGGACCCAGGACAGCAGATGATTACCCGCAAGGACCGGTATGCCGATACAAAAAAAATGACCCGGATACTGAACGCATCCGAACAGGAATTTCTTGCGGGCAATACCCTGTGGGGATGGATCAGGTCCTGTTTGTTTCCCAAGAAAGGAACCCCCTAGATCCCAGGTCAATCCAGATCGTCCAGGCTTTCAATTGCCCTGGAAAGCGTTTCCATACAACGGCCGATGTTTTCAATATCAAAGGATTCCGTATACTGAGACAATTCCTTTCCAGTGGTTTGAAGTCCTATGAGCTGGGAGTGATCTCCTGCTTTGAGCAGTCGTTCTGCAATTATTTGTACTTGGCTTATTTTTATGCCTTCCTGTGGTTTCGGCAGAAGGGGCAGGATCTGGGTTTTCAACAGGGTTTTGACTTCAGGTGCCAGGTCTTTGCCCAGGACCAGGGGCGTTATGGGGTCCAGGAAAGAGGTTTCCAGGGTTTGAACGGCTTTTCCGGGCAGCCATTGCAGCAATTCTTTAAAGAGTTCTTCAATGATAATGGGTTTGGTCAGCCAGCCGACAGGTCCATTGGGGGTATGGGCGTTATTTTTCAGGTCTTGGACTGCTGTGGTCATAAGGATCACGGGAATGTTTTTTGTGGGTGCAAGCCGCTTTAATCGGTCGCTTGCCGCCATGCCGCCAAGTGTCGGCATGGCGGCATCCATAAGAACCAGATCCGGCAACCATTCCCGAACCATTGAAATCGCCTGCTCCCCCTCTTCTGCTTCCCGTACATCAAGGTTTATTTTTTCCAGAACTTCCCGCAGCATGAAGCGGATGGATTCATGGCCATCGGCCACAAGAATTTTTTCCCTTGAAAAAGTGAGCTTGTTCAGGTCTAGGGTCTTTGTGATTTGCCGCCAGGCCTCCTGTTTGCTGATCTCAACATTGGGGATCACGAATTCGAAAAGGCTCCCCTTTCCGGGCGTACTGGTCACGCAAATATGGCCTCCCATGAGTTCAATCAGCTGTTTGCAGATGGCAAGCCCAAGGCCTGTGCCCCCGAATTTTCGACTGGTGCCCGCCGATTCCTGCTGAAAGGACTCAAAGATGATCTCTGTCTTGTTTTCAGGGATACCGACACCTGTGTCCTCAACTTGAACAACAAGGTCAATGAACTCCTTTGTCTGGTGTGAAGTTTTTTGGGCCTTTGCCGTTAGCCGGATGTGCCCGTTCCGGGTGAATTTGGCTGCGTTGTCCAGAAGATTGATCAGTATCTGCCGGAACCGTATCCCATCCAGAAATAGAAATTCCGGCATGTCTGCATCGATTTCCAGGATATGGTCCAGAGATTTTTCCCTGAGCTTGACAGTGAACAGCCCAAGGGTTTCATTGAAAAGGGTTTCAAGGCAAATCGGAATCCGATGGATGTTCAGTTTTTTTGCCTCTATTTTGGACAGGTCCAGGATATTGTTGATCAGGTCCAGCAGGTTTTTCCCGGCGATGGTAATGGCCGCAAGATAACTGGATTGTTGTTTTCCGGAGACCATGGTCGATAACAGTTGGCTGAACCCGAGGACTGAATTTAACGGGGTCCTGATTTCATGGCTCACATTGGCCAGAAATTCGCTTTTTGCCTGGTTTGCCTTTTTCAGTTCGATCTCTTTTTCTCTTCGGATCTGAATTTCCATGCTCAAGGCTTTGTTCAGAACTAGAAGTTCGCTGGTCCTCTCTTCCACCCGGGTTTCAAGCTCCTGGTGGGATCGTTTCAGGGCTTGTTCTGCAAGTTTACGTTTGCTGATATTGCGGGAATTGATTACCATGCCCCCGATGGACGGGTGATCCAAAAGATTCTTGCTGATGGACTCCAGAGCGCACCAATGCCCTTCCTTATGCCGGAAACGGTGTTCGGCGGCCTGGGCCATTACAAGGGATTGGACCGCCAGGACAAACTGCTGGAACAGGGCGGTTCGGTCCTCCGGATGAACAAAATCAAAGGCATTCATGCCGATGACTTCTTCGGGCAGGTAACCCAGAACTCTCCGGGTGGAGGGGCTTACATACATAAAGTTCCCTTGGGCATCCAATATCCAGATCAGATCATTGGCATTCTCGATTATCGCCCTGAAGTGTTCCTCGCTGTATTGAAGGGCTGCAAGGGTTTCCTGCAACCGTAAGGCCATTTGGTTGAATCCCTCTGCCAGCCGGCCAAACTCATCCTTGGAGTGGATGGGGATCCGGGTGTCCAGAATGCCCGCTCCGATTTTTTCAGCCCCCTGCACCAGTTCTTCCAGGGGGCGTGTCAGACGCCGGGTCAGCATCATCAAGGCCAGGGAAATGACAACTGCGGCAAAAATGCAAATGGAAATAAGGTAGGGCTTCATTCTGTTGGTTGTCCCGTATACCTCTTCCATGGGGTCCACGGCCAATATGAACCAGTTCCATTCTTCGAAGTACTCAAATCTTGCCAGGCTTGGTTCTCCCTTCATCTCAAGCACCAGATGTCCGCCGGAAGTGTTTAATTTTCTGAACCATTTTTCTGAACTCACATCCACATCAATCATGTATTTACTGGGGTGAAAAATGATGGTGCCCTCTGGGTCCACGGCAAAAATATACCCCTGGGCTCCCACCCCGATGGTTGCAATTTCGGTTGCTGCGTCCAGTTTTGCCTTTGCGATGCTGGCCGCAATCGTTTCAAGGCCGTATTCATGGAGCATCCGCTCCTGGGTTCTGGTCATGTCCATGGCTTCGGACAGACGGGTGGCAAGCCAGGTTTGACCCAGTTCGATCAATGCATTTCTGGAAAAATGGTAGGTGGTCCCCACTGTTAGAAGCAGAAAGAAAATGACCAGAGGCAGGGTTGTCAGCAGTATTTTTCCAAAGGTGTTCATGGGGTACTTTTTTTTGCCTTCAGATAGGTGTTTTCGGTAAACTGCGGATAAAGGGCCATGGTGGAACCCAGGCGGTGCCCATATTCCACATAGGTTTTTCTGGCATAGCATTGCCGGCTAAACATGACGGGAAAGGCCGCCATGTCATCTAAAATCCGTATTTGCGCCTGGGCCCACAGGTTGACCTGGGCAGCCGGGTCGATGGTCAGCCGGGCATCTTCTAGGAGGTTGTCGATTTTATCATAATGGGAAAAATTGGTGTCGGGCATGGCGCCGGAGACAATGATGGCATCCGAATGAAAGAATTGGGTCAGGTATGCGTTCGCATTGGGTCGCCATGCTACGTAAATGACAATGGGGTTGGAACCCTGACGGATTTTTTTGTGCATATCGGAGTGGGTTTCAATACGAATATTACAGGTGATACCGATTCTGGCCAATTGGGATTTCATCACAGAGTAATACTTTTTATACACCCTTTTTTCCGACGTGACAACATCCAGGGCAAATCCGTCGGGGTGGCCGGCATCCTTGAGCAATTGCCTCGCCCTGTCCAGGTCCTGGAAATAGGCGAGGTCCAGTGTGCGGACATCGTCTTCGGACAAGCCGCCCGGAAGGAATTGTGCCGGGACAGGTGAAAAAACAGGACCGGATAACCGGGGGCTTGTGGTTTCCAGAAAGGCCTCCCGGCTCAGGGCGTAGGCAATGGCTTTTCGAACCCTGACGTCGTCCAGGGGTTTTGCCCGGGTGTTCAGATAAATGGTGCCCACTTCCCCTACGCCATGGGTATCAATTATAATGTCCGCATCTTTTTCAACGGATTCTATCCATCCTTTTTCCGCAGACCCTGTGATCACATCCAGCCGACCTTTTTTTAACCCGTCCAGCCGGTCTTGTATTCCGGGTATGAACACAAGTTTCACCCCGGTAAGTTTGGGGCTCCCCCTGAAATAGGCTTTGTGGGCAATTAGGCTTAGGGAGTCGCCGGGCTGATACCGCTGGAAGGCAAAGGGTCCTGTCCCGACGGGGTGGGCTTTGAAGCGTTCATATCCCATGGTTTCGACGGCCCGTCTGCTGACAATAAAACCGCCGCCGTAATTGGCCAGTTTGGGAAAGAAGAGGATAGAGGACATTGGTTTTTCAAGGATGATTTCAAGATCATATTTTCCCAGCTTTTGAATATCCATGCCGGCATACTCCCCGGCATAGGCGCTAAATTCTTTCTGGGCTGATTTTTCCAGGGAAAAAATGACATCGTCTGATGTCAGTTCATGGGCCGGGGTGGCAGAACCCTTGTGGAAAAAAACGCCCCTGCGTAATTTGAGGGTCCAGATTTGTTTGCTGCCTTCCATCCGGACCTCCGGCATCTCCACGGCCAGGTCCGGCTCAATTCTGGGGGCATTTCCGGGGATATACCGCAATAGCCCGTTAAACACCATATCTGCAAACGCTCTGTCCTGGGAGCCTGCTGCAAAATGGGGGTCCAGGGTTCCCATGGCAGAAACATGGAGGCCGAATCTGAGCACATCCTGTCCAGCCCCTGAAGGAAGGGCGGCCCAAAGGAGGCTATAAAAAAGGGAAAGGACAAACAGACAGATTCGCCATGGGGGTTTTTTCACTGGTTCTGGTCTCCGTAAGTTTTTATTGCTCGCACGCCAATTGCGATCCATACACACTTAATGGAATTTCTCGGAGGAGTATACATGAATAGTGTGTAAATGCAAAATATGTAAACAGTATATTTGTCAAATTAGCAATATGTGCTTATATTAACGGAAGATGATTCCGATTTTCAATTTTCGGTGCACCAGATGATTGGACGCTCGCATTTTAAGCGCAGAATAAATACAGGTGGGATACATAAGGGAGTTTACAATGGGAGAACAGACCGTAACCTTACCAGTGACCGGAATGAGTTGCGTTAATTGCGCTGCCAATATCCATAAAACCCTGGAGCGGCTTGGGGGAATAACAGACGTAAATGTGAATTTTGCAGCCGAGCAGGCCGTGGTAAGCTTTGACCCGGATAAAATCTGTCTGGGCCAAATCGGGGAAAAGATAGCAGAGTTAGGGTTTAAGGTGGTGCTGGCAGAACAGGAGATGCCGGTAACGGGAATGAGTTGTGCCAATTGCGCAGCCAGCATTGAAAGAACACTGAGCAAGGATGTATCGGGCGTGGTAACCGCCTCGGTCAATTTTGCAACAGAACGGCTCAGGGTCTCCTACCTGCCGGCGGTTATCCGACTGGATGAAATTGTGACCCGGGTGAAGGCCCTGGGCTTTGACCTGATCCTGGCAGAGGAGGGTGCAAATGAGGCCGATGTGGAGGAAATCGCACGGAACCGGGAAATCCAGGAGCAGACACTAAAGTTTTGGGTGGGAGCCGCCTTTGCCCTGCCCCTTTTTTTAATAAGTATGTCCAGGGATTTCGGATTGACAGGCCCTTGGAGCCATGCCGCCTGGGTGAACTGGCTTTTTCTTGTCCTTGCCACGCCGGTACAATTTTATACGGGCAAGGATTATTATCTGGGGGCCTTTAGTAGCCTGAAAAATAAATCCGCCAACATGGATGTGCTCATTGCCCTGGGGTCCTCGGTGGCCTATTTCTATTCCCTTGCCATTTTATTGCTCCCCGGGCTTGACGGCCATGTGTATTTTGAAACATCCGCCGTGATCATCACCCTGATAAAATTTGGCAAGCTGCTGGAGGCGCGGACCAAGGGAAAGACCGGAGGGGCCATTAAAAAGCTTATGGGACTTGCGCCCAAAACCGCGACAAAGCTTGAGAACGGATCTGAAATACAGGTACCCATCAAAAGTGTCCGGACAGGGGATATGATTCTGATTCGTCCGGGCGAGCGGATTCCGGTGGACGGCATGATCATTGAGGGAGAATCTTCCGTGGATGAATCCATGCTCAGCGGAGAACCCCTTCCTGTGGATAAAAAACCGGGAGATCCTTTAACCGGTGGTACGGTCAACGGCCAGGGCCTGTTAAAATTTGAGGCCACCCGGGTTGGCAAGGACACGGCCCTGGCCCAGATCATCCGCATGGTCCAGGAGGCCCAGGGGAGCCGTGCGCCTATCCAGGCCCTGGCAGACCGGGTGGCAGCGGTTTTTGTGCCAATGGTTATCCTTGTTTCCATCCTCACTTTTGGTGTCTGGTGGGGGGTGACCGGCGAGTTTGTACCATCCATGATCCGGATGGTGGCCGTCCTGGTCATTGCCTGTCCCTGCGCCCTTGGCCTTGCTACCCCCACGGCCATTATGGCCGGAACCGGCAAGGGGGCTGAAAACGGCATTTTGTTCAAGCGCAGCCAGGCCCTGGAAACGGCTGCCAAGCTGACCACCATTGTGCTGGACAAGACCGGTACCATCACCCAGGGCCGCCCCACGGTGGTGGATTTGATTCCCATGGAGGCCGGGGGATTGAGCGACCAGGAGTTGCTGGTGTTGGCTGCCTCCCTGGAAAAAGGGTCTGAACACCCCATTGGCAGAGCCATTGTGGCATTTGCTTTGGGCAGGGGACTTTCCCTGGTTGACCCCCAAGGGTTTGAAGCCCATGGGGGATTCGGCGTTTCAGGACGTGTAAACGGCACAAGCTTGCGCCTGGGTAAGCCCGGATGGTTTGGCGCCCTGTTGCCCGCCCCTGTGGCCCGGCAGGTCATTGAGCTGCAGAACCAGGGGAAAACCGTGATGGTGCTGGCCGGGGAAGACGGAGTGCTGGGCATCCTGTCTGTGTCCGATGTGCTCAAACCCGACTCCGGTCAGGCCATTGCCTCCCTGCACAAAGAGGGCCTACGGGTGGTCATGCTCACCGGAGACAACCTGGCCACAGCCCGGGCCATCGGCAGGCAGGTCAATGTGGATGATATTGTGGCCGATGTCAGGCCCGAAGAAAAATCGGGCAAAATAGAACAGCTCCAGGCGGAAAAAGCCATGGTGGGAATGGTGGGGGACGGGATAAATGATGCACCGGCCCTTGCCCGGGCCGATGTCGGCTTCGCCATTGGCACGGGCACGGATGTGGCCATGGAAACCGGGGATGTGATCCTTTCCAGCGGAAGGCTTTCGGGTATCCCCCTGGCCATCCATATCAGCCGGCGCACCATCGGCACCATTCGTCAGAATCTGTTTCTGGCATTTGTATACAATATTGTGTTAATCCCGGTGGCAGCAGGGATACTGGCGCCTTTTGACATGTTTCCGGATTTTTTGCGCCAGCTCCACCCCATCCTGGCAGCCCTTGCCATGGCCGCCTCCAGCATATCCGTGGTCACCAACAGCCTCAGGCTTTACCGGGCGGATTTCAGCAAGTTCACAGATCCGGCATAGGCAATGGGTGGGGCCGGGCATTTTTTATTGAAATTTTTGACAAGGAAAGAAGGCAGATGGATGGACAGAAACGGGCCGATATCCAAAGAGGGGTAGCGGTGAAAGTGGTGCAGAAGCAGGACCAGAGAACCGGCCAATTGACCCAGGGCGTGGTGCAAGACATCCTCACCAATTCAAAGACACACCCCCATGGCATCAAGGTACGGCTTGAATCCGGGGTCGTGGGACGGGTCAAGGAAATCCTCGCCCCAAAGGCCTGAGGCGTTTGCGCCAATGAAAAAATCCAGTACAAACCGGCTGATGCCCCGGCACGTCGACCTGTTTAAAACCCAAAATCTGTTTGACAGAATTGCCCGGGCCGTCTGCCGTGCCGGCACCCTGCCCAGAAAGGAATTGTATGAATCCTGGGAAACGGCCAGGAGGGTCCGGCGCAGATACCGGGGCGGCCGGGTGGTGGATCTTGCCTGCGGCCATGGTCTTCTGGCCCATATCCTGCTGATCCTGGACTTGGGATCAGGCCCTGCCCTGGCCGTTGATGCACGGATTCCCGACAATGCTGCCGCCTTGTCCGAAAGTCTTGTCAAAACCTGGCCCGGCCTTGCAGCCAGAATACAATACCGGCAAATGGATATCCGGGATGTCTTGCTTTTTCCCGAAGACCTGGTGGTTTCTGCCCATGCCTGCGGCGCCCTGACCGATCTTGTGCTCGATAGGGCTGTTCAGGCCCGTGCCCGGGTGGCAGTCCTGCCCTGCTGCCACAATTTAAAAACCTGTTCTGGGGGAAACCTGACAAACTGGATGGATGCCTCCCTTGCCATTGATGCCGTAAGGGCCACAAACCTTGCCTCCCGGGGATATGAGATCATCACCCAAAAAATTCCAGGCACCATTACCCCCAAGAACCGCCTGCTCATGGGGCATCCGCAGGCGCCGAAAAACATCTGAAATTCGACCATCAGAGCCGGATACGGCATTTGAAAAAGTCCCGGTGCTCATCCTGGCGGTGGCTGACATAGAGCAGGGTGCTCAGGCCTTCCTTTGCCACCTGCTCCAGAAAATTCAGCACGGCTGTTCGGTTTAAGGCATCAAGCCCCTGGGTGGGCTCATCCAGAATCAGCAGCCGGGGTACCTTGATCAGGGCCCGGGCAATGAGCGCCAGTCGCTGGTCGGCATAACCCAGCTGCCGAAAGGGCGTCCGGGCTTCCCGGGAAAGGCCGGTGCGTGCCAGCCATTTTTCTGCCGCAAGTTCCTCCTGGCGGGTATAGGTCTGGTAGAGGCCAATGGAATCAAAGAGGCCCGAGAGAATGCACTGCAGGGTGTTGCCCGGCACATGATAATTTCGGTGCAGGTCCGGGCTGACAATGCCCATATGGGATTTTAGTTCCCAGATGGATTCACCCGTTCCCCGCTGGATGCCGAATATGCGCAGATCGTTTTGATAGCAGGCCGGGTGGTCTCCGGTGATGAGCTGGAGCAGAGTGGATTTTCCGGATCCGTTGGGCCCGGTCACCAGGGTGTGCTCTCCGGTGCGGATTCTAAGATTCAGGCCTGAGAAAATCAGGTTTCCCCCATACCCGGCAGACCCGTTTTTCAGCTGAACCAATTCTGTTGTGACCCTCGGGGGTTCAGGTTTCCCGGCCTCTGACCGGCCTGTGCCATGGGGGGTGCCGGCAAGTGTTTTGTCCAGGATCACTTCTGCCAGGGATGCTGTAAAATCCGGATGTCCCTGGAGGGTTTTTACTTCCAGGGCCGCCATGATATCTGCCCGGGGCCCCATGAACTCCAGGAGGCCATTGGCAATCAGGCCCACATGGGTACACCAGTCCGGGATATCGCAGTAATTGTGCACAGTGATGAAAAGGCCGATGCCGTGTTGGTGCAACAGGGCCATGGCCTTGTCCAGTTCGGCGCAGCTATGGGGGTCCAGACCTTCATAGGGGGCCTGGACCGCCAGGCAGGAGACGCCTTTGGTAATCTGGGCCAGCAGCAGCAGTTTTCTGGCCTGGCCGCTACTCAGCTGCCGGTATCCTTTGGTCATGGACCCTTCCATGCCAAAGGCGTTGATCAGGCCGGCATGTTTTTGAGGATTTTCCAGGAAGGAACCGGCCAGGGTGCCCGGGTCCATGCGGTCCAGAAAATCGGTGTCATCTTTTTTCAATTCTTCTTCAAACAATGCCTGCTGGCGGCCAAAGGAAACAATTCCCATGTTTTGGGGCGGGTCAATCAATTGGGCCGTTGTGCCCTGGTTTTCACCGGTGAGGAGGGTGAAAAAATCATCAATCCCCGAGCGGTTTGCCCCCACAAGGCACCAGGCCTCCCCGGGTTTGGCAGTAAATTTGTCAATGAAAAGCGTTTGCAATTTGGCGTTTATAATTTCCATGGCCTGCATTCAAACAGGTTGGAATGGATTCGGCAAGAAAAACTTGATTGCGATAGCATTCAAATTTTGATAAATTATTGAAATATTTTGCCCTTGAACCGGCTTAAAAAAAGGCAACTTCCGGGACGAACTGGAAAAGTTCTCAAGGAACGTGACGTCAGGTCCTTGCCCTTTTTCGAAGACAATCCCATGGAAATCATGCCGGAATCCGGGTTGAGCCCAGCCAAGCTGGGGGCAGGCCGGTATATTAAAAACCCTACACCCTTAACAAGCTTGCGGCTGCCGTGAAAGAAGCACTCAAAGGAGACAGACCCTGTGGGAGAAAATGCCCCTGGTAAAAAAATTTATGTGGATGTGGATGACGTGGTGTCCAAAACCACGGAGACCTATGTCGGTATCGTTGAACGTGAATTCGGGAAGCAAGCCGCATTTGAAGATATTGTAACCTTTGACCTGAGAGCCTCTTTTGGTCTGACAGACAATGAATTTCGGTATTTTTTCGATTTGGTTCACCAGCCGGAGTTTCTTTTCACATTTGAGCCGGTGGAAGGTGCGGTTGAAACCCTGGTCGACTGGGCCCGTGCCGGCCATTACATTGATATTGTCACCGGCCGCCCCAGCTCCGCCCAGGAGGTGTCTGTGGCATGGCTGAAAAAGCAGGGAGTTCCCTTTGACGCCTTTACCATGGTTGACAAGTACAATCGGCCGGGCAATGATCCCAGGTTTGCCATTTCAAAACAGGCATTAAGTGCGCGAACCTATGACCTGGCCGTGGAAGATTCCCTGGAAATGGCCCTTTTTCTTGCCAATACCATGGAGGTGAGGGTGGCATTGTATGAGCGGCCATGGAACATCTGGGATGGGGACCATGAAAAGGTGGTGCGGTGTTTTTCCTGGCAGGAGATCAGCCGACAGTTCCCATGAGCCCGATCCCAAACAATGGGGTTCCATGACCGACCGTTATGGTATCAGGCGGATCAGGGCCCAGAAGCCAAATCCCAGCAGCACCATGCCGGCACCCTGGTTGATGATCGCCTGAAACTTTTTATCCAGTTTTTGTTTGAGCTGTCCCACCCCCCAGGTCAGGATGCCCCACCACAGGCAGGAGCCCAGAAAAACGCCCGTAACCAGACTGAAGGCTCCTGCATACCCTTTTGTCATGCCTGAAAGACCCAGGCCTGCAAAAATGGCCACAAAGGCCATGATGGTCATGGGATTGGTCAGGGTCAGGACGAAGGCGGATAAATAGGCGTTTAAATATCCCTTGAAAATGGGATTGTTTCCCCCTTGCCCTTGGGAGGCGGGCTGTTTGAGGGTCGAAAGGCCCAGATGGCATAAAAACAGACCGCCGCCAAGGAGAACAGGGGTCTTTATCTCCAGCAGCCAGCTGGAAATAAGGGTAAGCCCAAAGCCTGCCACGCACCCGTAAAGGGCATCTGCCGTGGCCGCCCCCATGCCCGTGGCAAGCCCTGCCCAGGTCCCGTGAGTTATGCTTCTCTGGATGGTTAAAATTCCGATGGGCCCCACGGGTGCGGCAATGGAGAAGCCGATTACAATCCCCTTGATTAAAAATTCAAATACCATGTATAGTTCCTCGTGAATCAATTGGGTAATTTCAGGGCATAGTTTACCCGGTCCGCGTGATAGAAGTACAGGGTCAAGTCCTGGTTTTTAAGGGCAAAAAATTTAAAATTAAAGGAAAATCCTCCATGGACCTTAAAATTGAACGTCTGCTGGACACCATCGGTAAACAGATTGTCCGGGAACTTATGAAAAACGCAAGGATTTCCCATAGCGAACTGGGACGGGTGGTGGGGCTTTCGGCGCCAGCGGTCACCGAACGGGTCCGTAAATTGGAAGAAGCCGGGATTATTTCAGGATACCATGCCGCCATTAATGGGCAGTTGCTGGGGGAAGCGATCATTGCCTTTGTTCATCTGGACACGGCAGCTGCCGGTTACGACCGGGTAAAAAATCTGGCAGGCCAATTGCCAAATGTGGTGGAGTGTCATCACATCAGCGGGGAGGGCGCTTTTATTCTCAAGGTTGTGGTGGCTTCGGTGGCGGACCTGGAAGCGCTTGTGGCAAGGTTCAGCCCGTTCGGCCGAACCAAAACCACCCTAGTCCTCTCCTCTTTGGACAAGAAGACGCCCCGACCGCTTATCTTTCGCTAGGCATTGGCCAGGGGGCCGATCATTTTCCAGAACAGGGTAAAGAAGCCGTCAAAGTTTTGAGTCAGTTTCCAGGTCATGCCCTCAAAATACCAATTGTGGATATACCGGTGACAGATCATGTAATAGGCATCCATGATCTGGGAAAAGGTGAGGGCCGGATCAATGTCCCCCTTATCCCTGGCCCTTTTAATATGGTTTTTCAGCAGGGACAGGTCATCTTTCCGGCAATAGCTCTTGTCTTTCATCCAGGTCCGCATGGGAACCGTTATAAAGGCGGTCACGGCAAGCCCGGGGTTTTGGTCATAAAAATCAAAGGTCACCCAGAATACCTTCCTGAAAATTTCCCTGATATTGTCCATGCCCGCAATATGAACCGCCACGGTCCGGCTGATCCGGGAGATTTTTTCATCCAGAATCCCAAAGATCAATTGTTCTTTGGAGGAAAAATATTTGTAGATGGTGCCCGAGCTGATGCCGCTCTGGCGGCTGATTTCCCGGATATTGACCCGGTGGAAATCCTGGCTTGAAAACAGGTCCAGCACCACGGGGTAGAGCCGTTCTTTTAGTTTGTCCGGCATCTGAAGACCGGTTTTATTCGGTTTGTCCGGCATCCCATTTCCCCTGCTGTCTTAGGTTCTCTAGGATGGTTCCGGCTTTTTCCATGAGGCTGATTTTGTCCACCTTGGTGCTCCGGGTCAGGGGGAACGCTTCATCGGCCGGCCAGATTTCCACATGTAAAGGCCTTTTGTACGCGGCAATGGACTTGCAATGGGCCAGGACGGCTTCCGGGGTAAGTGTACAGCCTTGTTTGGGCCGGACAAAGGCAAAAATACCTTCATCAAACAGATAGTGCTTCATGCCCACCACATCCACCACATCCACTTCCTCCATGGCCGCAATATGGTCTTCCACCTCGCCGGGAAAGACATTGTACCCTTTCTGCTTGATCATAAATTTTTTCCGGCCCGACAGGTACAGGGCTTTATACCCTTCCATCTGTTTGAAATATCCCAGGTCTCCGGTATAAAGGATTCCTTCGGTGGACACGGCTTTTTTTGTCTCACCGGGCTGATTAAAGTATCCTAGAAACACAATGGGCGGATGGTAGCAGATTTCCCCCACTTCATTGTCCGGCAGCTCCTCTCCGGCTGATCCGTCTGCTTGCATGGGCTTTCGCACCGAGACCTTTGCCAGGTCGTCAAAGGCCTGTCCCACCTGTCCTGCCATCTCTTCCATGGAAATACCCGGCGGTGTAAAGGTGGCAAATCCGGCATTTTCCGTCATGCCGAGACCGGTGCCGAACCTGGGGGCCATGGTGGCCAGTTTCTTTAAAAATTTGGTATCGACGGCAGCACCGGCATAGGCCACAAACGCAAGGCTGGACAGATCAAAGGAGGTGTATTCCGGCAGGTTCCATAGCATGCGGAACATGGTGGGAATCTGGCCCATGACCGTAACCTTGTGGCGTTCCACTGCCTCAAGGCTGGCCTTTGTGTCAAAGATCCGAAGCAGGACCGCCTTGCCGCCCAGGTACATGGTGGTCATAAAGGTTTCGGTTACGCAGCCCACATGGCTGGGGGGCAGGTTTACCAGGCATACAAAGCGTTGATTTCCCACATCCTCGCCAAAGCCCCTTGCCAAAACCTGGTTCTGGACGATGATGTTCTCATGGCAAAGGACCGCCGGCTTGGGCTCGCCTGTGGTGCCGGTGGTATAGATG
>Ga0180007_10003530_pt1 | contig 17311 bp, 18 predicted proteins | sample MM_PC_MetaG_FD_121122 | JGI IMG/M metagenome (GOLD analysis project Ga0180007, IMG submission 121122) | Groundwater microbial communities from the Aspo Hard Rock Laboratory (HRL) deep subsurface site, Sweden - MM_PC_MetaG | ecosystem: Environmental > Aquatic > Deep subsurface > Groundwater... | reverse complement strand
GCCGATCGATACTGACGATCCAAAAGCCGCCCAACATCGCGGTTACGGACGACAGTTAATGGCTGAAGCTGAACGCATCGCCCTGCAGGCTGGTTATAAAAAAATGGCGGTCATTTCTGGTATTGGTGTCCGAGGTTATTATCATAAGCTGGGCTATGAATTGTTGGGAACGTACATGATAAAACAATTGAATTAAAAGCATCAGACAATTTTCTACTCAAAAATATTCGACGGTTGTTATGGGTCGAAATGTTTGACGCCCATACTCTCTTGTGGCAAGCTCTTTAGCTCATTTAAAAAAGGTCTTTTAAACTTGAATGAGAGGTTCTAGAAATGTGTGACTTTATCAGTTGGATCGAGGTACTTGACCAGCAGGCGGCAAACGGACGCCGCGTGTTGTTCCTAACGGACAGAGAGGTCTTCTCTCCTCATGGCCGGGAAGTCTTCGGAACGAACCCCAGAGACTATGATGTTCTGGGTCACGGAGCCATTCGTCGTTTCTTTGCTCCTCTAGGAGAGGAATCCTTGGTGGGTGGTCTCAACTGCGAACTTCGTGATTTTTGGGACATTAAAAGGCTTCCACCTGAGATCCAGGCGCTTCATCCGGAGGATCCGGAGTCATTCCTCAAGCATTGGGGAAGAATCTGGGATACCCCCGGCTGTTTTGAGCCTAATGATCTGGGGTATCTCCTTACGCATGCTCCAGAGCACTGGAACGAGGCCATGCGGGAACACGCCCCCAAGAACATCAACGGGGACGCGGATCCGTTCATTCCACACGAAAAAAGTTGGATCATTGAAGAACATCGATCAAACGGTCAACTGCTCTGGGATCCAACCCGGGTTCAACTCTACCTGTCCAAAAAGCAGAAGAGTAATCGAATTATTTTGGGTCGCCGGCTTCGCCAGGAGCTCCAGCAGCAACCGATCCTGAACGCCAACGTCCTCGATCACCTGCTCGCCCACCCACACCTCATTCCCAAGGAGTGGCGAGGTAAGTACATATTTTTCTGGGGTACTGTCTACCGCGACCGGGGCGGTGGCCTATGTGTGCGCTGCCTCCTCTGGAACGGCGACAAGTGGGACTGGGGCTGTAACTGGCTCGTCAACGACTGGCCTGCCGGCCTCCTGACGGCGGTGCTCGCGAATTAGCGCCGCCCTCATCACTACAAAATCATCTACGCCTAATGCACTCATTGCATCGGGCGCTTTTTACTTAAAAAACGCCAGACGGCTTTAGACTAAAAACTGTCTGGCACTTTTTAAATTAGTTGTCTGCCGGAGTCTGGACTGATAATCTTAAAAAGTTCTTTATAAAAAAGAGGTGAACAATGACCAAATTGCTGCATTTTGTAAATTGTTGCTCAGATGAAACTGTCTATATCGGCCTCTGGCTGCGAGAAGAGCGGCTAGAAATCCATATTTATAACGAGCCGGGTCAAGCGCTCCTTGAAATTCGACCGCTGCAGCGCCTATCAATCAATGCCACTGCGGAAATCGAAACTTGTATTCATAATGGCCAGTTGCAATACACTATTGTTGGTCACTGTGATGGGGTCTGGTTGCGTATTCCCACTACCGCCAAACCAGATGGTCCGGTTTTCAAATTCTACAACAGTAGCTTAGTCGATCGTTCGGACTAAAGTTAAAGTGAGGAAACATGGGGCAATTCTATGTAATTAATTCTACCGGTTACCCGGTTCGAGTAACCGTCACTCGGCTGCCACCTGACCCGAACATTAGACGGGTAATTCTGACCTCGGAAGCTGTTGAGGTCAAAGAAAAAGTCATCGTTCAGGCGACGATCTCAAAAACTGGTCATGATCGTGTTCTGGTACCAAGCACGCCCGATGAATTCATTGTGCAGGTTGATAACCGTATCGGTGCGACTCTACAACGAGGCAATGATCGACAAGGTAATCATCTGTTAACCATCGTCGGCTTCTTCAGCTAATGATCGCCCCCACATCTGGTGGGGGTTTTGATTATAAAAATCACCAATATAACAATTCATTTCTGCTGACTTTATATATTCCCCGACCCGTGCTAATCTTGGCCATATAAACAGATAAATTATGCTTGATAATTTACGACAAAACGATCCAGAAATCGCGGTGGCTCTAGAGAATGAATTGACCCGACAGCGTACCGGATTAGAAATGATCGCCTCAGAAAATATCGTATCCATGTCAGTATTGGAAGCTCTGGGTACGGTTTTGACGAATAAATATTCTGAAGGCTATCCGGGCAAGCGTTATTATGGCGGCAATAAATATATTGATATCGTCGAAACCTTAGCCATCGAACGCGCCAAAACTCTTTTTCGAGCTGAGCATGCCAATGTTCAACCGCATTGTGGTTCGCAGGCTAACATGGCAGCCTATTTTGCTTTAGCTGAACCAGGTGACACGATTCTGGCTATGGATCTAGCACATGGTGGTCACTTGACCCATGGCAGTAAGGTAAATTTTTCCGGCAAACTATATCGGTTTGTTTCCTATGGCGTCTCTCGTGACGAAGAACGGATTGATTTAGAAGGGGTCCGAAAAATTGCGCAACGCGAACGACCTAAAGTAATTGTCGCCGGCTACACTGCTTATCCGCGAGAGATTGATTTTGCTGGTTTCGCAGCTATTGCCCAGGAAGTCGAAGCCTACTTAATGGTGGATATGGCACACATCGCCGGATTGATTGCCGCCAAAGTTCATTCAGATCCTGTCCCCCATGCTGACGTGATTACTTCAACCACTCATAAGACCTTGCGCGGACCGCGGGGCGGTTTAATTCTTTGTCGCCAGGCTGATCGCTGGCGACCAACTGAAAAGAAAAATCTGGCTCAACGAATTGATTCAGCGGTTTTTCCCGGAACACAGGGTGGACCACTCGAACATGTCATCGCCGCCAAGGCCGTTGCTTTTAAAGAAGCGCTGACACCGGAGTTTGTTACATATCAAAAACAGGTAGTAGCCAACGCTCGTCAGTTGGCTGAAGCTTTCATGGCTGAAGGTTTCCGGGTGGTATCCGGCGGGACGGACAATCATTTAGTATTGGTTGATCTGACGCCGTTTAGTGTGTTCGGCCAAGAAGCCGTCGAGTTGCTCGATGCAGTGGGTATCCACACCAATATGAATATGATTCCGTTTGATGAACGCAAGCCTGCTGATCCATCTGGGTTGAGACTGGGCACACCAGCTTTAACCACGCGTGGTTTTGGTGAAACTGAAATGATTTTAATCGCTCAACTGATTGCCCGAACTCTGCGCCGACCGACCGAAGGAGAAAAATCAACCATAGCTGCTGAAGTACTCGAACTGACCAAACGATATCCAATTTATCCAGCTTTGACCTGACTGGCTGAAAAATTTCAGAACTAAAACTTGATACGACCATGACCGCTAAACTTATTGATGGCCGCAAAGTTGCCCAACGAATCAATGATCAAACCCGCCAAGAATTGACCGCGCTTGATTTTAAGCCAGGGTTAGGTGTTGTTTTGGTAGGTGAAAATCCAGCCTCCAAACTGTATGTTGGCCTAAAAGAAAAAGCCTGTCGTCGATTGGGTTTGAATTTTATGTGCTATGCCTTACCAACCGAAGCAACACCAGAGCAAATTCTTTCAGCATTGCATGAACTAAACATCGACGACCGCGTCCAGGGCATTATTGTCCAGCTTCCACTACCCCAACATTTAGACACCAACCGAATAATTGCCGCAATTGATCCAAACAAAGACGCTGACGGTTTTCACCCAGATAATCAACCTGTCGGCCCAGTGCCGGCCGTACTGCCAGCTGCGGTCATGGAACTACTACGAGAAACCGGTGAAAATTTATCCGGTCTCCAGGCAATCGTAATTGCCAAAGGAGATGTACTTTTCTCATCGCTGTCCAGACCGTTGCAACGGATCGGTATTACTACTCAACTTATTAAACCAACAGACCTATCATTGACCAATCAGGCTGATATTTTAATTGTAGCTGTCGGTCAGCCAAAACTTATTCGTAGTGAACAAGTCAAACCAGGCGCTATCGTTATTGATATTGGCACCAATAAAATAGCCGACCGGACGGTCGGTGATGTTGATGCAGACTCAGTTAAAAAAGTTGCTCACTGGCTTACACCGGTACCAGGTGGCGTCGGTCCGGTAACTGTAGCTCAGCTATTGCTAAATGTGGTGCGACTAGCCAAAATAAAAACTTTTTAAAAAAGTCGGATGATTTCAAAATAAAGTCACGAACACCTCATAAATCGCGCCCAGTGATAAAACTACGATAGTAATGTAGGCCCAAATCAAAGACACACCGAGCTTTGATTTTTTTAAAATATTTTTCCTAGTAATCGAAATATACAACCAAGAAACGATCACCGCCGTAATGCCACCGAACACCGCACCTGAAAAACTAATAATGCCGATAAAATTTTTAATGCCAATAATCACCAAACCGATTGGTACACCACATGCCAATAGCCAGGCTGGCCAACGATGCATTTTATAATCGTATTCAAACGATGATTTCAAATTAAGAGCGATAATAAAATATGAAGTAGCGACGGCCAAAAAACCAAACAGTGCGGCAAACACCGTAATACCTCCACCCATTACTGCCTTGAGTCCACTGACGGCGTCGGCGGTTGTTGCCAAACCAGTCACGCCATAAACCGCTAAAGCAAACAAGGCCGTCAAACCAGTTGCAATAAGCGACCCGATAATAATTGCTCGACGAAAACCAGCGTGGCGGCCTTTCATTATGTCCTCCATCTCCGGAATCGCCGATAATCCAGATAAAGAAAATAGAATTACACCGTAGGGTAGAAAGTAATCACCTGGGGTAAATAAAACCAAGTTGCTCAACGTCTGGTGTTGAACTGACAAAACAACGATTAGTAACAACGCCAAACCCAACGCTATTGTAGAGATAAAATCGATCTTTTCAACAAAATTAAGACCAAAATACACGATCAGGCCACCGACCACTCCCCAGCCGATTTGATAATATAGAAGCTCTCCACCGATTAAGGGCGACAAAATCAAATGTAAAAATGTACCACCAACCAAAATATAGGCGATTATTCCTGCCCAAAAACCTAATATGGTCGCAACTGCCGCCACATGTCGTGCTTGTGGTCCAATAAATTTTCCAGTTAGACCGATTAAACGTATTTTTTCTTTACAAGCCATGGCTGCTTCGGCATAAAACAAACTTTGTAATAGTTGAATGCCACCCAACACAACTAAATAAACTAAGGCCAAAACTAAACCAACCTGACTCATGGCATATGGCACACCAAAAATACCCACGCCGATAATAGTTCCGACGAGGGTGGCGACAGCCAGATAAAAATTGTTGCTTTTAGTTGCTTTCATCTTGTTTAATTATATCATGAATGTAGCTACGACTGCATTCATAGCAAAACAGCTCATTGACACCGAGGAGAAAAATAATGAGAGAAAAACCGCGAACTAGTTCAACTGGCGGTGGTCGTCCAGTGATTATCGCCAACGGCTTTTTTCCTGTGCCGATCCCACTCGGACACATCGCCGCTGTATATCAAGCTCATGGTTTTGATGCTCGAATTGTCCCGTTTGCCTTGCGCAACAAAATTGATGTTCATACTTATGCCCAAACCATTGAACAGATGGCGCGTGATGCGTACGCGGAAACCGGTCTTCAGGTCGATATTATTGGCTTGAGTATGGGTGGTATAGCTGCACTCTACGCAATCAAATTCCTGGCCGCCGCTCCACATATTCGAACTCTCATTGCAATCGGCTCGCCATTCCATGGTTCGCCTGTGGCTGCCATGAGTACCATTTCACCCTGGTTCAGCCGCACTGCCCGACAACTCGCACCGGACAGCGAATTGCTAAAAGAGCTGCGCGCAGCCCCCCGGCCACCGGAGGTACGTTTCATATCTCTGGGTGGTATCTTTGATACCATATCTCCCCTACCAACCACTCGCCTGGATGAAGCTGAAAACTATTTCTGGTTCTTTGGTCATCATGATCTGATGTTTTTAGGCTGGTTGCACTGGGAAGTTGTTAAACTACTGCTTTAAACTTCTTTACCCCCAATTAGGGGGTAATTTTTGTTAATAAACCGAGGACAAGTGCGATCAACATGCAGTTGCCGAATACTCGATCGTGCCGTAAAGTACACCTCAGAATTAAGAGCTGGCAAAAAAGCTGAGTTTAGAAAACTTCTTATGTCTGCTGAGCGCATTCCTCCACAAAATTTAGAAGCGGAGCAATCTTTTATTGGTTCGTTACTGATCGATAAGAATGCTATTTTTCGTGTGGCTGACATGGTGCGACCGGAAGATTTTTATAAGCCGGCTCATGGTGACATCCTGGAAGCTATCCTGGCTTTATATGCCAAGCGTGAACCGATAGACATGCTGACGCTGGCTAATCGTCTGCAAGAGATGGGCAAATTGGAAACCGTGGGAGGACGCACCTACCTAATGGAACTCACGACCATCGTCCCCACTGCCGCCCACATTACTAACTATGCTGATATCATTCAGAAAAAAGCGACGTTACGACGCTTGTTGTCAGCCGCTGGTGAAATAACTGGCCTAGCTTTTGAAGAAACCGAAGATGTTGATGCTTTGCTCGATAATGCCGAACAAAAATTATTTGGAGTATCACAAAAATATTTAAAGACCAGCTTCACTCCATTGAAAGATGCTCTTGATAATGCTTTCGAGCGAATTGATGAATTACATCGCGAAAAAGGAAAACTGCGCGGTATCACCACCGGCTATCGTGACTTGGATAATATCCTGGGTGGATTACAACGCTCCGACTTAGTTATCTTGGCCGCCCGTCCATCCGTCGGTAAAACTAGTTTTGCTTTGGATATTGCCCGACAAGCAGCTATTCGCAGTCGGTTACCGGTTGGCATCTTTTCACTCGAAATGTCGAAAGAGCAGCTGGTGGATCGTATGATTTGCTCTGAAGCGGGAGTTGATTTATGGCGTTTACGTACCGGAAATTTGAGTGATCGTGATGATCAGAGTGATTTTTCCCGTATTGGGCACGCTTTGGGTGTCTTGTCAGAAGCACCAATATTTATTGATGACACGGCCAATGTTAACATCATGGAAATTCGCACTAAAGCGCGGCGCTTACAAACTGAGCACGGTCTCGGATTATTGGTTATCGACTATCTTCAATTGATGGAATCACGTAGTCGAGGCGCTGACAATCGTACGCAAGAAGTAGCAGAGATTACCCGGGCCCTTAAGGGTATTGCGCGCGAACTTAATATCCCAGTAATTGCACTTTCCCAGTTATCACGAACAACAGAAATGTCCAAACCAGCCATTCCAAAATTATCGCATCTGCGCGAAAGCGGCAGTATCGAGCAGGATGCTGATGTTGTAATGTTTATCTATCGCAAAGCAGCTGATAAAAACTACAAAACAGAAGAAATTCCTTTGGATGAAAGATACATCGCTGAAATCCACGTGGCTAAACATCGCAACGGTCCTTGTGGCATGGTTAAAATGTACTTCGACGAAGCTCGGGTTAGTTTTCGTGATTTAGATAAAAAATATGTAAGCGCACAACAATTTATACCAGCGACTCAACCGCCACCGCAACAAATTCCTGTGCCTCAACAAGCTGTCACAGTACAACCACCAGCTCCTGCACCACAACAACGCGTCACTCCGGTAGGTGTAGTTGTGCCATCGCCTGGTCCTGGCAGTATGCCACCGGGCAATAGCTATAATCAGACACCGCATCACCAGACGACGGAAAATAATTCTTAATCAATTAGATAGTTTATGTTTAATAAACTCAAACAGGTCAAAGATCTTCGTGACAAGGCTAAACACCTGCAAAACATGCTGGCTGACGAAAAAGTTGAAGGATCAGCTGCCTGGGGTAAAGTCAAAATTCAAATGAATGGTAATCAACAAATACTAAATGTCGACGTTGACCCAGAATTACTAAAAGAATCTGAACAAAATAGATTACAGGACGCGATCAGAGATGCCTGCAATGATGCGGTCAAAAAAGCCCAGCGTAAAATGGTAGAAAAAATGCGCGCCAGCGGTGATCTAAACGTCCCTGGTTTAACCTAAAACCATAAAACAAATTAATATTTTCTGATGCCAAAATTTCCCGAACCAATCGAACAGCTCATTCACGAGTTAGGTTGTTTACCTGGCGTCGGTCCTAAAACGGCCGAACGTTATGCTTTTTCTTTACTGAAGCGACGACCTGAAGAACGCGAACGTCTGGCTCAAACTATCATTGAAGTCAGTGGAACTCTCACCACTTGTTCAGTTTGTGGCAATTACACAGAAAAAGACCCTTGCCACATTTGCGCTAACCCACAACGTGATCGAGCAACCATTTGTCTAGTGGCCACCGAACAGGATTTGCTGGCCATAGAACGAACTGGAGAATTTCAGGGTTTATACCACGTCTTGGGTGGTGTGTTGTCGCCGGCCGATGGTATTACTCCGACTGAACTTAACATTCGTCAATTGTTAGCCAGGTTGCAACGCGAGAGGCCGGTTGAAATTATTCTGGCTTTCGATCATACAATTGAAGGAGAGTCAACAATGTTATATCTGACCCGAATCATAAAATCTTTTGATATTCGAATTACCCGCCTGGCACGCGGCCTGCCGATTGGCAGTGAAGTCGGCTATGCTGATGAAATTACTTTAACTGACGCTCTTAAGGGACGAAGTGAAATCAAAAAAGAGTTGATCCCTGAAAAAATCATGAGTAAAAAGTAAAAGCTAAATATTATTTGGTAAGAACATCAAACCTTAATACCAAAGGTTTGATTTTTATGACATCCTCCCCGGGCTAAAGCCCGAGGTTTCCTTCCAGTTCGCAAGCTTCGCTTGCGCAAAAGCCTCCGCTTCGCTCCGGGTCACACTCATCCCCGCACTCGGCGGCTAACCACGCCGCCTTCGTGCGGGGTTTCCTGTGAGACAAAAAACCACTGTTCAAGTTGAACAGCGGTAGTAATTGATTCGATCTGAGTCTAACCCCAGGTTGATCCAAATTTACTCCGGATACGCCATTAATCGTAGAAAGATCGTAATGATGTAGGCGGTACAGGTTGCGAGCACTCCACCCACCAAACCGCTTCCTAGACCGATCATCAATCCCAGCGGCAAACCCCAGAAAAAAAGTCCGATCACCACTCCTGTGATGGTCAGTAAACTGAACACAGCGACACCGAGTTGATGAGCATTGGTGTTTTGCCACAAGTGACATGGTTCATATAGATGGCTTTGACGAATTGCTCCGCTAATCAGTATCAACCAAAACGCGAGGCTAGTCAGTTGAATTGCAACTTGCAATAAGGTTGTAAGCAATGAAGAAAATGAGCTGCTAGAATTGGCTAACCCCGGCCAGCCCAAGACAGTCAAGGGGGCAACAAAAAGAGCGAATAGCTTGACCAAAAAAGCCAGGTTCTTCTTCGTTGGATTGACTTCACCGCAAACAAAACGATTGAACAGCCAGAGCGATCCAACCACAGCAGCCACCGCCAGAAAAGCAGCCGGAATGTCCCACAGCCGGGAAATAGCAAATCCGCTAAATACTGGCTCAGTGCTGAAGGCATGACCGACTCTGGTGATGGTTGGTGGTGCACCGCCAAGTAAGAAAGTCGAACTCCACATGCAGCTCAGCAACACCGCCAGAGTGAGACCATATCGCCAGGTCAATTGCACGGGATCGGCTCGCCAAACCCAAAGTATTTTTTGCCAAAATCGACAGAGATAACTTTGACCGATCATTATTGCTTGCTGAGAAATGCGCCTGCCAGTCCGAAAGATGTGACTGCCTAATGCGACCAGCAATTCACGACCAGTCAATGTTTTAACAGTAATCTGAACCATTGTTGATCGTCGATAAGGGCTGAGGGGGCCGTATTGGAGATGATATTCACGCTCGGTTCGCCAATCCTGCTGAGACCAAAGAAAATTACTGATCACTTTGGCCACCAACAAAGTCATGACCGCCAACAACGGTACTACGAGCATTAGAGCCACCAAGCCACCAGCGAACAAACCCAAGACCTCAAAAAAATCATTGACCGGATTCATTCCAATCTCCTGCTCTGGGACGCCTAAGTGCGTCAGACTAGAATAAATTTTTTACCAAAAAAGTCAAGTCGGGAAAAATATTAAAATCTAAAAATACGACATAAATAACTTTAAAACCACCTAATTATTTATTAGACTCAGTAAATTTTATCGGGTCAACATCCGGAAAATCATGTTATAATTACTAAAGATCACATGTTGACTATCCTGCCTTCAATTTTACTTTTTGCGGTTGGCATCGCCCTTCTCTATAAGGGCGCCCTTCTTTTAATTGAAAATGCCACCAAACTGGCACGAAATTTTGGCCTGCCACTAATTTTAATCGGTTTTACTATCGTTGCTTTCGGCACCTCGTTACCAGAATTAATTATTGGTATTTTCTCTGGCTTGGCTGGTGAAAATAGCCTGACCCTGGGTAATGTTTTGGGTGGTAATATGGTCAATCTCGGTGTGGCGCTCGGTCTGACCGCGCTTATAGCCCCGATCGGCTTACCCGCTAAAAATCATCGATTCGAACTTTATAGTTTGGTGTTTGCTTTGGCCATTCTCTATATGTTGCTACGAGATGGTCTGCTGAGTCGTTTCGATGGTCTAATACTGGTAACCATGGCGATAGTTTTCATCTTAGCTGTTATTCGCGAAGCTACCACCATGAGCAAAGTCGAACGAGTCATCAAACGAACAATAACAATTAAACGTCGCCGCGAACGCCTTTACAATATTATAGCTATTGCGGCTGGTCTGGCTCTTTTGTTTATCGGTGCGCGCATGACGGTAGTTAACGCCGTCAGTCTGGCTAGATTAGCTGGTGTCAGTGAAGTTTTGATTGGTCTGACACTCATTGCACTTGGCACATCCTTACCGGAAATCCTGACAACTATTATTTCGGCCATCAAAAAAACCGAGCAGCTTTCTATCGGTAATATTATTGGCAGCAATGTCATGAACGTCCTGTTGATCCTGGGAGTATCTGTTTTAATCTCACCGATAAAAATTAATCAGACCGTTTGGCAATATGATTTGCCCTTTCTGTTGCTAACGACATTAATTTTCATCTCGATTGTTAGAAGTAGTCAAAAAATTTCCCGACGTGAAGGTTTATTGCTGCTGTCTGCCTACGTTATTTATGTATTATTTGCCTTCCTACTACGCTTATAGTCAAAAATGAATCTCTATCGTGTGCCTACAGACCAGCCTCCACCTAATCAAAAAAGACCTGACTGTTGTCTGGTCTTTTTTTATCTTCAGCTCTAAGCCTTGATGTCTTCGATCTTAATTTCAGTGAAATGTTGTCGATGACCAGTTAGCTTTCGATAACGAATTTTTGGCTTGTACTTCACCACTTCAACCTTGCGACTGCGACCTGCCCTAACCACCACCGCCGTCACTTTGGCACCCTTAATGGTCGGCTGACCAACCTTAACTTCATTATCTTTATCGTCCGCTATAAGCAGCGGCTCAAAAGTCAGCTTCTGACCTTCTTCGGCCTCAAGCTTCTCAACTTTAATTTTGTCACCCGGCTTTACTAAATATTGTTTACCGCCGGTTTCGATAACTGCGATGTATCCCATACCTGAAATAATTTTGAATACTATTTGGGGCTAAGCAACGATAGATTACCGCAGAGCCCCCCTTCTGTCAATACGATAAATCACTGGCAGACCTAAGCGCAGTCCATGCTCGGCAATAAAACCAGCCGGCACCTCCAAAACTGCCTCGGCCGCGTAGAGTGGTGAAAATGTCGGTGCTGGTTCATTCTTTTCCGCCGGCTGGACATTGACGGTCAAATCTACAATTTCACCAGATTTAATCCAGATAACATCGATGGGTATTTTCATATCTTTCATCCAAAAAACATAGCGAGCTGGTTCGGCAAATAGAAACAACATACCTTCGTCGACCATCAGCTTAGTGCGACCAGCCAACCCCTTCTCACGAGTTGCTTCAGTGGCCGCCACTTCAACTTTAATTTTAATATCCTCACCAATTACTACCTCACCTCGACCAAAACCATGCTGTTGATAACGTAATAAAAATGTCATAACAATAATCACACTTAGTGTAACCAGCGTTAAAATTCCGCGCGTGCCTAATTGTTGTGGCTGATCTGGTTTTTTATTAGCGTCGCTCTCCATATTATTTATTTTATCGAGTTGCGTTTCTGCATTATTAACGCGCCAGCTAATATCACCAGTAATAAACTCAAGGCTACTCCAATAGCTGTAACTTTCTGAGGGCCGGGCAAAATCAAGGTTGAAATACCAAACAAGGCAGCCAAAAACCAATACAGCAACACCACCGACCGCTGAGGCAAACCGCTGTCAACCAACAAAAAATGCAGATGTGACCGATCGCCGCCAAACGGTGACTTACCCCTGACCAACCGCCTGATAATAACTATAGCTGCATCAAAAAGTGGCAGACCTAAAACCAGCAAAGTGGTCGCGATTTTACCGCCAGAAATAATAGCCAATATACCAAGCAAAAAACCGGCTAGTGTTGAACCACCTTCACCCAAGAATATTCGAGCTGGATAAATGTTAAACACAAGAAACCCGGCAAACACTCCAGCGATCGCTAAAGCCAAAATGGCTGTATCCGGCTGAGCCACTTCGCGCATCAGGCTAACTGCTGCAATTACCAAACCGCCGATAACGGTCAAACCAACCACCAAACCATCTAAACCATCTAAAAATTTAGTAGTGTAGGTCATGGTCATCAGCCAGGCCAGAGTAAAAATATCGGCTAAAATCGTCAGTTTATATGGAATACCATCAATCCAGACCGCGGTCATTATATATTTATTTAATTCAATCAAGCCGCCGAATGGATTGGTAATATAATTCACGCCGATGCCCACGACAATAACAGCCAGTACGGCTAAAAAAGGCCAGATAAACTGTTGCCAGGGTTTCAATTCATACCGATCATCAAGTGCCCCACCAAATGATAATAATCCAGCTGCAGCAATAATACCGACCAAATATTTAGCTTTGATGTGACTGCCTGGCAACCAGCCAAAACTGGTTAAAACCACTACGATTAAGACGAGAGCAATAAAAAGGGCGACCCCACCTAAAAGAGGAACCGCTTTTTTATGTAATCGCCGCCCACCTGGTTCAGCGAGTACACCAAAATGTCTGGCCAAACCACGGACAAAAACGGTGGTCAGAATAGACAATCCAAAGGCACCGATGAAAATGATAAAAAAAGTCATACTATCTGAAATGACGGTAGCATAAACTGATTGGAAGCTGAAACGGTCAATCTGACCGAAGTTTAATTTGATGCGCTAGGCGGAGGCAAGCTACGTCGCTCGCGAGTGACGTGGCAAGCTCCGCAGCTACGTGATTGATTTCGTTTCTGAGGGTAGCTGCAGAGTTTACCCTGTCGCTCGCGAGCGACAGGGTTTATCTCTGCCCATCCGTTTAAATTAATGATGGGCGGAGGCAAGCCACGTCGCTCGCGAGCGACGTGGCAAGCTCCGCAGCTACTAACCAATGATCAGATCGCCAAAAAAAATGATTTTGGCAAAATGAAGACCCCGCACCTTTGAGTGCGGGGTCTGTAAAGGTTGGACGGTGAGGTGGGTTACTCAGCGGACTGCTGAGCGTCGTTGAGTCGCTCCTCCAGGTAACGCGCGGAGTCGCGCATGGTGGCGATGGTCACCGCCACGATTCCCTGGCCGGCCAGTCTGCAACGCGGCGCGAAGGGATTGGTGGCGTAAGCATTACCCACCAACGTGCCGAACTCCGCGCTATAGAGTACGGTCACGACTTCCTGCCTCCACTGCGCATTGCGCACAGTGATGGTGTTGTTGCCGCGCTCGGAGAGTGCCTCCTGCGCATCCTGGTCGAGGATGATGACCTGTCGGCCACCAGCCATCAGGCGTTGCACCACCTGAGCCGTGTCGCTGAACCGATAGCCACGGTGGCGATAGATCACCACCTTTGATCCGAAGGCCCTGACCTGGCGCATGCCCTCGCGCTTCAGACCAGCCACCAGCTGATCCGCAGCCTCTCGACTCTCGGCCAGGAATGAGAGCTGACCGTTGGAACCGGCCTCCAGGCAAGAGTAGCGCTGGCGCAAATCAGCCAGCCTCAGCCGCCTGGCGATCGGATCCAGGGTGATCTTGCTCCGGGTGCTGACTTGCACCCGAGTTCCAGCCGGACCCTCGTCCGCGATCTGGATGACGATATCCGCCTTGGGGCGGATCTCGTGATCCGGGAACAGTAGCGGCAATTCCTTGCCGCGCCGCGATCGCCGAGGATTGCCCAGCCGGCAAACCTTCCCAGCCCAGCTGGACTGAGAACGGATCACCACCACGTTCAGCCGGATCGGCTGGCCGTCGTTGCTCGCTGGCAGGCCGAACGCTTCCGGATCCACCGAGACCCCACGAATGACTTTCGTCTTCGCCGGGTTCCAGTAGTCGGCCTCGCCCAGCTGCCACTCGCGCTCGAGTGCCAGGAAGGCGGCCTCGGCCGCCTCCTCGAAGAACTTGGCAGTCCGCGGCTTGTGCGCGTAAGCCTGGCGCACGCCGTCGACCAGCTTATCCCAGGCGAACAGTCGCCGGACGGCGTTGTCTTCGGCCTGTTCGATGAGCTCGAACCGACTCGACCAGCCGGTTTCGGTTTCACTAGAGGAGATATTCGTAAACATCTCCTCCAGCTCCTCACTGGTCGGCTTGCGCCCGAGCTTGTCTCCCAGCTGTTTCACCAGCTGCCGATCTCGGGCGTCTTTCGCCCGATCCTCGGACTGGAACTGCTCTCGCAGTTCGGCTGTGACCTTTGCGATCTCAGCCGACAGCTCCCGAGCCACGCCGTTCATGGCCATGTGCACGAGCTTGATCACTGTTTCCGGCTGTTCGCCGTACACAATGTTCAATCCGGCCATTAGATTCCGCAGATGGCGATCCACATGCGGAGTCTGCTCCGACCGCAGCGTACCGTCTCGGATGACGGTATCCGTGCCGTGCAAGTCATTACTTGCTACGACCCGAACGATCGGCAGCAGAGCCAGCAGGTCAACGGCCTCTTCAGCCGCCTCTTCGACCAAGCGTTCGATCGAAGACCTCTCCCGGCTGTCGATCTGCCGGTGCTGATCGAGCGGCTGTCGGCCGTCGCCAGTATCGATGAAGACCAAACCGTACGCCCGGAGCAGTCGGGCGTGATCCACACACCCTCCAAACTCACCGAAGTCCTCGATCCGCAATGGACCGGCGGGGATGAACTTCACCCCGGCGATCCCCTGGAACCTCAGAGCCTTGACCACCGCCTCATGGGTCCGAATGACCCAGTCAATCACCGCGATCTCCAGATCGGGATGAAGGTGGTACACCAATGTCGCCAAAGTCGCCAAACTTTTCTTTTCCAACATCTCACAAACCTCCGGCGAAAAAACGCCTAGCCGAATCCGGTCGGCTGCCGCGACGATCCTTTACCGTCCAAATTGTATAGAACCTGTCATCGACCCCGATGCCGACGAACGTCTCAATATAGCAAAAATTCACCGTTCTGTCAACCCAATTAACTCTCTTCTAAAGAGTCAGAAATTTTAGTACTAAAACTGTCTGATAATCCTTTTTGCTTAGCAAAAAACAGGCCTAAGCCTGCTTCTATTTTGACGCCAGTCCTACTTTATAGCCACCGCCGCTGGTGTAGCAGAGATATAATCCAACTGATCTATCGGTACAAAGCCTAGCTCTCCTACTTGTCGTTCCACATTATTCATGGCTTGCAAGGCCACAATTTGTAAATCTAATCGATTCCCCTGATCGCGCAGTTCGGCAATCTTCTTCTCCAGAGACCGAACAGTAAAACCGTTAGCCGCGGCCTGATTATTAATGGCCAGATAACCGACAAATAATCCAACCACCAAAGTCGACAAAAAAATATTCAACATAAACACACCATTTCCAGTTCGACTAACCCACCCTAGGACGATTTTACTTTTTCGACGGTGATAGTTCATCGGTTTGCAATTTTCTCGATGGCCCGCAACTTAGCACTGCGCGACCGATTATTTCGTTTAATTTCTTCGTCTGTCGGTACAAGAGGCCGGCGATTAATACATCGTGCTTCACCGGCTCGTACCTTATCGCGAATGAAACGTTTGACCAGACGATCTTCGAGCGAATGAAAGGAAATGACCACCAGTCGACCACCTGACTCAAGCTGATCAAAAAGTTTTGGTAATCCTTCACGTACATTGCCCAACTCGTCATTAACCACGATTCGCAAGGCCTGAAATATTTTAGTGGCGGGATGAATACGTTGCCGACGACGATAGGCACTAACTGCCGCGCTTACTACTTCAGCTAATCGTAAGGTTGAAATAATTCTCTCTTCCTTCCTGGCGGCAACAATCGCTCGGGCGATACGCTGAGCTTCACGTTCTTCACCAAACTCGGAAAAAATTCTGGTCAGCTCATCAATCGTGCTGCTATTTACAATTTGAGCCGCGGTTAATTCCTGTTCGCGATCAAACCGCATATCAAGTGGTCCATCATGTCGGAGACTGAAGCCTCTCACCGGATCATCGATCTCCAGTGAGGAAAAGCCTAGATCCAGAAGTGCCGCCTGAAACGACCCGAAGGAGATGGAGAGGAGGACCTGGTCAACGTTTCGATAGTTCGCGCGGACAAGCATGGCGCGCGAGCCAAAACGTGCAAGGTTCCTCCGGGTCGTTTCAAGCGCCGCTTCGTCTAGATCCAGACCCAAGAGGCGTCCAGCTGGAGCAATATGCTCAAGTATTTTTTCTGCGTGACCGCCCGCACCGACTGTGCAGTCGATAACATTCAGGCCAGAACGCAGATTTAATGCCTCAAGCGTCTCGGTCAAAAGAACTGGTATGTGTTTTTTGTTTTGTTCCTCAATCATCACCGTTCGCTAAACACCCAACTCCCCCATTTGTTCAGCGATGCTCTCGGCGTTCTTTTCTGTTTGAGCGCTGTATTTTGCCCAGGTCGATCTATCCCAAATCTCTATTCGATTGAACAAACCAGCGACGACAGTATCTTTTTTCAAACCGGCGTATTTACGTAAATAATCCGGAACCAAAATTCTACCCTGACTATCCAAATTTACATCCATAGCTCCAGCTAACATCAGACGAGCCAGAGCTCGCGAATTAGTCTGGCTAAATGGTAGCGCGGCCAGCTTTTCAGCAATCTTCTTCCATTCAAGATTGGAATACACGAAAAGGCAGTCGTCCAAACCTCTGGTCACCACTG
>Ga0180007_10003529_pt1 | contig 17312 bp, 15 predicted proteins | sample MM_PC_MetaG_FD_121122 | JGI IMG/M metagenome (GOLD analysis project Ga0180007, IMG submission 121122) | Groundwater microbial communities from the Aspo Hard Rock Laboratory (HRL) deep subsurface site, Sweden - MM_PC_MetaG | ecosystem: Environmental > Aquatic > Deep subsurface > Groundwater... | reverse complement strand
TCTCGGAATAATGTAAAGGTGCAAATTGATTGGCAGTTCAAGACAGATGATGCTCGTATAAAACTGAAGCGACTTTATCCTATCCTAAAACAACAATATTCAGGTTAGTGAAGCACTAGAGTGAGCGACCGGTTCATATTATGGAACTCTTATATAGACGCCCAGCCAATCGCCAAAAGTATAATCCCGGTCATTGAACAATCGGAAAGTCGCGCCGTAATTACCTGCTACGGTTGGGGCTTTAAGGGTGACCGAAATCTCCATTTCTTCCCCAGGCACAATGGTATTCCCAAACAGGATTGGGGCAACGGTACTCCAGTTGGTATCTATGCCGCCCCAGCCAAAAGCCAGATAATAATCCTCGTCCCAGGTGCAAGGTCCAAGATTGCGCACCCGCCAGGTCTTAACAAAGACTGAGCCTGCCGCGATTTCACTACCATCCGGGATGGTGACATCGGTAAGGAAGACAGAGTTATCACAAGCTGCCTGGGTAGCTGTTGATGGGGCTGGCAAGTTAAAGGGTGTGTTTGTGGCTGTAGGGGTATCCGTAACCAGCGGTGTATTGGTAAATTCCGGGGTTGCGGAGGCAGTCGGCGTAGCCGGAAGGGCCAGGGCAGTCTGAGTCGTGTACGCAAGGGCGGTTTCAGCAATCGACGTGTATAGCGCCTCAACATTTTGCGTCGGAGTCGCTTCGGCTCCTCCGCACGCTGTGAGAGCTACAGCGATAAGTAAAATCCCGACCCGGATACATTTATTAAGGCGTTTCATTCTTTCCTCCAAATTGAATGCTAGCAACCAATAGCGTGATGTTTGGATTATATCGCACTTGACGGGCGCTCGACTGCGTCCGGGAATCAGTTCTCCAGTCAGGGCTACTCCGGTGATTGGTTCTGCTTTGTTGTGATATTTTTCCGGACCAACATACGCTTGGCGATAAAAATACCTAGGGCTGCTCCAAAGAGGTCAACCAGCAAATCCAACGCCTCAGCTTCCCAGCCTGGCCAGGCTGGGTATGTGCTGATCTGTATCCCTTCTTGAAGACAGCCAACAAGCAGAGCAATACCCACAATCTGTGCGATCTTAATGTTCGAAACTGGCCTGAGCCATTGTCCCACCAGGAAAGATAGTCCCGCAAAGAGGAACATGTGCATCAGGATATGCATCCATCCTGGGGAAAACACAGTATCAAAAACATGGCCAAATGATGGCCAAAACCTCCCAATAAAGGCCACCGGGAAGAGTATCCCAATGATCCAAAATAACATCAAAATACGTGATCGCATCGGGGTATCACTACTCGGCGGGGCGGCTCATTGAGCCACCCCGCTTTTGACTAAACGACAGAGACACTGCTAATGCTTTTCGTACGGCTGGCCATCGGCCGCCGGGGGGAGTGCCCGCCCGACAACTCCCGCCAGGACGATCATTGTCACGATATACGGCGCCATTCCCAAAAACTCGGAAGGTATTGGCACGCTAAGGATTTGTAATTTTATTTGCAGCGAGTCGGCGAATCCAAAGATGAGCGACGAAGCAAAGGCCCCAATTGGGGTCCACTTCCCGAAAATCATTGCGGCTAGGCCGATAAAGCCCTTTCCGGCTGTCATCACCTCGTCAAAGCGGCCAACGGAGCCAATCGTGAAATATGCCCCACCTACACCAGCGATCATGCCGCTGAGGATAACATTAACATAGCGCACCAGGAATACATTCACGCCCAATGTGTCTGCGGCTTTCGGATGTTCTCCCACTGCCCGGGTACGCAGCCCCCAGGGCGTGTTGAATAGAACGATATGCAGAAGGAAAACCAGGAACAGCATGATGAATATGATCATGTTATTCTCAAAAACGACCGGTCCCAGAATGGGAATCTTGGACACCAAAGGGATCGAGATCATTGGAAAGGTGCCAGAGTTGTTGAGCGCGTTGATGTTCTTCTCAAGGAAACGGGCCGAGATAAAACTGGTCGCGCCCACCGCAAAAATGTTGATTGCGACACCGCTGACGATTTGATCAACCTTGAAACGGACGGAAAGGACTGCATGAATACCTGCCATCAGGCCACCAATGAGCACGGCTGCTATCAGTCCTAAATAGAGACTATGGGTTAGCGTAGCAACAATGACCGCGGCTTGTGCTGAGATGAGCAGGATGCCTTCAATAGCAATATTGATCACCGCTGCTCGTTCGCTAATGACCCCACATAATGCCGCCAGGGCAATCGGCGTGGCGCGGACGAGCGAACTGCTGAGCATTCCGACCAGGCTAAAGGATTTCCCCTGTGTTGCCCAAAGCAGGAAGGCAGTCACAAATGCAAATGCGATGGTACCTATGACTATAGATGTGGACCTGATCCCGCGCGCCAGTTGCCAGCCTCCCAAGAAGATGACTGCCAGGCTCAGGATGCCGATGCTCGTCCCGACCGGCAGGACCAGGTTCGGGATTGGGATGGCTTGTGATTGGTAACTCGGGTTCATCCCAAACGTGGCCTGTACGTCCGGAGACACCCCAGACCCGAACATAAGATAGATTAACCCGCCAATTGCAATCAGGGCAATACCCGGGATCAGGCGGGAAAACATGAATGCTCTGGTAAGCTTCTTCGACATATCTGCTCTCATCATTTCATGCTCCAATTAACGGCCCCAGCCGCGGGTCAGTACGATTTCTTCTGTTTTTGCCACGCGGATCCGATACAGCCAGCGGATGATCGCCGGAGCGGCGACGAAGACGATCACCAGACCCTGGATGATCGACACAATATCAATCGGAATTCCCGCCATCGACTGCATCCGGGTAGCCCCGCTGCGTAAGGTTCCAAACAAGAGGGCAGCCAACACCACTCCCAGGGGATGGCTCTTGCCAAGCAGGGCGATGGCGATTGAGTCGAACCCATATCCAGCGGAGAATCCTTGCCCTACCCAGTGGTCAATCCCCAGAACCTGGGTCGCCCCACCAAGCCCGGCAAGGGCCCCGCTGAGAGCCATGATGAGTACAAAATTACGCGTCACGCTCATCCCGGCGTACTTGGCCGCATCAGGGTTCGCGCCCACCGCCCGGATCTCAAAACCGAAAGTTGTTTTGAAAAGCAACCAATAGACCAAGAGCGCTACCAGAAGGGCAATGATAAAGCCCAGGTTGAGGCGCGATGGGTCAGGGAAAAACCGCGGCAGGGTGGCCGTGCTCTCAATCAGCGGTGTAATTGGCCGGTAACCGACGGCCTTCATCGGCCCATTGAGCAACCAGTCGCTGAGCCGGAAGGCAATGTAATTCATCATTATTGTGTTGACCACCTCGTGAGCACCTGTGGCTGCCTTTAGATAGCCGGGGATTGCTCCCCAAAGGGCTCCTGCCAGAGCGCCTCCCAGTAGCGCCAGAGGAAGATGAAGATACCACGGCAAATTGAAGGTATAACCGACCCAGGCTGAAGCGAGCGCTCCCATGAGGAACTGACCTTCAGCGCCGATGTTGAACAAGCCTCCTTTGAAGCCAATGGCCACGGCCAATCCGGCCAAGATATAAGGAGTGGATGCTACCAGGCTCTCTGTCAATGGCCAGAAGGCCCTTAATAGAGGCTCAGAATCGCCGGAGGCAAAAAATGTTTGAAAAGCTCGGAAAATCCTGACCGGGTCTCCAAGCGCACCACTGAACAATGCCCCGTAGGCTGTGCCAATACTCTCCGCGGTTTTTGCCAGTGCGTTCAACGGGTCCTGGAAGAAGTTCTTGTAAGCGGCGATCACCTGTGGATCCGTAACGATGATTACAACCGCCCCGACCAAGAGGCCGGTCAGTACAGCCAACAACGGCATTGCAAGAGTCCGCCAGACCCGTGAATGTTTCTTGGGATCCGCTTTCGCGTCCGGTTTTTCTGGCTCCGAGGGCTTGATCTTCTTCGGCTTTACTTCGTTGGCATCCAAGGTGCATCCTCCTAGAACACGCGCTCTACCTGATCGGTGGGGCGCGCTGCTTTTTCAATGGTGTCATCCGGAGTTATCCCCGCCATCAACAAACCAAGATATTCCTTGTTGACTTTGGCGGCAGGGACGATTGCCACCAATACACCCTTGTACATGACCGCAATGCGGTCTGAGAGGGCAATGATTTCATCTAGTTCTGATGAAACCAGCAAGACGGCTGTTCCTTCGCAGCGCTTCTCAATAATCCGGTTATGGATGTATTCAATCGAACCGACATCCAGTCCACGTGTGGGTTGCGAGGCGATCAATAATTTAATCGGTCGCGAAAATTCACGAGCCACGATCACCTTCTGCTGATTCCCGCCCGACAATGACGAAGCAGGGATGAATACGCTCGGCGTGCGCACATCAAACTGTTCGGTCAAGTCTTTCGCCGAGTCGATGATCTCCTTGTCTTGCAATACCATACCGCGGGCAAAGGGGGGCAGGTAGTAGGTGCATAACATCATATTGTCATGGATCGGGAATGACAGCACAAGTCCATGCTTTTGACGATCTTCGGGCACATGGGCTACGCCATGCTCCAGAATGTGACGCGGGGTTGTCCGCCGCAGGGATTGACCGGCGATGGTGATTTCACCGCGTTCGATCGGAGCAAGCCCGGTCAGGGCATACACAAGTTCCGTTTGGCCATTGCCCTGTACCCCAGCAATACCAAGGACCTCTCCAGCCCGGACATCGAATGTAACGCCCTGGACTGCGAGATTGTGCCGTTCATCGCTGACATGAAGTCCTTTGACCTCGAGGACGACATCGCCTGGTTCGGACAGCTTCTTTTTTACCACCAGGTTGACTTCCCGGCCGACCATCATGGTGGCCAATTTCTCCCGGGTGACCTTGCCAGGGACCACCGTGCCAACCACACGGCCGCCCCGCAGGACGGTGATCCGGTCAGCAACATTCATTACTTCTTTGAGTTTGTGGGTGATGAAGATCAGCGATTTCCCCTTGTCGACCAATGATTGCAAAATCTTAAAAAGGCTCTCAACTTCCCCGGGTGTCAAGACTGCTGTCGGTTCATCGAGGATTAAAATATCCGCCTCGCGGTATAAGACCTTGATAATTTCTACCCGTTGCTGGGTACCAACGGGTAAGTCCTTGATGTAGGCATCAGGGTCAACTTCCAAGCCATATTGTTCGGAAATTTCATGGATCCGCTTGGCTACTGCAGCCCTGTCCAGGAAGACTCCAGCACGCGTGGTCTCGACCCCCAGCATTACATTTTCAGTGACTGTCATTACCGGCACCAGCATGAAGTGCTGATGGACCATGCCAATCCCACGAGCGATCGCATCGTTGGGGCTATGAATATCCACTTCCTCTCCCTTGACAAGGATCTTGCCCGAATCCTGTTTGTACAACCCATAGAGGATGTTCATTAAAGTTGTCTTACCAGCGCCGTTCTCGCCAAGCAGGGCGTGGATTTCGCCCTTTTCCAGTGTCAATTCGATATTGTCATTGGCAATGACGCCCGGGAAGGACTTGGTGATCCCATGCAATTCCAGAACCGTGGGCATGAAATTTTCTCCAACACTCGATATGATGAGTCAGCAAAGAGGGCCGGGGAACGTGCCCCCGGCCCTCAGGTTGTACGTCAAAGTGTACCTATTGACCAAGTACTCCGTCAACAGTCAACGTACCGTCGATGAGCATTTGCTTGAGTTGTTCGATCTCGGCCTTCAGGGCAGCAGGAACATCATCATCGAAGTCATGATACGGGGCGAGATCCACGCCGCCATCCGCGATCGTGTAAGTGGTTGTCCCGCCGGTGAAGGTCCCGTTGATCAAGTCTGAAATTGTGTTGTAGACCGCAACGTTGATCTTCTTCAAAACGCTGGACAGGATAACAGACTGATACTCAGGGGCTGTCTCATACCAGTCGGCATCCACGCCGATGATCAGGCAGCCGCCAGTTTCCTGGCAGACCGCTGCGGAGCCCAAGCCAACCGGTCCGGCGACAGGCAGGATGATGTCAACATTTTCCTGCATCAGGGACTCGGCGAAAGCGCGCCCGTCATCGGTGGATTCGAAGTTGAAGGTGAACAGGCCATCGTTCTCAGCGGAGTTCCAACCGACCACCTCGACGCTGGTGCCGTGCTGCTGGTTGTAGTACATCACGCCGGCCTCAAAACCGCGCATGAAGATGGTAACGGTCGGGATCGGAATGCCACCATAGGTGCCGACTCTGCCGGTCTCGGTCATGCCGGCGGCAAGGTAACCAGCCAGGAAGGCTGCCTGGTCGGTCTGGAACATCAAGCCGCGCACATTGGGGATGTCGACATCCGAACCGCAGTCCTGTCCGACCACGGCGCCAGGCCAGCAGTCAGGGAATGAGTAGTCGACAATGGCGAAGTTGACATCCGGGTTGGCCAGGGCAAACTTGGCCGTATCCACTCCCAGAAGGAAGCCAACCGTCACGATCAGGTCCATGTTCTCATCCAGATATTGCTGGATATTCTTGGCATAATCCGACTGGCCCTGGGATTCAAGATACTTGCCCGTGATGCCGAAATCGTCAATGGCGGTCTCGATGCCCAGCCATGCGCTGGCGTTGAAGGACTTGTCGTCGACACCACCCAGGTCGGTAACCTGGGCGACACAGAATGTGTTCGGATCCGTGCAATCAACGACCGGCGTGCAGGCCGGGGCTAACAGAGCCATCACTACAAGCATGGCTACAACAACATACAGTTTCTTCATCGTTCTTCTCCTCATAAAATGTTTTGGAAAGGTTAACCATGAATATTAAGAGACGAGCAGGCTTGTCATCTAAAGCAGAATTTCACCTCCTTCACAGAACAGGATTTCAGCCAATCTCTCTGTGTATCCTAATGGTTTAAGTATACAGGTTGTCAGGGCGCTTCGCAAGTATGGATACAACAATTCAAGCCACAGATTCTCTCGGTTATGCCATGACATCCGGATTCAAACCATTATTTTCGAGGAAAGATCGCAACCTGATATCTATCCAGCGGCAGGTTTTGCTTCACCGCGTCGGACGCTCAACATGGTCAGGAATGCTAGGATCATGAACCCAACGCTGAAAAGCCATAGCCAGCGATATTCACTCCCCAGAGCATCGACCAAGACACCTCCCAGTGTAGGACCAAGCACTGCTGCTAACTGTGACGAGAAATAATATAGACCGGTAAATGCCCCGATCCGTCGCTCGTCCCCATGGTCATAGACCAGGGGCAGACTATTGACATTGACCAGGGCCCAGAATCCTCCGGCCAGAATCAGGACAACCGCAAAAACGGTCGGACCTTTGATGAAGAAGAATCCGAACAACAAAACCACCACCAACCCGGCCAAGCCTACTCGAATGATGGATCCGCGCCCGAAGCGCGTTCCAAGGAATCCGGCCGGGATGGAGAAGGCAATGAATGAAATTGTGACCAGGCCGGCATAGATGGATGCAGTTCCGGGTTTCATCCCTAGCGAGAACACTGCAAAGGACGAAAGCCCGGTTTCGAGAGCGTAGAATGCCATGAACCAGAATAATATGCTCACCAACACAAAAATACCGCTTTTATCGGGGTTGGAGATCATCGTGCGCAAATTGGCCACCATATTGGCCTTTTCTTTGTCTTCGCCACCGGGAAGTGTGCGCGGTTCTTTGACAAAAATGATCACAGTGGCCAGAGCTACTATCGTGGCTATGCCTCCGGCCACAAAGGGCATCAGGCGTGCCATTTCCGGAGAAGTCCCTTCGAGCGCATTGAAGATCATCCCGCTCCCGAAATAGGCCAGCAGGCCACCAATGCCGCCCATCAGGTTGATGACCCCGTTGGCCTTGCTGCGGTCGTCCCGGTTGAACAAGTCGCCCAACCAGGAGACGGTCGGCGACCGGAACAGCGCCATGCCGAAGTTCGTTATCAGAATGAAGATCATGATCGCGAGCGCTGTCTGCGCAAGCGGCACAAAGACGAACCCGAGAAGGGCAATCGGTGCGCCGATCAGAATCCACATCTTCCGTCGGCCAAGCCGGTTCCAGGTGCGGTCACTGGCGCTCCCTGCCCAGGGAGCGATGAACATGTTGAGCAGGTTGTCCCAGGTCATAATGAACATTGCTAGACTGGGTGCCATCCCAAACCCGACGATCGTCGGCAGATCGCGCCCCTGTTCTAGCAGCAGTCGTTCGAATTCCGGGTTACCGGCTTGCAGGAATAAGGGGATATACTGATTGAAAATCGGCCAGATGATACTGATCCCTAAAAACCCAAAACCGAGCAAGAAAGTCTTCCCCCAGGGAAATCGTTTGGTCTCCATGCGATCTATGCCTCCTGTCAGGTTGTTTTGTCGTTCTTTAGAAGATCGATGAATTTCCGATCGTTCTCACTTAATTGTGCAGATTCGAGCATATCCGGGCGGCGTTCCAGTGTGCGTTTCAGGGATTGTTCCCGCCGCCACCGGGCGATCCTGGCATGGTCGCCGGAAAGCAGCACCTCCGGCACCTGCCAACCGCGGTATTCCGCCGGCCGGGTGTAATGGGGATATTCCAACAGGCCAGAGGCGTGCGAATCATCCTGGGCGCCATCCGGATCACCCAGCGCGCCGGGGAGCAGGCGGGTGACAGCATCGATAACAATCAGCGCTGGCAATTCGCCGCCGGTCAGGACATAATCTCCAATCGAAATTTCATCCGTGATCAGGTGTTCACAGACACGTTCATCGACGCCTTCGTAACGCCCGCAGATGAGTGCCAGGCGCGGGTGGCCAGTCAGCTCTGCAGCAACATCCTGGGTGAGGACGCGTCCCTGAGGGGTCAATAAGATGATCGGGCAGTCGAGCTGAGGTCCAAGGATGCCTTCTACCGCCGAAAAAAGTGGTTCCGGCTTCAAGACCATTCCGCCCCCTCCACCGTAGGGTTCGTCGTCAGTGACGTGATGGCGATCGGTCGTCCAATCGCGGATGTTATGTACCTGGACATCGATCAAACCGCGTTGCCGGGCGCGTTGCAAGATACTGCTCTCGAGGTAGGGGGGGAAGATTTCAGGAAGGAGTGTAAAAACAAAAAACTCCATAGACCATGATTCTAGCCTGAAGCGGGATGTCTGACAAGAGGAATGGTCGGTATTGACGCCCTTCCAAATGGGATGGTAAGATGATTTCATGTACTTACGTGGTTCGAAATGGAGCATGCGCCGGCAGCGAAAGCCGATCAATTTCTTCCGCATTGCCGTATTGCTACTAATGATCGGGATTGTTGTTTATATCAACCAGATGGTCATCCCATCCATCCCAACGCCGTTTGTCGACACCCCGACAGCAACGCGCGAACCCGGTTCTTATCTTACTGAAGCGGAAGCGCTGTTCAATGATGGGAAATTCTTCCAGGCAGTGGCAGTCTACCAGGAAGTTGTCCGCATCCAGCCAGATAACCCGGCGATTCATCTGGCGATGGCGAGAGCACAGATTTTCGCTGGCCAATACGATGAAGCATTGACAACGACGGCAAACGCCCTCCTGCTTAGTCCGAACAACTCGATGGCGCATGCCTTGCGCGCCTGGGCGCTGACCCGGATGGGAGATTTCCTGCCTGCCCGCGAATCGATCCTGCGTGCCCTGGAACTCGATCCCAACAACGGGGTTGCCCATGCCTACTATGCCTTCCTGCTTGGGAATGAATACATCGCGACAGGGTCCTTTGACTCGATCACCTTGGCAGTCGAGGAATCGCGCGTCGCCTATGACCTATCCAGGAACTCCCTGGAGGCTCGCTGGTCTCGCGCGTTTATTCTGGAACTTACTGATAACCGCGAAGAAGCTATCCAGGAATACCTGGCAGCAATCCAAATCAACCCGAACATCCCGGAGCTCCACATCGACCTCGGGCGGACATACTCCGTTCTCGGAGTCTATGACAAGGCAATTGAAGAATACACCCTTGCTAACACGTTCAACCCGGCAGATCCCCGGCCTGATCTCTACTCTTCCCGCGTCGAACGCAGCCGCGGCTCATTTGCACTAGCTGCCCAATATGCTGAACAGGCAGTCAAGGATGTGCCCACAGATCCGTACCTGCGTGGCAACTGGGGAGTGATGCTTTACAAATATAATGATTGGCCGGCGGCGATAGAACAACTTTCCCTGGCGATCAACGGTGGCATGATCGATGAAACCCTGGTCGTCGAACCGATCCGGTTGTCCGGTGGCGACGTTCGCATCGCCGAATTTTTCTATACCTATGCCCTGATCCTGGCCCGGGTTGATCGTTGTGGAGAGGCACTACCCATCGCACAACTGATCCTGAGCGGGGTTCCGACGGATGAGATTGCTGTCTACAATGCCCGGGAGATCATCCGCCTATGCGAGGAGAATCTCCGCAATCCCACTCCTAACCCTACGTCTACCCCAACTCCATGAACGTCATTCGCAAGCGCCCGCTGTTCTATAAGCGGAAACGCTCCAATATCTATCGGGTCTTTTTGCTCTTGATCGTGGTGATCGCGGGTGGCTGGCTGGTTACTCGGTTGGACACCGGCGCAATTCGCAATCCGTTTGAAGCAACCCCCACAGCGACGCGAACATCCAGGTCTTTGGCCCTGGAAGGTGAAGCTTTTTTTGAAGCCGGGTACCTTGAAGCTGCCATAACCGCTTACAACCAGGCAGCTGAACAGGATCCGAACAACGCCCAACTCTGGGCCGAGCTCGCCCGGATCCAAGTCTACTCATCCAACCTGCTGACGACAGATGGACAAAGGAAAACCCGCCTGGAAGAGGCGCTCTATTCGATCGACCAGGCTGTGGTTTTGGCCCCAGACAATAGCACTGTCCACGCCATCCGCGCCTTTGTCCTCGACTGGAGCGCCAACCCTGCCCTGGCTGGACCTGAGGCAGGCGCCCTCTTGTTGGAAGCCGAGCTGGAGGCGGTCCGTGCCCTCCAAATCGACCCCCAGAATGTGCTCGCCCAGGCATTCTTCGCGGAGATCCTGGTTGACCAGCAAAAGTGGTCCCAGGCGGAAGTGATTATCGTCCAGGCAGTTGCCCGCGATGCGACCATCATGGATGTCCATCGTGTCTATGCATATGTCCTCGAGTCCACAGGGCGCTACCGCCAAGCGATTGAGGAATACGAACGGGCCATCGAGATCAACCCCAACCTTACATTCCTCTATATTGCCGTGGGGAAGAACTATCGCACATTAGCTTCCCGCAGCGACATCCCATCCCAGCGCAATGAATTGTATGAATCAGCCCTGGAATATTTCGCCAGAGCAGCTAACCTCAACGACCAACTGGGGATTCAAGACCCTCTCCCTTACCTCGCCATCACCAATACTTACCGTCAGAAGGGTGAATTTTTCGCAGCATCCCAGAATGCCTTGAAAGCGCTCTCGTTCGATCCGGCCAACCCGGATATTTACGGCCAGCTGGGGCTGGTGTACCGGGACGCACGCAATTTCGAGACAGCGATCTTCGCCCTGAAGTGTGCGGTCCGCGGCTGCACTCCAGAGGAATCGTGTGAAGCGCGCAACGGGTGCGGGGAGGGCGAGACCGGGGTACAGGTCACGGGGCTGGCCTTATCGCCGGGGACGGTAGTGTATTACTACACCTATGGCTCTCTGCTGGCCGCTTTGAGCCGGCCAGACCAGAATTATTGTCCGGATGCGGTGGGTGTTCTAACCGAGGTTCAGGCAGCGTATGGGGCTGATGCCACGATCGCTGCCATTGTGGATGCCGGCCTGCAAATCTGCGCTTCGCTGGAGGAATCATTGCTTAGCACTCCAACCCCGGTCTTCACTCCGACCCCTCTGCCGACACCCAGACAATAGGATTGCACACCGACCCGGATCCGGTAGTTCCAGCTTGAACTCCCCTTGATCAAATATCAGAATTTTATTAATCATTTTTCATCTCCCTTGACTTCTATAATGAAGCCAAGTATGATATATTTAGCACTCGGTAAGGTGGAGTGCTAAAATACTGTATCAATCCCTTATTAGGAGGCGTAAATGGCTCTAAATCTCAAACCCCTTGCTAGCCGTGTTGTGGTCGAGCCGCTTGAGCAGGAAGAAATCACTGCGGGTGGCATTGTTCTACCGGAAACGGCCAAGGAAAAACCCCAACAGGGCATGGCCCTGTCTGTCGGCCCGGGCGACCGTGATGAAAACGGGAAGTACATCCCCATGGACATTGCAGTCGGCGACAAGGTACTCTTCGCCAAATACTCTGGCACCGAAATAAAAATCGAAGGCAAGAAACTGCTCATCCTGCGCGAGAGTGACATCCTTGCCATCGTGGTAGATAAATAATCCGTACGATTGGAGGAATTAAATAATGGCAGCAAAACAACTGGTTTTTTCGGAAGATGCCCGTCGGCGGCTCCAGAATGGTATTGATACGGTTGCTAAGGCCGTCGGCACCACTCTTGGCCCGAAGGGTCGCAATGTAGCCATCGACCGCAAGTTCGGCTCCCCGACCATCACCCACGACGGTGTGACAGTCGCCAAGGAGATCGAACTGGAAGATCCCTTTGCCAATATGGGTGCGCAGCTTCTCAAGGAAGCCGCCACCAAGACCAATGACATCGCTGGTGATGGGACTACGACATCGACTGTCCTGGCCCATGCCATCGTTACCGAGGGTTTGAAGACCCTCGCCGCAGGCGCCAACCCAATGCGCCTCAAGCTGGGCATCGAACAGGCTACTGAAGAAGTCGTCAAGGCTCTCCGCAAGATGGCCCAAAAGATTGAGACCAAAGAAGAGATCGCCTCGGTCGCCACCAACTCGGCCGCGGATCCCGAAATTGGTCAACTGATTGCCGACGTGATGGACAAGGTTGGAAAAGACGGTGTCATTACCGTTGAAGAGTCGAAGTCGCTGCAGTTCGAGACCGAATACGTTGAGGGTATGCAGTTTGACCGCGGTTACATCTCGCCCTATTTCATCACCGACCCCGAGCACATGGAAGCGGTGATTGCAGAACCCTATGTCTTGGTCTACGACAAGAAAATCTCCGCTGCCTCCGATATCGTCCCATTGCTCGAGAAACTGGTCCAGGTTGGCAAGCGCGAGCTGGTCATTATTGCCGAAGATATTGATGGTGAAGCTCTGGCTACGCTGGTTCTGAACAAACTGCGCGGCATGATCAACGTACTGGCAGTCAAGGCTCCGGGATTCGGCGACCGCCGCAAGGCTATGCTCCAGGATATCATTGCCCTGACGGGTGGCCAGGTCATCTCCGAAGAGACCGGCCGCAAGCTGGAAACAGCCGTTATCCAGGACCTTGGCCGGGCAGAGAAAATCGTTGCCGACAAGGATAACACCACTGTAATTGGCGGCAAGGGCGAAGCAGCCCAGATCAAGGGTCGCATCGAGCAGATCCGGGTCGAGATTGACAAGAGCACCAGCGATTATGACAAAGAGAAACTCCAGGAGCGCCTGGCGAAACTCTCCGGTGGCGTCGCCATCATCCGCGTGGGCGCGGCGACCGAGACAGAGTTGAAAGAGAAAAAGCATCGTGTTGAAGACGCTCTCTCTGCTACTCGCGCAGCTATCGAGGAAGGCATTGTCCCGGGTGGTGAGATCGTCTTCATCAACGCAATGTCCTCACTTGACAAAGTGAAAATGGATGGCGAGGATGAGAGCATTGGCGTTTCAATCGTCCGTAAAGCCCTCGAAGCTCCTATCCGCAAACTGGCTGAGAACGCCGGACAGGACGGCGCGGTCATCATCGAAAACATCCGCCGTCTGGCCAAAGAGCAGAGCAATAAGAACCTTGGCTACAATGTCATCACTGGTAAATACACTGACATGGTCAAAGGTGGTGTGATTGACCCGCTCAAGGTCGTCCGCGGTGCTCTAGAGAACGCTGCCTCGATCGCGGCAATGATTCTGACCACCGAGTGCTTGATTACCGACATCCCTGAGAAAGAAAAATTTCCCCCGATGCCCCCCGGTGGCGGGATGGATTACTAAAAATCCAAGCAGCCCGGTTTCTTACGAGACCGGGCTCTTGATTCAGGTATAATCGTGCCAATGTCTGCAGATCTGTTGAAACGATTCATCATACTCCCCATTCTGCTGGCCGTATTGATCCAAAGCGCCTGTGTCCCTGCAGCCCCAGGTCCTGCCACCCCGACGCTTACCCCTCCCACCCCGACAGCAACACCCATCCCTTTGGCTGCCACTGTCAACGGCGCGGGGATTACCCGAACAGAGTTCGAAGCTGAACTCGCCCGCTACCAGGCTGCCCAGGCGGAGATTGGAAACACTGTCGCCCTTGAGCAGGCTGCCCAGGCTGTTCTGGATGAATTAATCAACCAGGTCCTGCTTGCTCAAGGTGCTCAGGAAAGTGATTATAATGTTGACGACGCTGCCCTGCAAGCCAGGATCGACCAGCTTGTCATTCAGGTTGGCGGAGCCGATGTCCTGGCACAATGGCAGGCAACCAATGGCTACACTGACGAAACCTTCCGCCTTGCCCTGCGCCGCCAGATCGCGGCTGCATGGATGCGCGACCAGATTGTTTTCAACGTTCCTGCCACTGCAGATCAGGTACACGTCAAACAGATTTTGTTCTATAATCAGGAGGAAGCGCAAGCAGCCATGGATCGCTTGCAGGCCGGGCAAAGCTTCCTCACCCTGGCAACCCAACGCGACCCGATCACACAAGGTGAGTTAGGCTGGTTTCCGCGTGGGTACCTGCTCGAAACTGCCATCGAAGACGCTGCTTTCTCACTCCAACCGGGTGAACACAGCGGCATTATCCAAACCCAACTTGGGTATCATATCATCCTGGTAGTCGAACGCGATTCAAACCACCAGCTTTCACCCGACGCCCAGCTTGTGCTTCAGGGAAACGCACTCCGCACATGGTTGCTACAGCGGCGCGAACAAAGCAGTATCATTCTGGCTCCATAGCTTGCCGATCGGCAAATAGCGGCGCCTTATGGGAGAGGTTGCATGAATAGATATAATCTCAAACCCGAACGCAGTTCGAATGCAAACAGCCTGATCTGGAACATTCTGACGGGTGTAATGCTTCTTGGCGTCCTTTGCCTGGGCGGTTTTTTCCTTTCAATTTTTATCAACCCCTATCAGGCTTTCAACCCATTTCCGCCCGCGCCGCTCCCCACGCTGGTTCAATACCCAACAGCTACCAGTACCTTGATTCCGCGGGCTGCCACCTGGACACCAAGCCCAACCATTGTTCCATTGCCAACGCGCACCAGAGCCCCCGAGTGGACTCCCATCCCCAGCAACACGCCATTTTCACTTGGCTTGGGCACCCAGAGCACTGGAGAAGGGGACACCACCCTCACACCTGGGCCAACTTCCACTAGCATGCCGGTCACGGTAAATATCAGCTACCTAAACAGCACAACATATCACCCCGATTCCGCCTGCAACTGGATGGGTGTCGCCGGCCTTGCGGTGGATAAAAACAACAACCCGATTCTCTATCTAACGGTCCACCTGAGTGGCATGTTGAACGATCAGCAGGTGGATTATTACAGTCTGACCGGGACGGCTACAATTTATGGACCGTCAGGTTTCGAGTTCGTCCTCGGTACCCAGCCGGTGGCTTCCACCGGTACGATCTGGATCCAGTTGCTCGATGGACAAAGCAACCTCCCCCTTACTGAAAAGGTCTATATCGATACATACAATGATTGCGAGAGGAATCTGGTCTTGATCCGGTTCCAGCGCATACGCTGAACTACCAGATGGACAAGAATGGAAAACGCGGCTGATTGGGCCGCGTTTTTATTTGTCATGAAAAACTGGCCGGGACCTTATACAGTTTCCACCCAGTGGCTATATTTGGGGTGGTTCCCCCGGACGATATCATTAAATAGGGCTCGTAGTTGGGTTGTGATCGGGCCCATGACTCCAGTGCCCACTGGGCGATGGTCTACCCTGGTTACCGCGGTGATCTGGGCTGCCGAACCGGTCAGGAAGAGTTCATCACAAATATAGATCTCGGTTCGATCGACTGGACGTTCGACGGTTTCCAGGCCCAATTCGGCGAGGGCCAGTTCGATGATCGTGCGCCGGGTGATGCCTTCGAGAATGTTCTCTGTAACGGATGGGGTGATCAAGACGCCATCACGCACGATGAAGAAGTTCATTGCGCTTCCCTCTGAGACGTGCCCTTCCTGGGTCAAGACCAGTGCATCGTCGAACCCGGAGAGCGCAGCCTCAGTCTTGATCAATGCCGAGTTGGCATAAGCGCCGCTGATTTTCCCGCGCGCCGGGATCATGTTGTCGTCGATCCGCCGCCATGAAGAGACTGTCACATGGGCATCGGTATCGTTCTTGAGGTACTGTCCGAAAGGCTGGGCGAAAATCGTCAGTTCATCCTTCAAGTCATGCAAACGTACGCCGATGGTCTCGTCGGCTTTGTATGCCAACGGGCGGATGTAAATATCCTGCTGAAAACTATCCTTACGCAGCAAGTCAAGGGTTAGTGTAGTTAAACTTTGCGGTGTATAGTCCAGGTTCATGCGCAAGAGGCGGCAGGAGTTCAGGAACCGCCGGTAATGGTCATTGGGTCGGAAAACGAAGAGTGCTTTTTTCTCTCCGTTCCAATAACCGCGTAGCCCGCCAAAAACAGCCGTACCGTAATTTAGAGCATGTGTGGCGACGCCTATCTTCGCCTCCGAGTAGGGAATGATTTTCCCCTGGAAGTAAGCGTGCTTGGGATATTCCACAGGCAAGCCTCCATTCTTGAGATGGTGCAGCCCCCTCTGCAACCTTATTATACTTGATTCGGTCTTGATCGCTTGTCCTTGACAAAGCAAGGAAAATCAGGAATAATTAATTCGATATCTATCGAATTAATTGCACAGGAATAGAAAAAGATGGAACCCTCCCCAAGCATGCTCGACTTTGTCAAAGCTATGTCCGATGCGAACCGGTTACGGATCATCGGTATACTGACCCAGCGCCCGGCCAATGCCCAAACCGTGGCGGGCGAATTGGGTATTCCGTTCCGGGATGCCGTCGCTCACCTGGCTTTCCTATCCTTCGTCGGCGTTATCCGCACCGATACAGGTGACAATAGCCAGGAGGCCATCTATGACCTTGATCCAGAAGGCACGAAGACGCTCGCCAAAGCCCGTCTATCTTTAACACGCCCTGGGTCTTACGCCCCCGCACCGCACATGGATGAAAAGACCCGCAAGGTGCTGGTCACCTGCCTCAACGCCGACGGGACAATCAAGCGGCTTCCTGTCCAGCAGCCGGCCAAGCTCAAGGTCATTCTGGAATACCTGATCGAAGCTATCACCCCTGGTGTGGACTATTCAGAAAAGGAAGTCAACAGCATCATCCGGCATTTCCATGAGGATGTCTCCGGCCTGCGGCGTGACATGGTGGATGCCG
>Ga0180007_10003528_pt1 | contig 17323 bp, 19 predicted proteins | sample MM_PC_MetaG_FD_121122 | JGI IMG/M metagenome (GOLD analysis project Ga0180007, IMG submission 121122) | Groundwater microbial communities from the Aspo Hard Rock Laboratory (HRL) deep subsurface site, Sweden - MM_PC_MetaG | ecosystem: Environmental > Aquatic > Deep subsurface > Groundwater... | reverse complement strand
CAAGGGGCTGATTGGATACTAAATCTTTAGCTAGATGACCTAAATTAAAGGCAATGGCGTCTAACTTCAAGGTTGGACCTTGAAGGCTTAACTTAAGGTGTTTTTGGTCTTGACCAACAGTACGAAATTCGAAAAGTTTGACTTGTTTACTAATAAAAAGTGGGGTCTTGTTGTCAAAACCGCTAGGTTCAAGTTTTTCTAAGTCACTCCATAAATCCCAGTTAATATCTGATAACTTTAGTTCACAGTCAATATTGATACTAGGGGTAAGTTGTTCCTGAGTAAGTTCTTTTTCGGCTAAATCTTCCAGTTTTTTTTGAACTTTTTCCAAATTAACATTTTTAACAGTAAAACCGGCGGCCATTTCATGCCCACCATGCTCTTCAATTAAGTCTTCCATACTTCTAATGGCTTTTAAAACATTAAAACCTTTAATTGATCTAGCAGAAGCTTTTGAAAATTCCTCCCCCATTGAAACAACAAAGGCCGGTTTGTAAAACTTTTCCACTAAACGACTGGCAACCAAACCGACTATACCTTGGTGATAAGACTGATGTTTTATAAAAATTAGTTTTTTATTTGGTTGATTATGTTTTATCCATTGGTCTTTAGCGTGCAAGTACATCTCCAGAGTTTTGTCTTGCCTATCTATATTGGTTTGATTTAAAATGCCAGCTAGACTAGTAGCTTTTTCTTGATTATTTGTACAAAGAAGTCTTAGTGAATCTAGGGCGTGTTCAAGTCTGGCCATGGCATTTAACCGAGGAGCTAAAACAAAACCAACTTGATAAGTAATAAGGTTTTTAAGATCGACTTTGGAAATAATAGCTAAAGCATTAAGGCCAATTCGTTTTGATTTTTTTAAAGATTCTAAACCAAATTTAACTAAAGAGCGGTTAACTTTAGTTAAAGGAACCATATCGGCAATGGTACCAATGGCGACTAATTCTAAAGAAGTTTCTAGATTTTTTAACTCACGAGCTAAAAACCAAGCCACGCCAACGCCGGCTAATTTAGTGGTGTGAATGATACTTAAGGCTTTGGGATAAATTGGTTTATTATTTTTGGTTTTTGGTTGATGATGGTCGGTGACGATAATGTCAATTCCCTTTTTGATAGCATAGTCGGTGCCTTTAAAAGAAGAAATACCGTTATCAACGGTGATAATTAACTGACAGGGTCTGACCCTGTCAGTGAGAATTTGGTCGATGCCGGCTGGAGAAAGGCCTCTAACTTTATCTATTCTGCCGGGAATGTAGGGCATTACTTTGGCTTTAAGACTATGAAGGGTTTCCCATAAAACAGCGGTGGAAGTAATGCCGTCGGCATCATAATCGCCATATATATAAATAGATTCTTTATTCTTAATGGCTTTTTTGATTCTAGTAACGGCTTTTTTTAAATTAAGCTTATTAATGCCAACATCTTCCGGTTTAATTTTGTAAGGATTGATGGGGTTTAGAAATTCTTTTTGGGCTGGCTTGGTAGTTATATCTCGATTGGATAAAATAGCAGAGATAATTTCCTGACGTCTTTTTTTTGGATCAGTAGCTTTTATTTTTGATTTGATTTTTATTATCTTATTCATAACGGTTATAATCTTATTATATGAAAGTTAAGCTACCTAGGCTAGTAATTAAGGTGATGAAAGTGCTGGAGAAAGCCGGATTTGAAGTATATGTGGTGGGGGGAGCGGTTCGAGATTTACTAAGTAAAACTAAAGTTTATGACTGGGATTTTACTACTAATGCTAAACCGGAAGAAATTATGAAACTTTTTGAAGATAGTTTTTATGATAATGCTTTTGGAACAGTCGGAGTAGCGGAAAAACATTTGGGGGGCAAGGGCGATGGGGTGTTTGAGATAACTACATTTAGAAGTGAGAGTAGTTATAGTGATAAGAGGCGGCCGGATAAGGTAGTTTGGGGAAATAGTTTGAAGGAAGATTTAAAGCGAAGAGATTTTACGATTAATGCAATGGCGATAAAGTGCCTGCAGGGAGAGACCCTGCAGGTGGAGATAATTGATCCGTTTAATGGACAAAAAGATTTGAAAGATAAGTTAGTGAGAGCAGTGGGCGAGGCGGATAAACGATTTAATGAAGATGCTTTAAGAATGATGAGGGCGATTAGAATTGCGGCTCAACTTGGGTTTAGTATTGAAGAAAAAACTCTAAAAGCTATTGGTAAAAATTCCAGTTTAATTAATCAAATTGCTATGGAAAGAGTGAGGGATGAGTTTATAAAAATAATTGCTTCGCATTATCCCAAAGACGGAGTGTTGATGTTGTTTAGTGGCGGATTATTAGAACATATTGCACCTGAATTAATTAAAACTCGAGGGGTTGAGCAAGCCGGGCATCACACTAAAGATGTATGGAATCATTCTATTGATGCCTTGGAAGCTTGTCCGTCCCCTAACCCAATTGTAAGAATGGCTACTTTGCTTCATGATATTGGTAAACCTAAATCAAATATGGATCGAGGGGAGGGTAAAGAAATTACTTTTTATAATCATGAAGTAATTGGGGCTCGAATGGTTAAGGTAATTGCCAGGCGCTTAAAGATGAGTAAAAAAGAAATTGATTTGTTGTGGCTGCTGGTTCGCTGGCACATGTTTGCTTATGACACTCATATGACTGATAAGGCGATTAGAAGATTCATTCGAAGAATCGGAGTTAAAAATATTGACAACATGATGAGTTTGAGAGTTGGTGATCGGGTGGGAGGCGGAACTAAAGCAACTAGTTGGAGGCTTGAAGAATTAAAGAAAAGAGTTGAAAAAGTTCAATACACACCAATGCAAGTGAAAGATTTGAAAATTTCGGGTCATGATGTGATGAAGATTTTGAAGATAAAAGGGGGAAGAAAAGTCGGCGAGGTTTTAAGTAAACTTTTTGATGAGGTGATGGAAGATAGTGAGAAAAATGAAAGAGAGTATTTGTTAAAACGGGTTAAGGAGATGAAGTGAGTTAACAGAGTGCAGGGACCGTCCTTGTGAATGTGTCAATTTTGTTGGCGATATGGATCTAATAAATATTCAACTTTGTATTGAGTAAAAATATCATTATCAATTTCTCTTTGATCACGAAATTCTATAAAGTTCCTTAAACAATCATTAAACATTAGCTTGCCTTTAAACATTATCCCCTCAGCTCTTTCTTGAGCATTAACAAAATTACCAATACCAGAAGTCCAATTTTTTGAAGCTGGGCTATTAGCTAAGTTTTCTAATCCCTGAAAGCCAACTTCAACCCACAACAATGCTTTAAATACTTGCTGACTACTCCATTTGTACCATTCTGCCGATTTTTCCCATTTTTCTTTTTTTTCATAAAATTTTGAAAGACTAATTCCATCATCAGTTGAGAGAATTACTGTGTCAACCCTTAAACGTGGAAAAACTATTCTCCTTTTTATCTGACCAGGTTTACTAGAAAATAGTTCCCAGACTAATTTAGGTGGAATTATTCGGCTTATTCTTTCAATTACTGGAAATAACTCTTTTCTTAACTCTATTCTAACACCAGGATCTTGATCTGGTATAAAACCATTTAAATTGTCAATTTTCTCATTCATGCTTGTGATTATACCAAATCTATCCTTAATATTAAACCTATAGGCTTTTACTTACCTATTTTTTGATTTTATCTCCTCCCAGAGAACGAGGGGGGGGTGAGGTTAATAGTTTAGTGGGGAAAAATGTTTTAGGGTGGTGTTTTCAAAATCAAACTTTGCTAAGCCACCTTTGGGAATATAGGTTTGACTATCTTGAAAATAATTATTAATATCATTGGTAGCTAATCCGTAAATTATAGCCATACAGGGATCACCGTGAGAAACGAGTAGAACATTTTGATCTTTATGTTTTTCTAAAACTCTTTGAAATAATTTATTAGCGCGTTTGAAAATTTCATCAAGTGTTTCTCCCTTATTTTTTATATGATAAGGATGCCTAAATGTAATAAACTTTTTATTTTTAAATTTTTTAAGATTCATGCCTTGAAATGGTGATCTTGTTTCAAGAATTAATTTAGAAAAGCGAAGCTTAAGGTTTAATTTTTCAGCAATAATTTCTGCAGTTTGCTTGGTACGCAAAAGGGGGCTGGAGTAAATTACGGTAATATTTTTGTTAAATAAATAGTGAGCGATTTGATTTGATTGGGCCTTCCCTTTTTTGCTTAAAGGAATTCTTTTTGTTCTAAACGGAATGATTTTATCCGGATTTTCATATTCACCGTGACGGGCTAAGTAAATGATTGTCATAAATTTATTTACCTCTATCACACCTTAGAGGTGTGATGTTTATTCTTCGAAGTCGATCATGACTTTTTTGATACTTTGAAGATTTCTTTGGTGGTCGGAGTGGTCGCGAACAAAGTTTTGATATGAATTTTTTGATTTATAATAACTTAATACTATATCCTTGTGGCATAAACTTTTAATGTTTGGATTTATGTATTCTGGGTATGATGAATATTGATACTGATTTAAACTATTGATATTAGTGATAATATTCGAGCTAAATGGATTAAGGTGAATATAACGTGATACGTGAAGTAATTGATTATCGTTTTTAATCAAAACTGATTTAAATTTTCCCTGAAAAATTGGTCCGATTCTTTTATTTTTGGTGTTAAAAAAGCGTGTGTAACTATTAGCAAATTTACTCATAAAAGTAGAAATGCCATTATCGGTTAATTGTTTTATAAGTAAATGATAATGGTTGGGCATTAAACAATATGCAATGATCTCCACCAAAAAATCAGATTGCTGTCTTAGTAAATCAAGCATTTCTACTCTTTTGTTTTGAGTTTGTCTAATAAAATATGAATATCGTAAAGATAGGTTCTGATTTTGATAATATAAAAATGCTTCAATCGCTCTTTGATAGTAAGAATTATTTAAAAAAATCGGCATTGAAGCAACGCCACGATTAACAACATGGTAAATGTGTTCTGTTACTAGCGGAGTTTTTCTACCGGGCATGTTTTTATTATAATATTATAGCACTACCTCTATCACACCTTAGAGGTGTGATATTTGTTTTTCTTTTGTTCCCAGAGGACTAATAGCGGGGCGGCGGTGAAAGTTGATGAGTAAGTACCGGAGATGGTACCGATAAGTAAGGCGAAGACAAACCACTTGGTGGTGACTCCACCTAAAAGATAAAGGGCTAAAAGCATAAAAATGATGGTGATGGAATTGTTAATAGATCGACCGAGAGTTTCGGTGACAGCTTTGTTGACAAGATCGGTGTAACTTAATTTTGGATAAAGCTTGATTGATTCTCTGATACGATCATAGACAACAATGGTGTCATGGACCGAGAAAGATAAAATAGTTAAGACAGCAGTAACAAAAAGAGCATCGACTTCGACTCCCTTGGTAACACCTAAATAACTAAAGATACCAATGGTAATAAAGGTGTCATGAAGCATGGCTAAAATAGCGCAAACTCCATATTTTTTGTCTTTAAATCTTGAAGTTACAAAAACCATAATAAAGCCAGCGGCAATAAAAACACCAATAAGGGTTTTTTTGATTAGCTCTTTACCCATAGTGGGACCGATGGTTTCAAAACGTTTTTCTTCTACCTCGCCTAAATTGGTTTTAATATTTTGTTTTACAATTTGACTGATTTCTTGATCAAATTGTTGAGCTTTGATTAGAAAAGTAAAATCGTTGATTTGCTGAACTTCGTTTAAGTTAATGGTGTCTTTGATAAAATTGGTAACTGAATCAGGGGATAATTCTACGCCGTCTTTGGGGGTGATAAAAATTTCTAAGATAGTTCCACCTGTAAAATCAACAGCCGGTTTTAAACCATAATTAATTAAAAAGTAAGCTGAAGGAATTAAAAATATTAGAGAAAAAATAAAGTAGATGACTTTGTATTTCATGAAGTTAATCATATAATTTTTATCCAATAGGGAGACTCCTTCCGCCTTCGGCGTCCCGACTCGAGATTCTCTCGGGTCTCCTGTTAAGGAGTCTCCCTGCTCCCCTCATCAGGGAGCGAGTGACAACTATGCCGGTAAATAGACTGATGATGACTCCAATTAATAAAGTGATGGCAAAGCCTCTAACCATGCCGGAAGTATTTAGAAAACCAAAGTTAAAGGGGTTGATTAAAACTAAACTGGTAATGATGGTGGCGATATTGGCATCTTTAATTGAATCCCAAGCTCGACCAAAACCAAGCTCTAAAGCCATTGAAAAAGGCCGACCACTTCTTAGCTCTTCTTTTAATCTTTCAAAAATTAAGATATTACTGTCAACTGCCATACCAACTGATAAGATAAAACCGGCAATGCCAGGCAAAGTTAAAGTAATTGGAATTAACTTATAAATAGTTAAAGTAATCAGACCGTAAATAAGTAAAGCAATGTTGGCTAGTAAGCCGTTTAGACCATAAAGGAGAATCATAAAGATCATGACTAGGCCTAGACCAACTGATCCGGCAGTAATACTTTTTTCAATTGAGTCTTGGCCTAAGGTAGCGGAGATATTTTTTTGCTCGATAATTTTTATGGGTACAGGTAAAGCCCCGGCATTGAGTTGAATGGATAATTCTGAGGCTGTTTCCGGAGTAAAGTTTCCGGATATAACGGCCCGACCATCTTTAATAACTTCGTTAACAGTTGGGGCGGTAACCAATTGATCATCTAAAAATATTGCTACCGGACGATTAATGTTTCTATTGGTAATAAGGGCAAATTTTTCTGAACCTCCTTTAGTAAATTCCAGGCCGACCACCGGTTCACTGATTGCACCTTGATTATTTGAAAAAGAAACAAGAGATTTTTTTAAATCATTGCCGGTAAGACCGGTTGATTCAAAAGAAAAAATTCTAGTGAAGGCTGAGGGGCTTGCGTAGTCTATCTCGTTGGCATCTTCAGCTGTATCCTCTCTAAAATCAAGTTGAGCGGTTTGGCCAATTAAATTAATAGCTTGATCAACTTCTTTAACTCCCGGCAATTCAACGATAATCCTATAAGAATCTTTTATAATTGAAGTTTTAACGATAGACTCACTGACGCCGTATAAATCGACTCTCCTAATTATAATTTCTTTAGCTGATTCCAGAGCAGTGATTCGATCCGGTTCTTCGATTGAGCTCATATCTGTCTCTAAAACCAGATGAGTGCCACCTTGAAGATCTAAACCTTTTTTTAGGGTTAGGTCTCTTTTAAATTCTGATGAGCCAAGCCTCAAGTTAATGGGGGCACTTAAAAGATTTAAGTAAAGGCAAATTAAGCATAATAAAGTAATTAAAAAAAAGCGATTGGTATTTGTTTTCATAAAATCTAACTTACCTCTATCACGCTCCTGGAGCGTGATGTTGATTAGGTGACCATTTCTTCTTCATCGCCTATTAACATGACTCGACCGCTTGATAAAATGTTTTGTAAAAATGGATCTCGGCGAGATTTTCTAAACTGAAATTCATCTATAGCCATGGGGGCATAGTTGATTTCTTTTTCTCTGGCTGATTCAGCTTTTCTAACAATTTTATTTAGCTCCGGCAAGTTAATGGCCCCGACTAGTAATAAGTCAATGTCTTCTTCTGACTTTCTGGGCATTTGCCTAGCATAACGACCTGATAACATGGCAAATTTAATATTGCCAAGTTTATTTTTGTTTTTGATAATTTCAGCGCCCAGACCAACTGTTTTAGCAGTTAAACTGATTAATTCTTGGTAAAAATCATAGCTTTTTACAAAAAAATAGTAAAGACGATTACCACGAGGCTCTTTTTTAACTAAGCCTCTTTCTTCCATACGGGCTAATTCTCTTCGAACAGCGTTAATTTCCTCACCGGTGCTTCTGACCAGTTGACGAACGTAGAACATTTCTGAAGGATCTTTTAGAAATGTTTGGATTAACTTGACTCTTACTTTTGAGACAAATAAATCTTTAAGGTTGGCCATAGGCCTCCTATTGAGCAGATATGGTTAATAATCAACAATGGTACCGATTGGTAGGGCTGAAATCCAAATACGACCGGGATTAAATTTAATTTCTTTGCCTAATTCATCATAAAAAATAGTTCTTTTCAGACGACTGGATTTAGCCCAAGTACCCTCTATTAATTGACCATCTTTGATAATAAAGGCTTTACCTTTACCGATAGTACCCAAGAGTAAGTGAACATTACCCGGATAACCATCATTAGCGTGTCTTTCGGTGACAAATTGTAAAACCAAGTTTTTAGTTGATAGTTGCTCGTCGAGATTTAGATCAAGGTGAGGTTGACTACCATTGGTTCTTTTATACAAATTTGTTTCTTGATCATAGGCCCAAGAAACTAAATAATTTTCATCTTCCCAAAAATTGTAGGTAATAGTGGAAACCGTGCCTTTTTCAACAGGCTCTTCTTTGACAAAACTCCAAGGAACAAAATTATCTGACCATTCTTCTTCATCTTCATCAAGGTTAGTGTAGCCACGTTTTTCTCCAATAGCCCAAAGTTTTTCAGTAGTGGAATACATAGTATGCTCTGTAGCAACGGTTCGACCAAGTCTTTCGTAATCACGCCAAAAAGTTGGATAACCTATAGAAAATTGATTGAGATCATTGGAGCTTCCCCAACCATAAGTGTTAATTTGCCCTAAAGCATTAGCCGGTCCGGGAGAGTTAGCCCCGCCAACATGAGCATATAAGGGAAAGTTGTATTCTGAGGCCCAGTCTAAAAAGTAAGTGCGGGCACTTCTAACCGGACCCAAGATAGAGTCATAAGCTGAGGCTTGACAGTAGTAGATAGCCATAAATCTGGTGATACCACCTTCGGCTACGGCTTCGTAGACAACGTCAGAGTCGGATAAACCTGATTGAGGTCGAGCTTCCAAATGATTTTCGATCATTACCGCCAATGGTCTTCGAGTCTGCCAAATGTTTTCTTCAGCTTTGGTGTAGCTGGCACCGTTTAAAGGACAAGTGGCGGATTTTAATCCAGAAATATCAAAAAGAGGTTTTCTTGAAGAACCTTTCTTTTGGTCTTCTTCTGTTCCATCTGGTAAAGGAGAGGTAAAAATTATGCCGGTTTTGGAAGCATAATTAAAGGTAGCATAAGATATACCTGTGGATAACAGATAAATTCCTAGTCCAAAAAAAATGGTTAATATTTTTTTATTTTGCATTTTTAATTGCCTTTTTTTCTTCGTTTGAAAGTTTGAAGTCATCTGATTTACCATTTTTAATTGTTTTAGCGTAAAACCTGGTGGCATCACGCGAGTGTAATGAGCTTAACACAAAACCAGTGTCTTTTTCATCTAGCAAACTTAAAGAGAAACTTTGATCGCCACCGGTTTGAGGAAATGGATTGAAACGAACAAAACCAATTTTTTGAATGTGAGACTTTATTTTGGTTTGAACAAGGCCCAATGATTTAATTAAAATGCCTAATTCTTTTTGATTGAGGTTGGTTTGGTTTAGTATTTCTGAGAGAACGATTTTTAAGTCTTTTTTTGTGATGTTTTTGGTAAGCTTATTATAGTGGTAAATTGATCTAATTGAAAAAACCGACAAAATAACCAGCCAAATTAAAAGACCTAAAACAATCCATTGCAAGATGTATGTTTCGAATATCATATTTAGTCGATTTTGAGGCTTGAAGATGAATTTGTCAACGAGAAGATGATAACAAGTGCTATAATTTTATTAATGTCAAAGAGACGAACCAAAAAACAAAAAGTAAAAAGTAAAAAGAGACAACAAGAAACAGTAATCGTTCCCAAGTATAAACTTGATGATAGTGAGTTAGATAAAAATGAAAAAGTCAAGACTGAGGGTTTAATCAAAAAAAAGTTAATTGTGAGAGACTTGGTAAAATCAATGATTATTTCGGTGATAGTTTTGGGAATGTTAGCAGTGGCTTATTTTTGCTTAAACTAAGAGTTTAGCGTTTTCTAAAATTGGTTTACCATTAACTAGAACCTTTGAGTTTTTCTTCATGGATTTAACCAAATCCCAATGAATAGCTGATTTATTAATTCCCCCGCCTTCTTTATCAGGATAAGCACTACCTAGGGCCAGGTGAATAGTGCCACCGATTTTCTCGTCGAAAAGGGTGTTTAACATGGGCTTTTTAATACCATAGTTAGTACCGATGGCAAATTCGCCTAAGCGCTTGGATCCAGAATCGGTTTTTAGGGCTGCTTGTAAATATTTATTTCCTTTTTCGGCTATAGCTTTAATCACCTTTCCTTTTTTAAAAGTAAGGCTGACTCCCTCGACTATATTTCCTGATCTTAATGAGGGTAAATCAAAGTAAACTTGACCCTCTGTTTGAAAGTCTTGAGGAGCACCGAAAACTTCTCCGTCCGGCAGGTTGTATTTACCGTCTGAGGCTTGGAAGAATCGGTTAGTAAAACTTAAAGTCAGATGAGTTTTTTCGCCAATGACTTCAACTTTTTTAGCGTTATCTAGTTTTGATTTTAAGGCTCGCAAAGTTTTGCCGATTTTATTCCAATCTTGAAGACAAGCTTTAAAGTAAATATCTTCTAACTCGTCTAGAGAAATCCCGGCTGATTGGGCCATACTAAGGCTTGGAAATTCGGTCAAGATCCAGGGTTTTTTTAGCATGATGGTTTTAACGAGTTGGTTAGTTTTGGCGGCTATCATTAAGCGTTTGGGGTCTATGTTTGATAAGGTTCGACTGTTATTTGACGAATAAAGCCTAATAAATTTATCTGCCCAGTTGGCTAAAAAGAGAGAGATTTCCGGCTTGGCTTGAAGTTGAGCGGGGGTAGCATGTTTATAAAAAAAGTAGTCTAAATCTCCGGGAGAATAAATAGTGTGAGGAAAGGCGCCTTTTTTTAAACAAAGTTTGTAAACTTCTTTGGCTAAAACCCAAGCTTGCTTATTGGCACTGATTAAAACTTTGTCACCTTTTTTGACACTAACTGAATAATTAATGAGAATATCTGCTAATTTTTTAACTCTTTTATCAACCATATTTTGATATTATATCACTTTAAATAATTAAAGAATTCTGGGATTGATTTAAAAATTAAAGCCCAAATTATAAAAGTGATTGAACCAAACAGAGAAATAATTATATACATTAGAGTCCAAGGCCTAATCGCAAGTGATAGTTTATATTTTTTTAAGAGCCAAACAGTTATAACTAAATATATAATCATGGCCGGAAGACTGGTAATTAACGATAGTCTACCCTCGCTTAAATTTAGGCCCCAAAAAATACCAGCAATTAAACTAATAAAGATAATGATGGTGATTTCTTTATTTTTTATTTTTTTGGCAAGAGGTCTTTCTATCTCAAGCATTGACATGACAAAAAATAAACCTATGGCTGATAAATACATAAAGACATGAGAGATAGTTTCATCAAGTAGATCGGCAAATTTATAAATGGACAACCACTCAAAAGGTAAAAATATCTTGATGGAGTCAAAAATTAAATGAGCAATAACCGCTAACCAGCCTAAACCAAGAAATATACATAGACTAAATTTTAATTTTGAGCCTTTTATAATAGTAGGACCTAATTTAGTGTTATTTCTGGCTTGATTAAAAAAAGTGTAGCTTAGTAAAAATAAGGCTATGAGTAAAATGGTATCTTTTAAAATATTGCCAAGGTAAATTTGCTGAAAAACATTTAAAGAAATATCTGAAATACCAATAAAACGAATAATTATATAAATTGAAAAAATAGAAAAAAAGGCCAACTGAGACTTAAGGGTGTGACTCATTTTTTCAAACGCTTAATGGCATCTTTTTCAAGTAAAGCAATTGCTCCCAAGCCATTTAAAATAAGAATAAAATAAGCTAGCCAGCCAATAACCGGAAGAAGTTTGAGGCAAGCAAGGATAATCAAACCTAAAGCCAAATTTTTATATGGGGTAGATAGATTTTTGTCTTTTAATACTTTAGAGCCAATACTAAGAGCGATTATTAATTTGGCTATGTAAATTGAAAAGCCAAAAATTATAAACAATAAAACACCAATGGGGATACCGATTAAAGTGATTAAGAGTAAGACTCCAAATAAGGGTATGGCAATTAAACTTAAAAATCCCCAACCCAAAGCTAAACCAGGTTCTTGTTGAGTAATTTTTAGAAGTTTTTTAGCAAGCTTGGGAAATACAATAATTAAAAGACTACCGATAAGAATTTCTATGGCGAGAATGGTAAGTTGTTGGAGAAAAATAAAGGCAGTTAGTTTTTTAATGGTTGGGGTTTTGATTTTTTTAAATACTTCTAAGTTAGGATTATTTTTATCAATTCTAGTTTGAAGTAATCGACCATTGATAATAGCTTTATTATCAATTAACGAGGATTCAGCTGAGTGAATATATAAATCCCCATTAAGCTGAGCGTCAGATGTAAGTCTAGTCTGGCCAGCCAAAAGAGTAGTATTATCATCAACCAAAGCTTTGAGATTTATTTGACCGGCAGCAATTCGAAGATCATCGTGAATATAACCGTTAATATCAGCAAGGCCGGCAATTACAATAAGATCACCACTAATGGTAGCGTCTACACTTACCTCTCCTCCCAGTAAAAAAACATCACCGTCAACTGAGTCATTAAAAATAATAGACTTCCCGATTTTAAAAATTGGGCCGGTAATAACAATTGATTCTTGGTTTGGTTTAGCAAAACCAGTTAAGAAAAAAAAGGAAAAGATTATTAGGGTTAGAGACAAATATTTCTTCATGAGATTAACTTTTAGATTATCAAAAGTTTATCTAAAGGGCAAGTTTGTAATATAATCTAAGATATGAATGATAGTCATTGGCGAGTGATTGCAGTTTTTAAAATTATTTCTATGGTATTGATAGTGGTAGTATCCGGATTGTTATTTTCAACTTATCGTAAAAATACTCAAATAAATAAATTGGAGTCAAAAACAGGATTTTCGACTTTGATAAATCAAGGGGCTGATGGAGCCATTTTAACCATCCCCTATCAACAAACTTTATACAAACATTTTGGGAATGCAATTAATCCTCAAGTAAATTTACCGGTAAAAACCATAACCGGATACACAGAGTACCAATTTTTGATTGATAGCGGAGCAGTGGTTTCGGCTCTTCCAAAAACTCTAGCTTATAATTTGGGAGCTGACTTGGCTCAACTGCCAAGAATTACAATTGAGGGTTTTGCCGGTCAAAAAACTTTTGCCTATAAAGGAGAGTTTGTAATTATGATTGGTTCTGATGAGGTAATAATCCCGGTGGTATTTAGTGAAAATGATGGGGCAAATAATATCTTGGGCAGAATTGGATTTTTTGATGAGTTTAATATTATGTTTGATGCTGATTTACAAAAAATTATAATTAGTCATAAAGGATAGTATGCTAAGTAAAAAAACAAAAATTTTACACTGGTTTTATAAATTATCTTGGAAAAAAATTGTTGGTTTTTCAATGTTTTTACTAATATTGGCAGCTATGCCTTTGGCTCGTGAAGTGGCGGTTAATCCGACCAGAACCAGATCTGAAGCCTCTTTATTAACTCCAAAACCGCAAGAAATTACTAAGGAATTTGAAACACCTAAGGGTCCACCTCAAATTTACTTGGTTGATCATTTTTTTGGAAAAGTTGGTGATGCGGTTTTAATTCATGGGGAAAATTTAGGTGGAGTCCATAAGAATAGCTGGGTGAGTTTGGGGGGTAAAAAAATTACGAGAGATGATTTAGTGAGTTGGACTGGAGATTATATTGAGTTTAAAGTTCCGGTTGATGCAATATCCGGGGTAGTGGAGATTAGTATTTTAGGGCAAAGAACCAGTTGGGAAGGAATATTTTTTGTAACCGATGAAAAAACTAGTACTGAGTTAAGGCTGATTGATGACCAGCTTAAAGCTAAAAATATTTTAGGAGGTAAGGAGTTGTTAGTTTGGTTTTTGAAAATTAAAGGTGAGGGAGAATTAAAAATTGATCCTGTAAGCGGGGTAAATATTACTCAAACTAAAGTAGATTTACCAGTAGGTAAAATTTATGAGGTTAAAATGAAAATAAGTTCAACACTATTAAAACAGTCAGAGTTAAATTTTATCGGTTTACTTAATTTAAGTAAACCCGATGATTTGGTGGTAGGTATAGCCCGAGGTGAACTTGATAATGGTCTTGGGCAATTAATCCCCCTCCAATCCCACCCTTTGTATGTGAGTTTTTAGGATTTTATTATGAAATTAACAATATTAGGTAGCGGTACTTGTGTTCCTTCTTTAAAACGTAGTTCGCCAGCAAATTTTTTGAAAATTTCAGAGAATAAAATTCTTATAGATTGTGGGGCAGGAACACTTAACCAGTTACTAAAATCCAAAGTGAGCTACAAAGACATTGATATTGTTTTTTTGAGTCATTTTCATCCAGACCATGTTTCAGAATTAGCCCCATTGATTCATGCACTTAGCTGGACACCAGATTTTGACAGAAAAAAAGACTTGGTTTTAATAGGTCCTTCTGGTTTTAAAAGTTTTTACAAAAACATTGTGTTTCCGGTTGTTGGTAATCCTCGGCCAAATACATATAAAGTTAGAATTATAGAAATAGGGAAGAAACTAATTTTTAAGGACTTTATTGTAAAAAGCACTAAAACAATTCATAGTCCAGAAAGCATTGCTTACCAATTTATCGAAAAAAATAAAATTTTAACAATTTCAGGTGATTGTGACTTTGATCACAATTTAATAAAATTCTCAAAAAACTCAGATCTTCTATTGTTAGAATGTTCGTATGCTAATGATGGAAAAGTAAGAGGTCATCTTATTCCACAAGAGTGTGGAGAGATTGCAAAGCAAGCAAGTGTGAAAAAATTAATTCTAACTCACCTTTATCCCATATCATCTGAAGGTATTAGGCTTAAGCAAACCAAAAAAATATTTAAAAATACTTTATTAGCCAAAGATTTATTAACAATTAGTATTTAACAGCTAAATTATACCTCTATCACACCTTAGAGGTGTGAGAACTATTGTATGTAAGTTTTTAGGATTTTATTAACTATGACGTATAAACTTTAATTAGGCAAAATATAACTTGATCAAAAATAATTAATAAATTAAGAATAAACATGACGAAAAATACAAAATACGATTTTTATTGCGAAGAAGCCCTATCAGGTAAAACTCCAATTAAAAAACTTTATGAGTCAAAAACAGTTTTAGCCTTTCATCACACAAAACCCTCTTATGAAGTTCACGTTGTTATCATCCCCAAAGAACACATTCCAAGCTTGTTAGATATTTCCGACCAACACAATAAAATCGTTAGCGAAATCTTCGCTGTGGCCAGAGATATAGCTAAAACAATGAATTACAAGAAAAAAGGCGTTAAACTGTTCTCAAATCTTGGTAAATTTCAAGACAGCCCACATTTGCATTTTCATCTAGTTCAAGGCAAGAAAATTAAATAATACAGAAGATCAAGCTATACTTCTCCTTTCGCCAGGAACTTACTTATTTAGCGTCAGTCGACCTCGTTTACACTCTCGCTGACTATCTACCTGCAAGGACAGTCCTTGCAGGGTTTCTATAATTACTTCGCATAAACAGTAATTGTACGCAATTCAAAAAACATTTTTCTTTGAAAAATAGGAAAGTTAACTGACAAAAAACGGACAAATTTGTTTTATTTTAGAGGGGAAGATATTTTCTTCACTTCGCTCAGAAAACATTCATATAAGAGAAAACTTTAATTAATTAAACAATGATATTCCTTATTCAATTATAATTACTTCCCCATCTCTTAAAGCTTTGAATGGAATCTTGCACTTTTCGAAATACTTAACAACTTTATTAACAGCTTCTGATTCTGGATGGTCAGATTTGTAATGCGGAATAATAACATAGTTAATAATGCCCAACCCTTCCCATATTAAATCAGATTGTCCTTTATAGGGTTTTTGGTTCATATCATCAACCAGCTCAAGGCCTTTTAAGTTTGGGGCTAAAACACATATTCCAGCACTATATCCGCCATATAACAAATTCTTCCTTTTCTCTAATGTGTCTTTCAAAAGATTATCAAAACCACTTAGCTTCATTGCTTGCCTAAGAACGAAAACATTTCCACCCCTAACCCAAATAACTCCATATTTTAAAATATCTTTTTTAAGTTTATTTGGCTGATTAAAATAATCTCGTAAGTCTAGTGTCTCAACTTCTAAACCAACTTCTCTAAGCTGGTTAATATCAAACTCTTCACTTTCCCTTCGCCTTTCAAGATCATCTGAGAAATCTAGAGCATTAGAAATATACGCAGTTTTGTTATTGTTAGAAACTAAACCTTTTAGCTTATTAATTTCATTGCCTATTTGGTATGAGGATAAATAGAATTTCATAATTATTGCTGTTAAAATATTAGTTTACAAGGGAGTATCAACAATTTCTACTACAGTATAAGAGTCAGAACCTTTTTCATACAATTCAGCATAATATCGATGGTTTCCATCAAACACTACATATCCACCTTTAACCTCATATACTTCTATCGGGTCATCGGGGCCATAATATTTACCATCATCTGGTTGACTTGGTGATATATCTCCAAGCCTTATGGACTGCTTAGGCCCATTATTTTCTATCTTTGACATTTTAATCTCCTTTTAATAATTGATAAAAAAACCTCCTTTTTAGGAGGCTGTGTAATAGATTGTTTTTTTACAACACTACAAAACCTTCCGCATTAAATCGGTAGTTGTAGTACAAGTATTAAACCAAGAATTTTTTTGTTTCATAAACTAAAAAACTCCCCTTTCGGAGAGTCAATTTGTTGCCACACAAAACTTACTCTCCGCTAGGAAGAAGTAGTGAAAGTGATAACAAAGCCTATAATTTTCATTAGGTGAAATTTATCACTATGTAATTTTTTTGTCAAGGAAAAGAATCGCTAAGCTTATTTTGAGCTCAGGCATTCACCCCTAACTCCTATTTCTTACTGAAAAGAATTTTTTAATTTAATAATCACACCTTAGAGGCGTGAGAAGCGAAGACAGTCTTCGTAGGCTAACCTTCAAGGTCCGACCCTGTAGGTCTTGTATGCAAATAATTTTTGTAGTTTTTTCATCAACATGTTATTATTTCACTATGATTACTTCGCATAAACAGTAGTTATACGATATAATAAAAACTCAAATTTCTCGAGAAATTTTTCTCGCAATTTAATTAAATAAAATATGAATTATTTAGGTCTTATTGGAAGCGTAACGCTTATTCACTTACTGGCTGTGATTAGTCCCGGCCCAGATTTTATTATGTGTGTCCGCAACTCTCTAACTTATTCACGCAAAACTGGAATATGGACAGCAGTTGGTTTCGGAGCTGGAATCGCAGTCCACATTTTTTATT
>Ga0180007_10003527_pt1 | contig 17330 bp, 15 predicted proteins | sample MM_PC_MetaG_FD_121122 | JGI IMG/M metagenome (GOLD analysis project Ga0180007, IMG submission 121122) | Groundwater microbial communities from the Aspo Hard Rock Laboratory (HRL) deep subsurface site, Sweden - MM_PC_MetaG | ecosystem: Environmental > Aquatic > Deep subsurface > Groundwater... | reverse complement strand
ATTGTTTGCCAGTCATATCGCTTGCGCGACGCTGATTTAATCTTTTAACCAGCCAAGTGATTTGAGCTTTTCTCTTATATAATTAGCACTACCCAAGTCAAAAAGCTCCGAGAGTCTCAAGGCTCTTCTATATATGCGAGAAGCTTGCGAACATTCTACGCAATAACTTCCCTCACGACTCTTCCGGCAAGGAAAATACGCTATTTCTTCAGCTTTTTTCTCCAGGTCTATAACAGTTTCCTGTACAACTTGCTCCAAAATCGATTTTTCTCCTTCCGAAAAAATCTTGCCTAGTTCTTCCAGCTCATCCAAAGCATATCCGCCAATATACTCAACCATCTCGTGGTTTATGCATTTCGGCCCTACTTCAGCGTAAATTTTTGCAGCCTCTAGTCGTCCTCCCAAAGTGCCGCTCTTATTATAAAACCAGGCACTCTTTAACAACCCGGCCGCTCTCCAGTCGCTATATTTTGACATCAAACCAGCAACAGCCTCTTCTTTAAACTTATCAGCCAACTCAAAGATCTCCGCTGAATTTTTATCTTTAATAGTCTCTTCAAATTTTTCTTCGGGAATACCCGGAGTTCCACCCGCTAGGCACGCTGCTATGGTCCATGTCGTGGGTATTTTTTTAGACATTCTTATCTCCTCCAAATTTTTAAATTTTGTTCAAAATTTAAAAAATATTATTTAAATTGTTAAACTAGAAGTGTGTTGCGCTTGGTGGTAAAATGTGCCCCCTTAAACTGTTTCTAGCCTAACATATTATTTTAAATCTGTCAAGTCTTTTTGGCAGAATGTTAATTTGTAGGAACAGGGCAATGCCCTGTTCCTACGATTGATTTTTAATCTTTTTCCGCAAATTTAATCAAGAATTTTGTCATTAAAACCAAATCCTTGATAGAAATATTTTCTTGCAAATTATGATCTTCGCGTCCGCCATAAGATAAATCAATCGCCTGAATGCCAAAATCATTCAATGCTCCAGCTTCGCTCGCGCCCATATCTTGGTAATAATAAGGCTTGATTTTTAATGAGCGCATAGTTTGCACGATTTTTTTTACTAACAAAGAATTTTTAGCAATTGAATAAGCTGGCACTACTTTCTCCATTTCAATTTTTACTTTAGTTTTATTTTCTTTGGAAATTTTTTTAATTAAAGCAATAATTTTTTTTGTTAATTTCTCTGCTTTTTGATTATCTAAACTTCTGATTTCGCCTTCCATTTCCGTATAACCAGCCACAGTATTAACTGCGTTTCCGCCTTTGATTTTTCCAATATTGAAAGCAGTGTCAAGATTAATATGCCCAAATTTTAATTGACTGATAATTTTGCCAGCAGTTTTAATGGCGCTAATGCCGTTACCAGGCGTTGTTCCAGCATGCGCTGATTTGCCGTACAATTTGATTTTGATCACATTGCCAGCAGATTCTTTTAAAGCAATGCCACCGACTGGACCAGTGCCATCAAAAAGAATAGCTTTTTTTGATTTTAAATTTTCTTTTTTTAAAGCCCGCGCTCCATATAAACCAGTTTCTTCTTCGCGCGTAAAAATTATTTCTATGGGTGAATGTTGGATTTTATTTTTTTTAAAATATTCAATGGTTTGTAAAATTGCCGCAATCCCGGCTTTCATATCTGCGCCTAAAATCGTCTTGCCTGCACTTTGGATTATACTATTTTTTATGATTGGTTGAATATTTTTGCAAGGCTCAACAGTATCCATATGCGCTAAATATAAAATACTTGCGCCTTTTCCGGGTAAAAAAGATAAAAGATTGCCAAACTGGTCAATCTTATATTTTAATTTTAATTTTTTAAGTTCTTGTGTAAGATATTGAGCGACTTGATCTTCTTTGCCTGAAGGGCTATAAATTTTTACTAAATCAAAAAAAGTTCGTATGAGATTTTTTTGGTTAATTTTGATCATAATTATGAGTATAATTTTGAATTATTAAAAATTCTACGCATAATTATAATGGGAAGCAGAAAAATTTCATTATTTTTCTGCTTCCCAATGATTTTTTAAAATAAACTAATTTATAACGCAACAAGGCACAGTCGTGGCATTGCTGGCGCCATGAATTTTATCATCATTGCGCAAAACAGCTAAGATGCCGCAAGTATGAATATCCTTGCCATCATAATACCCCCAAGGGCTTAAACGAACACCGCCCCATTCTTTTCTGATGGCTTTTGTTTTTGGATCATAAATCTGAAAATCAAAAATTTTATGATCAACCAATGTCTGATAAACACTATAAGGCGCTTGGCGTTGATTGAAATTTTCAACATCTTTTTCTACATGCTCTAGCCATTCTACTTTTGACTCTTTTTTACCCAATACTACGCCACGCGATCCCCAGCATAAATTACTGTCCATGGAAGCGCGTTTGCGCACCAAGTATTTCTGATCGTCTAAGTGAAGCATATTTGGAAAAACAGTCAATGGCGTGTGCGTTTTTAAAATTGTAAAAGCATACAAACCCATTTTGTTTTTCCAAAATGCTTCCAATCCAGGATAATGCAAAAAAGCCAAGGTTTCTTTCCCTTCCCAAAAAAAGGAAGAAAAAGAAGGGAAGGCCTTTAGATAACCTTGTTCTGAAAGTTCGGCTAATGCTTTTAATTTAGAGTCATTTAGTTCATAGGTTTCTACAAACCTGTCCCAGTATTCAATTTCTTGACCTTTTGCAAAAACTTTTGTTCCCTGAATTTCCACTTCACTTGGCTGACAAACAATAACTTGAATTCCTTTTTCAGCTAGTAATTTTGCCTTGAGTCGCTGTTCAGGGAAATAACCCGTGGAATCTTCAGTAATGAGAAAGAGAACTGGTTTTTTGCTTAAAATGTTTTGAGCCATTTTTTCATAACCTATTAAAGCGTGTGGTATTATGGATCCATTTTTAGGCTTTCCTAAAATTTGTTGATAAACAATAGAAATACCTGCATCAATACCTTCTGCTCCGGGCGTGCCATCGATTTCTGTGATCCGAGGATTACCAGCGTGGTCAAAAGCGATATCCAACCGTACTTTTAAGGGCTGTTCAGGATTCTCACGCATTAAAGCCCATTCTTGTACGCATTCTGGTCTTCCAATATTTAAGATCTGGCGCGCCCATTCGTTTGTCTGGTATAGTTCGCTAAGAGCTGTTTTGAAACTAAAACTTACTTTTACTAAATCAGAAATTGTCTCAAATTGGGCTTTTTGTAAGGGGAAATAATCTAATCCAATTGGCCAGCTGGCTTGAGACGCGTTTGATCCATAAGTTAAGCCAAGATCCAATAAGGCTTGATTAATCTTTTCGCCTTTTTTCCTGTTGTCTTGTTCTAGTTTAAATTCAGGTGGCAGAATTTTTTTAGCTTTTTGTGCTCTTTGTCCCCAGGGAGTCCAGTTTTCTTCATTCTGCCATTTTTCTTCATAACGGAAATATCCAGACCAAATCATTTGCGCCATATTATTTGCAATGATTGCTTTTCTTTCTAGCGGCTTATGATCTGAATTATATAAGCAAGCTGTCCAGCAAGGAATATCAAGCCATTCAGGCGGATGGATTTTGTCCATGGAAAGCGTGAAATTGCGCGCTCTTTCTTCTTGCACTGTCTTGTCAGTGAAAACAGTTAAGATCTCATCAGGTTTAAAGCCTTTATCAATAAACTGAACTGCACCGTCATCTTCTACAATGCAAAAATTGATTTGCGGAAAATTTGCTAAGAATTTTGCATCTGAATGAGGATGACCCAGATCGTGAAAAAGCCCACTTTCTTTTTCTTTCAAAAGATTTTCTAATTGTTTTTGGCTTTTTTCGTCAAGTTCCCCTTGTTTTTCTAGCAGACAGTCTAATTCTTCTGCTTTTTGTAGATTGTCTTGCTTTCTCGCGATCAAGTTTTTTAGAGTTTCCACAACTTGAATTGCGCTCCTATCTTCATTATGGGCTAAAATTAATTCAATAGCCATTTTTTTGAAACCTCCGTTTTATTTGTTTGATTTGAAAAGAGCAAAATTTTTGCCACAGCTTCTCGCGAGAGGCTGGGCCAAAATTGGAAATTAAAAAACCGATCTGAATCGGCTAATTTTTATTATTTTTGAAAAAATAATTAAATAACAAAAATTAACCGATTAAATCGGCATAAAAATGACAAAACCAATAATTCAAATTTAAAACCCGTTGTTTATTCATTGCTTTGTAAGTATTATAAACAACGGGTTGGGTTATGTCAAGCGCAGGAGAAAATTACTGCAAATAATTATGTCCTGCTAAAATGGATGTTTGCCATTCAGCAAGACATTGCTTTGTAAGCTTATATTTGCATGCCTTGTAATTCTTTTATTAAATTTGGCACTAGTCTTTCTTTTATGTCTAACAACCTACAAGCTAAACGGTTCTTTTTGCTTTGTGGTGCTCCATTTGCTATTTTACGTATTATGGCGCATTCTTCTGCTCCATAATTATGAAATCTGGTTAACAACGGATTGTCCTTTTCTGCATAACTATCCATTTTTATCTCCTTTTTATTTTTTTTGAATTAAACAAACAAAAAACCGGGTCTTCCCCGGATTTCAATTTTTTATTTTAAATTTAAAACTAAAAATTCCGGGGAATACTCGGTTGAACCAAGACCAACAACATAATAATTTGGGATTGGTTTATCATTATTTTTAGTTTATCAATTATAAAAAAGATGTCAAGGAGAAGTTATCCACAGTTTTTTAAGATTGCGCTGGTTTATTTGTTTCTGTTTTTTCAGGTTTCTCTTTGCCCTCTTCTTTTTTTTCTAACTTTTTTTCTTGTTTAGGTATTTTTTCTTCTGTTTTTTCTACTGGCTTTTTAGCTTCTTTTTCTTCCACTGGTTTCTTCTTCTTTTTAAATTTGTTGATTTTTTTCTCCTGAATTAGTTTATGATCAACTAAAAGATTATGCATTGTATCTGAAGGCTTTGCTCCTACTGAGAGCCAATATTGGATACGTTCTTTTTTTAAGCTGATTTCTTTGGTGTGCGGATTTAAAAATCCTAAAATTTCAATAAAACGACCTTTGATTGGACGTTTAGCTTCAGCTACTACTATTCTGTAAAAAACTTGATTGATTTTACCACAACGGGTTAGGCGAATTCTTAACATTATTTTTAAAAAATACAGGCACAAGCTAAAATGCAAATATATAAACAATGTGTGTTTATTGTTTGCATTTCTGCCTGCTTATTTTCATCTGAAAATCAGAGGCATTTTTTTGCATATTTCGTTTTTCTTATTTATCATTAGCATATACTTCAGCTTTCGTCAAGGACAATGAAATTATTTTTGACACTCCTCCTTTGTCCATGGTGACTCCGTATAAACAATTAGCTTGGCGCATAGTTTCGCGATTATGTGTTATAGTTAAAAACTGCGTTTTTTTAGACAATTTTTTTAAAATATTAGCAAAACGGATAGAATTGGATTCATCTAAAGCCGCATCTACTTCATCTAAAACGCAGAAAGGCGTGGGATTAATTTGAAAAATAGCAAAAAGTAAAGCTAAACTGGTTAAGGCTTTTTCTCCGCCTGAAAGCATATTGGTATTTTTTAATTTTTTTCCCGGTGGAACCGCCTTAATTTTAATCCAGCTGTTTTGCAAAGCAGAATTTTTCTTTTTTATATTTTCATCTTTGATGTTTTCCAAAGTTAGTCCAGCGGTTCCGCCCCCAAAAAGCATGCGAAAATATTTTTTAAATTCTTTATTAATAGCAAAAAAAGACTGGTTGAATTTTTTTTGAATAATCTTGTTTAATTTTTTTATAATATTTTTTAGCGAGACCAGCGCTTTTTCTAAATCTTCTTTTTGGCTTAGTAAGAAATTATACTTTTTTTCATTTTCATTAAATTCATTAATAGTTTCCTGATCAACAACTGGCAGAGACAGAAAAATGTTTTGCAGTTTTTCCATCTTGCTTTTAGTTTTTTCAATGGGTTTTTCTATAATATTTGGGTTAGCGATAATATGATTATAATTCAGCCTTAATTCAACTTCCTTTTTAGCTTTGATTTTTAAAAAAGCCCTTTCTTGTTTTAAATTTTCAATTGTTCTGATAATTTCCTCATATTTTATTTGAAAATTTTTAATTTCATCTTCTAGTCTTCTTACTGTTCTTTCCTGCTCAAAGAATTTGGCTTTTAGTTTATTTTCTTCTTGCTCTTTTTGTATTTTTTCTTTTTCTAAAATTTGAATTTCTTTCTTTGTTTCCTCAAGAGCTTGCATGGATGATTCTATTTCGGATTGATCGGTTTTTATATTTTTTTTTTCTATATTTTGTTTGATTTCTTGATTTAATTTGGCTAATTTTTCTTTTATAATTTTTAATTCCAAGATTTGTTTTGTTTTTTGTTCTTGAATATTTTTTAATTTAGCTTTAAGCTCGAACAAAGTAACCACGTGATTGTTTTCAGAGGAATTCAAATTTTTTATATTAATTTCTAGGCTTTCAAATATTTTTTTTATTTTTTTTTGGATAACCAGAGTAGGGGATTTTAGAGAGCTTTTTACTAAAACACGAAGATTTTTAATTTTTTGAAGAATTTTATCTATTTTTATATTTAAAGGCATCTTTTCGGTTTGCATATTTTTGATTATAGCTTCTATTTTTTCTGTTGTGTTTGTTTCTTCTTGAACAAGATTTTGAATCAGAGCAATTTTTTCTTTTTTTTCTTTTTCTAAAAAAACTAAACGTTCCTTGATTAGCATCTTTTGCAAGATCTGGCTTTCTAATTTTTTTGCTTTTAAAGTGCCCTGCATAATCGCCAGCTCTTCTTCTTCCTTATTTTTTTTACTGTACAAAGAATTAATAGCGGAAAAAATATTTTGAATTCCTTGGGTGCATTCTTGATATTTTTGCTGTGTATCTTGGGTTTCTTTTTGTGTATCTTGGACTAGCGTATTTTTTTCTTGATATTCTTTTTTTAAATTTTTTTCATTTTCTATTTTTTCATTGAGATTTTTAGAAAGAGAAGCAAACTTTAATTGAAAGAATTCTCTTTTTAAATTTTTTAATTTTTGTTCGACCTGCTCTCTTTTCTCTATTTTTTTCATCTGCCTTTTCAAAAAATGCAAATGCGGTCTTAATTCCTGTAATATATTACTGACTAGCTGTAAATTTTCTTTAGCTTTTTGCAATTTGTTTTGGCTTTTATTTCTTTTAAATTGATAAGGTTTTATTTTAGCTGCTTCTTCAAATAATTCGCGCCTGGCTTGCGGAGCTGAATTAACAATATGATCAGCCATTCCTTGATTGATTACAGAGTAAGTTCTTTGGCCAAAACCAGCTTGCACTAAGATTTCTTTTAAATCTAAAAGCCGTACTCTGGAATTATTGATTAAATAGTCATTTTCACCATTGCGGTAAAATTTGCGGCCTATGGATACTTCTTTAAAATCTAGAGGAATTCTTTGATCGCGATTGTCTAAAAATAAAAAAACTCCAGCTTTAGATAACCTGGATTTATTTTTTGATCCAGAGAAAATAACATCTTCAGAAAGCTTACTGCGCAACAATTTGTTGCTTTGTTCGCCTAAAACCCATCGCACTGCATCCGCTAGATTGGATTTGCCACTGCCATTCGGACCTACAACAGCAGTAATGCCAGACTTGAATTCTAGTGTAGTTTTATCAGCAAAAGACTTGAAGCCTTGCAAGATGATTTTTTTAAGTTGCATATAGAATGCGTATTTTATAAGGAATTATTAAATTGAGTATAGCGCCTGACAAAAATAATTAAACAAATCTTATTTCATTTACTTTTTAAAGGCGACACGCCGGCGTGTCGCCTTTAAAAAGAGTATTGAAACTTTTGTCAGTTGCTGTAGGTAACAAAAATTTTTGTTCCCTATGGGTTTATTTTGAATTAGTTTTCCATTTTTTTAGACCTTTTTCAGCGGCGCGTGTTTCTGCTTCTTGTTTTGAGCTGCCTTGTCCTTGAGCAATTAATTTTTTTCCTAAAAATAAACCAATTACAAATTTGCGGTTATGATCTGGGCCGCATTCTTTTAAAACTTCATAAACAGGAGTAATTTTTGCTTTTTCTTGCGCTATCTCCTGAAAGCTACTTTTTGGATCAATGTGCAGATTATGTTGTAAGATATAATCTAAATCAATTAAGAGATTCTCTTCAATGAATTTATGCACGCCAGCATATCCTTGATCTAAATAAATAGCCCCTGTTACAGCTTCAAAAGCATTGCCTAAAATATATTCACGCGCTTTGCCAGTATCTTTAGCTTCGCCTTTTGATAAATAAAGAAATTTTTCAAATTCTAATTTGCGGGCAATAAGAGCCAATTTTTTTGTATTAACTAAACTGGATCGCCAGTTAGTCATGTCTCCTTCAGGAGCTTTTGGATATTTTTTAAATAAATATTCAGTAACAATCAATTCTAAAGCGGCATCGCCTAAAAATTCCAGTCTTTCATTGTGCGGTAAAAAGAAATGTCTATTTTCGTTGATATAAGAGCGGTGCACTAAAGCCTGTTTAAGCAGGTCAAGATTATTGAATTTAATCTGGATATTTTTTTCTAAAATAGAAAAGTTTTTTTTCTTAATAAGTTTGATAAATCATAAATAATAAGAGACAAAAGTTTGTCTTTTCTTATTTATTATTTATTTTATTTTTTTTAAAGGTCGAAGTTTAAGAATCTTGGTTTTCTTGAGGCAATTTTTGTTTTTTCATTTTATTATAAATTGATCCTAAAACTCCATTTACAAAACGGCCTGAAGACGGTCCGCCAAATTGTTTTGCTAGTTCAATGGCTTCATTGATGGCGACTTTAGGGGGTATGTTTTTAGCAAATTTTAATTCATAAATACCCAGTCTTAAAATATTTCTATCCAGAATATTGATTTGATCAATCGGCCATTGAGGAGCATTTTTTTTTAGAATTAAATCAATGTTTTTTTGATTTTTTAAAGTTCGCAAGACTAGTTTTTTGGCAAAGGCAGTTTTTTTTGCGTCTGGAGCAAACTCTTTAATATTTTTTTCTAGAATATTAAAAACCTTTTCCTTCTTATGTTTATGAAAGTCTTGTTCAAAAAGCGTTTGCATAGCAATTGTTCTTAATAAATGACGTTGTGCCATAGAATATTAATTTATTTGTTGTAAGGAACAATGATTGTTGTCCCATCCATTTATTTTTGGCAATATCCGCAAGCGCGGTGGGGGAGCTTCATTTTTTTACAAAATGGACATTCAACCAAATGTTTTGGTTTTAAAGCATGGTGCGAACGGCGCTGGTTGCGTTTAGCTTTTGGTGTTCTTTTTTTTGGTACAGCCATAAGTGTTAATTGAATTATAAGAAATTTATATTTTTATTTTATCTTTTGCATGATAAAAAGTCAAATTTTGTTAAGTTTCGGGTTTAATATTCAATAATAAATTAAATTGAGGACACTTTTCTAATAAACAAGTATTGTTTTTTATTCCTTCAAAAAAGATTTTTAAATTTTGACTGGAGAAATCAAAACCTTGATTAACAAGACCAGGAAAAACAATTGCCCCATTGGTTTGTTCTAATTGTTTGATTTGACGCTTAAGAGGCAAATAGATTAAGTCATCTGTTTTTATTTCAGCAGTAAAAATTTGATTTTCTTCAGAAATTAAATAAATTGTTTCAGGCAGTGAAACATCAAAATCATTGGTATTTTTTACTGTAAAAACAATTATTAAGTTGTTTTTAGCTAAATAGATTTCTTGAGCTTCAACAATTATTCCTCCGCGCTGATTAGTAGATTTGATTTTTATTTTTTGCATTTGATTGCCCTTAACAATTTGCGAAATTTTTTTGACTAAAGAAGAATAATCTAAATTGTTTTTTTTAGTTTCTTTTTTAAAAGAATTTTTAATTAAATTTAAGCTATTATTTCCCGGATGATTTTTTAAGTTTTTCCAATCAGGCATAAAATAAAAAAGCCATAGAACAAATGAAATAAGAGAAAAAAAAATAGTGAAAAAATAAACCAATTTTTTTCTTTTCATAACATTATTAAAACAAAGGATATTAAAATTTTAAATACAAAAATATTTACATGATATTTTTGTATTTTGTATTATCTTTTCAATCTATTATACATTACAATTATTATATAGTCTTATCAGGTTTGATTTCTTTTTTGAATTCTTCTAAGGATTTTCTCGCAATTTCTTTACCGCCTAAACCAAAAGCCAAACCGCCAGCTAAAGCAGTCATTAAAACTATGCCTTTAAAAAGCGTGGTAATTAATTCTGTGGCAATCTTTAATTGAGTTAAAGCGGCCAGGAAAGTAAAAATATAAATTGACCATTTGGTAATCATTGCGAGCATATTGCGATAGGGGAAACCACTAGCTTGCAGATAATTTTTAATCAAACGAGCAAGCAAGTTGCCAACTGTGGTGCCAATCATTACTATAATAATCGCAATAACTACTTCTGGAATATAGGCTAGAATTTTATTTAAAAAATTGCTTACTTCGCCTAAGTTCAATATTTCGCTGGCTGCCAATAAAAAAGCAATAATAACAAACCATTTTACTAACCAACTGATTACATCGCCTAGATCAAAAGCAACACCGATTTTTTTTGTTAGAGTATTAACGCCAAATTCTTTGAGGATTTTATCTATTCTAGAAGCGCTGATGATTTTTTTAATTAGTTTAGATAAAAGCAAGGCAACAAAAATACCAATTAACATTATGGCTAATGCTCCAATTATCTGCGGCAGGAAGGAAATTGTTTTTTCAGTTAGATTTAAAAAAGATTGTATTAAAGCTTCAGTGTAATTTTCTAATATCATTTTTTTTCACCTCCTTTCTTTATGGGATTGCTGTTGATTTAAACAAAAATTAGCAATATCCCTGTTTAGTATTCAGAATAGCATAAATATTTGAAGAAAAAAAACTGTGGATAAACAAACTATAATATTGTTTTGTGTTTTTTTTGACAAACAAGCCTTGTTGTTATATGATTATATACTCCTCATAATTATTAAGAGGAGTATTATTTATTATGGAGATTAGAAACATTGCAATTATTGCTCATGTGGATCACGGTAAAACCCGCTTGACTGACGCCCTAATGCAGCAGACAGGTATGATTACTGATGATAATATTAGCATGGACTCAAACGATCTGGAAAAAGAGCGTGGTATTACTATTTACTCAAAAAATACCTCAGTCTTTTATAAAAATACAAAAATTAATATTGTAGATACTCCTGGTCACGCAGATTTTGGTTCAGAAGTAGAGCGGGTTTTGCGCTCCATTGATTCGGTTCTTCTGATTGTAGATGCTCAAGAAGGTCCAATGCCGCAAACCAAATTTGTTTTGAAAAAATCTCTAGAACTCGGGCTAAAGCCGATTGTTGTTTTAAATAAAATTGACAAGCCGGCCGCAAGGTCAGAGTGGGTTCATGAAAAAGTATTGGAACTTTTTATGAATCTTGGAGCAAACGACGAACAACTTAATTTTACAATTGTTTACGCAAATGCCAAAGACGGAATAGCAAAACTAAATTTAACAGATGAATCAAAAGATCTAACTCCTCTTCTTGATACAATTTTGGAAAAAATTCCACCTGTGGAAAAAAACACTTCGCAGTCATTTGCTTTTCAGCCTTTTAACCTGGCTTATGATAATTATCTTGGCCGTATGGGTATAGGCAGAATTTATCAAGGCAAAATAAAAAAAGGAGACAAGGTTTTTGTAAAAAAACAGGATCATAAAATTATAAATGGCAATATTTTAAAATTATTTACTTTTGAAGGTTTGAATAGAAAAGAAGTAGAAGAAGCGTCTGCCGGCGATATTGTTATGCTCGCGGGTTTGCCGGATATTTATATTGGCGACACAGTTTGCGCGGATCAAAATCAAGAATTATTACCAGCTATTAAAATTGATGAGCCAACTATTTGCCTAAATTTCATGGCAAATAATTCTCCTTTTGCCGGGAAAGAAGGAAAATATGTAACTAGTCAGCAAATTAAAAAAAGATTAGAAAAAGAATTGGAAGTTAATGTTGGTCTAAAAATTGATTTTTCTGCAAATGATTATTTTAAAGTTTACGGCAGGGGGGAGCTACACATTGCAATTTTACTAGAGAATATGCGTCGCGAAAATTATGAAGTTCAAGTTTCTCAGCCTCAAGTTATTATTAAAGAAATAGATGGAGTAAAACATGAACCCTTTGAACAAGTAATTATTGATATTCCTCAAGAAGCAACTGGAATAGTTATAGAAAAAATGTCCAAAAGGAAAGGGCGGATGATCTCTATACAATCTGAACAAAACCAGACTCGTTTGATTTATCAAATTCCAACTAGAGGCTTGCTTGGATTTAGAAGTGAATTTATTATTGACACAAGAGGCGAGGGAATTTTATGTAGAGAATTAATTGGTTTTGAACCTCATGCCGGTATAATCGAAAAACGAGACACTGGCTCTATGATTTCTGGAGAAACAGGAAAAGTATTGGCTTATGCGCTGGCTAATCTTCAAGAACGCGGAGTTTTGTATGTAAAGCCTGGCATCTATGTTTATGAAGGTCAGGTTATAGGCGCTACAGCCAAGGGTTTGGATATGACAGTAAATCCAACCAAAGGTAAGCATCTTACAAATATGCGCGCATCAGGATCTGATATGGAGATCCAGCTTGTTCCGCCAATAGAATTGACTCTTGAAAGAGGGCTGGAAATAATTTCAGAAGATGAATATCTGGAAGTCACTCCAAAAAGCATAAGACTTAGAAAATAAAATTTGACTGAAATAGGTAAAGTATGTTAAACTTAATACTTAAATAAATAGGCTCATTTTACCTCAAGTCTGCAAATCAGGCTTTAAAGTAAAATTTTCAATAAAAAAAATATGAGAAATTTTCAACGAGACAACAGAAGATCAGACAGCAAACCATTTATGCATAAAGTCGTTTGCAGTAAATGTGGCGTTAATTGTGAAGTTCCTTTTAAACCGACTGGAGTGCGGCCAGTGTTTTGTAGTAAGTGTTTTGAAAATCAAGGCAGTAGCGGCAAAAGACGCGAAGGATCTAATTTTAGAGATAAGCAAATGTATGATGTTGTTTGTGATAAATGCGGAAGAAATTGCCAAGTGCCTTTTAAACCAACTTCTGAAAAGCCTGTTTTTTGCGATGCTTGTTTTAGAAAAGGCGGAAGCAGGGGAGGCAGGGATTCAGTAAGGGATTCAGGAAGAAATTCAGGAGAAGTTATGGAACAAATCAGTTTGTTAAATTCTAAAATTGATAAATTGATAAGTATGTTAACTCCTAAGACAGCAAAGAAACCAAAGCAGACAAAAAAACCAAAAAAGCCAAAGCAATCAAAGCAACCAAAGCAACCAAAGCAACCAAATAAACCGAAGAAATCAGAGCAACCGAAGAAACCATCAAAGAGAAAGATAAAAAAGAAATAGAGACATGATATAATGTAGGGGCGCGATGCATCGCGCCCTTTTATGATATATATCCCTACAATTTTAGGCACGATCGCGCCCTTTTATGATGTATGTCCCTAAAAATTTGGCATAAATTTATGATAAAAACAATTCATCCATTTCCCAGTTATCTAGATTATTAATAATATATTCATTAATGCGATCCCATTCTTCTGCATTGCGAATAATATGTTCCCAATAATTGCGTTGCCAGATGGTTTGTTGGGGCATACTGCGGTATGCCCTGTTTATGTTGATTTGTTTTGTGACGGCGGATTTATACCCGCGTATAATTGTTGGTATTGTGTTTGATGTTGGTTTGCCAAATTGTTCTATCATAGGGGTAGGGAAACGATGCGTAGGGGCACGATGCATCGTGCCCCTACCAGAATGTGTGTCCCGACAATTATTTGTGTCATCTAATGATAATTATGCCATGTATATGGTTTGGCATGATAATAAATTGATCAATAATAATATTTTTTCTCATTTTACCTGTTTTTATCCATTCATCATAGGCAATTTTTCCTGCGTCATTTATTAACATTTTTCTGTTTACAATTTTTCCAAATAAGCATTCCCGATTTTGCGTGCAGATGGTAATAAAATATGCTCCGTTTTGAGAGTAATCATATCCTTTTAAACGGACGGAGCGACGATGATGTTTATCAGGATCATATTTCATAATTTTGCAATTGATAATTTAAATATGATTATGGGAATATAGCGCGTAGGGGCACGATTTCTTGGGTCGCGATGTAGGGGCACGATGCATCGCGCCCTTTTATGATATATACCCCTACGATTTTTTAAATCAGCTGATGTTGCTCGTTGATTTACATATTACAGTAATAAAAAATAATTTAATGGAATTTTTAAGGCCTTCGCTGGCTTGTTATATTCCAATGCGCTGGCTTGTTCGGAAACAATAAGGCCATAAATTGCCTTTACTTTTTCTGATGTTTGAACTACTTGACGATACTCTTTTTTGTTTGCCCCAACTTCAATAACAATTTTTTTTTCTCCAGCCTTAATAATAAAATCCGCTCCGCCTTTAGCGCTGTCATAAGTGAGCGAAAAAATCGGTTTTTTATCGCATAAGCGATAAAGATACATCCCTATTAAATCTTCCAGAAGTTTTCCGCGAGCGTTTTGTTCTGTGATGACATTGCCAATGGTTTTATAATACATGGCGCGAAACGCAGGCGATGAAAAAAGATATTTTGACGGTTTTTGCGTTACTTGCTTAAAATGCGAACCATGCGGATAAATACGGTGCAAAACTTCTGTTTTTTCAAGTATGGAAAAAATTTCTGCCACCTTAGAGCGTGAAATGCCAAACCTCTGCGCCAAGGTTGAGAAATTTAAAGTATCCATATCTGCTACAGCGTATAAAATTGCGGAAATCTTGATAATAATTTCAGGTGAAAAGTTTTGCATCTTGGGAATATCTTTATTAATAACCCGTTCAAGAGATTTGTAAATTTGATCATATACAAGAGCTTCGTTCTCTAATGTAATCATAAACGGCAGAGAACCATAGTAAAGATAATTCTCAAAATTCAAACGGCTGATGCCAAGATAGTATTGATTAATTTTTTGCTCCTGTTTTTTTAATTTTTCATACGCTTCTTGCGCATTCTGGCTGAAAAAAATAATATCCCGCAATGTTTGCCCAAGGCCTTTAATTTCATACTTGTTATGTTTAATTTTAATAAATTCCGTGAAGGAAAGCGGATAAATTTTTTCATAAATAGCGCGACGCGCAATATCAGGATTGCTGTTTATAAGCGCCGCGGCCGAACCTGTTGAAAATATAAAAACATTATGAGCGCGATCGTAAATTGTTTTTAGCGCGATACCCCATTTTTCGTCATACTGAACTTCATCTAAAAATAAAAACAATGGTTTGTCCAAGTTTGTGATTGATCGGCCGATGATTTCTTCAAAAACATTTATCACTTCATTGATACTGCTTCCGAGTGTTTGCGTAATTTCGTCAACAGATAAAACTAAAAAATATCCATCAATATTTTTTTTGGCATAATATAACTGATACATAATGGTTGTTTTGCCTGCGCCACGCAAGCCGGTAAGCGTTACCCAACGATAAGATTTGTTTCCCGAGAGAAATTGTTTTAAATGCGATTGTATTTTTATAAAAATATTTCTATTGGGATGTTTCTTATTTTGCGCGTCAAAAACATACGCTCTTGCGCGAAAACTGGCTTGAGCGATTTGATCATTAATATATTCTTTAATTTTTTCCTTGTCTGTTGGCATATTCTTATATTGATTTAGTGTTAACTACAGTATACACTGTTTACGCATTCAGTGTCAAGCCTACAAGACACTGAAATTAAACTATGCATTTTTACGCTTGTTTAAGCTATTTCTTGAGAAAATTTGTAGATTGAAAGTATAGAAGAATAGTTATAGTATCTCTTTCAAGTATCTAAACAAATTTCACTTTTCACGAATTAAAGAAACCATCCAAGCCATTTTAGGTTTTTAAATTAGCCCAAAATGGCTTACAATTTTTTTAATCCGTTTATTTCTTAATGGTTGTTTGAATTCGCCGATTTTTGTTTTTATCATACTTGCGTGTTTGTTAATAATGTAAAGTAAGTGCATACTTTGTTTACATCTTGTCAAACTTGTAAACAAACCTTTCTAAAAAAATATCCCTCAATTTCAGGAGTGGGGTATGGGCTGTAGGTGCGCGATGCATCGTGCACCTACTAGAATAATGGGTTTATGTTGTTAATGGTGAGATTGATGGAAAACGGGGGGTGTTGATGATTGGTGCGTTGCCAGATAAATGATTCCGACTAAAGCGGGTTGTTTTTGTATGATTGTTTATAAGGTCGTCTTTTTTTACGATTTTAACCAATTTTTTCTTAAATTATAATACTTGCTGGGATTTTTTTCAAAAAGCCGGGCAACTATCTGTTTAACTACTTTATTAGTTTTGGGAAATTCATCTAATAAAGAAACAATTTTATCAGAAATGTTAATCTCTAATCCCTTAGAAAATTGACTAATAATATCAAAAGCCTTCAGAAATTTATCCCTACCAAGTTTTTCATGTATAAGCAGTAAAATATTTTTATTATAATAGGACGGCCACCAATACATTTCTGTTGTTTTCTTAGGATTAAAATTTTTATCGTAGAATTCTTTTTCCTCCTCCAAGTATTTCAAGAATAATTTATACCATTTATCAAAATAATGTCCCTTCATCATTTCGTTTTTTATGGTCATGTAAATAATATTGGAAATCTCGTGATTATACTCATTAGTTAAATAGTCAAGATACTTATAAGCCATTTTAAATAAGTCTTCAACGTTGTCTTGTTCGTAGTTTAGATCTCTCAGCAAGTGCTCAAACTGAGCCGCAAAATTAAATTTTTGTTTTGGTTCTAATTTATCTATTACTTCTAAAAGTATCTTTTTAAATTTCTTATTATCAAACGGAGTTAAATCATTATAATATTCATCAGTTTTCCATTTCCAATCTTTAAAAGCGTCTTTTCTAAATTCTGCGAAAAAAATAAATAAAGGAGCCGCTTCAGCAACTGCTTCATCTGTAAAATCTTTAAACGTGTTTACAAAAGTTAAGGCGTCTTTCTCGTTTAAAATTCTAATGTGGTCAAAAGCAGTCAAAATACTTTTGGCCATGGCCTTTTGAACATTGCCAGATGCCTTACTTACTTCTTTTAGTAAATCAAATGCTATTTTTTCAACTTTTTTAGATCTCCCTAATGCTTCCTCTGTGTTTTTTCCAAAAAACAAAACCTCTTTATTATCAGGCAAAACAGTTAATCTGTTTTGAGCTAATTGAGATAAGGTAAAACAAGCCATATGTTTGATATACCAATTTTT
>Ga0180007_10003526_pt1 | contig 17330 bp, 12 predicted proteins | sample MM_PC_MetaG_FD_121122 | JGI IMG/M metagenome (GOLD analysis project Ga0180007, IMG submission 121122) | Groundwater microbial communities from the Aspo Hard Rock Laboratory (HRL) deep subsurface site, Sweden - MM_PC_MetaG | ecosystem: Environmental > Aquatic > Deep subsurface > Groundwater... | reverse complement strand
TCCCCGAAATTAATCTGGAACTTCACAATTTTATAACCTGCTTTTTTAATTTCACTGGAAAATGATTCAAATGTATACTCAATACGGTGGGTAACATCCAGCATATACGAGATTCCAAGCTCTTTCTTGTATAACGTCACCCAGTCACGGTCGATCATGGGTACCCGTATTAAAAATTTATTAGCCAATCCCTTTATCTTTTTTAAGAAATCCACTCTTCTATCCAGATGCTCTAAAACATTACTTAGGACAACTATCTCATATTTCTCTTTAAAATTATAACTGGTTGCATCACCAACTAAATAATGGATATTTTTTTTCTGATTCTGCTCTTTTGCTTGCCGAATACTTTTCCGGTTGTTATCAATACCAATAACCATCCTTGCTTTTCCTGCCATATCATAGGCCAGCAATCCGTTCCCGCACCCGATATCAAGGACAGTATCCTTTTTATTAATATTATTAACAAAAAAACCGTGATAATCTGTCAACCTGTGCTTGGGATGTTTTCCATTTTCCAGTTTACATGCAAAAATCCCTATATATTGATAGACCTTATTATGGAGTATAAGCAACAGTCTGGTAATAAATTTATAAATAATTTTCATCAAAAATAACCTGAATAATTGTTCAAACAATGAACAATGTACTTCATTTTAAGCAGATTGTCAAGCGATTAATTAAAAATAGTTTGACATTATGATACATAATAATAAGTTAAAAAATCCGTATTTAGAATGTAAAATATACAATAATATATATGAAAAAAATCAATTTCCCATATAAAATATGTATTCCATATCATGATCGTCCGGAAGGTGGTGTATATAAATTTCTAAAATATTTTAAAACCTATTTAAAAAGGAACCACCTGTCCTATACAGAAAGACTCCTCTCCCGTTATGATATTCTCTTTATCAACTCTTTTAAGACCCCCTATTATATTGTAAAAATGCTAAAGCTCTTAAAACCGGGTTTGAAGATTATACACAGAATCGACGGGGCAGCAGAGGATTACGGAAGAGGAAAAGAGTGGGATGTTATCCAGAAAAAAGTGAACAAAATTACTGACCTGACCATTTTTCAGAGTAAATACAGCCGCTATGCAACACGGAAAAAATTTCATGTGATCAGCCACGACGGGCCAATTATTTATAATCCAGTGGACACCAACCTTTTTAAGGCTGCACAAAAGAGATTTTCCACCACAACAAGACCAAAGATCGCCCATGTAACCTTCAGTACCAATGTTAAAAAGGGCGCCTCTAATATCCTCCAGATAGCACAAAAAAATCCCGAGTTAGATTTTATTCTGATCGGACAATTTGATCCTGATCAGAGAGTTGATCTGAAGAACGTCAGATATACCGGAGTCCTGGACCATCATCAGGTAGCCAAGACATTAGGCTCCTGTCACCTTTTTCTCTTCTTTTCACAAAACGAGTCATGCCCCAACGTGGTACTGGAGGCCATGGCATCCGGATTACCTGTTTTATACCTTGATTCCGGAGCTACTTCCGAACTGGTCGGTAATACAGGTAAAAAAACTACTGAGGCTTCTTTTAAAAATAATTTTAATACAATATGGAAGAATTGGCCAAAATGGTCCACTCTGGCACGAACTCGCATAGAAAAAAACTTCTCTGTAGAGAAGATCATTCCTCAATATCTGAATGCTGTATCAGGGATCATGAAGAAATAAATTGATCTTGAATAATCTTCAATATGTTCTCACCAGTTTTACCATCACCGAAAGGATTATCCCAATTTGCTTTTCTGCCCAGCATCACCTCAACGGATCTCAGGATCCTTTCAGGGTCTGTACCGGCAAGAATATTCGATCCCTCCTTTAATGTCTCAGGCCTTTCTGTATTCTCCCTCAAGGTTATACACGGAACCTTTAAAATGCAGGCTTCTTCCTGTATCCCTCCTGAATCGGTAAGGATGGCCCCGGCAGAAGCTTCCAGATTTAAAAAATCAAAATAATTGACCGGATCAATAACCTTTATTGCAGAAGGAATACGGATCTTAAACTTCCGGATCATTTTATCTGTTCGGGGGTGAACAGGATAAATGACCGGCCAATTATATCTGTTATAGAGAGTCTCAAGAGAGGCAAGTATACTGCTTAAGGTCTTTTTATTATCTACATTCTCCTGGCGATGCGCGGTTATAAGAAAATATTTCTTTTTTCCCAGTTTCAATCTCTGTAAGATCCTGCTCTTCTTTAATGCAAAGCCGATATTCCGGTTTACCGCATCTACTATGGTATTTCCTGTCAGATAGATCCGTCCGGGATCGACCTTCTCTTTTATGAGCCTCTCCCGGGCCAGTGCTGTGGGACAGAAGAGGAGATGGGATATATGATCAGTTAATATACGGTTCATCTCTTCCGGCATATTCGGATCATCACTGCGTAATCCCGCTTCTACATGCCCCACTTTGATCTTTAATTTAGATGCAGCCAATGCACCGGCCAGTACCGTATTCGTGTCCCCTTCCACCAGAACAATATCCGGCATCTCCTTCTGAAGCACTGATTCTGCTTTTTCCAATATAGCGGCTGTATTCTGGGCATGCGTACTTGACCCGATTTTTAAATTGTACCTGGGGTCAGGTAATTTCAGGTCCTGATAGATGGCCCTGTCCATATTATAAGAATAATGCTGTCCTGTATGTAATACAAAATAATCCAGTCCTTCATTTTCACAAAGTGTGATGATACCGGCCATTTTAATTATTTCCGGCCGTGTACCCAGTATTATTCCGATCTTCATGCTGTATACATCCTTTTACCGATAAAACAGAAAGGTATTCTTGATTGAGGCTGTCTCACAACCTTAAAAATGTTATTCAGGGTACTCAATGCAAGACTTGGATAACAGACCTAAAGGTCTGTTTCTACATCTGCATTTACATTTGTTGATTCATCTGTTTTTTATAATAATTAATCAAATCGATAGTCTGAATATATTATTATAATAGATATAATATAATTCAATTAGCTCTAGTTATTCATTTGTCTGCTTATAAGTATGGAATATATTATTAATTAAAATTATGGAAGTCAATCTGTAAATAAAATAATATCTATTCGCCTCTTTTTAGGCCCGCTGACTGCAACATCATTAGAAGCCAGGAAATTGCTTTTTCCCAAGCCCTCAAATATGACCCTTCCCCTTTCGATCCCGTTCTTAATAAAATACTCATATACTTTAAATGCCTGTTTTACAAAAAGGTCCAGGTTGAACTCGGCACTGCCGATATTGCTGAAATATCCTTCAATTTTTACCTTATAATCATCATTATTTTTAACTTCATTTATCAGACTGTTCAGGATCCTGTACCCTGCCGATTTCATGACATCTGAGTTGTATCGAAACACATATTCCGTGTTCAGCCTTGCTTCAAGGCCCCGTGATGTTTTCTGAAATACCTCTTTTTCCTCCCTTTTTGCATTTAACCTCTTTAATTTCATCGTGATCCCGATGCTGTGGGTATTGGCCAGTTCCCCGCTATTCATATATCCATAATCAAATCCGAATTCATCCAGATCAACTCCCAATCCTGCCCGCATCATGCTCAACCCATACCCGCCTCTTATCCTGATCTGTTCAAACAGCTTTATCTCCATGCCAAAAGAGAGATCCATATTATCCTGACCTTCCGTGTACATTGCCTCAGATAATAAAAGCAGATGGCTTCCGGAAATGAACCGGTTTATAAGATCAAAAGTATATCCTATTCCCCCTCTGATCTGGTACGGCTCTTTTTCCTCTGTAATCTTGAATTTCATGTTAGGGCCCAGAATATTTTTAAAGGCAAATCCTGCTTCCAGATTATTCAGAATATAATCTATTACTGAATGCTTTACTCCTGTACTTCTGTTCCAATATAATCCAAGGTCCAGGCCTGCACCTGTATCGGAGAATCCGGCAAGGTCCTGCTGTAATACTTTTAAACTCACACCGCCTGTTAATCTGTATATAATATTTCTGCCTAAACCGAAAATGCCTATTGTCTTCGTGTTTTCCAGAACCTGTCCTGTTTTAAGACCCGAGCTGTCATAAGCATCGATGCTTCCCATCCCCTCTCTTAATAGAATAACGCCGTAATGAATATTATAGTCCAGAAGGTCATTGTACCCCAGCAGGAACTTATTCATCCTGAATTCCGAATTTTCTGAATACGCTCCGGATAATGCCCTGTAGTTCATTGATCCCAATACAGCCGGATTATAAACGGCAGAAGCAAGGTTATCCCTGATCCCGACATATGAACCGCCGGAACTCAGGGCTTTTATGCTCAGTCCCTCATTTAAAAACCCATCTGACTGTTTTAAGGAAACAGCAGATAGAGAAGTCGCAATTAAAAAACAGATAATTGAAGATATAATTATCCTTTTCAAATCTTCCTCCATAAAAAGCTGTTTATTATTCCTTTTCTACCTTATCGATCAATTTATTGATCAATTTTTCCAATTTATCGTTCTTTACATTGATCTTCTTCCAGAAGCTTAAAGCCTTTTCCTTATCACCTTTATAATATCTCTCCAATCCCTCATAATAAAGCATATCCACAACTTCCTGCTCGGCTTTGGGTAATAGCTTTATCATTACCTTTATACTCTTGTTAGTCTCTTCATCTTCCACTTTATTCTTTTTATCCATTACTTCCTTTATTTCCTTTATCTTTGCAACAGCTTTTTCATTCTGCGGCTCCAACTGAACGGACATTTCAATATACTCTATGGCTTTCCGGTATTCCCCTCTATTATTGGCTTGTAATCCCTTCTGATACAACCTTCCGGCTTTTTCCATTCTTAAATCTTTCAATCGCATAGAGATCCCGACACAATGAGAATTTCCGAGTTCACTGTTACCTATGAATCCGTAATTAAAATCAAACTTTCCGAGGTCGATACCCAATCCGCCTCTTACCATATCCAGCCCATACCCTCCCCTTAAGCGTATGTGTTCAAACATCTTAAATTCAAGGCCCAGTGCAACATCCACATCTTGCGTATCCTCCATATAGACAGCTTCTGCAGCTAAAAAAATATGACTTTTCGGTATTACCCGATCAATGAAATCAAAAGTATATCCCAGTCCTCCCCTGGCCTGCAGAGGTTCCTTCTCTTTTTCTATCCGAAACTTAAGCTGAGGGCCCAGGATGTTTTTTACCACAATGCCTGCTTCAAGGTTATAAAGAAGTGATTCTATCAATGAATGCTTTATGCGTTCTACTTTGTTCCAGTACAATCCCATATCCAGTCCTGCTCCTGTATCGGAATATCCGGCCAGGTTCTGATTAAGAACTTTGAAGCTCACTCCGCCTGATAACCTGTTGATAACGCTGAAACCGATACTGAATACTCCTGTTGTCTCATTATTTTCAATTGAGGTTCCTGACGCAACGCCGCCAATATCATAGGTATCGATACTTCCTGTGCCTCCTCTGAGCAGAATGATCCCGTAAAAAATATTGTGATCCAGAAGATCTGCATACCCTAAAAAGAGGTTATTGATCTTGAACTGGGAATCTTCAGAATAAGCACCGGAAAACTGCCTGTTCTGTAACGATCCCAGTATGGCGGGATTGTATACGGAAGCTGAAACATCATCCTTGATCCCGATATATGAATTGCCAAAGCTTAATGATTTTATACTTAATCCGTCATTTAAAAGCGGATCATTTTGTTTTAATGAAACTGCAGACAGAGAAGTAATAGTAAAGATAAATATGATCAGTAATATAATAGCTCCTTTCAAACGTTTCAAACTTTCCTCCGGATAATTTGATTATATTTATTCGCAGGCTGAAGCCTGCGCCTACCTTTAAAATTCTATCATCTTACTAACAGGATCATGCTTTTTATACTTTTATCACCCTCGGGATATCTTTTAGTGATCACACATAAATAAACACCGCTTCCCTGGGTCTTGCCTCCCGAGCTTTTACCGTTCCAGGATGTTACATTCCATCCGGAAGTCCCGGTACTGTCTTTACTCCAGACCTCTTTCCCGTTTCTTGAATATACTTTTATATTCACTTCAGCATCCTTTTCAAGAGAGTACCTTATGGAAAGGTCACTCACGTCAGGTTTATAAGGACTCGGAAAAGTATATAACGTGCTGTCATCATTATTACCCCAACCGGCATCCGAATAAGTAAACCTGATCAATTGCAGTTCCGGTGAATATGTATCATCACCCGTGGAAAACCAGACCTTATACTGAATATATTGTATATTGGTAATTCCATCCACTGTTTCACCATTAATTGAATAATAAGTACTAAAACTCTTTTCAGGACCTGTAAATTGAGCAGAGTTTAACTCTTCCAGTGTCTTTCCGCCTCGTATCTGGAACTTTATGTATGTATTAGAAGGAAGGAGTGCTTCATAATATAATTTATCAAGGCTTACAGTATCTCCGGCATCCATTATGCTTGAAGTATAGTAGCCTGACTGGTCAAATGTGATCATACCATATCCGATACCGTCACTGTTATTATCATACCATATCTTATATTGCGCTCCGTCCCTTATTACTGTAGGTGCACCCACATTAGCAGAAAGAAAGGAGGGATAGCCCCTGTCTAAGAATGAACCATTCGGATTCCCGCTGTTTGAATGAATGCTCCAGTTAATTCCGTCAGAAGAAGTGGCATACCCTATCCGTTCTCCGTCCTTACTTCCTGTAAACCACATTTTATAGGATGTTCCATCTTTTATAACGCAAGGATCATATACATTATTGGAAGCAAATGATGGCTTCCCGACATCAATAATACTCCCGTTGGTATTTGAAGTATTGGAGTATATTGTCCAGTTTATTCCGTCAGAAGAAGTTGCATATCCGATGCGCGATATTGAACCGGCTATTCCCGTGAACCACATCTTATATATGGAGCCGTCTTTTATTACCATGGGATCCTGAACCTGGCTTGATGCAAAACCGGGGCTGCCTCCTTCTAAAACAGATCCTTTCGTTCCTGATGCATTGGAATAAACTGTCCAGTTTATTCCGTCAGAAGAAGTTGCATATCCGATACGAAAAGTCCCGGTTTGTTGACCCCCAAACCACATTTTATAGATCAATCCGTCTTTTATAACAGTAGAATCATTTTCATCATCAGCACAAAAAAGAGGCCCGTTTTCAGGCCCTATCACTGCCCCTCTTAGACCGGCTAGTGAAGTATTTGAATATATGGTCCAGTTTAATCCGTCGTATGAAAATGCATATCCAATACGGGCGACACCGGAATATCCTCCTGATAACCACATTTTATATACGGAACCGTCTCTTAATACGGTCGGCTGATTGATTGCCTGGCTGGAAAATAAGGGAGGACCTATATTTATAACCCTCCCTCCGGTCAAACTCCCTGCAACAGGCCGGATGCCTGAAATGGTCAGTTTTACAACCTCACCGGTATATTCTACATTATATATATCTGAAATTTCTGAAAACTGCGTATCAATGATCTCCCCGGCGAGTAGGTTGCTGGAACAGGATAAAATGAAAATGATTAATATATATATTGTCTTCTTCATATCAATTTATTGCTGTTGGTTCATGGCTCATAGTCTTTTTTACCATCAGCTATGAGCCATGAGCTATCTTACCAGCATAATAATGCTCTTAACAGTTTTATCTCCTTCGCTGTATTTTTTTGTTATAACATATAAATATGTACCGCTTCCAGCTGTATTTCCGCTTTTATCCTTTCCGTTCCATCTCACGGTGTTCCATCCTTCATTGCCCGATAGGGATGTATCCCAGACCTCCCGTCCTTCCGGGGTATAGATCTTAATTTCCACTTCAGATGCTTTTGATAAAGAATATCTGATCGAAAGATCCTCCTCTCCCTGGTGAAAAGGATTGGGAAAGACATAGGATGCATTATCATCAATTGCAATATCTGCTGAAACTGTGGTGAATTTTACCATGCTTAATTCCGGGGAATAAGTATCATCAGTAGTACTGAAACAGGCTTTATACTGTATGTACTGTACATTGGTCATCCCGTCTATTGTCTCGCCCATGGAATCATAATAAGTATCCGTCCTGTTCTTCGGGCCGGTAAAGGAGACCATCCCCAGTTCAGATATCGTTTTTGCCCCTTTTACCTGGAATTTTATGGATGTACCGGCTTTCACATCTCCATAATAATAAAGCTTTTCCAGATCAACAGGACTGCCTGTATTAATAACACTTGAAATAAAGGAACCGGATGGATATACTGTTATTAGACCGTAACCTATACGCAAATTTGCACCGCCATTTCCTGTATACCAGATTTTATAAGAAGAACCATCTTTAATAACGCAGGCACTCTCAACACTGACAAGAGCACAATCAGGATATCCCGGCTCAAAAACACTTCCTCCAACATGGCTTTCATTGGATTGAACGGTCCAGCTGATCCCGTCCGGAGAGATAGCATATCCGATACTTTTACCCAATATAATATTATTGCCTGTAAACCACATTTTATATAAGAATCCATCTTTAATGACTGAGGGGCTGTACACATGGGTTGCTGCAAAGGCCGGAGACCCCTCTCTGATGACACAGCCTTTTATCTTCAATGAATTGGAATAAACGGTCCAGTCAATTCCGTCAGATGATGTGGCATAACCGATACGGTTTGTACTATTATCATCAATTCCCGTGAACCACATCTTATAGAGGGACCCGTCCTTCATGACTGAATGGTAACTTACTGAAACTTTTGCAAAAGCAGGAGACCCGATATCAAGCACACACCCTTTGGTTTTGGATGCATTGGAATAGACAGTCCAGTCGATCCCGTTCGTAGAAAAAGCATATCCTATTCGAAAGCTAACCCCATCTTGTCCTGAAAACCACATCTTATAGAGTGAGCCATCCTTAATAATTGAAGGATAATAAGCATCTGAGGATACAAATGCCGGGGACCCAATATCAATCACACTTCCGCCTGTCTTTGGGCCGGTTACCTTGATCCAGTTAATTCCATCATAAGAGTATGCATAACCTATACGATAAGTCACACCGCTTTCACCAAAATACCACATTCTGTACATGGACCCGTCCTTTATTACTGATGGCATTCCCACACTATTGGCAGCAAAAGCCGGAGAACCAAAGTTGATCACGCTTTCACTGGTTTCATTCCCTTCAATAGGCCGTACACCTGAAAAATCCAGCTTTACGACCTCGCCGTTGTATTCTACATTATTATTTTCTGTTATTTCTGAAAACCGGGTATCGATGATGGTATCTGCTGACAAGTATAAAGAGAAAGATAAAATAATAAAAATTATAATTAACTTTCGCATAAACCCCCTATAAGCCCTATAAGCCCTATAAGCCCTATAAGCCCCTTTAAAAACACGAAAACATTACAATTATTATTCTTGACCTGCAACCTACAATATTCTATTATTTTCAATCTCAAAGTCAAGAAAAAATCTATAACTGGTTTTTTTCTTTTACTCATATACCAGTAAGACGACAATTCTGCGAAAAGCGGCCAATATTTTTTTATAAAAATAAGACCATACCCTCAACACTCATCTTTTCAACTTTCTATCTGCAAATATAATCAATATAATTTTCCTTAGTAATTATCTGAAAAGATGAATTTTCATATGTTGCCAACCACTCTTCTGATGCTTTGGATTTTCCTTTGGCCCATTTGATTTCATATCCCAGAAGCTGGCCCCCTTTCTCAATAATTAAATCTATCTCTTTTTGATCATATGTTCTCCAGAAATAATTATTAGCAGATATCATCATATATTCCTGTTTTTTTAATATTTCCGTAATAATATAGTTTTCCCACAGCATGCCAATATCATTCCTTATTTTTAATGGATTATAATTATTTATCAATGCATTTCGGATGCCGTTATCATAAAAATAATAACGTGGGTTTTTAATTATCTCTTTCCGCAAGTTCCGGCTAAATCCTGTTAATTTAAATATTATAAATGTTTTCTCTAATAGATCACAATATTTTTCAACAGTGTTTTTACTCATCCCCAGTTGATGGCCTAATTCATTATATGACACTTCTTTTCCTATCTGAAAAGCAAGTAGTTGTAGAATTCTGCTAATCTTATCCGAATGCCGTATCCCATCAAGTTCTAAGATGTCTTTATACAAATAAGAGCTCACCATCTCTTTCAAAAACTGAATATTTTTATCATTATCCTTATTTAAAATAATTTCAGGATATGATCCATATATTAAGCGAGTTTCAAGTAATGAATCAGTCTCCGCTTTATTTTGAATGGCATTCAATTCTAATTGTGATATTGGAAACAGTTTAAAAGTAAATTTCCTGCCTGTTAACGGTTCTCCGACCTGGCAAGAAAGATCAAAAGAAGAAGAACCACTGGCAATCACCTTTATATCTTTAATATTATCAAGAATAAGTTTAATATTTAAACCGATCTGTTTTATTTTTTGAGCTTCATCGATAATCAGTATCTTGTTATCACCTATAAAATTTCTTAATTTTTCAATGGATTGAGAACTTAAATATTCCTGTATATAAATATCTTCTCCATTAACGAATAAATATTTATCTTTAATTTTTTTTCTAAACTCGTTTAAAAGTGTGGTTTTTCCGCATCTTCTGGGACCATAAATAATGATTGCTTTTTGTGGTTTAAGATATTTATTGATATTCTTTAAATGATATTGGGGTATATACATATATTTAATGACCATATTTTAATAAATTCAGTCAATTAATTGACTATATTATATCATATTTTAAGTAGAAGTCAAGTAATATTTAAAAAGCTTTCATTTCACCTGCTTTCACCTGCCATATCTATTTTATATGTCCAGTTCCTCATGTGTCATTCTCAAGATATGGTCAGTCCCTTCCATATTCTAATTGAGAGTGAAATATTTTCAACTTGCTATTATTTTTCTGCACCGCTCACATAATTCAAGAGCTTTTTTATCTTTCCCCACTGTTACAGAATAATTCCAGCATCTAGTACATTTATCCCCTTCAGCCTTTTTTATGATCACTTTGAGTTCCTCATTTTCAGAAAAGACCTTCTCCTTATCCACTCCATCAGTTATTTCAACCTGAGAAACAATAAAAGCAAAAGGCAGTAACTCTTTATTCTCCTGCAGGAATACTTTTAATTTATCCTTTAAAGGGATCAAAACTGCCTTGGCTTCAAGAGTATGTCCTATCATGCCTTCTCCTTTGGCCGTCTCCAGTGCTTTGTTCACCTCTTCACGAACCTCAAAAATCCTGTCCCATTTCTTTTCCTGTTCCGCAAGTTTTTCCGGATCTACATCCAGGTCATCAAACTCCAATAAATGAATACTTTGAAAATCCCTGCCCGCCTGTTTGAGATAGACCTTCCATGCATCTTCCGTGGTGAATGACAGTACCGGAGCCAGCAGTCTGATCAGGACATTGAATATCTTTACCAGAACGATCCTGCTGGAACGGCCTTTGAACGAGTCCGCTTTTTCAACATACAGCCTGTCTTTTAACACATCAAAATAGAGATTACTCAATATAACCGAACAGAAGTTAACCGTACTATGATAGATCACATGGAATTCATGGTTTTCGTACGCTTTCCGGATCGCCTGCTCATATTTTTTCAATTTAGCCAGGGCCCAGAGGTCGAACTCATCAAACTGTTCAACTTTATTCCAGTCTGCTTTTTCCTCTTTAAACCCGTTCACATTTCCGAGAATATAGCGGAAGGTATTCCTTATTTTCCTATAACTTTCTATGAGGCGGTTGATGATCACATCACCGATCCTCATGTCGTCCCTGTAATCAATGGAAGCGACCCATAACCGCAATATATCGGCTCCGAATTTTTTAAATATCTCTTCAGGTGCCACGACATTACCCACACTCTTGGACATGGCCTTCCCCTGCGCATCCAGGGTAAATCCGTGTGTTAATATGCTTTTATATGGCGGTTTATCCTTCAATGCTATGGACGGCAAAAGGGAGGACTGGAACCATCCCCTGTACTGGTCAGACCCTTCCAGATACATATCAGAGGGTGAATGCAGTTCCTTTCTCTTTTCATTATCCAGTACGGCAATATGGCTGACACCGCTGTCAAACCAGACATCAAGGATATCGTCCTCTTTTTTAAATTTTTTCCCTTTACACTTCGGACATTTAAATCCCTTTGGTAAAAGCTCCCCGGCATCTTTTGTGAACCAGATATCCACACCCTCTTTTCCTACAAGCGAACTGAAAAAATCCATTGTCTCTTTTGTCAGGATGACCTCCTCGCAGTCTTCACAGTAGAAGGCCGGGATAGGGACACCCCAGGCCCTCTGGCGGGAGAGGCACCAGTCCGGCCGGTCGATCAGCATATTCGCCAGCCTCTCTTCACCCCATTTAGGGATCCATTTGACATTTTTTATCCCCTCAAGGCTCTTTTTCCTCAGGTCATTATGATCAACATTCATGAACCATTGATAGGTACTCCTGAAGATGATTGGTTTTTTACAGCGCCAGCAATGAGGATAAGAGTGATCAACATCCTCTTTTAAGAGGAGATGTCCTGTTTCACCCAGTTTATCTATGATCATATCATTCGTTTTAAAGACATTTAAGCCCATCCATTCTTTAACGCCGACTTCTTCAGTGAACTTTCCATGGTTATCCACAGGGGAGATCACGGGAAGGTTATAATTCAATCCTACAATATAGTCTTCCTGGCCGTGTCCCGGTGCTATGTGGACACACCCTGTACCGCTGTCCATGGTCACGTACTTATCAAATACGATCCTGGCCTCCCTTTTTAAAAAAGGATGCTTGGCAATAAGGTTATCCGCCTCTTTGCTGGTAGATAACTTGCGTTCTTCAAGAACAGTGACCCCTGTTTTTTCTTTTAAAGGTCCCACCAGTTTTTCCGCCAAAAGCCACCACTGGATCTGGCCATTATATTTCACTTTTATGGCAACGTATTTTTCATCCGGATGCAGACAGATCGCCACATTACCCGGCAGGGTCCATGGTGTCGTGGTCCAGATAAGCCAGTATGCCTTTTCTTTAAATAGATCTTTATCTTTTAATTCAAATTTCACATAGATGGAAGGAGTGGTATGATCCTGATACTCCACTTCCGCTTCTGCTAAAGCCGTGGTACAGGAAAAACACCAGTACACGGGTTTTAATGCGCGGTAAATATAACCCTTCTCTACCAGCTGCCCCAGGGAATCAACGATCGCCCTTTCATAATGCTCTGACATGGTCAGATAGGGATTCTCCCAGTCTCCCAGCACTCCCAACCGCTTGAATTCCTCCCGCTGGATATCAATAAAACTTTTTGCGTATTCCCGGCACTTCTTGCGAAGTTCATCTTTGGTATACTCTTTGCCCTTCAGTGTTTTTACGACCTGAAGTTCGATAGGAAGGCCGTGGCAGTCCCACCCGGGTACATAAGGAGCATCTTTTCCGATCATATTATTGTACTTTACGATTATATCCTTTAATACCTTGTTCAGGGTATGGCCCAGATGAATATGTCCGTTAGCATAGGGAGGCCCGTCATGAAGGATGAATTGTTCTTTTCCTTTATTCTTCTCCCTTAATTTTTTATAGATCTTGTCCTTATCCCATTCCTTTACGAATTCCGGTTCCCTCTGAGCCAGATTGGCTTTCATGGAAAAATCTGTCTTGGGTAAATTCAATGTCGTGCTGTAATCCATCAATATCTCCTGTATTAATTAGCCACTGAATTACACAGAATTACTCGGAACTATCAATAATTTCCATCTTTGTAATTTTCTATTTTATTCTTTGGCTTTTTTTTAATTTTTTATTATTTCTTTTTATCCGTTTTGTTCTGTGCCATTCTGTGGTTTATTAATTTCTTTTTCCATGTTATTCTGTGCCATTCCGTGGCTTAAAAAATCATTCTTTTAAAATCACATTTTTTTCTACCAAAATTAATTATTAATCCGATTTTTATTCCTGTAGCTTTTAAATAATTTAAAAGCTGAACTTCATGGATTGAATTATATTCTTTTTCTACTTTTATTTCAACTATTATCTTATCTTCAATTAAAATGTCAGCACAATAGTTTCCAGCAATTATATCCTTATATTTAACTTTAATAAGATATTCACTATTATACTTAATATTTTTTAATTTAAGCTCATGTAAAAAAGCATTGTGATATACTTTTTCTAAAAATCCATAACCTAATGTTTTATATACTTCAAAGGCACATCCAATTATTTTTTCAAAAAGATCTCTATATAACAATTTTTCCATACATAATACATATTACATATTACATATTACAACTTTTTTCCGTGTTATTCTGTGTCATTCTGCGGCCTTTTAATTCCTTTTTCCGAGTTATTCCGTGTATTTCTGTGGCTTAAAACCTCTTATTTAAAAATGAAAATCGGTAGAGTTTCTCCTCTTCCCTTCCAAATTTATCAGGATCCTCCGCTCTCATTCTCTTCACATCATAATAGTCCTTGATCGCGATATATGTTCCGATCCCCACAGAATTGGTGATCACAAAATACCAGTGCGTATCAGGAAGCTCCGAGGAGGCACCCCAGTAAATCTCCGCAAAAAGCTTCACAAAAATATAGGTGCTGAAATAGACCATGGCCCCGGATGTTAAGAACTGTACTTCAAACCGTCTCAAGCTGCTTTCCGGCTCCTTTTTATTCTTTATTTTTTCAAGGGCGGCCTGGCGCTCTTCCAGATACTTCCTTACATCATCCAGGTCTTCACCTTCTCCTTTGATCTGATACTGCTGGACATTGGTAACAGAACCCGTGGCCGCGGCCAGCGGGAATCCCATATTCAAGCAGATCAGCAGGATCAAAATGATGCTTACCATATGTTTCATAAAAGGTAGTATAGCAAATTAATAATATTCTTTCAAGTTTTTTATTGAAGAAAGCGTAGAAGATAATCCATATCAACACCAGGATTAAAAAGTATATTATAATGCTCCTTTTAGTTTAAAAAACAGGACATCAAGCCTGTTTTCCTTTTTTCGGAAGCCCTTTGAACCATACCATCATTATTAAAAAAATATACCATCTCAAATACTTGGGGATCCACTTCATTAATTTGAATTTAGATTCCCCTTTGGTCCGGTCCCACCATCGGGTCGGTACCTCTGTAATCCTGTATCCTGTAATGTAAGCTTTGGCAAGGATCTCAAGCCCTATCTCTGAACCGCCTTCACTCTGAAGCTTCATCTTTTGAAATATTGCTTTGCGGTATATCTTGTAGCTGTTCGTGGCATCATGCGTGGGTAATCCGGTTAAATAATAGAGGCTCACCCCGCTTAACCGGGATAAGAATTTTTTAAAGACAGGGCCGCCGATCATCTTTCCTCCCTTCATATAGCGGGACCCGCATACGATATCATACCCCCGGCCGGCTTTACTGATCATCTGAGGGAGTTTCTCATAATCGTCAGACATATCAGCCATCGATACCATTACATAGTCTGATCGGGCGGTCTTAAAGCCTGTCTTCAGGGCATTGGCAAATCCGCCTTTTCTGTTCTTTATCAGGTTTACTTTAAAAGAATAGCGGTTTTTTACTTTTTTAACAACAGGGATCGTATTATCCCGGTCAAAATCATATATAATATTGACCTGTATCCTGTTCAAGAGCTTCTGAACATGTTTATTTAAACTGGCCAGCGTCTCTTCTATGCATTCCCCTTCATTATATACCGGAATGATAATATCCAGGCTTATATGCCCTGATGTCCTCTTCATTCTGCTCCCCTGCTGCTTTTAAATAACTTATCTTCATACATTAATAACTATTATTATCGAGTCAAGAATAATATGAATCAAATATACCATTTATATTGACATTTCTTTCAAAAGGTATTACACTAATAACTGATTTTACAGACCACCCGGCCCGAGGAAGGTAAAAATATATGAAGAATCACTTTGACAGAATAGCACAGGATTACGATAAACAGATCCCGAAGCATATTCAAACCCACCTTCTGAAAAAGAAGAGCGCTTTTATGAAAAAAAGGCTGCTTGCAGCAGGGAAAAGATACAGAAAAGGTCTTGATATCGGGTGCGGGACAGGTCATTATCTGAAAAAGATGGATCATTATGGTTATAGAATGACCGGTTTTGACTTTTCCAAAGGAATGGTACAAGAAGCAAAAAAACAGAATAAAGGCAAGAATATTAACATCACGGAAGGAAGCATACTGAAGATCCCGCATAAAGCGTCTCAGTTTGATTTTGCCTACACCATTAATGTGATGCACCATCTCCCTACACTGAAGAAACAGAAGGAAGCTTTAAAAGAGGTATACAGGATCCTCAAACCGGGCGGGATATTCTTTATCCATGAAGTGAACACTGATAATCCCCTCTTTAAATTCTATATGAACTATATCTTTCCCATGACCAGCCGTATTGATGATGATGATACCGAACTCTGGCTATCAGCCAAATGGATCAAAAAAAATCCCGTAAAAGGATTTATCTGCGAGGATATACTCTATTTCACTTTTTTACCAAATTTTCTGCCCAAATTTCTGTTTCCACTGTCCGTAAAACTGGAATCACATCTTGAAAAGATCACTAAGGGAAAACAGGGAGCCCATTATATGGCACTATTAAAAAAAAGTTGAAATCATAAATTTTTGATAATAGATTGATTTTAAGTACAAATTTAATGTAATAAAGGATTCCCATGAAAAAAGCATTGATCACCGGGATCACCGGTCAGGATGGTTCTTATCTGGCTGATCTTCTGGTAGAGAAAGGATATACTGTTCACGGCCTTGTAAGAAGATCCTCCTCGTTTAATACGGAAAGGATCGATCATATTTTATATGACGCCCATAAAAAAGGGATCCGGTTATTCAGAGAATACGGCGACCTGACAGACAGCTCCAGCATGTCCCGTTTGATCGAACGGGTCCAGCCGGATGAGATATATAATCTGGGTGCTCAATCCCATGTGAGGATCAGTTTTGAGATGCCGGAATATACGGGCGATGTCACGGGGCTGGGAGTTCTCCGGTTGCTGGATGCTATCCGGGACACCAAGATCAATACAAAATTCTATCAGGCTTCCAGCAGTGAAATGTTCGGCTCTTCTCCTCCCCCCCAGAATGAAAATGTTCCTTTCCGGCCCCGAAGCCCGTATGCCTGCGCCAAGGTATTTGCGTACTGGACCACGATCAATTACAGGGAAAGTTATAATCTTTATGCATGCAACGGTATTCTCTTTAATCATGAATCTCCCAGGCGGGGAGGGAATTTCGTGACCAGAAAGGTTACAAGAGGGCTTTCCAGAATAAAAC
>Ga0180007_10003524_pt1 | contig 17337 bp, 19 predicted proteins | sample MM_PC_MetaG_FD_121122 | JGI IMG/M metagenome (GOLD analysis project Ga0180007, IMG submission 121122) | Groundwater microbial communities from the Aspo Hard Rock Laboratory (HRL) deep subsurface site, Sweden - MM_PC_MetaG | ecosystem: Environmental > Aquatic > Deep subsurface > Groundwater... | reverse complement strand
TAGGAAACAGACTACAGGTTACTATAGCAATGACAATAAGTCTTTTTAACTGGATAGGAATCGACTTACCTACTCGTAAAACTATATACAGTAACTAAATGTACCGCAGGAACTGCGGGATCTCAAGCTTGTGGAGAAATTGTAAGACCTAAGACTGTAAACAGTCTTAGGCAAACTTCTGTGAAGCAAGAAGCCTTTGGGTCTTTAGCCCAAAGGTAGTTCACGTTTTCCATTGTTACCTTTTTGTCATAAGATGTTCTACTTTACAAACATCTGGAGATACTAATTTTGCTTTACTTTGTGCCATTGAATGTCTTTTAATGAAATCCATAAGAACGTCTAAAGGTTTCATTTCTTTAGTTATACCGTTGTCTCTAAGAATAGCGGCGTCTTGTGCAATACGTGTTAAAAATTGAGGGTTAGTCAGAAGCGTCAACCAATAATATTTGTTCGGGTCTTTTTCAATAAACTGCTTTTTGTATTCTATTAAAAGTTCTACTGTTTCATATGTGTAGCATAAATCAGACAAATCTGTCTGATCGGGTTCCAGTTCTGCCGATGCTTGTTTATTCAGTATGTTATTAATTGTCTGGTCCCAAAGATCTTCTTTTCCTTGGAGTGTTGTTATACCATAGTATTTAAAAATTGCATCTGACTTTGCTAAGGAAACAAGTAAGCGTACTATTCTTTTAGGGAGATCTCCGATAGGAGACATATGCACAGCACCATCACCAAAGAGAGTATAATAGCCAATACCTAAATCTTCGCTTCTGTTACCCGTACCTGCTACCAGCTTGTTCTCCGTTGCAGCTGCCGTGTGTAAAATATTAGCTCTTATTCTGGAAGTGAGGTTACCTTTATGGTAAACCGAATTAGTAGCATCTGGCATCATTTCTTTATAGCAATTAACTATAGGAGAAATAGGAATAGTTGTTGTTTCAATGTTTAATAAGTCTGCAAGATTTTGCGCGTCTGACTTGTTAGCGCTAGAACTAATATCAGAAGGAAGAATGTAACCCTTAAGTTTCTTGTTTTCATTCCAGAAGGAACTCTGGCACAGTAAAGCAACTAGTGTGCTATCTACTCCCCCGCTAAGACCTAGAACGCAACCTGTAGCATTAAATTCCTTTATTTTATTTTTTATAAAACAAGAAATTTCGTATATAACCATTTTAATTTCATGATCGCTGGGTTTAAATAATTTAATTTTTTCCATTGTTTTTCTCCTTATACGTAATAGTCACAGTCTATTCTTGTTGCAGCAGCGTTAACCGCTAATCTGTCTGCTTCGTTATTTAATAAATTATCAGAGTGCCCTTTTACTTTTTTAAATTCTACGCCTTTAAATTCTAGTAATTTTTCTTTTATAGCATCTATTATTTCTACGTTCTTTTTTGGTTTCCAGTTTTTTGTAAAAAGACCAATACAGTACATACTGTCTGTATAGATTTCAATTTCTCTATCTTTGTCTTTTATGCTATTTAAGGATTCTAGAATGGCTGAAAGTTCTGCAATGTTGTTTGTTCCAAGTCCCAAGTATTTTGAAATTTTTCTTTTGTGCGTACCCGACAACAATATAATTCCTATTCCCATAGGTCCGGGGTTTCCCGAACAGGCACCATCAGTGTAAATTAATATTTTGTCCTTAATCATGTTGTAGTCCTCTCTAATCTACTTTTACACTAATTTTTTAAAAAAAGAAAATAAAAATCACATTTGCAGTAAACAAATTTTGTTGTCGTGTACTGTATAGATTCCTGTTGGGCAGAAAATCAATTCTGTTGTTTCATCCACAAAATTAGCAGTGTTAGTGAACAGCTTGCTTTCAACAAAGGTACCTTGGTCTACTGTAGCTAAAAGTAAACCGCTGTCTGTAGCAGTTAGAACAGAAGTTCCGTTTAAGGCTTTTCCGTTTATGTTTTTCAGGATAGCGCTGTTGTCCGCTTCTTCTCGTAGAGAAGCTAATACTTTTCCTTCAGAAGTTATAAGGTGCATAGAGTTATAGGTTTTACCATTCTCTTCTTCCGAAAGCGTAAGCAAAACATTGTTTCCACTGAAGGAACAATCGGCCCCTAATAACTTACCTGTTATAGAAGGAAGCACAACAGAATCATCTAAACTCATTTTTTTAAATGTAAATACAAAATATACTGTTTTCTTTCCTACTCTGTAAAAACCACAACCGAAAGAAGGTCCTACTTTAAACCATGTTTGGTTCTCTAAAATATTACCTAATATTACTGTATCATCCATGGCCAAGCTATCGCCCGAGATAGTAAAGAAGTGGCTGTTGTTTGCTTTAAATATATTCTTATTGTACAGCGTTCCAGTTTGTACTTTATTTATCACATTTTCATATTCAATGAAAGCTACTGTTTTGTCCTTACCTATAAGTGTAACATCTTGTTGAATTCCAAAGTGATAATCTGAAGATAGTTTGTTATTGAATACAGTTTGTCCATTTTCTCTTTTTGTTATGTTGTTGTCCGTGTAAATGTACCGGAGTTTTCCTGCTTGAAATTCTGCTTGTAGAATGTGTCCTGCTGTAGTGAAAATGGTAGAGCGGCGGCAATCCCCATCTACTATATCGGCTTCCCTCTTTACTGGACTCTGAACTTGACATACGGGACAAGTACGTTTTGTGTGATACTCTCCGCAGGATTTACACTGCGTGAAAGTAAGAGAGGACAGTAAATTGTTACTCAATAAAGATACACGTTCCCCTTTATCAAAAATCTCATAAAAAGTATGCAGCACAGAGTCAGGTAAAACATTAAGCGGTATAGCTTTCTTGGGATATATAACATCTTTATTTATAACAGACACGCAAGCTTCTGCTCTGCGCATCATATTTTTATAGCTTTTGTGTATCCCACCATATGGATGTGTGTACAAAAGACTCTGGAACAACATTACTGCAAAGGAGTACCAGTCAGATTGCTTATCGAAGATTGCTTTCTTGGTGAAGTCTACCCCATAAAACCTAGGGTCGAGATAGGTTTCAGTAGCAACAATACAGGGGTAATTTGAAAACTGCATACTTTCAGAATCAATGAAAAAAACATTCTTATCTCTAAATAGAATATTAAGGCTGTTATAATCACCTACGATAACATTTCTGTCATGTATTTTTTTAGTTACGTCATACACATTTTTAAAAATGTCTACAACATAATTAGGATCATAGCTGTTAATTTGTCTGTATTTTCGTTGAGATAAGTTAAAGATGTCTGTAGCATTCGATACGATATCCATAGCATAACCAATCACCATTCCTTTGCTGTTTGTTACTAGGTACAGCGGCGCAATTACTTCTGGTGGCATGTGGGGGAAATTTTTTATTTTTTCTATTTTAAGTTTATGTGCAAATTCCCATTGCTTTTTTAAGTCCGAAGTAAGGGAATTATCCATGGCATGGTATATTTTTATTGCATATCTGTCGTATGCAAATACTTCGGCTTCTCCGCCAATACCTAAAGAATTGTTTTTCTTTAGGTCAATCTTTTTACCATTAAGAATTGCTATCATTGGTTTCCTCGTTTTTGATTAAAACAATCATAGAAGTGTCATCCTTCAAAAATCCTTTGTCACTTAGAACTGTTAATCTCTTCTGTATAGCGCTGTTCTTTTTTCTATAAATTTCTTTTGTTGTGAATTGTTCTAAACCATCTACATAGCAGGTGTTTCCCAAACTAATGTAGGATTCTTCTTTGTATTTTATAATGTCCCCTACTCCGTCTGTTCCTATTATTAAACTTTGTATATCGCTAGTTTTTAATGTTTCGTTAAGGGTAAAATCCAGTTTTTCGGGTTCTTGTTTAAGAGAGGAAGCAATAAGGCCATAGGCTAAATAGGATGGACAATTATCTTGGTCTATAATAGTTGTTTCTCCATTAACAGAATACACCCCATCTCCAGAACTGAAAATTATAGTGTTATCATTTTCTACAATAAAACACACGGCGGTACTTAAAAAATAGTCGTAGATAGTTTGGGGAGAGGTTGTTTCTGATTTTTTGTATTTATCCAGTACATCTATAACCATCCTTATATCATATTCTACTAATTTTCTTAAAACATGCTGAATATAAAATATTGTGCTTTCTTCTGTATCGCGGATAATAGGTCTTCCAATCAGATTGTTTAGGATGCTTTTAGCTATTATGTGCGCCCCTATTTCTGAGTAGGGAGAGGAGCCACATCCGTCACAGACAACACCTATTATTTGTTTAAGACTATCATCTTGATATGTTTTATAGTAAACTGCATCTTGACAATTTTTTAACATTTTTCTGTGATAAGAACCAATAACGGAGCCTGAATTTAATGTAAAGTTCATAAGTTTCTCCTTAATGAGGCAACATATCGTACCCACTTCTTTTACTCTATTTTACAAATTTTTGAAAGTTTTTTATGAGATTCTGAAGAAAAGAAAGTTTTTTACTTTGGTGGGTCGTCGTCATGGAGGTTGTTATCCTCGTAATCGTCTCTTTTTTCAAAATAGGGCCATTTTGAATTCTGGTTGCACTTAGAAGAGACAGTACAAATTGTATGTTGCTTACAGTGGATACAGGGCTCATATACCATTACAAGTTTCCTCTCAAAGTGTTCCCAGTTATTGCTATCGTCACACTGCTTTTTATTTATTTTTGTTGAACATGGGCGGAAACCCGTGTATCTATCACAGAATATACAAAGTGGCTTTATTTTAATTTCGGACATATTAAAACCTCACATTAAGTTTGTACTTACAAGTAGGAAAAAATACTCCGAAAGTTTATCAGATAATTTTGAAATAGCCAAGTAAAAAGTTTTTAAAGTTTTGGATATGTGGGTTTTGTTACTCCGGTACGATTTTGGTGTATGGGCATTCATTAGAATTTAGATTTAACGATATATCCAGGTATAAGCACGCTAGTTCCTCTTCTGGAAAAATGTCATCCATCAAATAAAAACATTGATCTAGATTTTCATTGTTGTAAATTGTTAGTGATTCCACGGAAGGAGTCTCGTCTATTGTTAATATTTCTAGAACCTGATTAAAATAAATTATAATAGTATCAGCAGTAAGAAGTTTTGGTAAGTAAATTTCTTTTAGGGAATAGTTATTACTAATGTCTATTACTTCTGCATATTTTAAGGAATTAAAAGAAATAGAATTTACTTTACGTGTAGGATAATTTCCTCGCACAAATAGTACGCCATTTAGTGTTTCTAAACTATCAATTGCAATGTCTATAACATTGCAATTGATAGATATGTTTCCAGTTACTTCTGTAATGTTTTGCATACATTCAATATCATTTTCGCTTTTAATCTCGATATTACTATTAATACTATTTGTATTTTCATATATAGGTATGCCGTCTACCCAACACAAAACGTGGTTAGAGCAAGTACCTTCTGTTACAATAGTGTAAGTAACATCATTACAATTATACGCTGTTAAGCAGCTTCCGTAGGGGGTATCTTCTTCTGAAATGATGACACAGTTAATTTCGGGATAACATCTACCTTCTGTTGTAACTGTGTATGTAGCATCCTCACACTTATAAGTTGTTAAACAACTTCCGTCTGAAGTATCTTCTTTTGCAGTTTCGCAGTTAATAGTAAGGTCAACAGAATTATTAGCTTCTCCTCCTAGGTCTTCTCCGGGAGAACAGCTACTGACCAGCATCAATATGGACACCAAATAAAAAACAACAAAATTAACTTTAAACATGACAACACCTCCAAAGAGTAATAGGTTATGAAGCAAAGTGCTTCTTACCTACCATTATAATCAAAAAAAGTTTTACTTCAAATTTATGTTACCTTCTTTTGCTTTAAATTTAAGGTTAGCAAAAATGTTATAATTCTTATAACATCCTTTTACTGCATTTTTACAATTTTGCAAATTAAATCTTAAAAAATATGGAAATTAAGTAATTTATGTTTATTTCTAAGATATAGTTTTGCTTTATCATTTTTAAGTATAGGAGTTAATATAGCATGTCTACAGTAAAAGCACTTAAATCAGTTATAGCTTATGTTCGCAGTAATAATATTCAAAAAGCTCAGGATGTTTTAGCTCTATTGGCTGTAGGTATTACAGAGCAAGAGCTTTCTATACAAATGTCTTCTTTAACTCCAGAGCAAGTTAAGGTTTATTTAAATCTTCCTTTGGATGAACAAGAGCCTTACTTACTGAAAATATACCAAGAAAACACAAAGAAAATAGCAAAAGAAAACGAAACTTTAGATCCTAAAATTTTACAGAGACAGCTTGTTGAGTTGAAGCTTGAGCGGGAGAAATATGCTAAGCAAAAAGTAGAGCAGCTTAAAAACAAACTTCTCAAGAGCCTTACGGATATTGAAAGAGAAGGTATTTTTAACAGATTATTTGAATCTACTGATTCTGATCCCAGCAATCCTAATGATCCTAGAACACCAGAACAGGTTGCTAAAGATACAGCAGAGTGGACTAAGCTACAAACAGAATTGATGAATCTTGCCAAGAGTTCTTTTGCTATTGCTCATGTTGCACTTGCTGCGGATTTAACTAAAGAGCATTTTGATAAAGCTTTAGAGAATGTGCATAAAAAACTTTTAGATGGGGAACTTAGTTCAAAAGAACTTGCTGCAATCGTAGTTAAGTATATTAAATTCCTTGAAAAAACACCTGAAGGAAAATCTTTCACAAAAGAACTTATAAGAATTTACAAATTCCTGCAAGACGATGCTAACAAAATGTTAGCTCCTAAGAAGTAGCCAGAATTTCCGTCATAAACTTATCTACAATACATTCAATATCAAAATTAATAACGATTGTTTTATCTTTCTCTTGTTCAATTGCAAAATCATTATAGAGAAAGAATACCATAGCCATGTCCGTGTATCTATCTTTTCTCTCTTCAAAAAACTCTTTAGCTATTTCGTGAATTTCATTTTGAGTTTTAGGCTGCAGTTTGTCAAAGGGTAATCCCATTTTTTCTGGAACAGTGTTATTTTTAATCAATTCAAAATACTTTTCAAAAGTCTTTTCTTCTACTTTGTCTAAAATTTTCTGTCTAACCAGTACCGGAAGTTCTGTAAATTTCATAATCATACTCCTTTCAGCATCTAAGCAATAAAAGTTCCTCTACTTATGATTATAGCTATAACCAGAAATAGATCAAATTTATGTTACCTCCTGTTTCAAGATTGTAGTTACTTTAGAGTTTTTTAATCTGGGGCTACACAAAAATGATTTACACAAACGAGATCTTTGGTATTGCATGTGAAGTTTGGGTAGCACACCCCGCCTTCGGTGCCTGTAGGGGGAAGGTCGTCATACTCGTGTGTTTGTCTGTCTTCACATGTGCAGCGATCATCTTCTTTTGGACAATCATCTTCACAGCTTAGGAAACAAAGGGAAAGTAATACTATTAGAATGTACTTCATGGATTCACCTTAAAAAGTAAAAACTTCCCCTCTTTGAACAAAACCACCGAAGCCCATATTTTTTGCTTTTTTCTGCCAGTTTTCGAAATCTTTTACTACATTGTCATCGTAGTGAACAAAATAAACTTTGCTGCGCAATTCAGCCGGGAAGGAATTAAAGTCATCTATAAAAGGATGAACTCCGTTTTTGTGAGCTGTTCCGCAGTCGTGAAAAATTTGTTTCGCTTCTTTGTATCTACCAATGTACAAATTTGGATTGTACTGCATGTCTGTAGTAAACATTACATTAGGACTTTTACAAACTAGCCCGAAGCTGGGGGATTGTATTTCGTCGTTAAAAACATGTTTTGTTCTAAAAATTTCAAACCAAGGATCTTCTTCCGAACTAGAAGGACTAAACGCTCTTCCTTCCATCAGTTTAATTACATTAAAGAACGTCCATGCGTTAACTGGAGCTTTAGGTATAGTGCAGGAACCTGCGCGTACCGAATCCCAGAAGGGCTGTTCTAATTCTCCGTGCAGGAACAAGTCTGGCTTTTTCTTGTAGCGGGGGTCGAAATACGTACAGAACTCTAAATATTCTGTTCCCCCAATGTGGTCTGCATGAAGATGAGAGATATAGACACCATCAATGTCCATGTAAGACATTCCTACATCATGCAGAGCGTGTCTGATATCTCCTCCCATATCCATAAGCAGTTTGTAGCCGCTCGGAAGTTCAATTATTGCACTGGCGTTCCAGTTATACTTATAAATGCAGAAAGCGCTTCCTGTTCCTAACCATGTTATTTTCATAATCTTGCTCCTTTTAGTTTTATAAAAGTAATTCCCTTAAATTAACTACAAAATCACTTAAATCAAATTTATTAGTATCCACTCGAATACACTTTCCTCCTGCTTTTTTGAACTTCTCACAATTAGAAGCAGAATCATCTATTAATATAGATGTTGGGGTAGCGTATCTTTCTTTCTCTTTTTCTAATATTACTTCTATTCCCATGTAGGATTCTTTTATGTTTTGATATACCCATTTCTGTTTACCTAAATAGCACCCGTGGCCCACACCCATTTTAAGCATAGGGGTGGACAGAATGTTTACTATAAGGTTATTTGTAGTTTGTTGCATCCCAAAGATGATATTTAATAAATCTTTTCCGTAAGAAGTCCATTTTAAATTTTTCCAGAAGTTATAGTTGTTGTAAACTAATCTGTATGTAGCAAAAGCTAAAATATCATCTTCTTCGTACCATTCTTTGGTATAAGGTTTTCCTTTTGTACCCTTGTATTTAGGCCGCAAGTCATCTGCTATAATACTGTTCCTGCCTAATTTATCTTTTATTCTTTGAATCAGCGCAATGTATCTGTTAAATTCCAAATCTGTTATGTTGGCTTCTTTTAAAATATGAGGAATGTGTAGTTCCTCAGATAACAAAGTGTTGAAGTAGGAAACTAATCCTCCCTCAAAATCAACTAAGACGCTATCCATATCACAGTAGATTACACGTTCTTTATCTTCTTTGTACCTAGTAAGTTCTTCAGTGTATAAATACTTTTTAATATCCTTCATAGTTTCCCTTTTTACTTTTTGTCTTTCTTTACAACACCTACCACTGTTGTATAAGAAGGAACATCTTTAAGTACGGTAGAATTAGCTCCAACAATGGATTCTTTTCCTACAGCTATACCTTGAATAACAACAGCGCCCGCACCTACCCAAGTGCCTTCTCCTATGGTAGAATTTCCACAAATAGTAGCGTTGGGAGATATGTGAACGAAATCATTTATTACATTATCATGTGAAATAACAGCTCCGCTGTTTATAATGACGCCTTTTCCTATTTCGACATTAGGACCCACAATACACTGAGGACCAACAAAAGAACTGCTATGTACTTTACTCGTATTGGATACTACGGCTGTAGGATGTACCAGCATATTAGGTAATTTTTCTTCAATATCTACTTTAGTAAATATTTCTTTTCTTACATTATTGTCGCCAATGCCTACATATAACATATCATATACTCTATTTTTATCTTCTAGTAACTCCTTGTCGCTACCCAGAATAGTATATCCTTTTATTGTGGTACCCTTAGGTTTAGCGTAATCGTAAAATCCTACAAAGTTAAAATTGTTTTCATATTGTTCTTTACATTTCAAAATAGTATCCAGCAGAACAAAAGCGTGTCCTCCAGTACCGTAGATTGCTATATTAATTTTTTTTGTAGTCATGTAAATTTTTTTCTCCAAAATAGTTTGCCTTTAGATATATCAAAATTTACATTTATTGTAAAGAAAAATATTTGAAAGAATTTACGGTTTTATGGGTTCCTGAGCAGCGCTCATTTTAATACACCTTTGGGGCACTGTTGGAATTCAATCAAAGCGTCCCATTCCTCAGTCAATCTATAAGGACTGCATTGCTGCAGCGCATTGAAGCATCGGCGCAAGGATTCTACTTCGGGACCCTGCATGTTATCAGCGAACGCTTTTTCAACAAGCATTCTGTAGATAACGGGCGCGGCTATCCTTTCGTCACCGTCATTTACGAGCAGCTTACCGAATCCGAAATATTCAAAAAGTTGGAGTTCTTTGTCGGAATATTGTTTAGTCATGGTATTTTATCCCCTTTGTCCCCAGCGGAACTTTTCATTTAACACAGTGTACATGTTAAATTCAGTAGGTTGAATCATAGTAATAGGAAATAGAGCATTTTGTAATGTTATAGTAATTTTACCTTCGGAATCACCATAGTAAAACTCTTCTGGTAAATCTTCTAACAATTTTCCATCAACACTAATGGAGATTCCTGAATTTTGTTCTGCGGATAACCTAATTACATTATCCGCAGATATAACAAGAGGTCTGTGTGTTAAAGCATGAGGTGCTACCGGAACTAAGGAAAAACTGTTAAGGCTAGGCTCTAAAATGGAGCCTCCTGCGGCTAGAGAATAGGCAGTGGACCCAAGGGCAGTTGAAACAATAAGAGCGTCAGCATGGTACTCTGTTGCAGTCTTATTGCTTATGATACAGCCGAGATGTACCATTTTATTTGGATGCTCGTGTCGGATAATATATTCATTAATTGCTCTGGGTAATCTATAGCAGTTTCCATCGCTTAAGGATAAGTAACCTTCAATACTGTTAGATTTTTGAACCTTAAAATTTTGTTCAATTAAATTTACAGAGGAGGCTTCTGGAGATATAGTTTGCGAACATTCTAAGTATTTTGAGATTACAGAAATTGCGTCCTTTTTATCCCAGGGAGTTAAGAATCCCAAAGTACCCATGTTAAATCCTATAATAACAGAATCTTGATGTATGAAATTTGCTGCGTGCAGAACAGTACCATCTCCCCCAAATACAATTACGATATCATAGGTTCCCAAAGCTGGATCAATGTCTACTCTATGAAAGTCTGTTAATTTACTTAAATACGTTTCGTACAAATTTCTAACGTATTCCTTAGCTTCGTCGGAGGTATGTTTTGCGAAGACTGCAATTTTTAATTTTTTCATAATGTTAACCTTTTAAAATTTGTGCTACTTCGTATTTAGTGTTTTCGATTGCGCTTTCAGTTCCTGTGTTTTTTCCGGGAATGTCTGAAAGTTTTACTACATCTACACCGTTTACTTTTGACAGCTTTATTACAATACTTAAAGGTTTGTACTCATCAATAGTATCGTTTGTGATGTTTGTTCCAATTCCGTAGGATTCTTTAATGTTTCCTTTTACATGATTGTGTATTTTTTCAACCTTTTCAATATCTAAACCATCAGAGAAGATAATAGCTTTGGATTTGGGGTCAATTCCAAGGTTATCATAGTGACCAATTATTTTGTCAGCAAACTCTAAAGGATCTCCAGAGTCGTGGCGAACACCATCAAAGAGCCTAGCGAAAAAAGCATCAAACGATTTAAGGAAAGCGTCTGTAGTAAAGGTGTCTGTTAGAGCAATACCTAAAGCTCCTCTATATTCTTTTTGCCACATTTCTAAGGATTTAGTATTTGCGCTCTTTGTCCCAAACAACCCTTGGTGAAGCATGAACCATTCGTGTGCGTGTGTTCCAATAGGTTTTACTCCATTTTTATAGGCCAGTAAAACGTTACTGGTTCCAACAAAAGTTTCTGCTTTTTTACTCAGAAGATCAATAATAGCTTCATGTAAAGTGTACATGAATCTTCTTCTTGTTCCAAAATCCGCAAAAGAGATTTTGTTGGCATTGAAGAATTTGATTTTAGAATTCAGTTTCTTAATCCAAGTTCTGTCAGTAACAAAGAAACTGTTACTAACGCCATATTTATTTTTAGTGTAGGCTTCAGAAATGATAGACAATAAAGGAACTTCCCACATCATTGCAGAAAATATAGGACCCGATATAAGGATACTGAGGTTACCATCTTCTAGCTTGATGTTTAATTCATCTTTATTGTACCGGAAGTTTCTGAAATAGTGCAAGTAGGGTCTTTTAAAAAATGGGCATGTTTTAATTAACCAGTTATAAGCCTCATCTGTTAATCCGTAACTCAGGCACAGAAGGTTGATTTGCGCTTCAATGTCTTTTAACATGTCTTCTGTGAATTTGTTTCCACCTCTATTAATGAAGATATACTCTGCATCTACATCACCATAATTAAAGAACATAGCTTGCTGCATCGTCAATTTGTATAAATCCGTGTCCAGAAGTTTGTTTTCGAGAGGCATTATTTTATCCTTTCATAATCTGATAATTACATCATTCTAACTTAACAAAAAATCTCTACAAACCCCTTTTACACTAATTGAAAGAAAAAAGAAATAAAAAATAAGACAAAACTTAAATTAGACTAGTTCTGATAGCTGCCTTAAAACATCTACATCTTCAACATAACATAAAGCCATTTCATTTTGTTTAATAGCAGCTAAACATATTTCCGCTGCTCTATATTGTGGGGGTACAAATTTTAATGCGCTACCATGCTGTTTAACTGCTGCAAGGAACACTTCCCTATTTTGATATTTTGGTGTTACGAACTCTAAAGCTTCGCCATTACTTTGTTGTACAGCCGCAAGACACAGTTCTAGAGTCTGTTCTTTCACATACTGAAGAGCACAACCATACTGTTTAACAGCCTCCAAGCAAATCTGGGGTGTTTGCTCTTCTATATACTCTAGAGCATAACCATCCTGTTTAACAGCAGCCATACAGATCTCAGGCGTTTGGTTTTCTACAGATTGAAGAGCACAACCATACTGTTTAACAGCCTCCAAGCAAATCTCTGGTGTTTTGTTTTTTACATAGTTTAAAGCTAACCCATTTTTTCTTACAGCTGCAAGGCATATTTCAGGAGTTTGCTCTTCTACGTACTCTAAAGACCAAACATTTCCAATAGCTGCTAAGCATATTTCCAGTGTTTGGTCTTCCTTATGTATAAATTGTAAAGCTAAACCGTTTTGTTTAACTGCGGCAAGAAACACATCCTTAGTATTATTTTGTATTTCTACATTTTTTAGTTCAACATATTGTAAAGCTAAACCGTTTTGTTTAACTGCTTCTAAACAGAGTTCTAATGTTTGAATGTTTACATACTGTAAAGCTAAACCGTTTTGTTTAACTGCTTCTAAACAAATTTTAAAATTTTGGCCTACAGGGTAAATGTATTGTAGAGCTTCCCCATTACGGTTAACCGCTTCTATAAGTACTTCCTCCGTTTGGTTTTTATGTATTACATATTGTAAAGAATGCCAGTCATTACTAACCGCAGCTTTACACAATTCCACAGTTTGATTCTCAGGTAATATAAAATGTAAATTCCAACCTTTTCGTTTTACTGCTTCTAGGCATATTTCAGGAGTTTGATTATCAGGCAACACAAACTCTAGGGCTGAGCTATATTGTTTAACTGCTTCCAAACATATTTCAGGAGTTTGATTTTCGGGAGATATCCACTCTAAAGCAAAACCAAATTGTTTTACTGCTGCTAAACATACTTCTGTGGTTTGTTTTTTAGGTTTTACCAATTTTAAAGCTTTAATATCTTGTTGAATTGCTTCTATGCACAGTTCTTCTGTTTGGTTTTCTTCCGGCATGTATAATAGCGCCCTGAAATCTTTTTTTACTGCCTCTATGTATAATTTAGGAGTAAGATATACTGGAGCCACAAACTGTAAAGCTTTAACATTTTGTTTAACTGCTGCCAAACATATTTCTAATGTTTGTTTTTCTTGTGGTATAGAGGATAAAGCTAAACCGTCTCTTATAACTTTATATAATAGAGTAGTCGTATTGTAGTCATCTTCTGACAATTTTGCAGCAATTTTCTGTTCTATTTGTTGTTTTAAATTCATTTTTTTCAGTCTCCTATGTTTATCGAATTAAAAATTCTTACTTACAAAATCACAATACATCTCTTTAGAATAAAAGTCAAATTTATTTTAAAATTGCCCACAATTCTCTTTCCAGATTTGTTCATATGCTATATTATATTTAAATAGGTACTGTAGAAATCTGCTTGCGAAAGGCGTACTATGCACCTTGTAAAAATTAAAAATGAGATTTTTAACCTTGATAACATATTAAATGTTAAATACACAGAGGAAAAACTAGCAGGAGAAGATGGACCTATATTAATTATAAAAAGTGGTGTTAACAGCACTCTTTATCTTTATGGAGAAGTAGCACAGAAATTATGGGATTATATGTGCGATAATTTGTTAACAAATATTAATAAGTAGGATTTAGTTTTACAAACCTTTAACAGTTTCAACTTAAAAAAGCAGACAGCAGTACAATTTTTTCAGTTTGAGATTAGTAGAGCCTAGTAGAATGTCTTTTTTACTATTATCAATAGTAGTTACTTTATTTTGTGGAACATTAGGCTTCCTGACAGGATGTTTATTTTTTAAAATAGTCTTAAGAAACAATAGAGAAAACTACCTTTTTACTTTTAATTTATGCTTTGTAGCCATGATAATAGTTCCAGCAAATTTCTTAGATTTGTACATTTTAGACAAACTTGTTTTCCTGTGGGTATCCTTTTATAGTATAGCGGCTTTTAACTTAGGCTTCTTTTATTCGTTTGTGAAACAAAGGCTAAAAAAGTTAAAATAAAATTTCTTTTTTTTGACAAATAGTGTAAAAGGGGGTTGTGATTGATTGTGGTTTAAAACTTTTTACCTTTAGGAGTCAGTAATGTTTACACCAAGTTATTTCGATGAAAAAAAATCTAAAACAATGTACGTACCTGAAACACTGAGAGTCATCAAAGAAGCGGAGGAATACAGAGATCTTCATGTCATCAAATCTTCTTTTGAGGATACTGATAATAAAACAGCGTTGTTTATTATTGATCCTCAAAATACTTTCTGCAATAAAGATGGCGAACTTTTTGTAGAAGGTGCCGAGGAAGATATGATTCGCCTGTCTAAATTCATCTATGAAAATGTTGCTAAAATTACGTCTATCCATTTTTCTTTGGATACACACACTTTGTATCAGATTTTTCATCCTTCTTTTTGGATTGAAACGGCCACAGGCAGACATCCTTCTCCAATGACAATTATTACTGTAAAGGACATTGATTCTGGCACATACAAACCTGCTTTGTTCCCTGTAGAATGTAGAGATTATGTCGAGCAGCTGGAACAAACAGGTAAGTATAGTTTAATGTTGTGGCCATATCATGGTCTTTTAGGAACGGTAGGTCACGCTATTGCTTCTGTATTGTATGAAGCTGCTGTATTTCATGCTACTGTGAGAACTAAACAGTTTAATTTTGAAACAAAAGGAACTCACCCCCTGACAGAAAACTATTCAGTTCTTAGTCCCGAAGTAAAAAAAGTATCAAACAAAGTTGTAGGCCAGTTTAATACTAAATTTTTCCAGACGCTGATGTCTCATGACAGAGTGTATATTGGAGGCGAAGCAAGTTCTCACTGTGTTCTTAACACTATTGAAGATTTGCTCAGGGAGATTAAGAGCAGCGATCCTGATTTAGCGAAAAAAGTATATATCCTTAAAGATTGCATGTCTCCGGTTGGAGCTGTAAAAGATGCGCAAGGAAATGTTATTGTGGACTTCCCTAAAATTGCGGAAGAAGCCCTTGCCCGATTTTCTTCAGAAGGTATGAATATTGTAGAATCTACAGACCCTGTAATTTTCTAATAAGGAGAAGTAACATGTCACTCGACAACATTTTTAACGAAGCAAATGATGATGGTATTATTTCCGCAGCAGTGAAAGACCTGATGTGCGTAAACTTTGATAACGATATCTTGAATGGCGCACAAGACATTGAAGATTTAGAAAGCGAGGTAACGCTAGTCACGCTACTTATGGATGATTCGGGGTCTATGTTCCCTATGATTCAGGAAGCCATTGCTGGGCAAAACGAGATGCTTAGCGCCCTCTCTAAATCCAAGCAAAAAGATTCTATACTAATTGGGCAGTGGGCCATGAACATGGGTGCTCCTTACCATTCCTATATTCCTGTAGATAAAGCTACCGTGTTTGATTCCCAGAATTATGTACCAGATAACATGACTCCTCTCTATGACAAGTGGTATGAGGCTCTTGCTGCCAATGTTGCTTATGCCCAGCAGTTAAGAGCTTCTGGTACCATGGTTCGAAGTATTGCAATTGTTTTAACTGACGGACAGGATAACGCCTCTCGAAAATTCAGGGCTCCTGATTGTAAAAGGTTGGCGGATGATTTGTTGAATTCTGAGCAGTTTATCCTTGCCTTTATTGGAGTGGGAAACGAGGCAGATTTTAAAACAATTGCCTCAAAAATGGGTTTCCCCTCTGGTTCTGTTCTTCTTGCTCAGGCTACTCCTTCCGAGATGCGTAAAGTATTCAGGATGCTTAGCCAGTCTGTTATTAGAGCGTCACAGACTTCTGTAAACCACAACACCCTACAGAACGGGTTTTTCCAGCAGTAAGATGTAAGACTGCTAGTGGTGAAAGATAAAGTATTTCGCCACTAGCAGCTGTTTTGTTATTGACATAAAAGTTATCCTAGCCTATAATCCGAATAATGTTGTGGGTTACGTTTTTACCTAGCTCTCGCGTGTAAAGGAGTTTTTCATGTCAAAAAAGTATATTATCGGTAGTAAGTACAGCCTTTCTACAAAAGATAGCAAAGAAAACTTAACTGTGAAACTTGTTGCTGTAAAAGGTAATGTTCTTACTTTTGATCATTCTGATTATGACATTTCTGTAGACGTAACATCCGGTGCTGTAGATTTCGTATCTAAAGAAAAAGTTGCTACAGAAAAAGACAACGATGCTTTCAGTTTAAGCTTGGCTACCTCCTTGTTAAAGCAGTTACAAGAAGGCTCTGGAAGCACTAAAACACTTCAGCAGAATTTAGAAAAGTATATTAAGAAAATGGAATCTGTTTTAAATGAAGAAAATAAAGATGTTTAACCTAAGAAAATGATGAACATGCTTTGAAGTATATCGACATTATTGTAGAGAAAGTTAGGAAGAGATTACTAACAGATAAATCCATTAAAATAAAAAAGTAATAGATACTAAAAATACTAGATACATTACTAATTTTGAATTAATTGTAAAAATGGCTATGAAAGAAGCTAAAACATTTTTACTTGTGTATATAGAAAAAAATATTTGGTTACTCAGGGAAGCTCTTTTGTTTTTAAAATTTACAATATTTTACCAGATAAAACAAAAGAATTGCTAATAGATGAGGAATTGTTTTACTCCAATTTTACTAACACTTTTTATCTGAGTTCCACCAGAAAATCCATTGGCTAAAGCCTATGGGATGAATGGCAACCGCGTTATATTTTAAATATAACAAACAAATATTTTGTTTGACAATATCTTTTTTGTAAGTCATAGTTAAATATAATGATTAGAAAAGCATTTAAATATAGAATCTATCCCAATAAGGAACAGCAAGAATCTCTTGC
>Ga0180007_10003523_pt1 | contig 17339 bp, 16 predicted proteins | sample MM_PC_MetaG_FD_121122 | JGI IMG/M metagenome (GOLD analysis project Ga0180007, IMG submission 121122) | Groundwater microbial communities from the Aspo Hard Rock Laboratory (HRL) deep subsurface site, Sweden - MM_PC_MetaG | ecosystem: Environmental > Aquatic > Deep subsurface > Groundwater... | reverse complement strand
TTGATCAAACGAGGAGAATATAGATGCGAAAATGGATAATGCCGGGAATAGTGATACTGCTGTTTGGTATCGTTTTTTTTGGATGCTCAAGCCATACGCCGCCAGTTGTAGACGAAAAAGTTCTTGAAACTGCCTCCGCAGGGTATCATCGGTTTGATTTTGAAGATTACCAGCCGGTTGATACCAAAGGGTATGTTAAAAAAGTGGATAACTTTACAATAATTTTTGATCCGTCTGCCTCAATGACCGAGGTCTATACCGCTTCATATGAATGCATCGCCTGCCATACCGATTATCAGGAGGCGGTCTATGCGGAAAACCACGCAGTCAAGTATGGGGGTAGCGAATTTTCCGAAAAAGATAAGAAACAATATGCAATGGACTGTGTGAGGTGCCATCAAGATGACCCCCACTATACGAAATTTGAATTTGCCAAGGAATTAACCAAGGGGTTTAATCAGTCCATTCCGGATTTGGATTTTATCGCTACCCTCAGGACGTTCGGTTACCCCGTCTATGTCAATCTCAATCATGGGCTAAAGGAAAACGATAATAAAAAATATGTGAAATACGATAAAAAAAATTATGCCCGGGCAATCAGAAAAATTCTTGATGCTGATGGTGTTAGTCCCCTTGCCCAAACCTTGGAAGCAACGGCTAAGGACTGGTATGATCACGAGGGGAAAATTGCAGTAGTCGTCATCAGTGACGGTGTGGATATGGGAGATAAGGACATACTGGCTGCCGAAGATTTAAAGGCAAGGTATGGTGACGAAGTCTGTATCTATACGGTTCTGATTGGTAATTCACCTTCGGGCAGAAGCGTAATGAACAAAATCGCCCTGAGCGGACAATGCGGAATTGCCATAAATGGGGATCTGCTGATGGAAAAAGAAAAAATGGCCGATTTTGTTAGAAAAATATTTCTGACCAGGGCCCAGCCAAATCTTGACAGCGATGGCGACGGGGTCGCCAATTCCATGGACGATTGCCCCGGGACAAAGTCAGGCCTCAAGGTTGATGAAAACGGTTGTTGGGATCTGATCCTTTTATCAGATGTTCTTTTTGATTTTGATAAATTTAATTTGAAACCAGAAGGGATAGTCGCATTGGAACAAGTGGCTGAAATGCTGCAGAAATATCCATTTCTGGATTTGCATATTGGGGGCCACACCGATAATTTCGGCTCAATGGCGTATAATATCACACTGTCCAAACAGAGAGCAAAATCCGGCGTTGATTATTTGGTGAAACGGGGGATTGCCCCTAATCGGTTGACCATGAGCTGGCATTCTTATTCCATTCCGGTTGCCACAAATGATACTCCTGCCGGGCGGGCTTTGAACCGGCGCTTGGAATTTAAATTCAAAAAGCGGCAGAACTGAATGGCCAGAATATGATCATGAAAACAGAAAAAAATATTAGTGATTTCCAGGAGATCAAGATGTTGAAGAACCTAAAAATTTTTATGGCTCTAATAGTAATTCTTTTGATTTTCAGCTCCTGTACTAAAGAGGTAGGGATTACAAAAGATATCACCTATGATCGACCCATGCCAAAAATTGAACATGAGTATTTACTTGGGCCGGGTGATGTCCTTGAAATCGTATACCATTATACGCCCAAACCTGATACCAAAGAGTACTATCTGTCGGTTTCTGATATCTTGAAAGTTGAGTTCGCCTACCACCCAGACATGGACAGGGAGTTGACCATTAGCCCGGATGGAAACATTACAATGCCTATTAAGGGTCCAGTGCAGGCATTGGGGTTAACACCAGAACAGCTTGGGAAAAAAATTGAGGCACTCTATAAGCCAATATTTATTGATCCAATTGTTACGGTTACCATGATTCAGTACAACAGGACCATTGATCGCCTGAAAATTGCCATAACCACTTCTACCAGAGGCCAGAGCAAAATTTCAGCCATCAGGCCTGACGGATATTTGTCCTTTCCGGTTATTGACGATGTCCTTGCCGGGGGAAAAACACTGCCTGAATTAAAGAGAATTCTCACAAAACAATATCAGTCCCAAATAGATAACTTGACCATTACATTGATTCTACAGGAGATGAGAGCCAATTTGGTATATGTCATGGGAGAGGTCACAAGACCTGACAAATATCTCATTGACGGCACCACTTCTATTGCTCAGTTGGTTGCAAGGGCCGGGGGATTTAAAGATACCGCAGAAAGAAGTAGCGTTTTAGTGATCAGCCGGGATAAGCAAAGAAGACCGGTGGGCAGATTGGTCGATTTTGAAAAAGTTTTATATAATGGGGACACGAGCCAGGATATCATATTAAACCAGTATGATGTTGTGCATGTTCCAAAAACACGCATCGCCTGGGCCAATTTGTTTGTTAAACAATATATAAATGACATGATTCCTTCCAGCCTCATTGGGGCATATGAACTGGGTGGGCCTGTATTTAGTGGCAGTACCATTACAGTGAAACCTATAAATTAAGAAATTTTGATAAAAGTTAAAAAAGGATAAGAGAATATGGCGATTGCAACATTAAAATCAACGAGAGATTTTGCCAGGATTTGGTTTTTTTGGAAAACACCGGCCATTTTTTTATTCTGCTTTATCGTTGTCAGTATCTGCTTGTATTCGTTTACCCAGACCCCTGTCTATGAGACGAGTGCCAAGATTCTGTTGCTCCCGACAACCAATGATGGACTGGTGGTATCTGCAGGGCAAGGGCAACGGCAATATGATATCCAGCGTGTGACTCCTTCTGAAATCAACACCGAAATTGAGTTGATTAAAAGCAAGGAAGTATTGAACAGGACAGAAGCTTTTTTTGGAAAAACGATACAAGAATCCCGCGACTTAACAGCAAAGAAGGGGTTGTTTGACAAGTTAAAATTTACAAAAAAAACACCCCTGGTGAATGGAAAAAAGCAAAAATCATTATTTACTTCAATGAATATCGAACCGATTTTTACCTCTAACATGATCTCTGTTTCACTTGAATCTCACGATCAATACCAGGTGGCAGAAATCTTAAATACGCTCTTGGAAGTGTATATCAAATATCATAAAACAATGTATTCGTTTGAGGAGAGTGAAGAATTTTATGCTGAACAACAGCAGTATTACGGGGTAAAATTGGAAGCGGCAAAAAGTAAGCTAAAACAATATAATGCGAACAATAGTATCGTGAATATGGACAGTCAGATTCAAGCGAATATTGGTCTTATTACAGAATTTACGGCACAATTAGGGAATCTTGAAATCAATATCGCAGAATATGAAGCTAAAATGAAGATGCTAAAGGCGGGTCTCGATGTCAAAGGAGATAAAATTACGATTTCCAAAGAGATGAGGTCAATGCCGGTAATCGTTGCATTGGCACAAGGCCTTGTGCCGCTTTTGATTAAACGGACCGAAATCAGTAAGACCTTTACAAAGGAGAGCCGGGAGTATCAGCAAATAAACAGCCAAATAGAGATGTTGCGCCAAGAAATAAAAAATGAAAGTCTCACTGCAGCAAGAACAGATTATATGGAAACGGTTACTCTTAAAGTAAAAAAAGAAGCTCTCGAGAAGCGGCTAACACTGTTAAAAGATCAAATCAAAAACTTTGAACAGAAAAAACAAGAATTGAATTCCCTTGAACTGGATGTCAGCATTGCCCAAAAAAATTATCTGCTATATGGCTCAAAATCAGCAGACTCCCGCTTATATGCCAAGCGCGATAAAAGTAATTTATCCAATGTCGTTGTTGCAGAGCCGGCAATAACGCCTACAAAGGCAAAGTCACCCAATAAGCTACTTGCGTTTGAGGTCGCTATCTTTTTAGGCTTGTTTGCAGCATTTATCCTGCCATTTATCCTGGAAACAATAGATCAAAAATTAAAAACCGCTGATGATATTGAAAATTATTTATCTTTGCCGGTGGTTTGTTCTTATAATGAGTTGAAATAAGACAGAAATGTTTTACAAATGGCTGAAACAAGGTAAAAAAAAGTGGGATTTTCTTTATGGAAGATATAGCCTGGCAAGATCCTTTTAAAAAAGAATCGTCATCGAATTCATTTGCCAATAAATTTATCGGCATTGGGTCAGGACGAAGAGAAGATAGCCCCAATGGGAAAAACATGCAGGCGTCTTTTAGTGACCGCTATCTCAAAAATTCCCAAACAAATAGGGAGACTCCCCATGGCGATCAAGGATTCCAAAATGATGATTATCGACAGATAAACCCAGCGGATAGAAATAATTTTCAACAGAATCATTTTGCTGGCAGTGATGCATATCGGGATCGCGAATCTGTGAAAAGAGAGACAGTGCCCGTTTATGAAAGTAATGAAATTTATAGGGGGGACAGGATCCCAATTTCGGATTGGTCATTTCTGGACTTGAAAAATAAAAAGCAAACCGGGGATCTGTATAAAAAAATATTGAATTTTAACAAGAAAAGTGATGGTAAAGCTTTTTGTTTTACCAGTAGTCGAGGAAGAGAAGGGGTGTCGACGATTTTGGTTAATTTGGTCGATTATATAAGACAACAGGCAACGGATAAAACAATTCTGGTGATTGACGCTAATTTTCAGAATCCGAGTCTGAATTCTACCTTCAATATTCCCCATAAGTCCCTTGGTATTGTTGATATATTCAGCAATCGGATTGGGGTTCGTGAGGTGATAAGGCCCATCAGTCAAAATATTTTTTTTCTACCCTGCGGAAATGTGGTGAATAACAAATCGGGAAATTTGGAGCCGGATAATTTTGTAACATTACTAAACGAGTGCAAGCAACTGGTGGATTATGTTTTGATAGATTGTCCCCCTGTCCTTAGCTCTTCCGACTCTCTATCGATTGCCCCGGCTGCAGACATCTCATTTTTTATTGTTCAGTCTGTTAAAGTCCAAAGGCCTGTTGCCCAAAAAGCGATTTCTGTTTTGCAGGATAATGAATGTGAACTTGGCGGAGTTATTCTTAACCGTGTTCAGCAGGTCATCCCTGGATGGGTTTATAAATTTATATAAAAGTATTTAGGTTCAGGACTGTCGGTTTGCAACCATCCATAATCCTGAAATTGATATAAGATTGAAATATGATAAATTTTTTAGTTTACATGCTTTTAGCCAGCCTGTTTCTGTTTGACTGGCTCTTTTTTGAAATGGGTATCGGGGGAAGAATTATGACCTGGATACCAGAATTTATTGCCATATTTATTGCCATATCAATACCATTCAGAACAGCGACCCATAAACAGATTCGTTTGCCTTTGAAGTATAGTATCTTGGTTTTTCTATATCTTGCACATATTGTTATTGGTTTTCTTTTAAATGATGTCACCGGTTGGACGGTACTTGCCGGGCTCAGGATTTATACTAAATTTATTCCGATTTTTTTAATGCCTGTAATCTACCCTTTCTCTGAGCGGGCGCTTAAAAATATAATTTTATGGGTTTTTGTTTTGTCAATGTTGCAATTGCCTGTTGTCTTGTGGCAGCGCTTTGTTCAATATGCGACTTCGTTATCCGGGGATCCCATGGGAGGCACCTTAGGGGTTTCCACATCTGGCATACTCGCGATATATCTTTCCATAATACTATCTTTTCTTGTTGCTTTTTATTTTAAAGAACAAATAACGTTGTCGGTTTTTATCGTATCAGCCGCCGCAGCGTTTATTCCCCTAACGCTGAATGAAACAAAGATATCTTTTGTCTTGTTGCCAATCGCCTTTATTTTGCCGGCCTTCTTTGTCAGAGGCAAAAGAGAGGTCATTTTCCGGGTGATGGTGGTCTTTTCCCTACTGATAGTCTCTTTTATTGTTTTTAAGGGTGTTTATGACTATTTTGCGACAAAACGATGGGGCACAGGTATTGTGGGGTTTGTAACGGAACCCGGTCAGTTGGAAGAATATAGCAAGAATCGTGTTGATCCGATTAAGTATGCATTTACCCGTGCAGTAGCTAAGGATAGTCGGTTTGTTTTTTTCGGAAGGGGAGCGGGAAATACATCAGAAGGGTTTACCAGGAGGCTTAGCGGTAAATATCTAAAGGAAGCCACTTATTACGGGTCGGGGATAACTTTTACAAAATTAATGTGGGAAACAGGGATCATGGGAACAGTCTTGTTTTTTTTGTTTCCTTTTTTTGTTTTCTTGGACTCCGCTCGGTTATGCAAAGAAGAGGGATTCCCAGGCGCTTTTCCATTGGGCATGCTAAGTTTTACAACTTTTTTCACACTTTCAACATTTTATACATTTACCATTGATTCCAATGTGTTAATCTTCATGTTTTTTTTGGCTTCCGGGCAGCTTGTCAGCCAGTCTTCCCAGGCAGATGCCAGGCAGTTAGAAACCAGGGCAGCAAGCTTTGCTTGAAACCGCCATTCCCTATGTTTGGTTCGCATACAAGATTTTTTCATACACCTTGACGGTCTGTTTTGCAATTTTCAACCAGCAATAGTTTTGACTTAATTGTAATTTAAAGGCAGATTTTTCCTTTTCGGAAATATCTGCTTTGAGAAGCTGTTTTATTTTGATTTCCAGGTCATTAACTTTGCCACAATTAAAAAAACGATCTTTGGAAAGGTTGATTTCCTGATTTGCAGGGATATCCGAAACCAACACCGACAGTCCATAGCTCATGGCTTCAAGGAGAGCTATGGGAAGTCCTTCGTGATAGGACGGCAGAACAAAAAGCCTGGCATGGGAGAATAGTTGATGTAATGGTTCTCCAACAATATATCCGGTTCTGCAGATATTCTTATTTCTATCTATCATCTGTTTCAATTTTTGACTATAGTCTGTTTCATGGTCAGCATCCCCCACAATGATAAGCTTCAGATCCGTGTCAATATTTTGAAACGCGCTGACAAGAAGATCAAGGCCTTTTTCAGGCACAAATCTGGAAACAGCAAGAATATACTTATCCGGTTTTACATTGATTTTGTTCAGGTAGTTTATCTGTTTAGACGGCTTGGGCAGGGGGACACCATTATAAATAAGATAAGATTTTTTTTTGCATCGTTTACTGACGATGGTTTGAATAACTCCTGATATTACAATAATACCGTCTGCAAACTTCCCACCCAAATACTCACCTAAGCGTAATATCGTTTTTGCAAGTATTCCCCATTTTTGTCTGTCATAATCAGGCCCATGATTGGTGACGACAACTTTCATGCCGAGGCATTTTGCAAATGGAACCATAAGCCCTGGACCAACCGCATGGATGTGAATGATGTCAACCTTTAATCTTTTGGCCTCTAAAACAGCCAGAAACGTATGAACAATGGCTTCAAGACTTTTGATGACTGGGGAATAAATATGAACCAGTGTTACATTGTTCCAAGTTTTCTTTTCTGTTAAAATATATGGTCTACGTGTTGCAACCAAAACCTGGTGACCCATTTTGACGATCAAAGGATAAAGTTCCTGGCAGTGTTTTTCTACACCTCCAGGGATATAAGGGATACCTCGGGTTCCTGTAACAAAAATTTTCAGATTCTCTCCCCATATTGGCTTGTCCTGGTGTCCATTTTCTACCCACCTATCAACGGTTGTTAAAATCAAAACAGCAAGGTCTGCAAGCCAGATCCGTATCTTTTTTAAAACGTACGGTTTCTATCCCTGTTTTTTTCAATGGCTCTTTTATATATTGTTATCAGGTTTTTATAATATATTTCTGAGCTTAATTTCTGTTCCACATATTTTTTTGCGTTTCGGCCCATATTTGAAAGTTTTTCCTTGTTTGAGAGCATCAGTCTAATTTTTTCCCTTAAATCGTGGATATCTCCTGAAATAAAGGTCAATCCGGTTTCCCCGTTCCGGACAAGTTCTGGAATCCCCCCGATCCTTGCGCCGACTACCGGTTTTCCCATGGCAAATGCCTCTATCACGGTTCGCGGGTTGTTTTCATACCATTCAGAAGGAATTACCAGGCACATGGACTTTTTAATTTCATGGTGCAGGTTTTGGCCGGTTCTGTATCCAAGCAACTCAACATTTTTTATATTTTCTGCTTGAATTTTTTTTCGAAGATTCTCTTTCAACGGTCCGTCGCCGATTACCTTCAAAATGACATCAATCTCTTTTACCGCATCAATTAATGTTTCAATTCCCTTTTCATGTGAGAGTCGTCCCACATAAACGATACACTTCTCCTCAAAATTGTATGCTGGCTGAAACCCCTCAACATCCACACAATTGGAAAGATGCACCACCTCGCCTTCCAGCCCCATTTCTGTTACCTTATCCTTTAAAAACAGACTGGGAGATATATAAATATCGATTTTGTCATATATATGAAGAACACTGTGATGAAGATACATTTCCGCCACATTTATAAGACTTTTAAACAAACTGCCTTTGGTGCACCTGTTAATTCCGCAGTGATAATATCGGCCATGGCTGCATCTTTCACAGGGCAGACCATGGGAAACCATGCTATAGGCAGGACATACCATTTTATAATCACGCATGGTCATTACCGAAGGAATTTTTTGTTCCTTGATCTCGTCAAGGACAGAAGGGCTGATTTGGTGTGCAAAATTATTCAGATGCACCATATCCGGTTGTGTTATCTTTAATAAGGCCGCTAATTTTTTTCTGGCTTCAAATGAATACAATATGTTCATGGCTGAAAGCGCTTTAGAACGAAGGCCGCCTTGTTTCTCATAATCAATCTGAGAAACAAAATAATCCTGAAATTCATATTCAGGATTATCCGGGTGTTCCATACCCCAAAAAATTACTTTATGTCCGTGCGCCATCAGAATCCTTCCCGTGGTCAGCGTGCTGATGGCATCGCCTCCTTTGGGATAGAGAAATTTATTAATGAGTAAGATTTTCATTTTTTAGTCCCATTGAATACTCTTTTTGTTTTAAGGGGTCAGCGAATTCAAAATGCGCTATTTCATCAAAGAATGGATCATTGAACTGAGATTCGAAACGATTTTTGGCCATGTATATTGCATTGAACTGAATCGAATACCATTGGAGTCGTATTTTTCTCTGTTTGTGTAAATCTGGACAAGCCCTTGGTAAAAAGCTTCAGGCGTATCATTGATTAAGGTTCCGTTTTTCTCATTAATTACCGCTTTGTTTTCCCGGGTATTCGTTGCAATTACAGGCATTCCAGATAGTAAATATTCAAAGGTTTTTGTTGGCGGTTGAACATCAAAATAATCGGTTTTTGGAATATAGGAAACACCAATGTTATGAACATCAAAAAAAGGGTTTATTTCATCATGGGGAATCTGGCCGGTAATTTTTACACAGGCATCTAATTTCTCGCGTTTAACAAGTTCAGTTAACTCATCTTCTTCGGTTGTGAAACCAGTTCCTATGATTGTATAGTTGATTGGTATTAAATGTTTATATTCGTGATAGAATTTTGAAAACCCTCTAATTGTCTGATCTATATTTCTATTGTAAAGAGTGCCTACATATAAAAGTTCAATCGAATTAAATTCTTTTTCCCCCGCAGAAATAATTTCAGCCCCGAGCGGAAGAATATATGTTTTTTGAAAAAATCCAAGCCGTTGGGCAAGACTCTTTGAAATTATGGAAACATGTTTAAACCTTTTCGTTTCTGTCGTCATTAACAGGTTGTAGATAAGTCTGTTCATCTTGTTTTTGAGCACAGAACTAGATCTGATATCAAGTAAAAATAAATGTTGATGATAAACAATTTTTAAGAGAGAACATCCCCTAAAATACTTGATAATATGAAAATCATACCCTTTTTTTATTTCCTTAATAACTTGAAGCATGAATCTTGCGTTTCTCAAACCAAGATTCCCGCTTCGTGAGATATAAATAACATTAATCCCATTCAGCTTAATCTTCTTCTCATTATAATCCCAGCATATATATGTAATATCAAACGAGGTGTTCAGATATTTGCAATAATAATATGTATCAGAATGATATCCAAATTGACTTTGATTAATGATAAGAAGTTTTTTTTGTTCCATTTGTTAGCCGTTTGATATCATCAGTCTTAAATACTTTGAAATAAGTTAATAAGTTTTCCCATTTTATGAAGTGAAAATGTTTCAACTGCATATCTTTGCGCTAATTCTCCCATTATTTCCCTTCGTTCATGTTGTTCAATCAAGATTTTTGTATCAGCAACTAAACGGCTGAATGTGTTTGAATGAAAACCAATCTTATTTTTTTTGATCATATCATCGGGATCTACATGTAGACTGATTACCGGAACCTTTCGCATCCAGGCTTGGATGAAGGTATTTGGAAATCCCTCAGATAGGCTGGTATTTACAAAAATATGAGAGTCTTCCAAAAGCTGATTCACCTCTTTCATCGGCAGCTCGCCTCTATGTTCAAGTTGTTTCAATGCATTTATTTTTTCTTTTATTCTGAACCAGGATTTGCTGGAATTTGATCGGCCGACCATGATAAATTTTACATGGGGATAATCCTGAAATTTGCCTGCCAGGTCAATAAAACATTCCGGTTGTTTCCAGTCTTTGAAATTGGCAATCCATAAAATCTGAATTGGAGAGATCTTTTTTGTTATTTGAATATGATTAATGGGGTGCAGGTTCGGAAAAATAGAGGCATCCCGCCTGAAATTTTTCAACAGGAGCTGTCGTTGCACATTTGTTTGTACCAATATTTTATCCGCATGGTTTATCCCATATATTCTGAAAATGTTGTCAACATTATTCAATATGTTCTTTAAACCGGATATTTTAAATTTCTCCACATCTCTGATATGTGCGCAGGCCCAAAGTAATTTAAAGTTTAATTTTTTTTGAAGTAAACATAGGATTCCCGGAATTGCGGAGCCCATCCTACGATAAACAATATCCGGTTTTTCTTTGGACAATATCTCTTTTATTTTATAATAGTAGAGGAAATAGGGGTTACCGGCTTTTGAAAGAAGGTTATGGGTGGTTATTGAGTATATTTTGTAGCCGTCTTTTTCGATGAGCTCTCGTTTCCCTTGATTAAATGATAAGAAAAATACTTCAAAATTTTGTTGAGCCAATGATTGTGCGAGCAAGTAGGCCTGGTATTCAGCACCGCCTTGAACAAGGGGGAAATAACTGGTAAAAATACAAACTTTTTTTTTCATATCACCTCGAAAATCAACAAAAGACTATCAGAGAATATGTTGAATCATATCACCCGGAAAAATCTTGTTTCTGTACTCGTAAAAAGTGTTCATAAATACTTTAGCATTTCATTCTATTTTATATCCTGTTTTCTTCTTAAAAGATTGAATATTTCTGATCGCCAATAAGTTTTCCATTGTTGTGGAGGTATAGTTTTCCGGCAAGGAGTAAATTTCTTTTTTGAATTTTTTTAACCCATAAAGACTGAATCCTTGCTGTTCAAGCAATCGAATAACATCACGGCTCCCATATCCATAGTTCCTGAAAAGCCTGTTAGCAGATTCATAAATGATGCAGTTGACCTTGGAAAGGGTGCGGTTTCCTCCTAAAAGTATAAATTTTTCATACCCTTCAACATCAATTTTCATCAAATCAATGGTGCCTGGGAAATCAAATTCATCCAAGCGCTTCTCGATCACGGTGATACCTTTCCCTGATGGGATAACTGAATTTCTATCGTCCAGGGAAAGATCTGATAATTTTAAAAGGGCGTTACCATTTCCGATTGCAAAATTGTACGCCGTAATGGTGTCAAAGCCATTTATGGCGCAATTTTTCAACAAAAACCCGAATATTCGTGGATGTGCTTCAAAAGCGAAAACTTTTCCGTTCTTTCCCACTGTTGCGGCAGCCAATAGGGAATGGGTCCCTATGTTTGCGCCGATATCTAGGAAAACATCTCCTGGGCCAAGATAATCCTGAATAAAGACTTCATCGCTTAACATCTTATCCCCATGATACCAAAGCTGCCAGGCGAAGGATGTCGGTGAAAATTGCAGACGATATTTTTCTCGTTTGATTTTAAATAAAATACATAATTTTGAACGGAAGAGGATTTTCGATAGGATGAACTTAATTTTTCGATCCTCATGCTGTATTCTGTTGTAAACTTTTGAAATAATGCTCATAAATCTCCTGTTTAAAATTCAGAATGGAATTGACTTGCCCCCGAGACCTTTGCACGGTGCGCCAATTTTGGTCTGCCAGTTCTCCCAGGACCTCATCTTTTCATGTCTGTGGGATCCTTTTTTTCGATTTCTGATCCAAGACTTCCTTTTACATTATTGCTGGAAAATATGGACCTCCGATGAGTAAACCGGGGAAATCAATATAATTGCGCAACGGTCTTTATTTAAAGCTGGAGAATTCAGCACACATTCTAACTAATCCAGAGTTCATCATAAGTTTCGTTGGTCCAATGAAAAAGGAGTTGCATCATCTCTGGGAAAGATGGCCGCCTCACCATGGAATTGACCCGATTCTCTTGTGCGAGTCGGTCATATCACCTTCTCTTCGATTCTTTTAATGAATATAAAATCGCTTGCTCAAATCCAGAAAACATTTTTTTATAATCGTTAAATTCCTCGAATTTTTTCCTCGAATTTTTCCCCATTTTTTTTATTCCATTTTTTCCGCCGTCAATAATTTTTTTTAATGCTCCATACATTTCATCAACATTGTTGTTTTTAACCACATATCCATTGATTCCATTCACCACCAAATCTTGGGCGGCCCCAACTGCATCTGTCGTTATCACAGGTTTCTTAGCGCTTAAGGCTTCATTTAGCACAAGGCCCCAAGCTTCTGTTTGCCCTCTTTTTATACAAGAGGGAAGGACAAAAATATCGGAAATATGAAAATAATCATAAATTTTTTCATTGGGAACGGCACCGATAAATTTAATTTTTTTAATGTTTAGCGTTTTTGATAAATTTTCACAAACAGTTTTGTAATCCCCGTTTCCACCAATTAATAAAAATATATTTTTCTTTTTTTTTTCAAGCAGATGAAATGCGCGGATCAATATATCCAAGCCCTTTAAATACATTATCCGGCTGAGATAAAGAATGACGAAGGTTTCTTCTATACTGAGTTCTTCTTTGAATTTTGTGTTTATCTCTATCCCATTGGCCCCTTGAACGGATTGGTTTGCAATGAATATTCTTTTTTCCGGGATTCCCATCCTGATATGATATTTCAATGATGCCGACCCGGACACAACCACTGAGTCCGCATTCTTAACGACACATCTTTCCTGAATAGTTTTAAATATCCGATAAGGTTTGGGTCTTGTGCTATGCTTGTAGGTATCCATCCAGGCGATATTCCAGATAACAATTTTTCTTTTGAGGCATTTTGCCATCAAAAAAGAGATGAAAGTCTGTGAACTTACCGCAATCGATGAGACGATGACTTCATATTCCTTTGTCAGCAAAATTTTTAATAAAGTGAACATCCAATACGGATTTGATTCAGAATGCAGGCAAATTGATTTCCATTTTTCATTTGGCTTGTCCGATGAGGGATAGGGAGAGTTTCCCCTTAAAAATACAAATAAAACATTAAACTTTTCATGAAGTTTGTTGAATAAATCCTTTCTGTAATGTGCGTAAGCGGGTTGTATGAAGATCAGGCTGCTGCGGTTCTTCTGTTTACTTTTTTTATCCATTGGTTTAACGGCTCAATTTTTCAAAGTTGGGATTTTGTTCTGATCTTTAATGCTGGTTTCGGGGTATTTTTTTAACGTCTTGACCGTTCCATCTTCCATGAGAATTCTATTGTTTTCAATACTTTTTGTACAAACGGCATTTTGTGAAATTATCACATTATCACCGATTTTGACGGGCCCTAAAATTTTGGCACCGGTATAAAGTACAATGTTGTTGCCAATAACGGGTCTTGTTTTTTTCTCTTGGCTCAATGGGTTGATATCTCCAATTGTAATATTCTGATAGATCAACGCATTGGTTCCTATTTTACAATTTGCACCGATAACGACTCCAAATCCATGATTTATTTTTATACCGCTCCCAATTTCAGCGGTATAGTATATTTCCATTTGGCTTAAGAGTCGTACAAGGTTACTATAAAATAATGCCTGTTTTATATTGCCCCTAATATAAAAGTTTCTAGAAATGCGATAAAGCAGGATGCCCGTTAAGGGGATGTTTAGAAAAAAGGTATCTACTTCAAGGTTGTGATCAGGGTAATATCTAAGGAAATCCTTTTCAAATGTGTCGATCACCTCTTGAAAATGAGGCCGAGAAAATTTTGTTTGAATTTGATCACCAAAGAAGGAATAGGGAGACTGGTTTACTATCCGTGCCAATAATCTCTCAACTTCTTGTTTGAGTCTCGTCATTTTTTTTCTTTGAGTTATTAATATGCAGCCAAGGGATTTTTTGTGGAAAATATTTCCAACTCTTCAATGACTATATCATGTTTGGTCAAGAATTCCCATCACCTGATCCAAATCATAATAGGATGGATGCGTGCCATATTTTGCATATATACTTCTATATATATCACAACTTTTACAGGCTGAACGAAATTGATTTTTCATCTGTTCTTGTATCAGATTTGTATAAAGAGGGTTTCGGGATGACAAAATATAAGACAATTCATTTTTTTTGATATCTCCAATAATTAGGGAACCATTGACGTCCATGCAATCACACGCATTGACCCGTCCATCAGCCAAAAGAATAACCCGTGAAAGGATCAACACACAAAGCCCTTTCTTATAAACATTCGAACCATCATTGACGGTGAGACCAATATCGGAAACGTCATTGTTTGTAACCAGACCCCCCCCAATTATTATAGTGTTGGAGATTACGAGCTTTAATATTATGTTTCATTTTAAACTTGGCGACTATCTCCTGCACGTCGCTATTCGGCGATTGGTTTTCACTAAAACTGGGTACCGTTCGCCAGCTCAGACCTATGTTAAAAGGTTGGTTCGAAGAATATAGCTGATACAATGTGTTTAGATTTTCTACTAACTTCGAATATAGTTTTTTTGGACGTTGTGTGATTTTTGAAAATGATTCGGGGTCATGTCCGTATAGGCTTATATGGACAGTATTTAACTTTTGCAAGGTAAATAATCTACTTATTTTATCGGTATCGGGAACAATAAAATTGGAAAAAAAATAATACCCTTCCACCTGAGGGTGATTATCCAGGAAATTTAATTTCCCCCAAAAACCGTTATCAACAAAAGGCTCTCCAGATAGTGGGGTCAAGCCGAATCTGGAGAATCCCATTTTAACCGCCTGATTAACGATGTTCTGGAACAGATCCATCGGCATAATTACTTTGGCGATTCTTTTTTTTTGATAACCACAAATTTTACACAACAGATTGCAGACCCCTGAAGTTTCAATAAACACTTGATTTCTGGGATCTGGAATAAAATGTCGGTTCTTAAAGATATTGTAATTTATCTCTATCATCCGCAGATGATTTTTAAAATGTGAAAAAATAAGCGGATCAAATTTTTGTAGGCGACGTTTTAAAAATTGGATCATTTATTAATTTGTCCCCATTAAAAAGAATCACTTTGCTTCGTCGGTCTATTTTGAGACCTTTGCAAAGCCATTGATTGGGAACCAGTTGAAGATTCTTTTTGAGCTGTTATCAAATTTGTAAAATCAAATTTTCAAGATTCTGCGACAGCCTCTAACTCACATCTCATATTCCATTCGACTTTTACGATAGAAAGCAGCCTGTTCAAACCCGAGAAACATTTTTTTTAATCATTAAGTTTTTCAATCTTCTATTTCCCACCGTCGAACATTTTTTTTAATGCCCATACACTTCTTCTGGATTTGAGAAGGTCCCTTGCCAGATAAATTCTTTCATAAATCTTCTTTGTGATGAATTTCATTTACTTCTGAACTAACAAAGCCAATGTGGCTTGATATTTGGGTATATTCCAAAATAATTTTTTCTTTGAATATCATAAGGCCACTCTCTTCTTTCGCTGAATTAAAACTTCTAACTTCTAAAATGTCACTGCTGTGAATTAGGTCAATTGCTTCATCAACCGCACTGACCTTATGATGAGGGCAATTGGCCATAATCGTTATGATATTTTCATAAGATTTATCAATGCATTTATATGCGAACCTTAACACCTCAAGCAAGGGTTCTTCATCGTGAATTGCATTGATGTTTCTCCAAATAACCTCAATTCCCCTGGCGTCACAATATTCTTTTATGAAGGCGGAATCTGTAGTTACATAAACTTTATCAACTTTTTTAGAATCAATCAGCGGCATAACACTATGCCAAAACATGGGAACCCCATTGAATTCATAAATATTTTTGTTTGGGAATCTGTTTGAATTGCTTTTCGCACAGACTATGCCGACGGTATTACACTTCATAGGCACCTATAAGGGAGTTAATATGAGTATCTGTTATGGATTTATACAAAATCTCATTTAGCCCTTTATCCTTAAATAATTTTTTAAAAGTTATTCTATTAAAGTTGTGTAAATGAGGGGAGCCAAAATTTTTTTCATCAATATTTCCATCCGGGACAATATGGATAACCCGTTTTTTTGCAACTCTTATACTTTCCATCAACGCTTTTTCTGGATTTTCAAGATGTTCAAAAACATGGGACGAATAAACGGTATCAAATTCATTATCTTGAAATGGTAAAGAATAAATATCTCCGACAACAACATTTAAATTTCTTGCTTTCCAAGCGTCTTTCCCTGAATCTTGACCCTCTAATCCAATGATTTTCATATCAAGGCTGAATAATTTAATCAGGCCCATGGATATTCCGCTGGCGCATCCTAAATCCAGAACGCTATTTCCCTTAATATGGGAATACAACTCTTTCCAGACTTTCAGGGCAGTATCATAAAAAAGCCAGCCCTTTTCATTGTCTATTATTTGTTTTAAATTATATTCAGTCTTCATTTTTCTCTAATTTTATTATTTAAGTTTAATGAATCAAAATCTTCACTAAAAATATCATGATCATAGCCGAGACCAATACCCAGTTCAATCATAATCTTTAAGCAGCTATCGTTTAACTCTTTGCTGGGGAAACATCGTTTCCTGACACAAAGAGTGGATACCAGAAGCGATTAATCAATGTCATCTAATTTTAATAATCGGTCTTCTTGAATGTCGTGTCGTGCTGTACTTCCAATAAATCTGTCATAATAAGCTGGCGGCAGGCCTGTGCCTGGTCTCTTACAGGTTAGGTCATTTTTAGTCAATACATGCCCTTTTTTGATGTTTTTCTTAGAAACCAAACTTCTTCTGGCAAATTTGTGGGTTTTATCTTCGCACGGCATCTTCTCTTTCTGGGGGTTGCCTAATGCTTTTTCTAAGATTCGAACGGACTCAACTAATTGGGTTAGTTCTTTTTCATTTAAGGAGAGCCAATGATCGGCACTATCTGGAAGTGTTTTGT